>Ga0102934_1002846_pt1 | contig 11895 bp, 9 predicted proteins | sample SalPonR2_A_D1_MG_FD_78175 | JGI IMG/M metagenome (GOLD analysis project Ga0102934, IMG submission 78175) | Salt pond soil microbial communities from South San Francisco under conditions of wetland restoration - Salt Pond MetaG R2_A_D1_MG | ecosystem: Environmental > Aquatic > Marine > Intertidal...
CGTATACCCGAGATTGAGCAGAAACCCGGCGCTGGTGACAGGTGCATTCACGGTCGTTGTTGCAACGCAGGCGGGATCATCGGAGAACACAGCCTCGACACTGCGCAAGCTGCCATCGGCATAGAGTTTGTCGATCAGAAAAGACTCGGTCGCCTCGAATGGTGCTGAAAAAACCCGGCTTGCGCCATTCTCGATCCGGACGTAGAGCTCGCCTGTCAGGGGCGGATCATTGATCAGCACCTCTCCCCTGAGCTGCCAGGTATTGGTCGTCGCCATGTCGCCTCCGACCGCCAATAGCGATTGAAGCTGAATCGAGCAGGCGCGTCCACCGCCCGCGCGCGAATCCGGATTGGACAGGTCGTCGTCCGAGCTGTCACGGACATCATCCTGCCGTGAACCCTGCCCCGGCTGGCCGATACCCGGCAGCGAGACCTCGTGCTTGGCACCGAACGGTAGTTCGACCGCCGCCGCATCCAGACTCAGCCCAAGGGCAAGAACCAGTGAAAGAAACGAAAGAACACAGATATAAGTTGGCCGCACGCAAGAACGCGTGCTTCCCAGAGTGTTGAGAAACATGGATAACCTTCCCCTAATTTTTGATGGGTTCTAGATGCCCGCTGCCTTTATTTGATCGATCCCACACACTGGCGGCAGCATGGCGGCCTAGATGAACAACTTCCTTTGATTTTTGTGAAGAATCTCACAACCCGCCTCGAAAGGCAAGAAGACGAGCCGGTACCGGGGCGAGGACAGTCAGGAGCCGTCAGCGCCCGTCCGGGCGGGTGACGCTCTTGAGGCCCTCCGCCAGAGACAGCATGAAGAGCATCGAACCGACGCTGAAACCGGGTGGGGCGCGGGCCGTGGTCGGCAGCAGGCCACCCACGCTGGCATAGGCCCAGACCATCAGCAGGGTGTAGGCTGGAACAATCCTGCGCATGTCAGATAGTTGATACTGTCCTCGCCGTTTCGGATCGAAAGCAGCTCTGGACCACAGTTCGATGACTCTCAACTGGATCAGCTTATTGCACCTGCTGGGTCTGGCTCAGGCCATGTTTCTCGCGCTTGTGCTGCTTCATCCCCATCGACGCAGCCGAGCCAATAGGATCCTTGCCGCGCTCATGCTGACACTCGGAGCCGGCCTGTGGGAGGCCTTCGCCCAGAGTTCAGACCTCTGGAGGAATCTGCCGCTGACAACCGGCTGGTTCAGCGCGACCCCGTTCCTGTTCGGCCCACTCCTGCTGGCCTATGTCCAGCGGCTGATCGGTGACCGGGACTGGCCAGCAAGGGTCTGGTTGCTTCATCTGGCGCCGACCATCGTGTTCACCCTGGCGTTGCTTCCCGTACTTGTCGAGCCCGCCGACCAGCGAATCGAACGCCTGCTTGTCGCCCAACAGGGGCTCACCGCGCTTCATCCGATCAACTGGGCATTGCTCTTTCTGAAATGTAGCCATATTGCCGCCTATCTCCTGATCACCCTCCGTCGGCTGATTTCCTTCAGGAAGCAATGGAAACGAAGCCAGTCCGACACCGACGTGGGTCGGCTGCGCTGGCTGCAGCGCCTTTGCCTGGCCTTTGTCGTCCTCCAGATCGTGTGGCTGGTCCTCGTTCTGGCCGCAGCTCATGGACCACTTCCGCGGGGCACGACCTTCGATGATCTTGCGCTGCTGGGCGTCGCCGTTCTGGTTTTTCTGATCGGCTACTGGGGGCTTTCCGCTCCTGTTCTGGGACCGGCGCCGGCGTCCATCGGTCGCGATCAGACCGCTGATGCCCGTTATCAGACCTCCGGGCTCAGCCCGGACGCTGGCGCTGAACTGGCGCAACGGATCGATGAGGTCCTGCGAAGGGAGCAGCTCTATCTGCAGCCGCGGCTGCGACTGGCCCAGCTTGCCGAGGCCGTCGAGGCCACCCCGCATATGACCAGCCAGGCGATCAACGAGCACCTGGGCGGCAACTTCTTCGATCTGGTCAATCGCTATCGCGTCGAAGAGGCGGCCAGACGTCTGCGTGATCCGGCCCTCGCTCACCTGCCCATCGAGCGAATCGCCTACGACTGCGGATTCAACAATCGAACCTCCTTTTCCCGCACCTTCAGTGCTGTCCTTGGCACCACCCCATCAAAGCTACGCAAATCGGCAAGGCCGGACTGAGCACCCCGGATCAGCGCAAGGGACGCCGGCACTCGCGGGCATGCAATTCGTCAATCTTTACCGGGATTGACAACTGCCGGCCACACGCCACCGATACTCGACCCCCCCAAGGTCCGGCGATCGCAGCCCGATGCGCCGATCCGATCAACTGACCTCCAGGAGATATCGAATGACAGCCCTGCGTCACCTGTTCGCTGCCACTCTGGCACTGATCATCGCGGCCGATGCGTCTGCTGCCAGCCTGATGATCCACAATGTCCATCTCGTCGATGGACGAAGCCCGACGCCCACGCCGGGCAAGACTGTCCTCATCGAAGGCGACCGTATCCGTCTCGTGACTGACAGCAGCGAAGGGGTCTCGGCCAACCGTACCATTGATGCCAACGGCGGATATCTGATCCCTGGCCTGTGGGACATGCACGTCCATGTTCAACATATCGAACCGGAAAGCCTGGCGCAGTTCGTCCACTACGGCGTCACCCAGGTTCGCGATATGGGTATCACCCCCGAGGCGCTGGCTGCCATCGATTCCCAGAACAGCCTGTCCAGGCCCGAGATCTTCAGCGCCGGATTCATGTTGAACAGCGCACGCTGGTCACAGCTGTTCTCACAAGTCTATGGCCCCGGTGAAATCCAGCAGGAAATGCAGCGACGGATCGTTGTCGGATCGTCCGGACAGGCGACGAGCGCGGTGGAGCGCGTCAGGAACAGTGGTGCCGCCGTGGTCAAGGTGCACTTCTGGCACGATCAGCCCGAGCTCTTTCAGGCCATCGCCGCTCAAGCCGACCGGGTCGGACTACCCATCGCCGCCCATGATCCGGGACCCGCTTTCGACTATGACCAGCTGGCCGCTGTCGGGGTCGACAGTCTCGAACACCTGGACGGGATGCTCGCCCATCGACTGAGCCGATTGAGCGCCGCCCAGCGCGGCCGTCAGTATCGCGTGCTCGCTGATGCCGGCGTGCATTTCACCCCGACCCTGTCGATGATCGATGGTCTGTCGCGATTGGCCGACGGCACCGACCCCGATAGCCGACTCGAGCCCCTGCGGAGCCATCCCGATGGATTGCCGCTCGATCGGTCCCTCGACACATTCTGGGCAAGCGTGATGAAGATGATTCCCCCAGAAGCACCGGACTGGTCGACCTTTCAGCGCGACCTGCAGTTTCTGATCGAAGCCCGCACCCACGGCGTTCGCATCCTGGCCGGCACCGACCTGGGTGTTCCAGGGGTTTATCCCGGCATCAGCCTGATCGAGTAACTCGAACTATTGGTGCAGCATCTGGGAATGACGCCGCATGAGGCCATTACCGCAGCGACGCTCGTCCCGGCAGAGTGGTTCGGTATCGAGGACATCCTGGGCACCATCGAGCCCGGAAAACGCGCCAACCTGGTTCTGCTGAAAGACGACCCGACCGCCAGCATCGACGCCCTCGACGCGATCGTCCACGTCATCCTCGATGGGGCGATCGCGCGCTAAGGTCAGGCGCTTTGCAGCCTCCCGGTGTCAATCATTCGGCCGCCGCGCCGTCCAGCGCAGGCCGCCGAGTGCACCGGAGGAGAACAGCTGGTTCATCACGCTGTAGAAGGTCTCTAGCGCCCGATAGGCACTGTCGCCGTGGACTCGAGAGAAGCGCGCCTTGCCCTGACGGAACGCATCCAGCCGCCCGCCTACGAAATCAGCCCAGGAGTCGGTCATGTCCTGGCAGTCAATCCGCTCGAAGCCGGCCTCCTTGATTAGCTCGCGATAGGCCGGGAGCGTATCCAGACGCTGGCAGAAAACCTCGTTGGCCAGCAGCGCCGATTCCTCGTCGCTGAGCTCGTGGCGGGCGAAGAAATCCTCGACCAGGATTCGGCCGCCGGGCTGGAGACGCTGGTAGCATCGCCTCAGCAGGGTTTCTCGCTCGGAGATGTGCAGGAAGGTCAGCCAGCTGACCAGCGCGTCGAATTCCCGGGTCGGCAGGCTGGCGGTGAGCACATCAGCACGCCGGTGCTCGATCAGATCCCCAAGTCCACAGCGACGGGTCAGCGATTGCGCCAGGCGATTGAGATCATCCTGCAGCTCGACGGCGGTGACCCGGCAGCCGACCTCGGAGGCGATCACCCGCGCTGGACCACCCAGGCCGGAACCGATGTCGAGGACCCTGGATTGGCTGTCCAGATCAAGCTCCTCGATCGCCTCCAGCACCGCCGAGCGGCCGTGGTAATGCAGCTGGTCGAGGGACTCCAGTGCGGCCACATCCAGCGCCTCTCCAGCGTCCAGCCCCCGTTCGCTCAATTCGCGCTCGACGCGGTCGACGTGCTGGTAGAGCTTCATCGATTTGATCGTTGCCGGTCGATTCGGCATTCGCCGTCCTCTCTTCGATCCTCAGGGCCTGACTCTATCGATCAAGCGTGATGATCGCTCCGATCGGCTGCAGCGCGGCCGGCAAGATCAGCGCTTGCCCCGAATCATGCCAAGCAGAAGCAACAGAATCACCGCGCCGACGACGGCGGTCAGGATGCTGTTCATCAGGCTCGTGCCAACGGTGACGCCCAGCTGCCCGAACACCCAGCCGCCGATTACCGCACCGATGATGCCGACCACGATATTGATCAGAATGCCCTGACCTCCGCCCTTGACGATCAGCCCCGCCAGCCAGCCGGCGATGCCGCCGACGATCAACCAGATCAGAATGCCGTCCATGTGTTCTCCTTTTATCTTGAACAAGAATGTCGTGCGACGCACTGCACCACACCCACAAGCTACTGTGTCGCGGCGACAAACGCAATTTCGACCTCCGAGTCTGAAGGCCCATGTGCACAAAGAAGCGATTCGACGAAACCCGGCCGGAGTGAAGGCATTCAACGCCGCTTTGGGTATCCTCGGCTGAAATCCAGCGTGGAGCTGACTTGAAATTCCAACTGACGCAAGGCGATCTCGAATCCGCACTCCGGATCGTGGCGAAAAAAGATCCCGACATCGCCAGGGCACTCGATAAGGTCGGCTACCCCGCCGAGCGCCGCCAGGGCGCACCGAGCTTCGAGAACCTGATGAGAATCATCGTCGGCCAGCAGCTCTCGGTCAAAGCCGCAGCGACGATCTTCGGGCGCATTCAAGCCGCATTCGAAGGGCAATTCGAACCGGCCCAAGTGCTTCGAATATCCGATGATGAAATGCGAGCGCTCGGTCTGTCACGGCCTAAGATCCGCTATGTGCGAGGGCTCTGCGACGCGCTCCTGGACGGCAGCCTCGACCCGGCGGCTCTCGCCGAGATGCCCGACGAGGCCGTGGTCGAGCAGATCACCCGCCTGACCGGTTTCGGACGCTGGAGTGCCGAGATGATTCTGCTGTTCTCACTCGGCCGACCCGATGTCTGGCCCGCCGACGACCTGGCGATCCAGGCCGGCATCCATCGTCTCAAAGGATTACCGGAGCGACCGAACCGGCGCCAGACGGATGCGATCGCTGAGGCCTGGCGACCCCATCGCGGCGCGGTCGCCATTTTTATCTGGCACTACTACGCCCGAACGCCAATGGGCTGACCACGGCTCCAATCATCTCAAGGGGGCGACTTCGTGCCCTCAAAGGCACCCAGGTCATAGCCAGCACCAGCGGGGCGCGGGTTGCCGTCGAGGTCCTCGGTGACATCCGTCAGGGTCTGGCCCTGATCAACTACCGCGCTTGACGGCGCTACGAGCCGCAGATCACCGCCATTGCCGTCGATAAAATTTACATCCGCGTCTGCATCGACCACGTTGCCCACGCCATTCATGTCGGAGGGATAGCCGGCCAGCGGTACTTCCACGTTCGCAAGGTTGTATTCGACCTGACGGTCAACCGTGTAGCCGCCCACGGGAGCAAATGGATTGCCAAAGGTCTCGACCGCCGCAGAGGCGAGAATGTCGTTCGGCGGAAACACCTCGACGGCATCGGCATCGACGCCGTCACCCGGCTTGTCGGCCACCCAGAAGATGTTGTTTCGAACTTCAACCGAAATCTCGTTCTCGGCAAAGTCCTCGGGAAACATCGACAGGAAGATACCGGACTGGTAGCCGTAGAAGCTGTTGTTGACCACGCGGTTGCCGGTGCCGCCGTTGACCTCGAGGCCGACGATCGGCCAGGGGTCGGCCGGATCGGGGAAACAGCGCGGCAGCTCGAGCGTGGCTTGGGACATGGAAAAGACGTTGTTACGATAGGTGATGTTGTCGCAGATCAGGCAATCGATGCCCCAGTAGGGTCCGTTGCGGAACACCGATCGCTCGATCACGCCGTCCACCCAGCCCTGGAGCAGCATGTTGCCGTACGCCTCGCCGTCGGGCGGAGTCTCGCTGCAGCTGGACGGATCGTCGGTGAAGCCGTTTTCGACCATCAGCAGATCACGCATCAGAAGATGGGTGAAACTCTGGCTGCGCAGCGCCACCGGCTGGATCGAAACTCGTACCTGGGACGCGTTGACCCAGTCACCGTTCGGGTCCGGGGTCGAGACGTAGCCACGACGCGCCGGCATGCGGATACCGTAGTTGAAAGTACCGTGGACGTAGATATCCTCGACGGTGATGGCGTCAAGCCGTCGAACCTGTTCGATGCCGTCGGCGAAGATGCCGTAGCGCGCACCGGTGATTTCGTAGCCGCGGATCACCACGCGCTCGGCCTCGTCGGTCAGCTCGATGCCGTTGAGAAAATCGACCTCGCCGGTCACCGGGTCCTGCGCGTTGGTGACGGTAATCACCGCCCGACCACCGCCGGGCAACGAGCCGTCGATAAGGATGTCGGTGAACACCGGGTTGAGCGGATAGGCCGTGCTCTGGCTCGCTCGATCCTGGCAGTTGAGGTTAAAGAACTCCTCTTCGCCCGGCGGCACGCCCTCGTTGAAACCGTCTGGATCGGCACAGACGTCGTTGAGTGGGTAGAGACCGTCGCCGATCAGGATCCCGCTTCGCGCACCGGTGATGTCGATGGACCGGACCTCGATGTGGCTGGCTGAGATACGGATCGCATGATCAGCGCTCGAGTCGTTACCGATCGTCGCACCGCTGCGGCCGATCACCCGAATCGGCGCCTGGGCCGTGCCGCTGGTCTCCAGGGCGATGGACTCGGTCCACACACCGCCGTCGATGTTCAGCGTATCGCCCGGCGCGAGCTGTTCGACGGCGAATGAGAGCGTGCCCCAGGGCTGGGCCTGGTTACCCGGATTGCCGTTGCTGCCGCCAGGCGCCACCCAGTACTCGTTGCCGTCGGGACCGGTGCCCGCTGAACCGAAGACGCGCGTGCGCAGCGGCTCCTGGGTGAGTAGAGTCCAGATTCGATCGGAGATGGCCGTCCAGCGCGTGACCACGCGGCTATCGAGGCCGGGATCGGGTGCATAGGTCGACGGCACGGACTGGCGATAGATGGCGGCGAAAGCCACCGCGCCCATGATTTCGGCAGCCGACAGATTCTGGTGCGGCGCGGGATCGAAGAACAGGTCGGGCAGCGGCACGTCCTCGAGCAGACCGCCGGGGCTGAGCAGGTCCAGCCAGACCTCGCCGATCGGAATGTAGCGCAGCTCGATCGACGCATCGGCGGCATTGATGGCATCCTGCAGCGCCTGATTGGCGGCGTTGAAGCCGGCCTGGTCGGCCAGGAAGTCCTGACGCGATACGAACTGCTCGGGCGTACCTTCGGCATCGGTCTGATAGGAATACAGGAACCAGCGCTCAAGCCCGGGCTCAAAGGCGCGGGCCTCGTTGACCCGAAAAACGGCACCGGCCACGTCACCCCACGTCGACGGATCGCTCTGCCAGCTGAAATTGTTGTCCTGCAGCACGCCAACCGTGTAGTTCGAGCTGACAAAGTCCTTGTCCGCGCAGGACGGGCCGAGCGTCATGTTGGGAATATTGAGCTCGTTCGGGGGCGGGTAGGCATCCTCTTCGAGCATCGAGGGCGTCAGAAACGGCGTGTAGTCGCCATCGGCACAGCTGGTCAGGCCGGCGGCAGCCGCGATCGCCTGCATCGGCTCACCCACATCCGAATCCTCCGGTCCGAAGGGGTCGTGGTTGACGGCGGAATTGCCCCAGAAGAACACTCGGGCATCCGATACCGGCACCGGGTCATCATCCGGCGCTTCGAACCGGTCCTGAAAAATGATGTCAACCTGGGTAAGGGCTGTAACCGCAGGCAGAAGCAGGCTGACAGCCAGAACAACACGAGTTGTCGATGAGAACATGAAGACACACCTTTGGATTTCAGGCTTTCAGGAGAATTGAGTTCTGAGCTGAGCTGCCATTGCCGCAGCATCAAACCGAATCGTTTGCTTTATTGGTCTGCCCAGATCGTCCAGTCGGAAAACTGATATTGACCCCGCTCATCGTCCGGCTTGGGGGCCTCCACTTCGATCGGGTGGGCCCTCGCGTAGGGGTCATCGCGAATGCCGGTTATCTGCCAGGAGACCTTCGTGTCCGGTTCAGTGGTGCGGATCACAAAGCGATTATCGCGAAGCTCTTCCCAGATCGCAGCCTGGGCAAAGCTGGCAATAACGGTAAGCTGATAGCGAAAATCGCGGTTGAGCGCGTCGAACCAGTCCGGCAGTACCACCTCGGCATATCCCGCTCTGTCCGTAACCACGTTTCCGTTATAGATGTTCATCATATCCGGACTTTCAACGAAGGAGTGCGAGAGATAGTGCGTCTGCGGCGACAACGGATGATCGATCCGGAAGGAACCCGCTGACTTGACCAGCGTTCCATTGACCGTCACGTTGCCATCGGCCAGCAGCGCCTGACCGCCGGGCGAGATCGCATGAACTCCGATCCCGTTGAAGCTGTTTTCACCGCGCACGCCGACACCGGATGCTGAATTGGAAAAGCCGGAGACGCCGATCGTGCTTCCCGTTGGCGAATTGACCCGAGACTGCACACCGACGCTGTCAGTGCCGTTGGCGTTGACAACGACACCGACACTGCCAGTGCCGTTCGCGACCGCGCTTAATCCAACCCCGTCGGCCACCTCGGCCAGAAAACCGGTGCTACCCGCGCCGACTTCTGCGACAAAACCGTTACTGCCATTGCCTGTCTGGGCCCGAAAACCGGTGCTGAATGGTCCGACCTCGGCAAGGAAACCCAAGCCATTGGTGCCTGATGAAGGCCCGCCCAGATCGGCAACGAATCCTCTCCCACCACCAGGGCTGTTGGTCACGCGCACGCCGGTGTGCAGGCCGCCGCGGTCGCTGAGCACATCGATCGATGCTCCCGGCGTTGCCGTTCCCACTCCAATCCACCCTTCGAAGTAGTTTCGCCCTCCCTCGAAATAGCCGGCGTAGCCGTCATCGCTGGCAGTCGTGGCCCAGATGGCTCGCGCATCTCCAAGCGAGACCTGCGCATCGGCCCGGATCACCGTGTCGACGCCGATCGCCGAAGGAGCGGCATAGCCGGCCCAGATCGCGGAGGACGCACCATCACTGCTATCTGCAAAAACCGTCAGAGGACTGGATCCTGCCGCCGTCCCGATGGCGACAGGGCCGCTCTGGAAGAAGATCCCGTCAGGATTGAAAGGATCCTGACGCCAGAAGAGCGCCCCTTCGTCGACCGATTCCGCCCGCAGGGCGTTCTGTGCCAACAGGGCACGGGGTGCTGGACGCACTGCTTGTCGCGGTGAAAGTGTCTCGAACTGCCCCGACCCGGCGGGGTGGGCGATCTTGATTTCCAGCCAGACATCACCCAGGAAAAAGGCGTTGGGCAGGTTGGGCACGGGTATGTCCTGGGTGAAATATCCCTGCTCGACGCGCACATCGTTCACTGAAAAACTCGCCGCGAGCTGCTGGCCGTCGATGATCTTGTCGAAGAAAGTGAACACCAGGTCCACCGAGCCGTCGACCGGCATAGCACCGTCGTCGAGTCGTCCCTGATAAGTAATCGAGCTCGTTGACTGCGCGACACTCGGTGGAATGAACATCAGATGTAAAGCGACCAGGATCAATGCAGAAGCTAGAAAGCATCGGCCAGGCATATCGGGTCTCCTCACTGTTCAAAGCGGTCCTGGAAGAGCGCATCAACTCGAGGACCTGACCAGAAGCCACCGGACAGCCGGAGACCTCCATTGGCGGACATCGCCGCATCCCACTGGCCGATCGAGCCTCGCAGGGTCAGACCACTCTGCGAGGCCGACAGCCCGCCACCGGCATCAATCGTGAACCAGGTGATTCGCGGCGATCCGACCTGGGCGTCCAGCGACGGCACGGGGAAGGCGACCGCCGTGACGAACAGAGCCATCGGGGCCATAGAGCGCTTGAACTGCATGAGTAGATCCTCGGTTCATTGTCCTGCTAGAGAAAACGCAGCGCCGAGTCAATTGTTCTCGCTTCCGAACGAAATCCCCGTGCCAAGGGGACCGTCAGCGCGTGCGGGTCACCGTCATGGCGGCCCAGAAATAGGGATGCAAATCACGGTGTTTCGGGCCAAGGCCGAACATACGCCGCCACCAGCTCTCCGCGGGAATCTCTCCGGACAACATGGCGCGCTGCGCCAGGCTCAGCGCCTCGGCCTGGCTTCGACCGGCTGCGAGCTCGCGATAGAAAGCCTGGGTCAGGTACAGGGTTGAGGCATCGTCGACGGCCCAGAGCGATGCGATGACCGATTCGGCACCCGCGTAGGCAAAGCCCTTGGCCAGACCGAACAGCCCCTCTCCTGCAAAGGAGGGCCCGAGCGCGGTTTCGCAGCCCGAGAGCATGACCAGGCCACCGTCGAGCGACAGTCCGGTCATCACCTCCCATAGCTCGAACAGGCCGTCATGCTGTTCGTCGGCGGCCAGGGAGATGTAGCTGGAAAGCGGCTCGATCGGGTTGGCCACCGCATGACTGGCAAAATGGACGATACGACGTCCGTCGATCGAGCGCGCACGGCTCTCGGTCGCATCCGTGCCGGTATAACTCTCCGCTGCGGGCCCGAACTGGCTTGAGGCAAACTCGACCTCCTCGTCGACATGACGCAATCGAGCTTTCGGTGCCCGCAGACTCGAAGACGACTCGTCATCCCCCGCGTAGGCAAATCCAGCATAGGCGTAGGCGATGGGAGCAGCCCGAGCTTCGAGGGCGTGGCGGTCACCAAGCGTATGCAGTCGTTGCAGCGAAAAATGCTCGACCAGGTAAGCATCGCTGCCATCTTGGAGCGCGGCGAATGGCAGCAGCAGCAACGGCCCGTCGGCCCGGATCATGAGCGAATGCACGCCATCAAACTCGACCCGGGCAGGCGCAATCAGGACCTCATGCAGCCGGCGGGAGACCGCCTCGAGAGGGGCCGGGTCGGCATCCGGTCGCTGCACCAGAATCCGGAAGCGCTCGACGAGGTTAGAAATCTCGGCGATGGGCGGCAGTCGGTGGGCGCGAATCCCCTCGGGACCGACCACAAGGAGATCACTGCGATCGGTCCCGAGGCTGTAGTAGAGCAGACGAGTTCCCGGATTAAGGCCAAGGTCGGCCAACTCCCATTGCGGGCGGAACTCGAAAAGCCGATCCAGGCCCGGCTGTGCCTGAATGGCCGCCGCGACACGATCGAGTCGCTGTCGTCGCAGTTCGGCCAGCCTTGCACGCGGATCGGATTCGGCTGTTGTATCCACCAGGCTGCGAGCCTGTCCCCGGAGCTCCGAAAGATCGCTGATCAGTGCCTGCCCGACTTCACTTTGGCGAAGAATACGGTCGATATTGATCCGCTCCAGCAGGGCTCGATTGCGGTAGCTCTCGAGGAGACGAATCGCCTCGATGAATTCGCCGCTGTCGATCAGCAACTGGGACAG
>Ga0102934_1002847_pt1 | contig 11894 bp, 11 predicted proteins | sample SalPonR2_A_D1_MG_FD_78175 | JGI IMG/M metagenome (GOLD analysis project Ga0102934, IMG submission 78175) | Salt pond soil microbial communities from South San Francisco under conditions of wetland restoration - Salt Pond MetaG R2_A_D1_MG | ecosystem: Environmental > Aquatic > Marine > Intertidal...
CAAGAAAGGTGCGTGCTGCGCGGGCATTGATATTCACGACGCCCGCCGCGTGGCCGAGGATATGGGCTTTCCGCATTACGTGCTGGATTACGAAAACATTTTTCGTGATGCGGTGATCGACGAATTTGCCGACAGCTACCTTGGCGGGGCCACGCCAGTGCCCTGCATCCGCTGCAACGAACGGGTGAAATTCAAGGATTTGCTGGAAACCGCCAAGGATCTTGACGCCGATTGCATGGCCACTGGCCACTATATCCAGCGCAAGATGGGCGCGCATGGCCCTGAGTTACACAGCGCGGCAGATGCGAACCGCGATCAAAGCTATTTCCTGTTCTCCACCACCCCCGAGCAGCTGGACTACCTGCGCTTTCCTTTGGGCCACCTGCCCTCGAAGGACGCTACCCGCCAATTGGCCGCGCGCTATGGGCTGCAAGTGGCGGACAAGCCCGACAGCCAAGACATCTGCTTTGTCCCCGATGGCGATTATGCGTCGGTGATTGAAAAACTGCGCCCCGGCGCCGCCGAACCCGGCGAGATCGTCCATGTCGATGGCCGCGTCCTTGGCACCCATGAGGGGGTGATTCACTACACCATCGGGCAACGCCGTGGCCTTGGCATCGGCGGGTTGAGCGAACCGCTTTACGTGGTCAAGCTGGACGTCGACACCAAGCATGTCGTCGTTGGCCCCAAGGATATGCTGGCCACCCGGATCGTGCCCGTGCGCGAGATCAACTGGCTGGGCGATACACGCCTGACGTCGCGGCCCGAATGGCATGTCTCGGTCAAGGTCCGCTCCACCCGCCCCCCGCGCGAGGCGATCATCCGGCCCCTCTCGGACACCGAGGCCGAGGTCGAACTCTTGACCCCCGAAGAGGGCGTCAGCCCCGGTCAGGCCTGCGTTTTCTACGAAACCGGCGGCAGTCGTATCCTTGGCGGCGGCTGGATTTGGCGGGGCTATTGAGGCCTGCCTCATCCGCGCGGACTTGATCAAAACCCTCGAAACCGAAAGCTGAAAAACAGGGACTTTCCGCCGCCTCTCTGGGGAGTCGCGCCGTCAAAAGAAAAACCCCGCCAAAATGACGGGGTTTTCGAAAATCCGTAGTGCCGACAGACACGGCTGATCGCACAAGATCACTCAGCCACTTTCGTCTCATTCGGCTGATTATCTGCGCTATCCTTCTGACCCTTGGACCCAGTGTTATCCTGCTCCTCGCTGGCTTGAGGCGGCTTCTTGGCGCGGGGCTTACGCGGACGTTTGGGCTTGTCGGTTTTCTGGGTTTCGGGTGTTTCGACCAGACCGCTGTCACCTTGTGTCTCCGCCTGCGCAACATCTGGCTGCGGGGCCTCTGCCGGATCGGTGCCTTCGCCGCTCTCACGCTCTTGGCGTTTGGCACGATCGCGATCGCGTTCCGCCTGACGTTCGCGGTTTTCGCGTTCTTGCTGCTCGCGGCGGGCGTCCTGTTCTTTCTGGGCTGTGCCCAGCATCCGCAGATAATGCTCGGCGTGCTGTTGAAAGTTTTCGGCAGCAACGCGGTCATTGCTCAACTGCGCGTCTCGCGTCAGTTGGTTGTATTTGTCGATAATCTGCTGCGGCGTACCGCGCACCTTACCTTCGGGGCCCGAACTGTCGAAAACCCGATTTACGATATTACCAACCGACCGATTGTTGCGGCCAGACTTGTTGCGCGAGCGTGATTTGGATGATCTCATTGGTTTAGCTGTTTAGCCCTGTGCTCAATGCGTCGTTTTATCCGTGTTCGCGCCATCAGCGCGTAAAGTTCATTACGGATCCGACTTTTAATGGCTTAGTGTCACGAGGATCGCCCTGAGGCGTTATCGCTGCGTAACGTATCCCCACTAAACACGCCAGCCCCCGGCTGACAAGTGCAAAGCGGCGTTTTGGCTAAAATCACGCGCTTTTTTCCTCGTTTACTCGGCTATCACCCCCGCCAGACCCCTGCCACGACACGATCATGCCCGGCCAGATCTGGCAAAACACGCACCGCATCGAATCCCGCCGCCTTGAACATGTCAGCGACGATTTCACCCTGTCGCCACCCGATTTCCACCAACAGCCGCCCACCCGGCACAAGGTGCTTGGGGGCCTTGGCCGTGATCACGCGATACGCGCTGAGACCGTCCGCCCCGTCGGTCAGGGCCTCGCGCGGGTCAAATGCAAGGTCCGGGGCAAGGCCCGCCATTTCATCGGCGGCGATATAGGGCGGGTTGGAGACGATCAGATCAAACTGCCCGTCCACAGCTCCAAACCAGTCGGACAGATGAACCTCGACCTTGGCCTCAACGCTAGTCGCGCGCGCGTTGCGCCGCGCGACGTTCAACGCTTTTTCCGAAATATCCGTGGCCAGCACCGTCGATCCGCGGCTTTCCAACGCCAATGTGATCGCGATGCATCCCGAGCCCGTGCCCAGATCAAGGGCCCGTGTAAAAGGTTGCTGTAAGGCCGTTTCGATCAACAACTCGGTGTCGGGCCGTGGATCAAGCACATCATCGTTGACGTAAAATTCGCTGTTCCAAAACGCCCGCGCGCCAAGGATTTTCGACACAGGCCGCCCTGATGCACGCGATTGCAAATCCGTTTGATAGGCTTGCTGACCAGCTTCGGAAAACTCGGACGCGGTCAATTCGCGGTCCAAATGCAGGCGCAATGTGCCGGGGTCTGCCTTCAAATGAGACGCCAGAATCAATTGCGCGTCCCGCTCTGCGCCCTCAATCCCGGCGCGGCGCAACATCTCGGTGCCAAAGCGCCACCACCATCCGACAGACCGCACCGCAGCCCCTGTCATTGCATCTCGGCCAGCATCGCGGCCTGCGCATCGGCGGTCAGCGCGTCGATCACCTCGTCCAGATCGCCCTGCATCACCTGATCCAGTTTATAAAGCGTCAGGTTGATGCGATGATCGGTCATCCGGCCCTGCGGGAAGTTGTAGGTGCGAATCCGCTCGCTTCGATCGCCCGATCCAACCTGCGCGGCGCGGCTGGCCGAGCGTTCTTCGGCGGCACGTTGGCGTTCCATGTCAAACAGCCGTGTCTTCAGCACCTGCAACGCAATCTCGCGATTGCGGTGTTGTGACTTTTCCGAACTGGTCACCACGATGCCCGACGGCAAATGCGTGATCCGCACAGCCGAATCCGTTGTATTGACGTGCTGCCCACCTGCCCCCGAACTGCGCATCGTATCAATGCGTAAATCATTGGGATCAATCTGAATATCCACATCTTCGGCCTTGGGCAGGACGGCCACGGTTGCCGCCGACGTATGGATGCGCCCGCCGCTTTCGGTTTCGGGCACGCGCTGCACCCTGTGCACACCAGATTCGAACTTGAGCCGGGCGAACACGTGATCCCCGGAAATCCGCGCGATCACCTCTTTCACGCCGCCGATTTCCGATTGTGACAATTCGATTATTTCGAACGCCCACCCCTTGGCCTCGGCATAACGTTGATACATGCGCAGCAGGTCGCCAGCGAACAGCGCGGCCTCCTCGCCGCCGGTGCCGGGGCGGATTTCCAAGATCGCGGGCCGCGCATCGGCGGCATCCTTGGGCAACAGCGACAGTTGCAGCTTGTCTTCCAACTCTGGCAGGCGGGCTTCCAGCTGCGATAGCTCCTCTTGCGCCAGATCGCGCATTTCCGGGTCGTCCAGCATCGTCCGTGCCGCGTCTATATCGTCCACAACTTGCCTGTAGGCGCGAATTTCCTCGACCACGGGGCGGAGTTCGGCGTATTCGCGGCCAAGCTTGGCAATATCGCCACTGCCCGCAGTCATTTGCGCTTCGAGATACTCGAAGCGCTGCACGATCTCGTAAAGTTTGTCCAAAGGCACCATGGTTGGGCATCTGCCCCTTTGTCCCCGATTGGTCAAGGGCTAAGCCTGTGGTATGATCACGATATGAAAGCGCTCAGCATTCTGGCCCTCAGCATGGCGTTGACCACACCGGCCCTTGCCGATCAAACCATCGGCGGCAAGACCGTGGATTGCTATTGCACCGATCGTCAGGGAAACCGTGTTGAAATGGGCGAAATGATCTGCCTGACTGTCGGTGGGCGCAGTTTCATGGCGCAATGCCAAATGTCGTTGAACGTGCCAATGTGGCGCGAGATTTCCGCCGGGTGCCTGTCGTCATTCCTGCGCGAACGACTGCAACCAGCCGTCGATACGCGCCGCGTTCACCCCAAGATCTGAGCGCCCAAAGCGCAGCCGACCATAGATTTCAAGTTGCGGGCCCGCCTGCCGAACCGTGGTGTAATCAGGAAAGCCAAATACACGCGACCGGGTGACATAGGTGATCATCCCCGCCTCGACCGATCCGTCCAGAACACGTGTGCGCGGCGTGGCCTGAATGATCCTGTCCAGTCGCGCCAGCCCGTCCTGACCCGCGCCAACCACCCGCATCGCGCCACCCTCGCTATCACGGTTGGTCACCGCAGCGGGCATGGTATGCCATCGCTCGGGATCGGTTGGGGCCAGCCGGACATACGCACTGATCACAAAAGCAATAAGCCCTAAAACCCCAAGGCCAATCAGGAAAATTTTCATCGCGTCTGCCCTCTTGTTTGCGCGGCGAATAGCACTCTAGCCAGTTTCATCACGGCGTCTGGTCCACCCCCACAGGCAGATCAATTCCATCGCCACATGCGCGCCCGCGATTGCCGTGGCCCCGGTGGTGTCAAACGGCGGCGACACCTCAACAACGTCACCGCCCACCATGTTGATCCCGGCCAAATCGCGTAGGATAATCGCGGCTTGCCCGCTGCTCAGCCCGCCCCAAACCGGCGTTCCAGTGCCGGGGGCAAAGGCCGGATCAAGGCAATCAATGTCAAACGTCACGTAAACCTGAGAATCGCCCAGTATTTCTTTGATTTTACGCGCTGTTTCCGCCGGGCCACGTTCATGCACCTCGCGCGCGTCAATGGTCGGCACGCCCAGATTGTCGGCGTTGACGGTGCGAATGCCAACCTGAACGGATCGCTTGGGATCAATCAAGCCTTCCTTGACCGCCTTGTAAAACATCGTGCCATGATCCACGCGGGTCATATCGTCATCGGCCCATGTGTCCGAGTGTGCATCGAATTGCAGCAAGGATAGCGGCCCGAACTTTTCTGCGTAAGCCCTTAGAATCGGGAAAGAAATGTAATGATCCCCGCCCAACGCGATACTGCTGGCCCCTGCTGCCAGAATGCCCCGAATGTGATCGGTCAGCGCGCTTGGAAATGCTGGGATATTGGCGTAATCAAAGGCCAGATCGCCATAATCGACGATATCGAACTCTTCCAGCGGGCTGAAACCGTCCCATCCATAGGGCGGGTCAAACACTTGCAATGTGCTGGCCTCGCGCAGCGCCCGTGGCCCCAAACGCGTGCCCGGACGGTTGGTGACCGCCTGATCGAACGGTACACCGGTGATCGCCAGATCAACCCCTTGCAAATCCTTGCTGTAGCGCCGCCTCAGAAACGACAAAGCTCCGCCAAAGCTGTTCTCATAGCTCAAGCCACGCGAGCTTTGATCTGTAAAAGCGTGATCTACTTGATTTTTTGCATCTTCCAGAGCCATGCCCCACATTCCTTTGTTCGGCCGGTCAAGATAGCGTCCCAGCCTATAGCCTGAACATTGTCGGTATTGCCAATCGGATGCAAGCCTGTGCCACGGGTGGACTTCGGGAAATCCGCACGGCACGGTGCATATCACTCAACGGAAGGACAGACCGATGCCAAAGACCGCAGCGTTGAACACGCCACAGGATGCGATGCCCCGGTTGCTGGATATCATGCGCCGCCTGCGCGACCCTGACACGGGATGCCCTTGGGACATTGAACAAGATTTCACGACCATCGCGCCCTACACGATCGAAGAGGCCTATGAAGTGGCCGACGCCATCGAACGCGCCGACTGGGCCGACTTGCGCGATGAACTTGGCGATTTGCTGTTGCAGGTGGTGTTTCACGCACAGATTGCCGATGATCAGGGCCTGTTTGCCTTTGACGATGTCGCCCGCGCGATTGCCGACAAGATGGTGGCGCGCCACCCGCATGTTTTTGGCGTGGAAAGCCGCGATAAATCCGCCGCGCAACAAACCCGCGATTGGGAGGCGATCAAGGCCACCGAGCGTGCGCAAAAGGCGCAAACCGGCGTGCTGGATGGGGTGGCCATTGGCCTGCCCGCCCTGTTGCGGGCCGTCAAGCTGCAAAAGCGCGCAGCGCGTGTTGGGTTTGATTGGCCGGTGACGACACAAGTGCTGGACAAGCTGGCCGAGGAATCCACCGAATTGGTGCAAGCGGCCAAAGGTCTGAGCCAAGATGAGATCGAGGATGAAATGGGCGATCTTCTGTTTGTCATGGCCAATCTTGCCCGCCACCTCAAGGTCGATCCCGAAGCCGCCCTGCGCCGGACGAACGCCAAATTCACCCGGCGGTTCGAGCTTATCGAAACTTGGCTGGCCGAGGACGGCAAAACACCCGACCAATCCGATTTGGCCGAAATGGATGCCCTTTGGACCCATGCCAAGATGAAAGAGAAACAAGGGGATTGACCGTTTACATCCGCAAGTGGCGAAACCGCGCCGACAGGGCCAGATGACTGGTGGACATTCCCCGCCCCAAGCCCCACGGTCGGCCCGGCCAATTCGATTGAAAAGGGTGTTTCTCCATTGCCTAACCTGACGCTTGCCAAACCAGACGATCTTGATCGGCTTGACGCTTTGGTGGCCACCCATCACGCTGAAACCGCGATTGTGCAGGACGCCGAAACCCGGCGCGCCGCGCTTGGCGCTTTGCTGGATGGGGCACCGCATGGTGCCGCCTATCTAATCGGGCCGGTGCGCGCGCCGATCGGCTATGTTTTGCTATCCTTCGGCTGGTCGATCCGCCAAGGCGGCATGACGGCCACGTTGGACGAGTTGTTCATCAGGCCGGGTGTGCGCAATCGCGGCATCGGGGCCGAGGTGCTGACCAGCCTGCCCAAAGCCCTGAAAGGCGCGGGCCTGAAGGCGTTGCATGTAGAAACCCTGCGTGCGGCGGCGCGCCCGCAGTCGCTTTATCGGCGTATGCGGTTTCAGCCGCACGATGATGTGCTGATCCTGACCCGTGAGGTCTAGCATTCCAACGACCAGATACTAGGTTTTAGGCATGAGCATGCACATCCCCTTTGACAACAGCTATGCCCGCCTGCCCGACAGGTTCTTCAGCCGCATGTCGCCGGTGCCGGTCAAGGCGCCGACGCTTCTGGCGTTCAATGGCCCATTGGCCAAGGAATTGGGGGTCACCCCCGGCCCCGATGATCTGATGGCGCAAGTGTTTGGAGGCAATGCGGCCCCCGATGGGGCAGACCCGCTGGCGCAGGTCTATGCCGGGCATCAGTTCGGCGGCTTTTCCCCGCAGCTTGGCGACGGGCGGGCGCATTTGTTGGGCGAGATCGTCACACCGGACGGGCGGCGCGTTGATCTGCAACTCAAGGGGTCAGGCCCGACACCCTACAGTCGCATGGGCGATGGGCGCGCGTGGCTTGGCCCTGTGCTGCGCGAATATGTCGTGTCCGAAGCGATGCATGCGCTTGGCGTTCCGACCACCCGCGCGCTTGCTGCGGTGGCCACTGGCGAAGCCGTCTACCGAGAAACTGGGGCGATGCCCGGCGCGGTGCTGACCCGTGTGGCGGCCAGCCATCTACGGGTTGGCACGTTTCAATATTTCGCCGCCCGGCGGGATATGCCCGGCCTGCAGGCCCTGTTCGACTATACCGTAGCCCGCCACGCCCCCGAGGCCGAAACCCCGGCGGACCTGTTGAAGACGGTGATCGACCGGCAGGCGCAACTGGTGGCGCAATGGATGTCTGTCGGGTTTATTCACGGCGTGATGAACACCGACAACACCAGCATATCGGGTGAAACCATTGACTACGGTCCCTGTGCCTTCATGGATCAGTTCCACCCCGATACGGTGTTCAGCTCAATCGACGCGCAGGGGCGCTATGCGTTTTCCAATCAGCCCAATGTCATTGTCTGGAACATGGCGCAACTGGCCACCGCCCTTGTCGGTCTGATGCCCGATCAAGACGCCGCGGTGTCCGAGTTTACGGGGCTGGTCCACGCCATGCCAGACCGGATCCACGGGTATTGGCTGGCCGCCTATGGCCGCAAGATCGGGATCGCGCAGGCAACGCAAGATGACGAAACGCTGATCACAGACCTATTGCAAGCCATGGCCGAAAACGGCGCGGATTTCACCAACACGTTCCGCGCGCTTGGCGACGGCACAGCGCGTGACCAATTCACCGACCCCGCCGCGTTTGACAGATGGGAGGCCCGATGGCGCGACAGGATCAAATCCGAGGCCACCCCGTTTGACACGATGCGCGCCGCGAACCCGGCCTATATCCCGCGCAACCATCGGGTCGAGCAGATGATTCAGGCCGCCGTCGGCGGGGATTTCCGCCCGTTTGACCGCCTGATGCGGGTTTTGTCCAATCCGTTCACAAGGCAGGACGGCGCCGAGGATCTGACGCACCCGCCCGGCCCGTCCGAAGTTGTCCATCGCACGTTTTGCGGCACCTGACTGGGTTACTTGCGGCGACGCTTGAACAGCCTTGGATTGCGCTGTACGAACTCATCGATCATCTGCTGGACACCGCCCCGCGCCTGCCCTTTGAGATAGGCAAACCCCGACGCGGCACCGATCACGGCCCCTAATGTGTTCACAATCAAATCGCCCATGGTATCGTTCAGCCCCGACTTTTGCATGTTCATGCCAAATGTCTGGTCCATGCCAAATTCGAAAACCTCCCACAGGGCGCCGATGGTCATGGCAAAGCAAAACGCGAAAAACGCCATTGCAATGGGCGGGGCGGCAAATCGGTCGCCTTGGAACATGATGAAGACCAGCACAAACCCGACAAGGCCAAACGCCACCGCCGAGCTGGCATGCATGGCGATATCCCACCACCAGAACCGTTCATAAAAATCGAACACTTCACCCAAAAACAAAGTGGCCGCGACGAAAAACACCACAGCCGCGATAAAGCCGGGCGGCACCCGGACATCGGCCCATTTCGCCGCCAAAACCGGCACGACCGACACGGCCAAAGTCCCCAAGGAGACAAACGCCAACTCTAACCGCCATTCCAACAAGGCCCACAAGCCGCCCAGCAAAAGCGAGAGCCAAATAAGTCGCGCCAGCCATGTTTGTTCGGAAAACACCGGGTGACAATTCCATTTTTATTGACTTTATTACATTTCATGAAGGCATCCGGGCTGAGAATTGCAACCTATAACCTGCAAAAATGCGTGGGGCTGGACCTGCGCCGCCGACCTGACCGTAGCCTGAATGTTCTCAATGCGCTTGGGGCCGATATCGCCGTTTTGCAAGAAGCCGACAAGCGCCTGCCGCCACGGCCCGCCGCCCTGCCCCACGATATGATCGAAGAGGACGGCTGGACCATCCTGCCCTTTGGCGCGCCGGGTGGCTCCTTGGGCTGGCATGGCAATGCCATGCTGACCCGGGGGGATATCCGACCCACGACAACCGCGCATATCGACCTGCCGGGGTTAGAGCCGCGCGGCGCGATCCGGGCTGATCTGGACACGCCGATTGGCCCGTTGCGCGTGGTGGGCCTGCATCTTGGGTTGGTGCGCCGCTATCGTTTGTTGCAAGTGGCCGCGATCTGTCGCGCCTTACGCGACTTGCCCGTGCGGCCAACCATCTTTGCCGGAGATTTCAACGAATGGGGTAAGGGGATGGCCTTGGATGCGGCGGTCAAACGCGTGCAGTTTTTGCCGCCGCGCGCGTCCTTTCCCGCGCCCCGTCCCGTGGCCCCCTTGGACCGCATTGCACTCAGCCCCGATTTGATGGCGCAGGACACCGGGGTGCATACGGGCCAACCGGCGCATATCGCCTCGGATCACCTGCCGGTTTGGGCCGATGTGACGCTGAAATGAAAATCGCAATAGACGCACGTTGCCGCGCCGGGGGGCGGCCCGGCGATGCGCGGCGGCCTTCGGCCTTGAAACCGGGCAGGAATTGCGGGACCGCACGTCCCAAGAGGCCTCGCAGCAATCATTGCGCGGCGAGCCCTTAACGATCATTTACACCACTTACGAGAACGGCCCGCCCCCTTGGGGGCAGGCCGTGTTATCAGAACCGATCAGGCCGCTTTGCGGCTAGGTCCACCGCGGCGGCGGCGACGCGGTGCGCCTTGTGGTTTGCCAGCAGGTCCGCCATTACCACCGCCATTGCCACGACGCGGGCCACCACGGCCCTTGGGTTTGGCATTCGGGTCAGGCAAATCGGCCCAAGGACGGCCAGAGGCCACCGGGATCGTAATCCCCATGACTTTCTGAATGTCCTTCAACTCGCCCATTTCATCCGGGGCGCAAAAGGCAATCGCCGCCCCGTCACGTCCGGCCCGTGCCGTTCGGCCAATCCGGTGCACGTAGTTTTCCGCGACGTTGGGCAGTTCATAGTTGTAGACGTGTTTGACGTCAGGAATGTCCAAACCACGCGCAGCCACATCGGTGGCAACCAAAACCTGCACTTCGCCTGCGCGGAACGCCTTGAGCGCGCGTTCACGCTGTCCTTGGCTTTTGTTGCCGTGGATCGCGGCCACCTCGAACCCGGCGCCTTGCAAACGCTTGGCCAATTTGTCCGAGCCGTGCTTGGTGCGGCCAAAGACCAGCGCCAATTCCCCGCGATGGCCTTTCAGCAATTCGATCAGCAGATCGGGCTTTTCCGACTTGGCGATAAAATGCACCGATTGGGTGATCTTGTCTGCGGCCTTGCCCGGCGGGTTAACTTGAACCCGCTTGGGGTGGGTCAGATAGCTGGCGGCGATTTCTTCCATCTGCTTGGGCATAGTGGCCGAAAACAGCATGGTCTGACGCTCGGCCGGCAACAGCCCCGAGATTTTGCGCAGCGCGTGGATAAAGCCCAGATCAAGCATCTGATCGGCCTCATCCAGCACCAGAAAGCGCGTCGCGCCAAGTGTCAGCGCGCGGCGATCCAGAAGATCCAGCAAACGCCCCGGCGTCGCAACCAGAATATCGGTGCCGCGTTCCAGCCGCTTGATCTGTGGGTTGATCGACGCACCGCCAACAACCAGCCCAACCTTGATCGGTGAGTCCTTAACCAACGGCACAAGCGTGTCGCGGATTTGGCCCGCCAGTTCACGGGTCGGCGCAAGGATCAGGCTGCGCACGGATTTCGGCGCGGGCTTGCCCGGCTCTTCCATCAGCTTGGTCAACAGAGGCAGGCCAAAGGCCGCGGTCTTGCCGGTGCCGGTTTGCGCCAGCCCCATGACATCGTGACCATCCAACGCGAAGGGAATCGCGCGTTCCTGAATGGGCGTCGGTTCGGTAATGCCCATGGCGGCCAGTTTTTTGACCAGCGGGCCGGGCAGGCCCATTTCCTGAAACAGGTTCATACATTTCCTTTCGGGCATCGCATATGCGCATGCCGCACCCTGCCCATGACGGGCCGGGATTTCGTGGTGACATCAAACCCCATGCCCGGCCTCTTGCCAGTCATCGCTTTGATGGTTCGGACCCACGCGTGATTTTGGGAACTTTCCACGATGTTTCATGATGGGTAAGGCCACGGGCCGCCCGGCTGCTCACGCGGCAGGAAACATCGGTTGGGTTGCAGATGCCCCTTTATCGGCCCAAAGTCAAGCGTCTGGCCGAAAAACGGCTGGATTCAAATTGATGTAAAAGCTATCCACCGCCGCGAAGACGACAGGGGAACGGCATGTCCGACACCATCATAGCGCGTTGCGAGGCCAAGGGGCTACGCATGACAGACCAACGCCACTCCATTGCCTCGGTGCTGGAGCTCTCGGACGATCACCCGGATGTAGAAGACCTGTATGCCCGTGCCTCGGCGATTGATCCGCG
>Ga0102934_1002848_pt1 | contig 11892 bp, 8 predicted proteins | sample SalPonR2_A_D1_MG_FD_78175 | JGI IMG/M metagenome (GOLD analysis project Ga0102934, IMG submission 78175) | Salt pond soil microbial communities from South San Francisco under conditions of wetland restoration - Salt Pond MetaG R2_A_D1_MG | ecosystem: Environmental > Aquatic > Marine > Intertidal...
CGGCGAATCAGTCAGCAGCATGGCCAGCCGGTCAATGCCCACCCCCTCGCCGGCTGTCGGGGGCATGCCGTATTCCAGGGCCTGAATATAATCTTCGTCCATCATGGGCCGATCCTCTTCGTCTTCGGATTTATTCGTCAGCTGCTGCAGGAATCGCTCCTTCTGATCCACCGGATCGTTTAGTTCAGAAAATCCATTGGCAATTTCCCGGCCCGCGATAAACAATTCAAAGCGATCCGTAATATCCGGGTTCTCCCTGTTTCGACGGGAGAGGGGGGAGACCTCTACCGGATACCCGGTGATAAATGTTGGCTGCTGAAGCTTCGGCTCCACCAGCGCATCAAACACTTTGGTCATCAGCTTGCCGGGCCCGACGGATCGCCCGGCTTCATCGGACGATATCGAAATTCCCTGATCTTGCGCAAATTTTTTTAGCTTATCGGGGGCCTGCAGGGTTTCGGGCGCTATCCCGCCGATTGAGCACAGCGCATCCTGAAGGGTCAGTCGCTGCCAGGGGCTGCTAAAATCGAGTATTTCCTCCTGGCATACCACCTTCAAATCCCCGCAAACCGTCATGGCAGCGGTTTTAACCATTTCTTCCGTCAAATCCATTAAATCTTCATAAGTGGCATACGCCTGGTAAAATTCCAGCATGGTGAACTCGGGGTTGTGCTGTGTGGAGATGCCCTCATTCCGGAAATTGCGATTGATTTCAAAAACCCGCTCAAATCCGCCGGTAACCAGACGTTTCAGATACAGCTCCGGGGCGATACGCAGATACAGATCCATGCCCAGCGCATTATGATGGGTCTTAAAGGGCCTTGCGTCGGCCCCGCCCGGAATGGGCTGCATCATGGGGGTTTCCGCCTCAAGGTAATCACGCTCAATTAAAAACTGGCGGATGGTTTTGATCAGCAAACTGCGCTTGACAAAAACCTCGCGCACCTCCGGATTCATGATAAGATCCAGATAGCGCTGCCGATATCTTTTCTCCGGGTCCTTCAGGCCATGGAACTTTTCCGGCAAAGGCCGCAACGATTTGGAGAGCAGCCTGATCTCATCTGCCAAAAGGGTCCATTCCCCGGTCTTTGTCTGAAACATGCCGCCTGAAAGACCAACGAAGTCGCCCACATCAAACTGTTTAAACAGGGCATACGACTCGCTGCCCACTTTATCCTGCCGAAGGTAGGCCTGCAGCTGCCCGGTCCGGTCCCTGAAGCGAATAAATGCGGATTTGCCGAACCGGTTAATCGCCATGATGCGGCCGGCCATATGAAAATTTGCCGCCTCTTTACCCATCTGCTCGGGATCAGCATCGATCATTGCCAGAATATCCCGAACTGTATGGGAAACCCGAAAATCGTTCGGATATAATTCAATGCCGGCCGATTCTATCGACCCGGCCTTTTCATACCGTTTTTCAATAATATCTTTGGCCTGTTCCATTGCTGCCGTACACCCTATCCGTTATGCGGTAATTGATGGTTGGAGCGCTGTTTGCCGGGAGAAAGGAACCGGCGCCGGACAGATCCCTTTTTTAGCAAGTTCTTTGTTTTAACGGAATCTAAGTTGATGGAAATTAAAAGGCGCCCGCCCGCTTTCATCCACCGTTTCTTGTTAACCGGCTTGCTATCCCATTTCCCATTGCCTGTCAAGAACTAGTTGGGCGGGGGGTTGGGGCTCAATTTATTGGAAAAAAAGTTAATCCTTAATTTCCGGGTTGTTTTTTAGAGGTATTCTCCCCGGGCAGTGCGCCCGGGACCAAGTCTAAAAGTAACTTTTATTGCAGGTTTGAAGGCACTGAGGCACTGAGGCACTAAGTTTGTATAACATTGAACTGGGAACCGTGAACTGCGAACCTTGAACTGCTTAAAGAATAAAGGTTTGATTTCATTGATCTTACACCTTATACCCCACACCTTAAACCGTTAAGTTACTTAGAAGGCTCGTTTGTCGGGGGAGATGCACCGGCCAGCGGCAGTTTGACCGTGAATGTGCTTCCCTGATCCGGCACACTCTGCACATCGATCAACCCATCATATGAGGTTAAAATCCGCTGGACAATGGAGAGGCCCAGCCCGGTCCCCTTGGCTTTTCTGGTAAAAAACGGATCAAAAATCGACTGCTGAATTTCTTCAGACATGCCGCATCCATTATCTGAAATAACCATACACGCATATTGATGATCCTGGGTGTACAATTCAACGTCGATCTGTCCCGGTCGGGCCGCAGCCTCCATGGCATTTAACAGCAGATTCCACACCACCTGCCGGAAATGCTCCGGATCGATCTCAACCGGAATATCCGGATTTAAGGATTTTCTGATTTCCGGTTTCTGATTCGGATTGCTGGTTTCAAACTGCTTGATAATCTCCCGTAATTCGCGATCCAGAACGACAACTTTTTTATTGCCCGGCTGCGGCCTGGCAAACATCAAAAATTCATTGACCAATGAACTGATGCGATCAGATTCCCGTAATACGATCCCCATCAAGCGACCCTGATCCCCTTTATGGGAGACCTCATCCCTTAAAACCTGGATGGCGCCGGACATGGATGCCAGAGGATTTTTGATTTCATGGGCCAGTCCGGCGGCCATCTCTCCGATGGCGGCCAGTTTCTCCACCCGCTTGACCTGAGCCTCCATAGCCCATAAATCCCGCTTTGCCCGCTTTTCCTGTTCCGACAGGTAGCCCGCAAGAAAAGCCACTGCAAAACAGGCGATGATGGTCATCAGTAACTTGAATATGACGTAATTCCAGTCGTAATTGGCCATCATGGCATCCGGGGCCACATCAAAGGGGTGAATGATACCGTAATACTCGAGATCCACCATCACCCCGTATTGGATACTGCATAAAACAGCCGTCACCATGCCGCCGTTTCGGAAAAGCACCATACTGGCGTAGATAATCACCAGCAGATAAAGAAAGGAGAATATACTGGAAAAGCTGCCGGTAAGAAAAATAATTCCGGTGATAAGAAAAGTGTCAATAATGATCTGGACATAGCCCAGTAAAATCAATCGGCGGGTCCACCGCAAAATCGCGGCATATATCAGAGACAGCAGGATGGCAAGGCCGGCGATGGCATTTAAAAAAACCAGGGGCGGGGTAAAAAAAGTTTGCTGCTCCCTGATCCCGACAAAGGTTGCCGAAGCGAGGATGACAAGAGCAAACAACACCCGGAAAAAAATCAACCATTTCAGTTTACGGTGCAGGTCGAATTCAGGGGTGTTTTTTTTAAAAGCCATTAAATAGCGAATTCGGTTTTAAAGATTCCCCGCCATTTTAAAGATTGGCAGATACATGGCGACAACCAGACCGCCAATGGTGATACCTAAAAACACAAGCATAAACGGTTCGATCAAAGCAGTCATGTTATCCACCGCCTGGTCGACTTCTTCTTCATAAAAATCCGCGATTTTCTCCATCATCGCATCTATTGCGCCCGTGGATTCACCGACCGCAATCATCTGACAGACCATGGGCGGGAAAACCCCGGTTTCCGCTAAGGGGTCGGCGATGGTCTGACCTTCGGCAATACCCGATCGAACGTGATAAACCGCTTTTTCTACACTCTTATTACCTGCTGTTTTCGCAACAATATCCAGTGCCTCCAAAATCGCCACCCCGCTGGCCAGCATGGTGCCCATGGTCCGGGTAAAGCGGGCGACTGCGGATTTTCTGATCAAAATACCGATAACCGGCATTTTTAACATCAAATCATCAACAATGGCTTTGCCCTTTTCCGTCTTATAAAACCTACGGAAGGCGAAGGCAAAAAGCACGATCCCTATGATAATATACAAAATATTGCCTTTAACAAATTCGCTCATATTAACGACGATCTGTGTTGGCACCGGCAGGGCGCCTCCCATGGTGGAAAACATCTCCTGAAACACGGGGATAACAAATACCAGAATCACCGCCACCACAACAATGGCAATAATTATCGTAACAATCGGATATGTCATCGCCCCTTTGATCTGTGCCTTTAATTTGGCCGCTTTCTCCATGTAAGCAGACAACCGCCGAAGGATGACATCCAAAATACCACCGGCCTCGCCTGCCGCCACCATATTCACAAACAACGCGTCAAACTGGTTCGGGTATTTTTTCAGGGCCTCGGCCAGGGTCTGTCCGCTTTCCACAGACTCCTTGATATCTTTTAACATCTTCTTGAATGTGGGATTTTCCTGCTGAGATTGAAGAATGTCCAGACATTGTATGATCGGAAGCCCCGCATCGATCATGGTGGAAAACTGCCGGCAGAATACAATAATATCCTGCTCTTTTACCTTGGGCTGGAGAAAAGAAACATTTTCGAACAGATCCTTTGGCTTTTTCTTGATTTTTTCCGGCGTAATGCCCTGCCGCTGGAGTCGAGTGCGTACTTCCTGCTCAGTGGCAGCCTCCATTTCCCCTTTTGTGGACGCATTATTCCTTCCGCGACCCTGCCATTGATAAACCGGCATGTGTTACCCCCTATCTATGATTAATGAGAATGGATAGCAGAAAATGAATGACACAATCATCATCTAAAAGGCCATACGGAATGTGATTCGATGCAAGGTTACTTCCCTTTGCCTTGTATTATGCCCCGTCAACGGGACCTGATCATACAATGCTCTTTTAAGGTTGTCTATCATAAACACTTTTCGATTACAAATAAATTCAAATCCCATTATTTTGATCAAACCGCTTGAACCTGTTTGCATAACCCATATTTTTTCTGGTAATGAAGGAATCCAAATACTTGTTTTCACCTAAATTGAGGTTTCAAATCGAAAGGAGGCCCCCCTGTGGGCCGAACATGAATCAGCCAGAAAACGGTTTAACATTGATCACCACCCATCTGAATGCGGATTTTGACGCGGTAGGGTCCATGCTGGCCGCCCAGAAACTCTACCCCAATGCGGTGGTCGTGTTTCCCGGGTTTCATGAAAAATCATCCAGGCATTTCTTTGTTGATGCCATGGCCTATCTGTTTAATATGGCGGATGCCAAATCCATAGAGGATGCGCAAATCAAGCGGCTAGTTGTTGTGGATACCAAGCAGGCCTCCCGCATCGGGGGGTTAAAGCATCTGCTCAATCGAAATGATATAGAAATCCACGTATTTGATCACCATCCGGCGTTGAAAAATGATATCAAGGCGGATTATGAAGTCTCCCGCCTCACTGGTGCCAACGTAACAATTCTGACCGAAATGATCCAGGAACGCAACCTAGATATCCTCCCGGATGAAGCCACCATCATGTGCCTCGGCATCTTTGAGGATACGGGCGCTTTCACGTTTCCGTCAACGACCCCCGAGGATTTTGCGGCAGCCGGCTACTTAGTGTCAAAAGGCGCCAACCTGACCACCATTGCCAATCTGATCGCCAAGGAGATGGATCCCAATCAGATCGCCCTGTTAAATGACCTGATCCATGCCGAAGTGAATCACCATATCAATGGCGTCGATGTGGCCATCAGCACGGTTTCCTGTGAAGAGTATATCCATGACCTGGCATTTCTGGTACAAAAGATTCTTAAAATCGAAAATTTAAACGCCATCTTTGCCATTGCCCAGATGAAAAACAAAATTTACCTGGCTGCCAGGAGCCGCACCCCGGAAGTGGATGTTGGGACAATTGTCATGGAATTGGGCGGCGGGGGTCACAGTTTTGCCGCTGCGGCCACCATAAAGGACAAGACCCTTGTCCAGACCGAACAAAAGCTATTAGAAATCCTTAGAAAAAAGATCAAGTCCAGGCAACGGGCCATAGATATCATGTCGACCCCGCCCATCCAAGCCCCGCCGGATATCTCCTGCGCCCAGGCGAGAAACCTGTTATCCCGGTATAATATCAATGCGCTTATGGTGGTGCGGGAAACCGATGAGGCGCCGCAATTGCAGGGATTTATCACCCGGCCGGTGATTGAGAAGGCGCTTTACCATAAACTCGATGCCATTCCGATCAGCGAATATATGACCACCGAGTTCGCCGTTGTCACCCCTAATGCAGATATTTTCGAAATCCAGGAAAAAATTATCGAAAGTAACCAGCGGGTGCTGCCGGTTATGGAGGATAGTCAGATGATTGGGGTCATCACCCGAACCGATCTGCTGAATACGCTTTTTCAGGAATCGCATGAGAAACTGATTCAACCCCAGGATCCCCTGAAAGAGTCTCTTAACCCCCGCACCAAGCGAATTGTCGGGTTTATGAGGGAACGGCTTCCCGAACGGCTGTATGAGCTGCTGGTAAACATCGGGCAGGTGGCTGAAGAAATCGGAGTCAATGCCTATGTGGTGGGCGGATTCGTTCGAGACCTCTTCTTGTACCGGCATAATGAGGATGTGGATGTCGTCATTGAGGGTAACGGGATTGAATTCGCCAGGGAATTTGCCAAACGATCGGGCGCGAGAATTAATGCTTACGCCAAATTCGGCACCGCGGTCGTCATATTTCCGGATGGGTTCAAAATCGACGTGGCTTCTGCCCGGATGGAATATTATAAATTCCCGGCGGCGCTTCCCACTGTCGAAATGAGTTCCATCAAACTCGATCTTTTCCGGCGGGATTTTACGATCAACACCCTGGCGGTATTTTTAAACCCCGCGAAATTCGGCAAGCTGATCGATTTCTTCGGCGGCCAGAGGGATATCAAGGAAAAAGCCATCCGGATTATGCATAATTTGAGCTTTGTCGAAGATCCGACCCGCGTCTTTCGGGCTATTAAGTTTGAACAGCGATTCGGCTTTACCATCGGCAAACTGACCTCAGGACTCATCGAAAATGCGGTTCGGATGGACTTTTTCAGGCGTCTGTCCGGCCGTCGCGTGTTCTCGGAACTCTGCCAGATTCTAAAGGAAGACGCCCCGCTGCCCGCCCTGTCACGGCTAAATGATTATCATCTCCTGACCGTCATAGATCCCTCGATTCAATACAATCAGTCCATGGTCGCCCGGCTAAATGCCGCGCGAAAGGCCATTTCATGGTTTGAGCTGCTGTATACCGAAGAGGACTATATGCGATGGGCCGTCTATTTCCTCATCCTGCTCAGGCACCAGGAGGAGGTCACCGCATCTCTTATCTGCCAGCGGTTTGAGTTGGGACCGAAGTATGAAAAAATCTTTGTCAAAGAGCGGCTTGCTGCTGAGGACTGCATCCATCGCCTGCACCGGGAGCCGGCGCCTGCCAACAGCGAATTATACCGGATGCTGCAAGAGTTTCGCATTGAATTAATCCTTTATATGATGGCCCTTACCGATCATGAAGCCATCAAAAAAATGATTTCCAATTACGTCACCGACCTCCGGGAGGTGAGCCTGTCCGTGGGCGGAAAGGACCTCAAAGCCCTGGGCGTTCCGCCTTCCCCGGTATACAGTAAAATCCTAAATGCCATGCTTGAAGCCAAGTTAAACGGCCAAGTCCAAACAAGGGACGAAGAGCTTGCCCTGTTGAGGAAATATGCTGCAAAATATTAACCCGATTCAATTGATCATCGTTTTCCTGCCGCTGCTGTTCGCAGTCACGATCCACGAGGTGGCACATGGTTATGTCGCCCTGCGATTCGGGGACCTAACAGCCAAATTTGCCGGCCGGCTGACCTTAAATCCCATCAAGCACCTGGATCCGTTGGGCTCGGTGCTGCTGCCGCTCTTGCTTAAAATTTCCGGTTCCCCGGTCATCTTCGGCTATGCCAAGCCGGTGCCGGTGGATTTTAGAAACCTCCGAAACCGCCGGATCGGCACCCTGTGCGTCGCAGCTGCCGGCGTGGTCACCAATTTTATTGCAGCCTTGATTTGTGCGGGGATTCTTCAGGGCATCCGCCTGTTTCCCAACTTTTTGACATCTTCCGCATTCGCACCGCTCAGTTCCATCCTGATCCAGCTTCTGGCCTACAGCGTGATGATCAACCTCGTCCTGGGCATCTTCAACCTGATTCCAGTGCCCCCGCTTGACGGCGGGCGCATCCTGAGCATGCTGATGCCGCAGAAATACAGCCGGCAGTTCCAGACCATTGAACCTTTCGGCATCCTCATTCTGATTGTGCTGTTAATGACGAATTCTCTTGATCTATTCATATCTTTTTTTATATCCCCGTTGATGAATTGGATGCTCCAGGGCTATCTATGAGTCCGCATTGAACCTCAACGGGCAACAGGAGACATATAATGACATCAAAAAAACGGATTGTCAGCGGCATGCGTCCAACCGGGGCCCTTCATCTCGGCAACCTGCATGGCGCGCTGAAAAATTGGATCGACATGCAGGATCGATTTGACTGCTTCTTTTTTATCGCTGACTGGCATGCATTGACCAGCGATTATGAAAACCCTGCGCATATCAAGGAATTCAGCCGGAAAATGATGATTGACTGGCTGGGCGCCGGGCTTTCCCCGGAAAAAAGCACCCTGTTTGTCCAGTCCCATATCAAATATCATGCGGAGCTGTTTCTGCTGCTCTCCATGATCACCCCGGTGCCCTGGCTGGAGCGCAACCCGACATACAAGGAACAGATTGCGGAGCTCCAGAATAAGGATTTGTCCACCTTCGGCTTCCTGGGCTATCCGATTCTGCAGGCGGCGGATATTATTATCTATAAAGCCGAAGGCGTACCGGTGGGCATCGATCAGGCCCCGCATATTGAGATTACCCGGGAAATCGCCAGACGGTTTAATTACTTTTACGGTAATGTCTTTCCGGAACCGGAGACGATTCTCACCGAATCCGCCAAAATACTGGGCACGGACCGCCGGAAGATGAGCAAAAGCTATGACAACGCCATTTTTATTTCAGATTCGCCGGATGCGATCCGCAAAAAAGTGGCAACCATGATCACCGACCCCCAGCGCAAAAAACGCAGCGACCCGGGGGACCCGGATGTATGCAACGTGTTTTCTTTCCACCAGATGTATTCACCGGCGGATATGATTGCGGAGGTCAACCAAGACTGCCGGCGGGCGGCGATTGGATGCGTTGAGTGCAAGCAGAAAATGGCGGAACATCTGATCACCGCCCTTTCGCCGATCCGGGAAAAAACCGAATACTATCAAGAGCGCCCGGATCTGGTTGAAGACATCATCACCCAGGGCAATAAAAAAGCGGCGGCAGAAGCCGAGAGAACCATGAAAAGCGTGCGGGAGGCTTTAAAAATATAGAATCCATAGATGACTAATGAACCCTATAAAATAAAACTCCAGGACATTTTTGAGGGTCCCATGGACCTGCTGGTCCACCTGATTAAAAAAAATGAAGTGGACATCTATGACATTCCGATTGCGTTTATTACCGACCAGTTTCTCGATTACCTGGAATGGATGAAATCCCTGGATGTGGATATTGCCGGGGATTTTCTGGTTATGGCCGCCACCTTGACCCACCTGAAATCCCGGATGCTCCTGCCCTCCCGCCATGGGGACCCGGATACGGAGGAAGGCGATGACCCCCGAAAGGAGCTTGCCGGCCCGCTGCTTGAGTACATGCAGATGAAATCCGTGGCGGAAAAACTGGCCGCCCAGCCCATGCTGGATGAAGATGTCTTCACCCGAAAAGTGGACAAATCAAATCTTGTGCCCCACCCCGAAGAGGAAACCATCCAGGCGGATATCATCAGCCTTTTCAACGCCTATAGCTCCCTTTTGGATAAAATGGCGGATCAAAGTGGACTTCATATCACTTTTGAAAAAATCTCGGTTAAAGAAAAAATGACGGAGATCTTTGACCGAATCAAAGAAAAGGGGGCGATTGCCTTTGACGCCCTATTATCGGAAAATACGGATCGCACGGAAATCATCGTCACCTTCCTTGCGATCCTTGAAATCGTCAAGCTCAACATGGTCCGCCTGATGCAGAGCGGTCCTTACAGCAGCTTACGCCTTATTTACCGGGAATCCGCTGATGAATCACTCGGCAACTAATATGCCCGCCGAGAAACCGGATGCGGCTTCAATCAAATCGATTATTGAAAGCCTCCTGTTTATCGCGGAAGATCCGCTGAGCGTGGATCAAATTCAAAAGGCGCTGCCTGAAGCCGACACCGAGGCGATTAAAGCCGCTTTAAGCGCCTTAAAAAATGAATTTGACAACCGAAACGGAGGTCTTGTGCTCCATGAGGTGGCCGGCGGCTTCCAATTCAGAACCCGGCCCGAATATAAAAAATATATCCAGCGGCTGCTGCAGCCGGCCCCGGCCCGATTAAGCCGGGCCGCCCTGGAGACCCTTGCCATCATCGCCTACCGGCAGCCGGTCATGCGGAGCGAAATTGAGCACATTCGCGGTGTTAACTCGGGCAACACGATCCGCCTCCTGCTGGATCGCAAACTTATCCGCATCTTAGGCAGACGGGAAATACCGGGGCGGCCCATGGTTTACGCCACCACGCAAAAATTTCTCGAAACCTTTGATTTAAAGGACTTAAAAGATCTTCCCACCCCAAAGGAAATTGACGCTCTTCAGGCCCCCGCCAAACCCAATGAACAGGCCCTGCCGTTTAAATCCGATTCAAATGATTCGGCTGCAGGCGATAATAATACGGAGACCTAAATTGAGCGGAAAATAATCCTTGACTTGAGAAGGGGGGAGCCATTATTTTTGTTGGCACATAAGGGCGGTTAACTCAGTGGGAGAGTGCTACCTTCACACGGTAGAAGTCACTGGTTCAAATCCAGTACCGCCTACCAGGAAATATAAGGGCTTATGGGTATGCGTACCTATAAGCCCTTTTTTGTGGCAATAAAAATAGTTTCACCACCCAGCTTTACAACTTACTGTTTCAATGTTAATTTTATTTTTTATGTAGGGCATTGTATTCCGATTTGAACCCGAATGAACACAGGAGTCATCCATGGATTACATCAAAATCCGACTGGCCGATGATTTTGATCAACTGGGGGCGAAGTTTCAGAAAACTATTACGGATATGTTTAGCTCGATGAGCCCCATGTACTCGTTTTCCAAAAATACGTGGTACCCGCCGCTGGATATTTTTGAAACTAAAACCGAAATTATTGTGATTGCTGAAATGGCAGGGGTTAATAAAGAAGATTTAGATCTTGAAATTAACTCACGGGCCATCCGCATGGCCGGAAAAAGAATTGGGGTGCCGCCGGCGGAAAACGGCAAATACCGGCTGGCTGAGATCCAATACGGTAATTTTGAACGCGTGCTGTATCTTCCGGCAGCCATTGATACGGATTCGGTCAATGCCACTTACAAAAAGGGCCTGCTCTATATTCGGGTCAACAAATTGATCCGGGAATCACGGCATAACGTACCGATCAGTGATGAATGAACCGATCCGTCTTTGGGGGGTTAAACTGAATTCGCCCGCTTTATCCGTTCAGACGCATCCAATTGCCTAACATTTTTCTATAACTGTCAACATATGCGATTTCTGGAGGCAGCAAATGACACAAGACGCTGAGCAACAAGGTTATTCGCCAGAAAAAATACCCGAAATAATTCCCGTACTCCCTTTATATGATGTTGTCTTATTCCCGAAAATGGTGCTCCCGCTGATTGTCATGCAGGAGTCGTCCATTCAGCTAATTGACGAGGCCATGTCCAAAGACCGGATTATCGGGGCGGTTACCTCAAATGTCAAGGAAGCCAAGTCGGAATACGAGCCTGGCGATCTTTACCCATACGGAACCAGCGCCGTTATTCTGAAAATGGCAAAAGCCGAAGATAACAAGGCGCAGCTGATTCTCCAGGGTTTGGGGCGTTTCGAGGCTGAAGAATACACTCAGCATGACCCCTATTTCAAAGCCCGTATCAATTCCTTGCAGCCCCAATGGGATAAAGACAAGGAAATGGAAGCGCTGATGGCCAACCTGACCACTCAGTACGAGCGGGTTGTTGAGCTTTCCTCCGGGCTGACCCAGGAGTTGGTCACC
>Ga0102934_1002854_pt1 | contig 11885 bp, 8 predicted proteins | sample SalPonR2_A_D1_MG_FD_78175 | JGI IMG/M metagenome (GOLD analysis project Ga0102934, IMG submission 78175) | Salt pond soil microbial communities from South San Francisco under conditions of wetland restoration - Salt Pond MetaG R2_A_D1_MG | ecosystem: Environmental > Aquatic > Marine > Intertidal...
ACCCTACACCGTTAAGTTACTTAGCAGCGATCCACTCACCCGCTTGCACTCAGCGTCAAAGACCAACGACCAGGCTACTTTTTCGGGGATTTAATGCCGTGTTTTTTCATCATGTTCTGCAAGTTGGGCCGCTGCAGCCCGGTTTGCCGGGCTGCCTGAGTAATATTCCAGTTATTTTTTTCAAGTGCATTCCAGATAAAATTCCGCTCAACCCGGGCAACAGCTTTCTGGCGAACTTCCTTTTTAATCCGCACAAGCTCTTCGTTGGTTTCCGGCACGTATGCGATCAGGCGCTCGATATCACCAATATCACTTAAATGCGGCAGGTCCTGGATGGTAATATAGTCACTTTCACAAAGTATTACCGCTCGCTCAATTGTGTTGCGGAGCTGGCGGACATTGCCTGGCCAATGGTAGTTCAGGAGGCGGTTGGCCGCCTCATCATCAAATCCGGCAATGGCCTTACCGCGATCCCTGTTGAGCTGTTTGAGAAAATGATAGGCAATGGGCAGTATGTCGCTCTTTCTCTCCCGCAAAGGCGGCAAATATATCGGATAAACATAAATCCGGTAATAAAAATCCTCGCGGAAAGATCCGGCATCCATCATTTGTTTGAGATCTTTATTGGTGGCGAAAATTAAGCGGACATCCACCTGATGATGGGTGGTATCGCCGATCGGCAAAAATTCCCGGGTGTCCAAAAACCGCAGGAGTTTTCCCTGAATGTCCGGCGTGGTGTTGCTGATTTCATCGAGAAATACCGTACCCGTATCCGCCAGCTGAAAAATGCCCGACTTGTCTTTTTTGGCATCCGTAAACGCCCCCTTGCGATAACCGAAAAGTTCACTTTCAAGCAGGTTGCCGCTCAGGGTGCCGCAGTCAACGCCGAAAAAGACTTTATCATGTCGATAGCTGTTGGCATGAATGGCGCGGGCGACCAATTCCTTGCCGGTCCCGCTTTCACCGGAGAGCAAGACCGTCGCATCCGTGTCCGCGACCTTTCGGATCATGTCCACCACCTTTTTGATCTCGGGACTGCTGCCAATCAGCTGGTGGGATAAGACCGGCGGGCTTTGCGGGGATTGCATCAACTCTTTATTCTGCTGGTGAACGGCCTGCTCCTGCAGGGCCTCTGCAACGACATTGCGCAGTTCATCCGGCGTGAACGGCTTGGGCAGATAATTGATAGCGCCCAGCTTCATTGTATCAACAGCAGATGGAATACTTGCATATCCTGTTATAATAATGACCACGGTATCCGGGGCATTCTCCCGGATCCATTTCAGGATTTCCACGCCGCTGACAGGACTCATTTTGATGTCTGTTAAGACCAGGTCATACGGCTGATTGGACAGCATCTCCAGGGCGGTGCGGCCATCCGTCGTATAGTCGACCTGATAATTATTCTTGGCTAATATTCTCTGGCAGTTGCGGCATATGTGCGGTTCATCGTCGATGACCAGAATCTGGGCAGCGTTTTCATTCGTCATGACTGCGAGAGCCTCCAACAGGTAGAATGACGTCAAAACGGGTGCCTTTTCCGGGCTGGCTGTCAATTTCAATCCGTCCGCCGTTTTGTTCAACCAGGCTGTGGGTGATGGAAAGCCCCAGTCCCGTTCCGTCCTCGCGGGTGGTGAAAAACGGATCAAATATTTTTTCCTGATTTTCCGGCGAGATGCCCATGCCGGTATCGCTTATCTTAATCGTAATTTCCTCGTTGGATGGGGCATATGCGGTGGTGAAAGCGATACTGCCGCCGGGCGGCGTCGCCTCGACGGCGTTTAACATCAGGTTGATCATGATCTGCTGCAGCTGTTCCTTGTCGACATGTATTTGGGGAAGGTCCTCGGCCAGGTTGGAACTGACGTAGATATCCTTAAACTCGGCCTGTTTTTTGGTCAGATAGATGCTTTCGCGGACGATTGTGTTAATGTCATCGAGCTTTTTCATCGGTTTTGTCTGCCTGGCAAAATCAAGCAGGCTCTGAACGATTTTGCGGCAGCGCTGGGCTTCATTGGTAATCACCGCCAGCTCGTTATACATTTCCGCATCTTTTTCAAGGTCTTCCTGCAGCATCATTGAAGAGGTCATGATGGTTGTCAGGGGATTGTTGATTTCATGGGCAATGCCTGCGGATAAACGCCCGATCGATATCAGCTTTTCCTGCTGCATGTGGGCTTTCTCCACCTTGATTTCCTGCGTGATATCCCTCATTATTTCAATGACGCCGATAATTTCAGCGTTGGTGGTAAGGGGATAACAGGAAATGGCGTAATATATGGCATTGTTGTTCTGGTCATAATGCGTATGGGTCGCCGTGCAAGCCTTGTTTTTTTTGTATATCTCGTTTAAGGGGCAGGGGTGATTCTCACCGGAGCAGGGCTGATCCAGGTGATGGCCGATTTTATAACAATACTGCCCAATGGCTTCCTCGCTGGTCAGTCCCAGCTTTTTTAACATGGCTTCATTGATGTCTAAGATTCTGTAATGCTTGTCGATGATCATGGCTTCTTCCTGCATGAACTGATTCATCAACACGCCATAGATGGTTTGAATCTCATTTAGCTTGATTTCTGAATCGTTGGCCTTTTTGTAGGCGTTATCCACTTCCCAGAATAAAAGGGCCGTGGTATGCGCCATCGCGCGGACGTAGGTTTTCTTTTTGGCCAGAATATCATTGTAAATATCCAGATCGCCGACTAATTCCACAATGAGTTCAATGTCGTCGCGGGCAAAAAAGTCATTATAGTCATTGGTGACCGGAATTCCCATTTCTTTGGCTTTTAATAGACCCGGGGCATCTTCCTTCACATCGGCCACAGCAATCACATTGGGCCGGAACAGGTTGAATTTGTCCTTTTTGATAAAGTCCAGCAGATATAAACACCGGGTCCCGCCGCCGACAATTGCGACATTCATATCAAATCTCCTGTACGGTTATGTTGGTCCGAAACAGCTGATGCGCGCGTTATAATCCATTTTTTACGATCATAATGGATTATAAATAGCAGTTTTAATCAGGAATTCAAATACCGATAATCGGTTTAAGCCGCAATTTTCACACGGCGATTAAAGATCCTGTGGCATTGTTTTTTAATATTGCGTTTTCGTTTAAAAGGATTTAAAAAAACTTTTTTAACTTATGCTTATAACTCTTTAGGCTATGCTTATTTCAGATAAGCTCAAATAGTATTTTTTAATGGAGGTTTGGTATGTTTAAAATCGTAGATCGCAAGGAAATGGCCGACGGCACCATCATCATGAATGAGATCGAGGCGCCGCGGATTGCGGCGAAAGCCAAGCCCGGCCAGTTCGTGATCCTCAAGGCCAATGAAACCGGGGAACGGATTCCGCTGACCATCTCAGATTTGGATGTGGAGAAGGGCACCATTGAAGTCATCTACATGGTGGTGGGCAAATCGACCGCGCTTTTTAAGGAACTGGCCGTAGGTGACGGCTACCAGGATGTCATCGGTCCGCTCGGCAAGCCCACCGATATTGAGAAACTGGGGCATGTGGTTTGTGTGGGCGGCGGCACCGGTGTGGCGGTGCTGTTTCCCATTACCCGGGGCTTTAAAAATGCCGGCAACCAGATAACCAGCATCATCGGCGCCCGGTCCAAGGATCTGTTGATCCTTGAGGACAAGATGGACGCGGCCTCGGATGAACTCCGGGTGTGCACGGATGACGGCTCTTACGGCACCAAGGGGTTTGTCACCGAAGCGTTGAGGGATGTGCTGGAAAATACCAAGGTGGATCTGGTGGTGGCCATCGGGCCGGTGCCCATGATGAAGTTTGTCTCCGCACTGACCAAGGAGTACAATGTCAAAACCCTGGTGAGCCTCAATCCGATCATGATCGACGGTACCGGCATGTGCGGCGGCTGCCGGGTTTCCGTGGGCGATGAGACCAAGTTCGCCTGTGTGGACGGCCCGGAATTTGACGGTCATCAGGTGGATTTTGACGGCCTGATGCAGCGCCTTCGGGCCTATGAGGAAGAGGAGAAAAAGGCTTATAATGAATATTGTGCGGCGGTGGGACACTAACAGATCGGCCACGCACCTGTTGTTGATGGAGGAGACTCATGGCTGAAAAAGCAGCAAAAAAAGAGAAAACCCCCCGCCAGCCGATGCCTGAGCAGGCACCGGAGGTCAGGCGGAGAAATTTTGACGAAGTGCCGCAGGGCTATTCAAAGGAAATCGCAATCACCGAAGCCCAGCGCTGCCTGCAATGTAAAAAACCGGCATGCGTAACCGGCTGCCCAGTAAGTATCGACATCCCCAGCTTTGTCGGACTGGTTTCAGAAGGGAAGTTCAGCGAAGCGATCCGCAAAATCTGGGAGAAAAACAGTTTACCCGCGGTGTGCGGCCGGGTCTGCCCCCAGGAGATTCAGTGCGAGGGCGAATGCGTGCTGGGCAAAAAGGGCGAGCCATTGGCGATCGGCAATCTGGAACGGTTCGTGGCCGATTATGAGCGGGAACTGGGAAGCGGCGATGTCCCGCAGACCGCCGAGCCTACCGGCAAGAAGGTGGCTGTGGTCGGGTCCGGGCCTTCCGGCTTGACCGTAGCCAGCGACCTCTTGTTAAAGGGGCATGAAGTGACGCTTTTTGAAGCGTTCCACAAAACTGGCGGCGTGCTGGTATACGGGATTCCGGAATTCCGGCTGCCCAAGGATATCGTGGCCTCGGAAATCGCTTTTATGGAAAAGATGGGGCTTAAAATTGAATGCGACGAGGTGGTGGGTAAAACCGTTACCCTGGATGAGCTTTTTGAGGAAGGCTATGACGCCGTATACATCGGCGTGGGCGCAGGCCTCCCGAAATTTCTGAATATTCCCGGTGAAAACCTGGTCGGGATCTATTCGGCCAATGAATACCTCACCCGGGCCAACCTGATGAAGGGCTACCGGTTCCCCGAGTATGACACCCCGCTTGCCAAGGGCAAAAACGTGGTGGTGCTGGGCGCGGGGAACGTGGCCATGGATTCGGCCCGCACCGCCATGCGCTTAGGCGCGGATAAGGTGCGGATCGTCTACCGCCGCTCAAGGGATGAAATGCCTGCCCGGGCGGCAGAGATTCACCATGCCGAGGAAGAAGGCATTGAAATGTATCTCCTCACCAACCCCACGAAGTTTATCGGGGACGAAAACGGCCGGGTAACCAGCATGGAATGCATACAGATGGAACTCGGCGAACCGGACGAGTCGGGCCGCCGCCGGCCGGTGCCGATCGAGGGCTCTGAATTTATTTTGGATTGCGATCTGGCGGTGGTGGCTGTGGGCGCTGGCGCCAATCCGGTACTTACCCAGTCCGATCCGGAGATTGCCTTAAGCAAGCGCGGCTATATTATTGCGGATGAGGAAACCGGAAAGACCACCAAGCCGGGCGTATGGGGCGGCGGGGATATCGTGACCGGCCAGGCTACCGTGATTCTGGCCATGGGTGCGGGCCGGGCGGCCGCGGATTCCATTCATAAGTATTTGACCTGGGGCTGGTAGTCGCTCGGCTGGCGGCGGATGCGCTATCGCTTATCCGCCCTGCGGAAATAGCTGACAAACTTTCGGGGCCGGGATAAAAACATCGCCCCTGTCATTTCGAGCGGCAGCGAGAAATCTTAAGATTCCTCGTCGCTGCCGCTCCTCGGAATGACAGGGGCAAAAAGCTGCCGCTCATGGGAATGACAGGGGCAGAAAGCTGCCGCTCCTCGATAACAGGGGGGATACCCTAAACCCTGCACCCTAAACCTTACACCCTACACCTTATACCCTATACCCTATACCTTACACCCTATCCCTTACCCCCTTCTCAGGCGAGTTCGTTTTCGCTGTCAATCACCCCGATTTTCATGGCGTAGCGGACGAGGCTTGCGATATTAAAGATTTCAAGCTTTTCCATGAGGTTGGATCGGTGCTTGGCCACGGTTTTCGGGCTGATAAACAGGAGTTGGGCGATCTCATCCGTGGTATTGCCGGAGATCAGCATTCGGAAGACTTCTTTTTCGCGACGGGTAAGGAGGTTGTATTTGTCGTGGACCGGTCCGTCATCGGTTTGTTTGATGAAATGATCGATAATGTCGGTTTTGATTTCCGAGCTCAGGTAGTAGCTGCCCTGGTCCACCGCCTGAATCGCCTCCACAAGCTCTGAGAATGCCGATGTTTTGAGGATATACCCCTTCGCTCCGCCCTGAAGTGCCTGCCTCACATGGGATTGCTTGATACTGTTACTTACCACAATCACACTGGTCTGGGCAGCGGTGTCTTTGATGAGCTGAATCATGTCAAATCGCGTCAATATGGGCAGGGTTAAATCCAGCAGCACGATATCCGGCTTTTCGGATTTGATGTGTTCCAATGCTTCCTGACTGTTGGCAGCATCCCCAACGACTTCAAACAGGCCTTCCCGCTCCAGCAACGCCTTTAATCCCTCTCTCACCATTAGATGATGATCAGCGAGTAAAATTTTGATGGTATCCATAGTCTGTCAACCTTTACGGGTTAATATGATCCCCAACCGGGCGTTTTAGATTTACTAATCCCCCATGCCATTAAATCAGCGAATAAACGGCCAATATGTAGGTTGGGTTGAGGAACGAAACCCAACACTATATGCTGTTTGTAAACGTGTTAAATTGGAAAGTAAATAAGCATAACGCGTATTTTAGGGTAGTTATTAACGAGCCCGCCAGTCCCTAAGACATCCGGTTCCAGAAATTTCTGGCTGTATCGGTCATATTTTTTTTAGCCGAGCCGGTCTCCGCCTGGCGGCCGCCGGACCGGTTGCCGCTAAGGCGCGCAATTCGTTTTTCAATGGGCGGATGGGTGGAAAAAAGATGCATCAGGCTTTGTCCTGAGAGGGGATTGGCGATAAACATGTGCGCGGTGGCCGGCTCTGCCTGCATGGGGATCTGTTTGGAGTAGGCCCCCAATTTGTCCAGCGCCCGCGCCAGGCCCTCGCTGTTACCGGTAATTTGGGCGGATGTGCTGTCCGCCAGGTATTCCCTGGACCGGGAAATGGCCATCTGAATCAGCATGGCCGCGAGCGGGGCTATGATGGACATCACCAAGAGCCCGATGATGCCGCCGCCTTCCTCATCATCACCGCCGCCCATGCCGCCGAATATAGCCGACCAACGGGCCAGGGTGGCAAGCATCATCACCGCGCCCGCCATGGTCGCGGCAATCGTTTGAATCAGCATGTCGCGGTTTTTAACGTGCCCTAGCTCATGGGCGATTACCCCGGCCAGTTCATCCCGGTTCATGTACCGAAGCAGCCCCTCTGTGACTGCAACCACCGCATTTTCCGGATTTCGGCCGGTGGCAAACGCATTTGGCGACTGCTGCGGGATGATATAGAGCTTGGGCATGGGAAGATTGGCCTTGGCGGCCAGACTTTCCACAAGTGGATAGAGATCCGGCGCATCCTGCCGGGTGACCGGCTGGGCCCGGTACATTTTAAGGACCATTTTATCCGAATAATAGTAAGAAAAGAAATTTATGCCGCCGGCAAACATCAGCGCAATGATCATGCCGCCGGTGCCGCCGATCATTTGGCCCACCCACATGATAAGGACGGTAAGCACTGTCATCAGTGTTAGAGTTCGAACGCGACTACCCATAAATCATACTCCCAATACAAATGAAATTTTTTTAATGATCAGTCATTGGGCAGAGCCCAATGTCATTAATTTTAACCTTCCGCTGCTGTCATTCGAGGAGCGACAGCGACGAGAAATCTTAAAAAATCATCCAATTATAAGATTTCTCGCTGGCGCTTGAAATGACAACCGAGCCAAGTATATAAAATAGGACAGTTTTGGCGGAAAACAAGGGGGTGGGGCGGTTATAATGGGAGATCTGTGGTTTAGAACCCGGCTCTGGCCTTGGCCAGCCGGGGAATGAAATCCGCGGCCAGGCTGCCGATATAGAGGTATTCGTCGGTTTCTGTTACACTGGTATTCAGCGGAACCAGAGGCTCCGGATCCTGGAGGTTTTGGGTGACCCGGCCGGTGTCGTCAATGGCAATGACATGCCCATAGAGAGTGGCCTTGGGTCGCAGGGCGGCAGGAATCCGCTGGATCATTTTACGGACCAGCGGATTGTCCGAGAGCTTGTCCAGAAGCGGGTTTCTGGGCGAAACCAGAGCCACCCAGAATCGACCGTCTTGGCCGGTGGAAATGTTGTCCGGAAATCCGGGTAGTGCCTCAATCATCGGTTCAACCGTTCCCTTTTTCGGCCCCGACAGCCAGTAGCGCAGCACCCGATAGCTGCCGGTTTCATTGACGAGCACATAGCGTTGATCCGGACTGACCGCCACGCCGTTGGCGAAATGGATCCCGTCCAAAAGGGTTCGGGTTTTTCGGGTTTCCGGCTCATAGACCAGCAGACGGCCGTGTCCGCCGTGTTCCATGATGTCCACCAGACTGGCCTCCAGGGTGCCGCCGAAATCCGCCGGCGCAAACTTGGTGGAGGCGTCTGAAAAATAGATTTTTCCGTCTGCTGCGATATCCACGTCATCCGCGTATCGGATGGCCTGGCCGTCGGCTTCGGTGACCAAAGTGGTGATTTCGCCGTTCGGCGCCACGGACAGGAGGCCGCGGTAGCCGTCCGCCACAATTAAATGGCTGTTCGCATCAAACTCAATGCCCAGGGGCCGGCCGCCGGTATCCACCCATTTTTCCGGTTCAGCCGAAGCGCTTTCCAGCCGGACGATAATCCCCTCATGCGTGGGCGCATAGATGCGGCCCGCCGAATCGATGGCGATATCCTCAGGCCCATGGAGACCGCCCAGCGGAAGCTTTTCAATGCCGGAAAGCCGGGTATTGGTTTCAAAATCACCCGTATAACCCGGATTCGGCGGGGCCACCCAGGCTTTCGGGTCAATGGGCACCGGCCAGGTAAGCAGATAAACCCCCAGAAGAACGAATAAAACAGCCAGTCCGGTAAGCAGTTTCTTTAACATCGTGTCCCCCTAATCATAGAAGGTATAAGGATGATGGCTTCGTAAAAAGCGATTTATGCCGTCACCACGGCATTTTTGTAGAAAGTAACTTGCGTCCGTCTTACTCTTACTCTTAATCTTACACTTAATCTTAATCCAGAACGGTTTGATTTCCTTAACCTAAAACCTAATGGAAAGCAGCTCAAAAAGGCCCTGAAAATCCCTTCATACTGCCATTTCGAGCGACAGCGGGAAATCTTTACAATAAGATTCCTCGTCACTGGCGCTCCTCGGAATGACAGTAGCGGAAATGTTTGGAATAACTAAATATATGATTGAGTTTTTTAGAAGTAATCCCCCCGGGCCATGGCCCGGGCCCGAGCTAAAAATAATCCTAAAGGCACTAACGCACTGCGGCACAGCGTTTTTAAGCTGTAAACCGTGAGCTATGCCGCACCCCCACTTTGAAAAAGGGGGGATTGGGGGGATTTGTATGGGGCCATGATGAAAAATCCCCCTAAATCCCCCTTTGCCAAAGGGGGACTTAGCGGAAATCGCCCTTTTTTATAAGCCTTTTCCAAAGCCAAAAGCGCTGAGTCTTTTAAACCTTGAACCGTGAACGGTGAACTCAAACTGCTTAAAAGTATAAAATTTTGATTTTATTCATTTAATACCTAATACCCGCTACCTAATACCCAATCCCTAAAACCCCTGAAGTTCATTGGAAGAAGCAAATAATCCTTCCGCGAACCGGTAAACGGGTTACGCGACGGGATCTGCTTTCATGGCCTCATACGACCAGTCCCCCCAGACCCGTTCGATGATCTTTAAAAGGAGCGGATAGACAATTTCTTCTGCCACTTTGCCATAGAGCAGATCCAGGTGGTTGGCATTTTCAATCACAAAATCGATCACCTGGCTTCTCGTATCCGGAATATCAATCCGATCGATATCCTTATGGGATTCAATGTGATATATTTTTTTGCGCTTATGCGGGTATGATTTGCTGTAATACACATTGTCCGGCGGCGCCAGCGGATCCTTATCCCCCCATATGTGGAACAGCGGGATATCCTTTGAAAAGTAGTTGAGATGGGTGGAATAGTTGAACCGGCTCTGATCCATACGCTTGAAACCTTCGCCGTTGTAAATGGCTTTAAGGAACTGGAAACCCAGTCCCAGCGGAACGGATTCAATCGCTTTCTGAATGTAGAGATTGGTAAAAAAGTTATTGCTGGCCGTATGGTTCTCCGGGCACATCAGGAAATTGAGGTCGCCCACGTTGGTATTTACCAAATGGTTGGTCGCCTGGTTCAAGCCGGGCATCTGCGATAAAAACGTCATGGCTTCCTTGACCGGCACCTGCTGCAGCCGGAAGATGCGGGACAGATGGTTCAGCCATAGCATGGTCGGAAAAATAACATGCGAATGCCGGTTGAAGAATTTGGGAGACCCCATGGAAATAATCCCGCGGACCTGCTTGAGGTTTTCGGCAGCCACATCTGCCGGCGGCAGCAATTGATTGAGCATGGCTTTTTGTTCGGCGGTCAGATCCTCGATATGATTTAAATGCCGCCGGATGCTCCAGTTTAACACCATGTTCTCGGAAATAATGCCCCCCATACTGTGGCCGACGAGGATTGAGGGCTTTTTCTTAGTCCGGTGATAAATAAATTGAAGGACGGTCGGCAGATCAAAGTCAATCAGGGTGTCCACCGTATACCAAGGGTCGAATTTGCCCTGGTTGATGCCCATGCCGCGCGGATCGAACATATAGACCCATTGGCCGCTATCCGCCATATCTTTGGCCAGGGATTGCTTATTGGAAAGGTTGTAGCAGTTGCTGTTATTCACAAATCCGGGAACCAGAAGCACGGACGGCCGGTTGTCGCCAGCGGTGACGGCTTCAATGCCCACGAGCCGGCGGAATTTGATTTCTTTGCCTTCCTCCGTATAGTCCCGGTAATAGACAAATTCGTAATCCCCCCGTCCGTTTTGGGTGTTTTCCTCGATTTCGCTGTCAAAATAGGCGGGCAGGCGGTTGTTTTTGAGGGTTTCCTTAAGGATGCGCCGTCGGCCGGCCTCCTCTAAAATCGCTGAGAAAAAATAGCCGGGTATTTTGCATCGGTTCAGAGCCAGGTATTTCAGCTGATTGCGGGTCAGGATGATGACATTTTCGGTCAGCTGCAGATTGCCGGATTCGAGTTCGCTCATCAGAATGCTTTTGATGCCGCTTCTCGGCACCCGGATGCCCGTTACCTGGAGGAATATGTGATACAGGGTGAGCGCCAGCTTACCGGCTGCCCGGGAGCGGATTTCCTCCCGGGTTTTCAGTAGCTCCTGGGATACGGGAATCCCCAGCCGGAGCTGACCTTCATAGATCTTACTGTAAAAGTCATAGGTAAAGTTAACCCATCGGGTGGCCAGATCATTGGTTAGAAATCGCACCGCGGATTTGCGCATGCGCTGCACTTGACTGGAAACAATATTTAATGAAAACTCCCATTTAAAATTATTCAGGGTAAGCGGCGGGGGGACAGGTTGTTTTTCCAGATGAGAGGCGTCTGTTATTTCTTGATTCATCTGTTTTTCTTGATCCATGAGGTTTTAGGTCCTGATTTTATGCATAACCAATATGCCATGTATTTCCTGTATCTTAATTTAAGGCATTTAACAGGAATTACAATAAAAATCAATATCCATATAACGTAAAGGGTAAATTGTAACAGAATTGGTAACCGTTTACCGTTCACGGTTCACAGTTTACGGCTTAGAGCTGATAAAAACAGACCCGCCTGTCGGCAGACAGGAAGCAAGATGTAATTATGAGTTCTTCTTTTAAAGAGTTGAAAGTCTGAAAAAAATCATGCAGATTAACAAAAATGCAGCAGGCATTAGCTAATGCACTAAATAAATACTGTGGACTGTAAACTGAAAACCGTGAACGGT
>Ga0102934_1002855_pt1 | contig 11883 bp, 8 predicted proteins | sample SalPonR2_A_D1_MG_FD_78175 | JGI IMG/M metagenome (GOLD analysis project Ga0102934, IMG submission 78175) | Salt pond soil microbial communities from South San Francisco under conditions of wetland restoration - Salt Pond MetaG R2_A_D1_MG | ecosystem: Environmental > Aquatic > Marine > Intertidal...
CGCGCCGTCACCGCATCCGCCAGCTTCTCCGGCGTGATGCCGAAATGCTGGTAGAGATCCTTGTAGGGCGCGCTCGCACCGAAACTCGCCATACCGACGAAGATTCCATCTTCTCCGATCACGGCGTCCCAGCCGAAACGCACGCCGGCTTCCACCGCTGCCCGGACCGGCGCCTTGCCGATGATCCGGGCACGCACTTCATCCGGCTGCGCCAGGAACAGATCGAGCGCAGGCACCGAGACAACGCGCGTCGGCGTTCCGCGTTCATCCAGAATCGCCTTCGCCTGCAAGGCGATCTCAACCTCGGAACCGGAGGCGAACAGGGCCGCCTGCGCCTCGCCTTCCGCCGCCGCGATCTCGTAGGCCCCGGCGGCGCACAGATTATCCGCCCCGCCCGTCGCACGCGATTGGGAGAGACCCTGACGGGTAAGAGCCAGAATGCTCGGCCCGTCCGTGCATTCCAGCGCGAGCTGCCAGCATTCCGCCGTCTCGATCGCGTCGCAGGGACGGAACACGCTGATATTGGGCATGCCGCGGAAGGCGGAGAGATGCTCCACCGGCTGGTGCGTCGGGCCGTCCTCGCCCAGCCCGATCGAATCATGCGTCATGATATAGACCGAGGGCAGCCCCGAAAGCGCGGCGATGCGGATCGCCGGGCGGGCGTAATCGGTAAAGACGAAGAAGGTCGCACCGGCGGGGCGCAGACCGCCATGCAGGGCGATGCCGTTCATCGCCGCCGCCATGCCGTGCTCGCGGATGCCGTAATGAATATAGCGACCGGCGAAATCGCCGGGTTTCACCGGCACGGCAGCCTTGGTCTTGGTGTTGTTCGACGGCGTCAGGTCGGCGGAGCCCAGCGTCAGTTCGGGCATGACCGGGGTGATCGCCTCCAGTGCCATCTCGCTGGCCTTGCGGGTGGCGACCTTGGCCGGCTCGGCGGCCAGCCTGTCCTTGAGCGCCGTGACGGCACCGGCGAGCCCGGCGGGAACCGTGCCCTTCAGGCGCCGCTCGAATTCGGCGCGCGCAGACGATTCCAGCTTGCCGATCCGGGCCTGCCAGTCAGCGCGTGCCTGTGCACCGCGACGACCGGCCTCTTCCCAGGCCTGCTTGATCTCCTGCGGGATTTCGAAGGGCGCGTGCGGCCAGCCAAGCGCCTTCTTCGCGCCCTCCATCTCCTCGGCGCCGAGCGGCTCGCCATGGGCCTTGGAGGTGCCGGCGCGGTTGGGGGCGCCGTAGCCGATCGTGGTCTTGCAGGCGATCAGGACCGGGCGGTCGGAGGCCTTGGCCTCCGCGATGGCCTGCGAAATCGCCTCCGGATCGTGCCCGTCGACGCGGATACCGCGCCAGCCCGAGGCCTCGACGCGCTTGATCTGGTCGGTGGAATCGGCGAGCGAGAGCGGCCCGTCGATGGAGATGCCGTTATCGTCGAAAAGAACGATCAGCCGGTTGAGCTTCAGATGCCCGGCCAAGGCGATCGATTCCTGGCTGACGCCCTCCATCAGATCACCGTCGGAGGCCAGAACATAGGTGTGGTGGTCGACGAGATCGGCGCCGTATTCGGCGGCGAGCATGCGCTCGGCCAAAGCCATGCCGACAGCGGTGGCGATGCCCTGCCCGAGCGGGCCGGTGGTGGTCTCGACGCCCGGGGTGACGAAATTCTCCGGATGGCCCGGCGTCAGCGAATGCAGCTGGCGGAAATTCTTCAGCTCGTCGATGGTCACACCCTTCACGCCGGTCAGGTGCAACAGCGCGTAGAGCAGCATCGAGCCGTGGCCGGCAGAGAGCACGAAACGATCGCGATCGGGCCAGGCGGGATCGGTCACGTCGTATTTGAGATGCTGCGTAAAGAGAACCGTGGCGATATCGGCGGCGCCCATGGGCAGGCCGGGATGGCCGGATTTGGCTTTCTCGACGACATCCATGGCGAGAGCGCGCACGGCATTGGCCATCTGCGAATGGGAGACGGGCGTCGAAGAGGTCTGGTCGGTCACTGGTTCGCTATCCGTTTGCTCGCGTGGCGCGGCGCATCCGGTGCTGCCGCCTGATCCTCGCAGATCGCGGCGCTCGAAAATCGCGGCGCTGCAAGGCGTGCGGGGTGATTAGCATGGCCGGGGCGCGAGTCAACGCCGCGCGCACGAAAAGCGCCCCTGCGCGCACGAAATCGGCCGCAGCGGCGCGTATGCCGTCCGCGAACTGCCGGGATGGGGATAGCACGCATGCGGTCTCGCCGCACGCGCGCGGTGACCCGGCGGTTCGCGTGTCTATGCTGTCGATGAAAAATAATGGGAGGAGCGACCATGGAACGGGTTCTGATCACCGGCGGCGCATCAGGCATCGGCGCAGCCTGCGCAGCACGGGCGCGCGAAGACGGTTATACGCCTATCGTCATCGATCGCGTCGGCGGCGACATCAACGCCGATCTGTCCGATCCGGAGGCGACGGCACACGCGCTGGTGAAAGCGCTGGAAAGCGGTCTGATCACGCGACTCGTCAACAATGTCGGCGTGGTCCGCCCCGCAACCCTCGAAGAACAGACCTTCGAAGATCTCGACGCCACGGTGCAGCTCAATCTGCGCTGCGCCATGCAATGCGCGCAGGCGCTGCTACCGGGCATGAAGGCGGCGGGATTTGGGCGCATCGTCAACATTGCCTCGCGCGCGGCCCTGGGCAAGGAATTGCGCACCGCCTATGCCGCGACCAAGGCCGGGCTGATCGGCATGGCCAAGACCTGGGCGCTGGAGCTCGGCCCGCACGGCATCACCGCCAACGCGATCGGCCCCGGCCCGATCCGCACGGAACTGTTCGAACGCGCCAACCCGCCCGGCGATCCGCGCACCCAGGCGATCATCGATGCTGTGCCGGTGCGCCGTGTCGGCGAGCCGGAGGATATCGCCCATGCGGCGAGCTACCTGCTCGACGCCCGCTCCGGCTTCATCACCGGGCAGGTGCTCTATGTCTGCGGCGGCATGACGGTGGGCTCGGCGAGTTTGTGAGGGGCTGAAGCCTGCATTGGCGTCGGTGACGGGGCTCCAGACAGGAATTTCCTTCCGATGAGAATTTCCGCTTGGCATGGAGGCGGCGCGTTCGATATAACGGACCCGGCGTTTGAATGAAGGAACACGGCCATGGTCCAGCCACGCATGAATGCGATCCTCTCCGGCATGCCGACGACGATCTTCGAGGAAATGTCGCGCGTCGCCCGCGAGACCGATGCGGTCAATCTCGGCCAGGGCTTTCCCGATGATCCGGGCCCGCGTGATGTGCGCGAGCGTGCGGCCCAGGCGGTGATCGAGGGCTGGAACCAATATCCGCCCATGCTCGGCCTGCCCGTCCTGCGCGAGGCCATCGCGGCGCATTACAAGCATTGGCAGGGGCTCGATCTCGATCCGGCCACCGAAGTGATGGTCACCTCCGGCGCCACCGAGGCTCTGGCCGGGGCGCTGATGGCGCTGATCGAACCGGGCGACGAGGTGGTTCTGTTCGAGCCGATGTACGACGCCTATCTGCCGCTGGTGCGCCGCGCCGGCGGTGTGCCGCGCTTCGTCACCCTGCAGCCGCCGCATTTCGCCATCACCGAGGAAGCGCTGGCCGGGGTCTTTTCGGAGAAGACCAAGGTCGTTCTGTTCAACAACCCGCTCAATCCGACGGGCACGGTGTTTCCCGCCGCGCAGCTCGATCTGCTGGCGCGCTATTGCGTCGCTTTCGATGCGATTGCCCTGTGCGACGAGGTCTGGGAGCACATCGTCTTCGACGGATTGCAGCATCTGCCGCTGATCGTGCGTCCCGGCATGCGCGATCGCACCGTGAAGATCGGCTCCGCCGGCAAGATCTTCAGCCTCACCGGCTGGAAGGTCGGCTTCGTCTGCGCCCAGCCCGAGATCCTGAAGGTGCTGGCGAAAGCCCACCAGTTCCTCACCTTCACCACACCGCCCAACCTGCAGGAGGCGGTGGCTTACGGATTATCGAAGGAAGACGGGTTCTTCCACGGTCTGCGCCGCGACCTGCAACGCTCGCGCGATTTCTTCACCGCCGGGCTGGAGCGGCTCGGCTATCGCGTGATCCCGGCACAGGGGACCTATTTCCTCAATATCGATATCGGCGAGGAGGATGACGTCGCCTTCTGCCGGCGGCTGGTCAGCGAATACGGTGTGGCGGCGATTCCCGTCTCGGCCTTCTATGCCGAGGGCGCGGTGCGCAATGTCGTGCGCTTCTGCTTCGCCAAACGCGACGCGACCCTTGATGCCGCGCTCGCGCGCTTGCATGGTCTGGGCGTCGACGCTGCCTGAGAGGGCGGCGACATGCTGCCGTCGGGAGGCTGCGGAGCCCCTGCCGGAACTTTGCCCCGAGCCCGCCCGATGCCGGTCCGGAAACCGTCGCGCTTTCGCCGCAAAGCCTGGCGAAAGCCATGCTGTTGCAGTTTCACGACAAAGTGACTGCCGCAAGGCTTGCGGGAAACACTTCATCAAGGTTGATGAAATCTTCGCTTAACGTCTTCACGCTACAACAGCCGCGACGCCCCATCGGACCTGCGTCAAGGAGTCGGTCTCGTCATGTTTGCTTCCATCACCCTGTCGCGCGGCCTGCGTATCGCCGCGCTCTTCGCCCTCGGTCTGACACTCGCCGCCTGTGCGCGCGGTGCGGAGGACATCGCCGGTGCCGGCGGTTTCGGCGCTGGCGGGGCCGGAACGCCCGGCTCGACGCAGGATTTCACCGTCAATGTCGGTGACCGCGTCTTCTTCGACACGGATTCGACCGATCTGAATGCCAGCGCCATCGCCACGCTCAACCAGCAGGCGGAATGGCTGCAGCGTTATCCGCGCTACACTTTCCTGATCGAGGGTCATGCCGACGAGCGTGGCACCCGCGAGTACAATTTCGCCCTCGGCGCCCGCCGCGCCCAGACCGTGCGCGATTATCTGGCCTCGCGCGGCGTCGATGCCGATCGCATGCGCGTGGTCTCCTACGGCAAGGAGCGCCCCGTCGTCGCCTGCGCCGAACCGGGCTGCTGGGCCCAGAACCGCCGCGCCGTGACCTTGCTCGACGGTGCTGCGGGTTCCTGATCAGGCATGACGCCCCGGGCGCGAATGCATGCCCGGGGCTCTCTAAAAGGCGGTACGCGCGCGCAAGGCCGCCCCGAGCGTGCCCTCATCGAGATAATCGAGCTCGCCGCCCACGGGCACCCCGTGGGCGAGCCGGGTGATCTTCACCGGCAGGTGGCGCAGGGAATCGGTGAGATAATGCGCTGTGGTCTGCCCGTCGACGGTGGCGTTGAGGGCGATGATGATCTCCTCGACGCCCGGCTCGGATGCACGCGCGACGAGGCCGGCAATGCTGAGCTCTTCCGGGCCGATTCCGTCCAGGGGCGAGAGCACGCCGCCGAGCACGTGATAGCGCGCATTCAGGATGCCGGCGCGCTCGAGCGCCCACAGATCGGCGACATCCTCCACTACCACGATGATGCGGACATCGCGTTCCGTATCGGCGCAGATGGCGCAGGGGTCGCTGGTGTCGATATTGCCGCAGACCGAGCATGTGACGATCCGCTCTGCCGCCGCGCGCGTGGCTTCCGCCAGCGGGGTCAGCAATTGCTCGCGCTTCTTGACCAGATGCAGCGCCGCACGCCGGGCCGAGCGGGGCCCGAGCCCGGGAAGGCGCGCGAGCAACTGGATCAGGCGCTCGATTTCGGGCCCGGCAGAGGCTTTCGGCATGGCGTTGGCACGTGCCTCAGAACAGCTTCATGCCCGGAGGCAGCGGCAGGCCCTCGGTGATCTCGGCCATGCGCTCCTGCACCTGACGCTCGCCCTTGGCCCGGGCGTCGTTGACGGCTGCGACAACGAGATCCTCGACGATTTCCTTCTCATCCGCATTCATCAGGCTGGCATCGATGGAGACGCCGCGCATCATGCCCTTGGCGCTCATCGTCACCTTGACCGCGCCGCCGCCGGCCTGGCCCTCGACCTCGATCTCGTCCATCTCCGCCTGCATCGACTGCATGCGTTCCTGCATGGCCTGTGCCTGCTTCATCAAACCCATCAGATCCTTCATCGCGATTCTCCGCCTGCGCCGCGAACGGCCCTCGGGACAGCTATACGCGCTCGCGCCGGGCCGGTCGAGGGGGCGCGAGGCCGCGCCGGGGGGCGCCAGGGGGTATTGCAAAGGCATGTTATGACGCTTCGGCGAAAGAAAGCTGTTGAACCTGTGCTCCGAGCATGGTTCGTCAGGGCTTGAGACCGTGAAAAAGTCGTGATCCATGATTAGATTAAGCGTAAGCGAATCAGACGAAGCGCCCGCCGGGCAGCGCAGTTGCGCGGATGCTTCCCAGGGAAAGATTGATGGCTGAACCAGCAGTATCACCCAATGACGACGCCTATGGCGCGGAATCGATCAAGGTCCTCAAGGGGCTCGACGCGGTCCGCAAACGTCCCGGCATGTATATCGGCGACACCGATGACGGCTCGGGCCTGCATCACATGGTCTATGAGGTGGTGGACAACGCCATTGACGAGGCGCTGGCGGGCCACGCCACGGAGGTCAACGTCATTCTCAATGCCGATGGTTCGGTCACGGTCAACGACAACGGGCGCGGCATTCCCACCGACATTCACAAGGGTGAGGGCATCTCGGCCGCCGAGGTGATCATGACCCAGCTGCATGCAGGCGGCAAGTTCGACCAGAACAGCTACAAGGTCTCCGGCGGCCTGCACGGGGTGGGCGTCTCGGTCGTGAATGCGCTTTCCACCTGGCTGAAGCTGCGCATCTGGCGCAACGGCAAGGAGCATTTCGTCGAATTCCGTCACGGTGTGCCGGTCTCGCCGCTCATCGTGGTCGGGGATGCCGAGGGCAAGCGCGGGACGGAGCTCACCTTCCTGGCCAGCCCCGAAACCTTCACCATGACGGAATACGACTACGACACGCTGGAGCACCGCCTGCGTGAACTCGCCTTCCTGAACTCCGGCGTTCACATCATCCTCACCGACAACCGCCACGCGGAAAAGAAGCGTGAGGACATGATGTATGAGGGCGGCGTCGTGGAATTCGTGCGCTATCTCGACCGGGCCAAGCAGCCGCTCGTGTCGGAGCCCTTGATGCTGCGGGCCGAACGCGACGGGATCGGTGTCGAGGTTGCGCTGTGGTGGAACGACAGCTACCACGAAAACGTGCTCTGCTTCACCAACAACATTCCCCAGCGCGATGGCGGCACCCATCTGGCGGGTTTTCGCGGTGCTCTGACGCGCCAGATGACGAGCTATGCGGAGAGCTCGGGCCTGACCCGGAAGGAAAAGGTCTCCCTCACTGGCGACGATTGCCGCGAGGGGCTCACCGCCGTGGTCTCGGTGAAGGTGCCCGATCCGAAATTCTCCTCCCAGACCAAGGACAAGCTGGTCTCCTCGGAAGTCCGCCCGGCGGTGGAGAACGGCGTCAACGAAGCCCTGCGCGACTGGCTGGAGCTCAACCCGCAGGAAGCGCGGATCATCATCGGCAAGATCGTCGAGGCCGCCGCCGCCCGCGAGGCGGCGCGCAAGGCCCGCGAGCTGACGCGGCGCAAGGGCGCGCTCGACATCGCCTCCCTGCCCGGCAAGCTCGCCGATTGCCAGGAGCGCGACCCGGCCAAATCCGAACTCTTCATCGTCGAGGGTGATTCGGCAGGCGGCTCGGCCAAGCAGGGCCGCGCGCGCGAGTATCAGGCGGTGCTGCCGCTCAAGGGCAAGATCCTCAATGTCGAGCGCGCGCGTTTCGACAAGATGCTCTCATCGCAGGAGATCGGCACGCTGATCACGGCGCTGGGCACCGGCATCGGGCGCGAGGAGTTCAATCCCGACAAGCTGCGCTATCACAAGATCATCATCATGACGGATGCCGATGTCGACGGCGCCCATATCCGCACCCTGCTCCTGACCTTCTTCTTCCGCCAGATGCCGCAACTGATCGAACGCGGGCATCTCTACATCGCCCAACCGCCACTCTACAAGGTCTCGCGCGGCAAGAATGCGATCTACGTCAAGGACGAGCGTGCGCTCGAGGATTACCTGATCGATCTCGGCACCGTCGAAGCCAGCCTCGATCTCGCCAGCGGCACCTCCTTCCAGGGCCAGCAGCTGGTGAAGCTGGTCGAGGAGGCGCGCATCGTGCGCAACACCATCCGCGCCCTGCATTCGCGCTATTCGCATTTCGTCGTCGAGCAGGCGGCGATCGCGGGTGTTCTGCGCGCCGACATCGTCGACGATCCCGAACGCGGGCCACAGGCGGCGGAATATGTCGCCAGACGCCTCGATATCCTCTCGGAAGAGACCGAGCGCGGCTGGCAGGGGCGCATCGAGAATGGCGGCTATGTCTTCACCCGCATGGTGCGCGGCGTGACCGAGGCCCAGGTGCTCGATGCCGCCCTGCTTGAATCGCAGGAGGCCAAGCGGATCGACGAATTCGCCACCACCCTGCAGGAAGTCTACGGCCAGCCGGCGAAGCTCGTGCGCAAGGGCGATGCCAAGGCGATCTACGGCCCGATGGCCCTGTTCGAGGCCGCCACCAGCTTCGGCGCGCGTGGCGTCAATCTGCAGCGTTACAAGGGTCTGGGCGAGATGAACCCGGATCAGCTCTGGGAGACGACGCTCGATCGCGATGCGCGCTCACTGCTGCAGGTGAAGGTCAAGGACGTGGCGGATGCCGATGATCTTTTCGTCAAGCTGATGGGCGACGTGGTCGAGCCGCGCCGCGAATTCATCCAGGACAACGCGCTCACCGTGGCCAATCTCGACATCTGACGGCGCATCGCGCCCGACATGACGAACCGGTCGCTCTTCCCCGGCAGAGCGACCGTCGGCGTTGCACAGACGGTCGGCCTCGAACCGGCGGCCCGGGCCTCCTGTCATGGCGCCCGTGCAACACCGCAAGTGGCGTCGATCTTGCCTGAATCGCATTCTGACGGCGCCGATGACGCAAAAGCGTCGTGAAACCATGCTTTGAAGGCATGAACGGCAGCAGGATGCTGCGGGAAGAGGCAACACATGGTCAATTTTCAGAAGAACGCCGAGCGCGCACAGATCCTTGACCGGATGACCGGCGCGGGGATCGCACAGGCCACGGGCGGGATCGCGCCGACGGCGCTGATCAATGCCTGGACGGATTGGGCCCTGCATTTCGCGCTTTCGCCCGGCAAACAGGCCGATCTGATCGACAAGGCATGGCGTGACGCATCCCGCCTTGCCCTCGGGTTGCAGCCCGAATCCGCGATGAGCGCTGACCGGCGCTTCGCCGCTGCGCCCTGGGACGATGCGCCATTTCGCCTGATGCGTGACAGTTTCCTCGCCAGCGAAGAATGGTGGCGCGCAGCGACCACGCAGACGCGCGGTGTGGCGCCGCAGAATGAAGCCATGCTGAGCTTCATGGTCAGGCAGATGCTCGATACGGTCGCGCCGTCGAATTTCATTCCACTGAACCCTGAGGTGCTCGCCCGCACCCGCGAGACCGGTGGCTCGAATTTCGTCGAGGGCGCCCTGCATGCCATCGAGGATGCGACGCACACGGTGCAGGCAAAGGCAGATGCGGCATCGGAGACCGGCGATTTCCGTGTCGGCGAAACCATGGCCGCGACACCGGGCAAGGTGGTGGCGCGCAACCGTCTGATGGAGTTGATCCAGTACACCCCGACCACGGAAAAGGTGCATCCGGAGCCGGTGATGATCGTCCCGGCCTGGATCATGAAATACTACATCCTCGACCTGACACCGCAGGAATCGCTGGTGCGTTACCTCGTCGATCAGGGCTTCACCGTGTTCATGCTGTCATGGCGCAATCCGGATGCCGATGATCGCGATTGCGGCATGGCGGATTACCTTGATCTGGGCCCGCGCGCGGCGCTCGACGCGATCACCGCGATCACGGGGGCCGAACGCGTGCATGCGGCGGGCTATTGTCTGGGCGGCACGCTGATGGCGATTGCCGCAGCCGCCATGGCGCGGGACGGGGATGAACGCCTCGCCTCACTCTCACTCTTCGCCGCCCAGACGGATTTCACCGAAGCGGGCGAACTGACCCTGTTCATCACCGAGGGGCAGGTGGCGCTGCTCGAGGACATGATGTGGCGTCAGGGTTATCTCGATTCGGGCCAGATGGCCGGCGCCTTCACCATGCTGCGCTCCAACGACCTGTTCTGGACGCGGATGGTGCGCGATTATCTGCTGGGCGAGCGCGTCAGCCCCAATGCGTTGATGGCCTGGAATGCCGATGCGACGCGCATGCCCTATGCCATGCATGCGCAATATCTGCGCTGGCTCTTCCTCGAGAACCGGCTCGCGCACGGGCGTTACGAGGTGGACGGGCGCCCGGTCGCACTCAATGATCTGCGCATCCCGGTCATCGGCGTCGGCACCGAGACGGATCATGTCGCTCCCTGGTCCTCGGTCTACAAGTTCCAGCGCCTGACCGAAACGCAGACGACCTTCATTCTCACCAATGGCGGCCATAATGCCGGGATCGTCTCGCGCCCCGACCATCCGCGCCGTCATTACCGCATCCATACCACCGAGCACGACGCCCCCTTCGTCGATGCGCAGAGCTGGATGGAGCAGGTGCCGGTCCGGCAGGGCTCGTGGTGGCCGGCCTGGGCGAAATGGCTTGCCGCGCGTTCCACAGAACCCGTTACGCCACCCGCGACCGGCGCTCCGGAGAACGGCTATCCGCCGCTTTGCGATGCGCCGGGAACCTACGTGCTGCAACGCTGAACAAGGGGGCCTGCGCGGCCCTCCCCGGCAACGACGCGCCGCACCCGGATTCAGTTTGCCGCGCGCAATCTCTCGTGCAATTCCTTGCAGTTGGGGCAGAAACGCGGCCAGACCGATGCCGGAACATCCGCGCAATCGGTCGCACCGGACCGGCGCAAGGCCATATCCGCCACGCGCGCATCAAGCCAAGCAGCATAATCACGGCCCTGCCCGCAATCACCACAGACCACCGGCAACGCCGGTATGCCGTCGAGATCGGTCATGGCGTAGCCGAGGCTGCGCAGCATGTCGTCAAGATAATCGCGGTGGGCAGCAACCCGCCGCGTCAGATAATCATCCATGGCCTTACCCGCATGCCGCGTGTCCGATATCCGCCCGCGGGGGCCGGGCTCGAGAGCGACACATGATCACGGGGCAGCGCCCCGCGCATTGATCCTGCGCAAGCGCGGAAGCTGCGGGGCCGGTCGGCGACATCAGTCGGCGAGGCGCTCCGTCACCAGGGCGCGCAGGGCGTGCAGATCCTTGACGAAGGCGCGGATGCCCTCGGCGAGTTTCTCGGTGGCCATCGCATCCGCATTCAGGAGATAGCGGAAATGCGGCTCGTCCAGCCCGAGCCGTGCCGGGGCCTCGGCGATCGCGTCAGGCGACAGGCGCCGGGGCAGATCGCCGTCATCGGCGGCGAGTTCGTCGAGCAAGGCGGGCGAGATGGTCAGCCGGTCGCAGCCGGCCAGTGCCTCGATCTCGCCGGCATTGCGGAAGGAGGCGCCCATCACTACCGTGTCGATGCCATGCGCCTTGTAATAGGCGTAGATGGCGCGCACGGAGACCACCCCGGGATCGTCTTCGGGCGTATAGGGTCCGCCGCCGCGCGCCTTGTGCCAATCGAGAATGCGCCCGACGAAGGGCGATATCAGGAAGACGCCCGCATCGGCGCAGGCCGCCGCCTGGACCAGTGAGAAGAGCAGCGTGAGATTGCAGTCGACCCCCTCCTTCTGGAGGATTTCGGCAGCGCGGATGCCCTCCCAGGTCGCGGCGATCTTGATCAGGATGCGCTCGCGCCCGATGCCGCGCGCATCATAGGCCGCGATGATGGCGCGGGCCTTGGCGAGCGTGGCCTGCGTATCGAAGGAGAGATCGGCATCGACTTCCGTCGAGACCCGGCCCG
>Ga0102934_1002856_pt1 | contig 11883 bp, 11 predicted proteins | sample SalPonR2_A_D1_MG_FD_78175 | JGI IMG/M metagenome (GOLD analysis project Ga0102934, IMG submission 78175) | Salt pond soil microbial communities from South San Francisco under conditions of wetland restoration - Salt Pond MetaG R2_A_D1_MG | ecosystem: Environmental > Aquatic > Marine > Intertidal...
AGGAAGAGCAAAACCAACATTTTCTAAACCAGCAATCATAGCTACGTTGATGCCAATAGCTTCCCCGGACATGTTTATCAAAGGTCCACCAGAATTACCGGGGTTAATCGCAGCGTCTGTTTGGATAAGGCCTCGCATCTCTGATGGCTCAGAATCCTTTTCTATTTGAGCGGTTATGGATCGGGAAAGACCAGAGATAATTCCTTGGGAGACAGTGTTTTTGAAAAGGCCCATAACATTACCTAGCGCTAATACTTTTTGTCCAAGTTGCGTTTTGGTTGAATCGCCTAGTGGAATGGTGGGGAGTTCTTTTTCAGACTTTATTTTGAGTAAGGCTAGGTCGTTTAGAGGGTCACGAGCAAGAATTTCTGCTTTATGATTTTCGCCGGAGCTTAAAATAACGTGATAATCAGAGTTTTTAGTAACCACGTGCCGGTTAGTTAAAATTATGCCGTCTTTTTTTACAATAAAGCCTGAGCCTCCACTGTCATTTTTGTCGTTATTCTTTAAGGGTAAGTCGTTTAGGTTAAAAACCTTATCCTCGTGGTTGTTTTCAGAAACAACTACGGAAACCACGGCGGGCATAACCTTATTGATAATCTTGGTAATTTTGTTTTCTTTATTAAAAATGTTCATTACTTTTATTATACCAAAGTTTGCGGAGGGGGTGGGATTTGAACCCACAAGCCCGTAAGGGCGCCACATTTCGAGTGTGGTGGAATAGCCGTTATCCGACCCCTCCTTTTATGTCTCCCCACCAGGACTTGAACCCAGATCGGAGGATTAGGAATCCTCTGTTTTATCCCGTTAAACTATGGGGAGTTATGTAACAGTTGAATAATACGATACAATTAGGATATGAGCAAATATTTAGGACAACATTTTTTAAAAGATAAAAATAAAGTTGAGATTATTATAAAAGCCTTGGAGATATCTGAAGGTGATTTCATTATTGAGATCGGCCCAGGAAAAGGTGCTTTAACCAGAAAATTAATCTCAGTTGATAAAAGTATTGAGTTGGTGGGGGTAGAGAAAGATAAAAAACTAGCAAAAAAATTGAAAAAAAGGCTTGATAGTGATGAAATAAAAATAAAAGAAGGGGATATACTGAAGGTCTTACCTTCTCTTGCAAACAAAATTAATAAAGAATACAAGATAATAGGAAATATCCCTTATTACATAACCGGTCAACTATTTAGAGTCTTGAGCGGATTAAAAAATAAACCTGTAAAAATAGTTTTGACTGTTCAGAGAGAGGTGGCTCAAAGAGTTGCTTCTAGACCACCTAAGATGAATAAGCTCGCGGCTAGCGTTCAGGTCTGGGGGGAAGTTAACATTATTGATTACATTTCTAAAGAATGTTTTGTACCTGTCCCAAAGGTTGATAGCGCAGTAATAAAGGTTGTTCCTTTTGAAAATAGAGTCAATGAAAAGTATTACAAAGTTATGAGAGCAGTTTTTAAACATCCCCGAAAAACAGTTTTAAATAATTTATATCTTGGGTTAGACATTGATAAAGAAAAACTTAAAAATGTTTTAACAAAAATCAATGTCCCAAAAAATGCTAGGCCTCAAGAGTTAAATATAAAAAATATTAAAAAAATGTCCATAATGTTGTAAAATAAAGGTAAGAAGGCGTTTTAAAAGAGCGCGAAGATTATTTATGAAAAAAAATCATATACACATAATAATATCTTTAATTATTTTCATCCCCCTAGTCGCTACTGCTATTATTTTATCTCCCTCTGAGGCTTCTGCTATTTCTGCAACTTCACCATTTGGAGGCAAGGTTAAAACTTGGATACCAGAAGATCCAAAATGTGCAGACATAACCACAGAGATAATGGCAGCCACAGCAGGAACGGTGATAATAACAATTGAAAGGTTGGAGGTAGAAGGACCAAATGGAGGTACATTTGGAATATTACGGGTTGATGGAGCAACACTTCCTCTTCTTACCACTATATATGACTATAACTCATATATGATCCCGGGTAACTGGGTAATAGGTAGTTCTTTTGATCTTTGTAATGCTGGTAGCAAGTTACTAGGGGATGGCCTCGGGAAAGCAGTGGGGAAAGTCTGCAATTTAGCAGGGGATGGCGGAGGGTGCCCTATTAACAATTTAGTGCATAAAGTTGGTAGTTCACTAATCCCGACAAAATAATTTATGATAACTAAGAGAAAAATTTTAGGTGCTGGAATTATAATAATAGCTTTGATTTTTTCTATAGGCATAATAGATTCTTCTAAAAATACTGGAGAAGGGATCAGTGTTTCATCTAATAATCAAAACGAGGACCCTTTTCTCAGTTTTGATTCAGGAAAGGAAGAGAAAGGGTTTATGCTTAACCTTGATGAAAAAGAGGGGGTGAATTTAACAGACATGGTTGCAGAATCCTACGCAAATGAAATAAAAGAGCGAAATCCTGAAGGAATAACAAATAGTGACCAGGAGTTAAAAGTTCCTTCCTTGCAAAACTTAAATGCAGACACAGAAAAGGTAACAAAAGGAATAGAAAACGCTTTTAATGAAGAGAGGTTTACGTTGAACGATATAAAGACTTATGAGAAGGATACAAAAGAAAACCGAAAGAAATATTTACAAACAGTTATTAAAATATCTGATAATAATTTTAAAAAATTTGGTGGAAGTGTGATGGATGCTTTAGATGAATTAATTAAAAACCGTAATGATGAAAATATAAAAAAATATATTTCAGCAGCGTCAGAACAGGTTAATGACTTATTAGAGGTTAAAACACCAAAATCTATGCAAGAATTTCACTTAAAAAACTTAAATTTATGGTACAAAAAAGTTGATATCTTTTATGCTATATCTCAATTTAAAAACGACCCTTTAAAAAGTTTGGTGGCTATGGAAAAAATACCGGTAATAATAGAGGAATCATCAAATTTACAATCAGATTTAGCAGAAAAAATTAAAGACTTAAACATTAATTTGTGAAAAACATACATAAAAAATTAATTTCTTTTATTTTAATAAGCTTGGTTTTAGTAAGTGGTTTTACACTGCCTCAAAAAGCTTCGGCAGAAAGTGCAACCGAAACAATAACTAAAGAGTTGGGGGCCTTAGCTGGAGCTTATATGGCAGTGCCAGCAGTTTGTAGAGGATACGCAGAAGCTACCGATATTACTTCGGGGCTTATAGACCAAGGAAAACAGTGGGTTTCTGGTTTTGTTGGGGATAAATTAAAAAATGCGTGGGGTAAGGTAACAAGCTTTTTCGGGGGTGGTGAAGAAGGAGAGGGGGGTGGAGCGTTAGAAGCAAGTAGTGTTCCTGTATCTGACCAACAAACCCAACAAGAAATTAAAAACGTGCAAAATCAAGAAAAAGCTACGCGTATAAATAATAAGGTAACTGGTTGTAAAAACTTTTTAAGGGATGTGGTATTAGAATCTTATAAAAAAAGATTGCTAGATAAATTAGTTAATGAAATTGTCTTATGGATTCAGGGGGAAACTAAAGGGAAACCAAGGTTTGTGAGTGATCCGGGGAGTATGTTCCAAGAAGCAAGAAACGAGGCAATTGGAGATGTTATTTTAGAAACTCAATATTCTGACCTTTGTTATGACGACATGGATGTAAAACTAAAATTACAACTCACTAGGGAACAATTCTCAGAAGAAGTTAGATGTACGCTGGATAATGTTGTTGACAATATAACTGCTTTTAAGGATAACTTTCAAGATGGAGGCTGGATTGCATATCAGGAATCTTTAAAACCAAATAATAACCCTTCGGGAATCAGCTTCTTAACCCAACAAGAATTAATAAAAAGGACTGGTAATAAAGAAGACATCGCAAACTATGAAGCAACAGTAGGGTCAGGATTTTTAAGCACAAAAAGGTGTTTAAGATGGGAGGAAAAACCTGGAGTTATGGTTGATCCCATACCAACGGGTTGTACTTTAAATTCCCAAGGAATGGCATATTGTGATGCTAGTGTTTCTGGTTCAATAGGTGGTGATGGTAATTTTATGTACAGGGACAAAACACCGGATACTGATCAAACATATAAGGGTAGGAGTGCTTCTCCTGGTGGGACGAAATTTAGGTGTGTAGAATCAGAAACCGTAACTCCAGGTCAGATTGCGGCTGATTCAATATCGAAAGCAATCGGGTCAGAAATTGATTTCATAATCAATTCCAATGACCTGTCTACATATGGAGCAGCGATATTAAATGCGGCAATATCAAGAGTGGCTAAAATGGGTTCTGAGGGATTAGCTTATGTATCCCAAAGCGAAGAAAATAGAAGCTGCGATGACTTTGACGACCCATACCTCAAAGACTTGTGTGAGAGAAACCAAGGATCTCCAACAAATAAGGATAATCCTGATTACGATCTAGATAATATGTGGAGCGATGCATCTACAACACTTACTATTGCAAAAGATTCTTTGAAATCGGCTAGTACCACAAACACAAATATATTACACACATTGGAGCAGACTAAGCAGTGTCAAACAAATAATAATATTTCTACTGACGAAACAGAGGAAAAAATAGCAGCTGCTGAAGATAGAGAAGATAAAATAGATTCGAAACTAAATACAGAAGCGGTAGATTTTGATATCAAACTAGAAGCTATAAAAGAAGAGATTGAAGAAGGTAACAACAAAGAGGAAGTCCGGGAATCCTTAAACGATACTCAGTCTGAACTGGAAATATTTTTGGAAACAGCAGCAAGTATAGAAAACAAACTAAAAAATAAAACACAGCCTGAGGTTGAAGATGGCTTACAAAGCTGTTTATCACAAGGGGTATAGAATTAACAAATGAAAAGTTTTATTAAAAAAAGAAAAAAACTCTTCAAGGTAATAGGAATATCTTTATTAATGTTTTCATTACCTCTAATTGCTAATGCAAATTTAGCTGCTAATATTGCTTCTACTATAACGAATGTGGTAGCTCAGATATTCAGGTTTTTTATAGGTACGTTGCTAAACTGGATGGCTAGTTTAGCAGATGTAATGCTGAAATATAATATTAATAATTTAAATGACTCAAATACTCTGATACGAGAAGGTTGGAAAATAACTCGTGATTTAGCAAACTTAGGATTTGTATTAGCAATAATTATTATAGGCTTTGCAACAATAGTTCAGTTTAAACAATATGGTGTAAAAAAATTATTACCTAAACTTATTGCGGCCGCTCTAATTGTTAACTTTAGTTTAGCTATCGCCACACCAATAATTGGTTTTTCAAATACATTAACTAAGTTTTTCTTGAATCCAGGTAATGGAGGGTATCAAATATCAGGAGCAATAGCGGGGGCCTTTAATCCTCAAAAATTAATTATTGGAACAAAGGATAATGAAGTTCCTGCGGTAGATCCTGACAACCAGGGGAGTATTGGGGTGGGGTCAGCATTAATTTTAGGAATAACAAATATAATATTTACTATAGTGCTCACCGGATTAACAACTATTGTGTTTGCTGCCTTAGCGTTTATGTTGTTGGCTCGATACGTTGTATTAACATTTTTACTTATTCTCGCTCCGATAGTATGGCTGGCTTGGGTGATTCCTCAATTACAAGGTCAGTTCCAGGATTGGTGGCAAAACTTTTTAAAGTGGACTTTCTTTGCGCCGGCTGTTTCATTCTTTATTTATCTAACTTTAGTAGGAGCAGAAAATATAAAAAATGCAGAGTTTGCTGGTTCAGTAGCTGCTAATTTTGCTGGTTCTAGCACATTAGGAACTATACTAAATCAGGGAATTCAGATGATTGTTCTTGCGGCACTAATGTTTGCTGGTTTATACGCAGCAGACAAGATGGGAATTAACGGAGCAAAAGGCGCCATCGGAATAGCTAAAACTGCTGGTAACTGGACGAAGGGCAAAGTATCAAGCTTTGCTAAAAGGAACGCTATAAAAGCTGCTACTTATCCAGTAAGAAAGAAGGGTAAGGAAGGTAAATCATTGGCTGGGAAGGCAAGAGATATGGCTAGCAACCAAACCGGTACGTTTAGAAGAAAGGCTGCTTCATGGGTGGCGGGAAAACTAACCGCAATTGAGGACGGTGGAAAGAAGGGAGTTTCAAATGAATATCAAAAGAAAATAAAAGGTTGGAGTACAGAAAGAAAGCTGGCTAGATTACCGGGAGCTTCCGGACCTGAAAAGAAAGAACTTCTAAAAAGCCTTTCTAAAGATGGAAAGATTGACAAGGTTAATGCTAAGGAATACCTTACTGAGAAAAACAAAGAATTATTTGATAACTATGGTGATACGAGGGCATTTAAGAAGATTGAGAAGCAGTTGGGTATGAACCTGGAGATGATGGAGGCATTAAAAAATAATGATACAGATAAATTTGTTGAAGAATCTAATAAATTTTACGGGAAAATTCTTAAAAAAGACTTAAAAGATATACCTTTAAAGAATATATTCAGCGGTAAAGCAAAGCTTGGTTTTGAGGAGGACCAGTTAAGAGAAATAGCAACAGTTATAGCTAAAGCTATAGCAAAAACAAACAAAGGACTTGTACCTAGTATCGTTCCTAAATTAGATTCTGATGGAAGGGATAATTTTGAAGAAGAATATAAAGCTTCTCTTAAGGCTTTAGGAGATGAAAAAGGCTTGAAGCGCTTTATCAATGTAATTGCTAATTTTGAAGGTGGTGGTGGCACATATTCTAAGGAGAGCTCCGAGAAAGAATCTCCTGAAAAAGAAGAGTCGAAATCATCTAAAAAACAGAATAGTAATGATAAATGGCGGCAAGCTAGACATGGAGGTAAAAAATAAATAATTATGATCACTTATCCAAAAGCAAAAATAGATAGAAGATGGGATAATATGCCGATGAAACTTCGGGAGGCTTTATATTCTCCTGCATACGGAAAAACTTTGTTACAAATAGCAAAGGAACATCACCTTAATGAAATAAAAACGGAAAAGTTATTTAAGATTGTTTCCTTTGTTCTGTACGGATTTATCCACAAAGAAGAGATAGAAGAAAAGATAATAAAAGAAATTAAAATAGATCAAAGTGTTGCTGAAAAGATTTCAGATAAAATAGATAAAAAAATATTTTCTCAGTTCGTAGAAGAATTAAACGAAGTATATTCACCAGTAGCAGAAACCGACACAAACATCGCAAACATTAAACACAAGAAAAAAGAGAAGAAGATTGGAAACATTGAAATATCACACGAAGAAGAACCAAAACAAAAAGGAGATAAGGAGTTTATTAAATCAGAGTTTGAAACAACAGAAGAGAAGGAGGAGAGTAAAAAAGATACTCCTTTTGTATTACACCAAGAAGGAAAAGAAAATAAGGAAAAATCAAAAGAGAAGAAAGATTTTTCATTCTCTTTTGGAGATTTCTTTGAAAAACAAAAGAAGGAAGGTCCTTCAGCAAAAATTCAAACACCTAAAAAAGATCAGAAGAGAACGGTCCATTATAGTGAATACCGAACTCCTGCTTCTTACGATAAAGATAAAAGCTTTATAAACATCTCTAAACCCCAAAATAAGCCTGGGGCTCAACCTAAAAAGAGTAGCAACACACAAAAACAAAAGGAAGGCGTTAAAAAGCCTAATAAGCAAGACGCGGGAGAGAAGAAAAAGGATAATAAAAATAAAAAAGGAAACAATCCAAGTGTTTCAGGTAATACTATTGATTTAAGTAATTTAAATTAAATAACATGGCTCAGTTTCAGATACCACAATTTATAGATAAGAAAGCAAAAATAATTGGTCCTCTAACCTTGTCTCAGTTTTTATACATTGCAGGCGCTGGTGGATTAAGCGTGCTCGCTTTCTATACCCTTCCTCCTCTTTTTTCATTTTTAATATTAATTTTTGCGGGAGGGTTAGGGATAAGTTTAGCCTTTATAAAAATTAACGGACAACCATTACCAAAAGTAATATTACACGCTATTACTTTTTGGCAAAAACCAAAAAAATATGTTTGGAAAAAAGATATTGAAACCACAACCTTAGACACCTCTTCGGTGGAAAAAATAAAAGCGGTGAGAAAAAATATGGGGTTACAAGGTAAAATAAAATCTGCTGTTAGAAACATAACTACCGGAAATATTCCTTTCTTTAAAAAAGATAATAAAAAAGAGCAACAAGAACGTTATCAAACAGTAAGACATTTAACGGGGGAAGTAGAAAAGGCAAAAAGAGTTGACTATTCAGAGTAATTAGGAATTAAATGAAGTATACATTAAAATAAAAACATGGCAGAAAAAACAAAAGCAACACAAAAATTTGTAGATGTGGATAGGGTAGAAAATGATGTTATTTACATGAAAAATGGTGCTTTAAGAAAAGCGCTTATAGTAAACGGTATAAACTTTAGTTTAAAATCAGAAGAAGAACGGGAAATAATATTAGGATCTTTTCAAAGTTTTTTGAACCGATTGGATTTTCCGGTTCAGATATTCATTCATTCTAGAAAAATAAATATAAATTCCTATTTAGAAAAGATAAGAGAAAGAATGGATGTAGAGGAAAAGGAATTATTAAAAGTTCAGATAGAAGAATATGCTAAGTTTATAGAATCATTCGTGGAAGAAAATCCTATTATAACTAAAAACTTCTTTGTGGTGGTTCCTTATAAACCTACTAAAGTAGTAGAAAAAACAAAGAAAGGATTGGGAGGAATAATAAGTTCTTTAACTGGAAACAATACTAAAGAAGAGGTAGACAAAGAGGAATCTAACGCAAAAAGAATACAGCAATTAGATTATAGAGTGGATGAAGTTAGGTCAGGTTTAGAACAAGTAGGGTTAAGGGTTAAGATATTAAAAGACGAAGAATTAACAGAGTTGCTATACAACTTATATAATCCTCAGTTTATAGAAAAAGAAAGAAAATAACATGTCTAAAATAAAAATTCCAAAATCATATAATCCTTCAGAAGAAAATATTGCCAACATTGTAGCTCCGGCTGGAATGAAAGAAAACTCTAATTATTTGAAGCTTGATAATTATTATGTAAAAACATTCTTTGTTTATACTTACCCCCGATATTTATCAACGGGTTGGTTCTCTCCAATTATTAATATGGCTGAGATGATGGATATATCGATATTTATCCATCCTATGGATACAGCTACTACGCTAAAAAAATTAAGGAAGAAGGTGGGAGAGATTCAGGCTCAGATATCAGAAGAGGAAGAAAAGGGATTAGTAAGTAATCCTAAGTTAGAAACAGCTTATCGTGATATTGAAAATTTAAGAAGCACCTTACAACAGGGAACAGAAAAAATGTTCAAGGTTGGGGTGTACGTAACAATATACGGGTCTGATATAGAAAAATTAAACAATCTTGAAAATAATATTACCTCGACTCTTGAATCCAAGTTAGTATATATAAAACCTGCTTTATTTAGACAGGTAAAAGGCTTTAAAACAACCCTGCCATTAGGTGAGGACAAACTAAAGATCCACACCCCTTTGAACACAGGACCAACCTCTTCATTATTTCCTTTTGTTTCTCCTGATTTAACCTCGGATGAAGGAATTATGTACGGGGTTAATTTACATAATAACGGGTTGGTAATATTTGATCGTTTTGATTTAGAAAATGCAAACTCAGTTGTGTTTGCAAAGTCTGGGGCCGGAAAATCATACGCTACTAAACTAGAGATACTAAGAACATTAATGATGGGGACGGATGTAATGGTGATAGACCCTGAAGAAGAATATCAATCGTTAGCTGATGCGGTGGGAGGTAGCTTCTTTAAGATATCACTAACATCACCTCACAATATAAACCCGTTTGATATACCAGTGATACCAGAAGATGAAGATCCAGCTAATGTGTTTAAGTCACACATCTTAAACTTAACTGGGTTAATTAAGTTAATGCTTGGTGATATTGAACCTGAAGAAGAGTCATTAATAGACAGGGCTCTTATTGAAACTTATGCTGCTCGAGACATTACCGCAGAAAACTTTGGAAAACAAGATATCGATCCTCCTATATTAGAAGATTTTCAAACAGTGCTTGATAATACTGAAGGAGGGAGTAAGCTAGCTCAAAGACTTGAAAAATATGTAAGTGGGTCTTATTCAGGATTCACTAATTCACCTACAGATGTAGATATGACAAACAGATTTATTGTGTTTTCTATAAGAGACTTAGAAGAAGAGTTGAGACCTGTTGCAATGTATATAGTTTTGAATTTTGTATGGAGTCTTATTAGAGCAAACTTAAAAAGAAGATTATTAATCATAGATGAGGCCTGGTGGATGATGGAGTATGAAGACAGCGCTTCGTTCTTATTTAGGCTGGCTAAAAGAGCGAGGAAGTATTATTTGGGACTTACTACAATTACTCAGAACGTAGAAGATTTTATGGATTCAAAGTATGGAAAGCCTATTGTTACTAACTCTGCATTACAACTCCTTATGAAGCAGTCTCCTTCAAGCATCAAGGTTTTAGCAGACACCTTTGACCTTACAAGAAGTGAAAGGCAGTTCTTGATGGAGGCAGAGGTAGGAGAAGGGTTGTTCTTTGTTGGTTTAAAGCATGTAGCAATAAAGATTATTCCTTCTTATACAGAGGATAAAATTATAACCACCGACCCAGAGCAGTTATTAGAACTTCGTAAAAATGAGTGATTATAAAAAGTTTAGTGCCTCTGAAATAGTAATTGGTGTGTTGTTCTGGTTGAGTGTAGATGGAGTAGCTGCACTTCTTGATATGACTGGGTTAGGATACTTATTAGCAACCCCGTTACAGTCTGTATCAAGTTTTATAACAAGCTGGTGGTTAAGCAAAAAGGGGGGAGAAAAAACGCCTTGGGGTTTAAAAAGACAAATAATGAAACAGGTATCTAATTTTTTACCAATTATACCTACCGTAACAACTTCCTTTATAATAGAAGTAGTAATACATAATAGAAAATAGTATGAAAATATATAAATTAATATTATCAAGCCTTATAATAATTACCTTAATAGGAATAGGGGTTAATATTGTACAGGCAGAAAATGAATCCGATATAATACTTACCTGGGAGGCTGATAATTTTTATCCCTCAGATTATCAAGGTAAGCCTAAAGCTACACCAAATTCAACTATTAATGTTTCGGTGTTAGTTATTAAAAATAACCAAGTAGTAAATACATCAAATAAAAATTTTGTTTGGTTATTAGATGGAAAATATCTTGATGATGGATATGGAAAAAATAAAATTAATTTTAGGGTAAATAAAAATAGAGGACAAAATCACTCAATTACCGTTAGAATTAAAGACGGGGAAGAACAACTCACAAAAGGAATTAATATCCCTATAAAAAACCCCGAGTTGATAATAGATAAAAAAATGCCCTCAAATAATATCTCGTTGGGAAGTCAAATAAAAATGAAATCTACACCTTATTTCTTTAATATTGATTCGTTTAATAATATAAAATTTTATTGGGAAATAATTTCTAATCAAAAAATTAATAAGTTTGATAATATAGTTAATCTAAATATAGGAAATTCTAAATCTTTATTAGGAAAAAAAATATTGGTTCAGGCATGGGCTGTTAATAAAAAAAATCAAGCTGAGTTTGTAAAATCTTATTTAAATTTAAAAATAAATGATTAAAAAAATAGCTACATTTTTATTAATAATCTTGTTTTTGTTTGTAATTGTTAGTGTGGTAAATGCGGAAGATATTGGTGATGAACCAGTAAAAATAACTGGTTATGAGAATCTATCAGGGGGTGAAATATCAGGAACAATTAATAAATTTTATAGAACAGCGATTGTGTTAGGAGGAATAGCTGCGGTACTTGCTATTGTTGTCGGGGGAATAATGTATGCTGTTTCTGGAGCAATAAATAAGAAAAATAAAGGAAAAGATATTATTGTTTCTGCTATTTCAGGTTTAGTTCTGTTATTA
>Ga0102934_1002857_pt1 | contig 11880 bp, 12 predicted proteins | sample SalPonR2_A_D1_MG_FD_78175 | JGI IMG/M metagenome (GOLD analysis project Ga0102934, IMG submission 78175) | Salt pond soil microbial communities from South San Francisco under conditions of wetland restoration - Salt Pond MetaG R2_A_D1_MG | ecosystem: Environmental > Aquatic > Marine > Intertidal...
ACCCAGGGCCCGCGGGCCCCGCTCCGTAGCGTCGCTCGTAATCCGGCCGCGAAGACGAGGGCTGGCCTCCGCGCGGCCCATATGAGTTGCTGCTCCGCCCCATACCCCCCCTTCGCGCCCCGCTGCCGCCGCTCGCACCGGCCCCCGACGGGCCTCGCATTCCCCCAACGGGCAATACGCGCCGGCCGGTCCCCCACTCCCCGCCAGCGTGGCTGCTTTCGCCTCCTCTCCCCGAGCCCATGACCGCCGCCGCAGTCTCTCCACGATGACCACTTCCCCGTGCTCCCCGCGCCTCGCCGCCCTGAGCGCGCGCCGACATCCCAAGTCCTGCACCCTGCCCGTCCTTAGCCATGCTGCCCTCGGCCCCTGTCACCGCGTCTTCCCCTCCCCCCTGTAACCCCCCCTCTTCCCCCCATCCAGCACCAGTTTCTTCATCCAACCACCCCCCGGTGGCCCACGCGTCTTCCTCGCCGCCCGCCTCGCCCTCAGCGCCCTCCCCTCCAGAGTGGGCTTGCAAGTCCCCTTGGTCCTGCTCCGCATTCGGGGCCGCGCTCACCCCGGAATTCATCGCCCCAGCGTCCTGTTCACATCACAACAATTCAGAGTGAGAAGCGTGAGGTGACAACGAAATCACCTTTTCAAGATTTTACGCGGAACACATGATGAGGATGGCGGACATCATACGAAGATGTGATGGGAGGTATCATTGTGACAGCGAAAGCCACCACAACCGTGCCACGCAAATTGGACGTTGCATTCCTCTGCTTCTCCCGCCTCGTCTTATTCCCAACACACCCTCTGCACCTTCGTGTCCGCTCCGAGCTCCATAGTGGGGACCACCCGTCGACCGCAGGACTTGTCTTCTTCGCCCTGCTCTACCGCGACGAAGAAAATCCGGAGTCTCTTAAAGCGACGGTTGCCCGAGCGTACCCTGTCTCGTGTACATGTACGCTCGTGAGTGAGATTTCGGCAGAGAGACGCAAGCGAAGGCGGTGGCCGAAGGTCATATAGCGCGCGGGCAGAGCAGGGATTTCTTCGATGGCCCCCAGCGAGGCGAGACACTCGCCGCCATCCCGCCCGGCCGCCGACCCTGCATCCCGAGCCCACGCCCACGTCTCCACCCTCAACGAGATTCCTTCACGACGCCCGTCACGTATTCCTCATTAACGCTTACAGGCGACAAGACCGGACGACCACGAGCTTGTTCGCACCTCTCAAAATGGCACAGGACCCATTTTTTGCAGCTCGAGAGTAAGTCATGGGGCTGGGTCGTGGTCATTGACGTGGAAGCTTTAATTATAGTTTGCAAATTTCGAGTCCTTGATCGAAATCATCGACAAATTAAATCACTTGGAGACGGTTGTTCGTCCCATTGTCAGTTTAGTGATCGTTGTCGGCTTTAAAAACGAGGAGATGAGGGGCCCATTCCGGGTCGTCGCCCGCTTGGTGCTACATGTCTTTACGTGACAACATGAGCCTCCTTCAGACGATGACTTTGGGTAGGGAGGCTTTTTAAAACTTCGTGTCACACTACAACTATAGCCATGCAGGAGTGTGAAATTTTTTCCCTCTCACTGTTGTAAATTCAAATCACGTTACGACACGATTTCCTTCAGGGAGCTGCGCAACCGGGTAGATTACATACAGACTCAACATGAGAACTTTCTCCGACTTCTACAAACAACCAACACGGCTCCGGACTTATCCTGTAGAGATCTTCGAGACTGTAAGTTACTAAGAGCGCTGTCAATAGACTGTATTGGGTCGGGCGCTGACCACTTATCCTTCTGCGCTCGCAATTCTCAGTCACACTGGTATACATCCACATTTTAAATTCTTTCTCTATATAGCGCTGTGCCGAGAAATTGAAGCTGCGGAAAATCAGTGCCGTGAATTGGAGAAAGTGGTGGCAGTCGTCGAGAAAAATCGCCAGCGCTTCCGCCATATCGATAATGTACGTGATGAGGAACGTTTAAAGTGTCTGTTTCAGGGCTTTACAGATTTAAACTTCGTTAAACCACAAATTACAGCACGAAATTGGGCAGCGCAGGGCTTTTGTCACCAAAATGAAGCAATCACTCGTCAAAATCTGGAATAACTTAGAAAGCGATTACGTGAAGAACAAGATGAGCGGCGACCGGAGGGATGTGAGTATGTCTGTGTGGGCTTACCTACAACGAATTGCGAAGACGGGGAAAACCTTACTACTTTCGCGCATTACCTCCAGCCCAGTCGGCCATTCGATGAAGGCGCGGAGGGTCACAGGACTGGAAGGAGCGGTAAGCGGGCGAACGACTACATTGAGGAGCAGCGCTCGAGGCAACACGTAGGTGGAGGACGGGCGGGCCCCATGTTTCGCATTTATGATTCTAGCACTGTTCACTGGTGCCATCTGAACTTTATTTTTTCGCATTCCCGTCCTATCTGCGCGGTGTCCAGTTGATGCTTCGTGAGCAGGATGAAGGGCTGGAGGAGCTAGGCACAGCTGTCGACAGGGTGGGACGTATGGCGGATGCAATGAACCAGGAGCTGAACGCGCAAAATCGAATGTTGGGCGATTTGGAGGTGGAAGTGGAAAATACGAACGAGCAAATGAGTTTCGTTATGGGTAAACTAAGCAAGCTCCTGAAAACCAAAGGTACTTGACTTCCCCATAAAGCGGACGACGGCGGGCAAAATTTTCAGGTCTCTGTGGTCATAGCAGTAGATATTCTTTCTGAATATCCTAACCCCCTCTCCCGACCCTACTCATCCTTTTTGGTCTCTCTTCTGGCCACTATAGACAAATATCAGTTGTGGCTCATTATCGTTTTGACCGTGGTGCTGATCGTCCTGATTCTCCTGACCATCTATGTGTAAGGGCGCCTCTCCGCCCCCTGCTGGGCCACCAGCTGGTCATGTGTGGGGCAGCGCTTCTCGTAAGCTTGGAAGACATAGGAAGTCAAGGGGTATACACCGTCATGATGATCGGGTGCATGTCACCGCTCCACGCACTTTCATCGATGGTCAAGTTCAGAAATGGACATGATTGTACAGGGAGGGTTGAATATGCACTCGAGAAGAGGCATTACCCTTCATGGCTACTTCAGCATGTAATAAGGCATATTGCGTGTGTTGTGCATGCAACTTCTATCGATCGCTGTAATTTTCTTTTTTTTTTTTAAATAAGATGTTGCACTGACGAACACAACGAAAGCGGCTTGTTGATTTTAGCAATTCGCTGCGATCGGCGGCAAGGGTGTAGGTTTGCGACACATTTCGATGGCCCGTGCCACATTGAGCACAGTGGCATCGCCCCAGCGCCGGCCGACAATTTGTACGCCAACAGGCAACTGCACCGGCCCCTCGGAGAAGCCAGCATTGATGCTCAGAGCCGGGTGGCCCGTGAGGTCAAAAGCCGCCGTGTTCTGTAAGCCTGACCAGGCATTTGTAATGCACTCGGCAGCCGTCATATCGGCCCGCGGCAAAAGCTGTGGTTTGGTCGTCGTTGTTGGTAAGAGCAAAGCATCCATCGCACCGCCGCTTGATGGGTTTGCCAGGAGCTCGTCGTAAGCCTGCGTGAGGGCCGGCACAAGGTTTTGGCATTTCTGGTAGTACTGTGCGCCGTAAGCCTTTTGCACGTACTCCCCGAACAGAATATAGTATTTGTTAGTGAAGCTCAACTCAGCAGCCTGCAGGTGGAAGCCGCGAAAGTAGGCCTGCTGGAGTGACACAGGATAGTAGCCACGGAAACCCCGCTCACCCTGCATGCGTGTGGCGTGGCCGCCCTCCAGGCACAGGGGAAGCCAGATCGCGGCGGAGTCCCGGTGCAGTGGAATCGAGACTTCCTCGACGCGAGCACCAGCGCCTCGTAACATGTCCGCCGCCGCCATGGTGTGATGCCGTACATCGTCTTCGCAATTTTCGAGGCCCTCCAGGAGCAGGCCAATGCGCATGCCTGACACCTCTCCCGTAGCAAGGCCCGAGTACTGGGGCACGGGCGCCATGTCCAGCGGCTGGCGTGCGTCGCGCCGTACGGGGTCCAGTCCGGCAATGGCCTCTAGAAGAAGGGCTGTATCGAGCACAGTGCGGGCCATGGGCCCTGCGTGGTCGAGCGTGAACTCGTGAGAGCAAACTCCTGTGTAGGGCACCAGGCCAAAGGTCGGTTTCAAGCCCACGCACCCGCACCACGAGGCCGGGAGGCGGATAGATCCGCCTTGATCCGTCCCAAGCGCCATATCTACTATGCCTCCCCCAACCTAAGCGAATATGAGAAGATGAGAGTTAGCGTGAGAAATACTTCTGCCTGCGTCAAGCTTATAACTAACATTCATTCAACTACTGCGCGTTCTTATTGGGCAGAAAAGAAACGATGATTTAGTTTCCATAACCTTTTAAAGATGCGTGAAGTGTCTTTCTTACCAGTGCCCCACACCCTGAGCTTGATCCCCCGGCCGAGAACTCCTCGTTCCACGGGTTGCGCACGGGCCCATGCGCCGTGGCAAACGAACTCCCCGAGCAACATAGGTCTTCAGCCACAGCTTTGCCCGTAATAATCCCCCCCGCCTCAAGTACGCGCGTGACGATTGTCGCTTCGATTTCAGGTGTGTAGCCCTCCAACATGCGGGAACCATTCATCATGGGGACTCCGGCAACCGCGATAGTGTCCTTACATGCAATCGTCCGTCCCTTCAGTATTTGAAAGGAAGACTGGATACACTTCGCTTTGGATTCGCCATGAGTATTATTGGCTTGGTAAGCGTTTTCGATGTTTGTTTTTATAAACCAAGCGTTGCAAAAATTGTCTTTGGCTTCAGGTCGAACACCGCCTGGGATACGGGGGAACTTTGCAACCGGGGCGAAAGGAGACGATGTACTCGAGTTCGTAAGCTCGTCAATGCGCCGGTAAGAATCAACAGCACTACCCATACACCCTCGTAGATCATGGATATCCTTTTCCTCTATTTGTAGATTCCAGTCTGCTGCAATGCTTTTCAAACGGTCGATAGTGGGTACGCGAATTGCTGGGGCTTTGAACGCAGGTTTCCTTGTACTTGAAGGTCGGCAAGGCATCCAGGTCAAAGACAAGCCGGGTGACGCCGAGCAAAGAAGTGGCGAGACCTTATGTCGCACATTTATCTGGAACTTCACAGGACGAATACACACTCCTTGTCTATAACTTGTCGTGATGATCTTCCTTGGGTAAGACAGCATGAAGTCGGGAGGTTAGACGTGGATGCAACAGGGAAAAGTCTTTTTGGAGCCGATGCAAAGGATGTGCAACCTCGTGCAGACGTGTGAGGACCGCTTGAGAGTCGGATAATATTGGGAAAGAATGAAAATGCGGACTGAGATCCAATTGACTGCGAAAAAAGAGAGAGGGTTCCTGCTAGGGGGAAGGAGAACTGGCGACGGGCGCTGCTCGCCTGCTCCTGTCGGCGAGCTGAGCCACGCGGGCACAGCGGCATGCACTCCGGGCCGTCGCAATCCTTCAAGAAGAGTAACCTGTTTACGATTTCACCCGCACAGGCTGGTACACTGTCTAATTTCCTGTTTGGGACAGAGTCAGGGAGGCGACGGCCGGAAAACTGGGATCCTTTCGTCAAGGCCGCGTTCCTCTGCTGATCCCTCCTGCACCGACACGCCAATCCAGACAAGGATGAATAGCATTTTCAAAATCATGTTTTCCGCGATGGGTGCAATGGCCCTTGTCGTGTTAAGCACAACTATGGTCGACGCTTTCTGCTCGTATAGGCTCACTCCTATGGTCGCCGGCACGTCAAGACGAGGAGTCCTTCCACGGTCCTCGCCTCCTACACTTTCCCCACGGAGAGATCCCCGGCTCGTGTGGATGGCAGGTTGCCCAGGTAAGAATCGCACCAAAGAAAAGAAAGCAAAAACATGAAATGGATACACCAAGACCCCACACACCGCAAGTTTGCTTCCAGGCAAAGACAGCAAGGCTCCGATTGCTGAATCAACCACATTCTCCACCCCTCGCAGGTCATTCGGATGCACACATGCCGTTCTACGTAAGATTTCGCGCAAATCCTGTCACGCAGTTCGAAGGTATGGATATGCCTTTGACGTCGTCGTCTGCTTTGGCCCCTGGGTCCAATCGTGCCCAATCAAAAACGAGAAGAATAGAATGGTTCCGGGGCATCCGCGAGGACTTTTCCAATCGGCTGCCCCTTTACAAGTCGGATTGGGTGGACGGCGTAAAAGGCAAGACATTGCCAACCATCTTATTTTTATATTTCGCCTGCTTGGCGCCTGCTGTTGCCTTTGGTGGCATCAGCTATGGCCTTACCCAGGGCGCCATGGGTGTGATCGAGTTCCTGGTCTCTTGCGGCATGTCGGGAATGCTTTACGCCATTTTTTCGGGGCAACCAATGACCTTCATTGGGCCCACAGGACTGACTCTTTGCTTCATGGCCGCTCTATTCAACTTCTGCAGCTCCTTCGGGGTAGCATTCATGCCCATGTACACCTGGGTGGGCATTTGGACATCTCTGATGCTCGGCCTTCTCTCCTCCGCCAACGCATGCTCGCTGACCAAGCACTGCACGCGCTTCACAGACGAAGTTTTTAACGCCCTATTAGCCCTTAACTTTATTTATGAGGCACTCAAGAATATCGCGGTCCGGTTCTTCACTACGGGGACGGACAAAACTCAGCCTTTACTGGCCCTCAACATGGCTTTGGCGACATTTGCACTTTCCCAACGCCTGGTTAGCTACCGCTCCTCAATCCTTTTCACGCATCGCATTCGAGAATTCCTCTCTGATTTCGGGCCGGCGCTGACAATCATTATCATGACATTCGTCGGCTCCCTGCCCATGGTCTCGAGCCTTGGCATCGAGTACCTGAAGGCACCCAAGCGCTTTCAGCTTGGCAATGGCCGAAGCTGGCTGGTCCCGCTCTGGGATCTGCCGCTCTGGGCACGTGGGCTTGCACTGATACCGGCCGCATTCTTGACAATTCTTTTTTTCCTCGACCATAACATCAGCGTTCGTGTCGTGAACTCGCCCGACAATAAGATGAAGAAGAGCCCCGCCTACCACCTCGACCTCTTGGTGCTAGGGAGTATCGTTCTTCTCTGTTCTCTTTTGGGCCTTCCTTGGATGTGTGCAGCCACGATTCAGAGCTTGAACCACGTACGTAGCGTCACCGACTACGTGCCCGCACCCGGGCCTGTGACCGTGTCGGAGAGCAAGGGTGGCCCGGATGAGCAGCAGAGAACCACTTATGTGATGGAGACTCGACTGACGGGCCTTGGTATCCACGCCATGGTCCTGTGCAGCATCGGTCTGCTCCCCCTTCTGCGACGGATTCCCACCCCGGTGATCAGCGGGATCTTCCTGTATCTGGGGCGAACGGTCATGACGGGCAACACCTTCCTGCAGCGCATCAAGGGAGCCTTCTTCGACAAATCCATGCTTGCAGCGGATTCCCCGTTCAAAATTTTAGGCCGAGCTACTGTAAACAAGTACACCTCCATCCAGATGGGCTGTCTGGCCGTTCTTTGGTGCCTTAAGAGCAATCCTGCCACAGGCATGTTTTTCCCTTCCGTGATAGGGCTCCTCATCCTCACTCGGATTTTGGTCATCCCGCGGCTGTTCTCCAAGGGGGAAATCGCTGTACTCGATGATTCCTGACCGCACCATTTGCCGCCAGGTGCAGTGACGCCTCTCTCTGAAAAATCGCAGAAGACAGACAAGCAACATTAAAGCGTTGCAGGCCTCGTGGCGGCTATTTTTGGATCGAACGGATACAGGCGACGCTCGCACGAAAATAAGGCAAAGTGAGAGCACGACACTCACGTTAAACGACACGATTTCATGGCGGGTTCGAGGCCTGCGCCCGCACCTCAAATTTAAAGGAAAATTTAACGTTACGGTTCCGACCTGCCTTGCGCTTTTGATTCTACTTTTGATCAACACACGAATTTTACGCTGGATGGTATTTCTCCAACCCACTCCGAGGCAAGTCAAGGGGCGACGTGAAGGTGGCGACATCGTCCTATCCCACTGTCCGAGCTCAGGGCGGTCTTCGTGCAAACACGGCCGTTACTTGTGACTCAATTGTACTATGTGCAACATATGAATAAAACAATATTGAAAAGGGAGAAATAAAAACAGTTGAATGGAATGAAAGACATGTTGAGCCCCTTCCTACAGTCCTTCTAGGGACTCAGCGCAAGTTCCATTCCTCATAGCTCTTGCTTACCTTGACGAAACCGATATCGCTCGCTTTCTCGCGGAAGCACTGACGACACATATTCAGATCGTACTTACGGATGAGACCGTGGCCATTACCTGCGCGGGTGGAGTGAAGGTGGAGGGAAGATAAAAACATGTGAGTCCCAGTGCTGCAGTACCGAGTTACTATAGTATGGAAGGAGTATAGAGTGACCGGGGTAAGACGCCCTCGACCTGTGTTATTGCGTAAGGCATACATATACTGGGGAAAGATCGAGAGCGCTGCTCCACTTAGAGTGTCCACACTCTCCTTGACCCGCTGCCAAGATGCTAGCAACCCCTTAATGCCACGCACATTACTTTCACCTCTCGATGTCCTTATCTCGACCGGAGATAAATAAAGGCACCACTACACGGAAGTCTTTTTGCTAGAAGATTTCATCGCACTTTATTAAGAAGAAACACCATATTTACCCTTCGATACTACATATGCACACCGCCCGCCCAATTCCGCCCGTCTTCCTCTCTATGCGTCTTCTGTCAAATGCTCACGTACCGCACACTCGGCAAAGGCGGCCACCTTTGCCGTACTTCTTTGGATGTGCATTCTGAAGAGCTTTCTGTCCCATGATAGTCTGCGATAGGTGTTCAACATCGAAAGGATGAAAAGAATGAAGTGCGTGAAGAACTCCTTTGGGACCGGCTGATGGAGCATGCCAACCAACGAATTTCAGCTCGCGCAGATAAGCCAGGGGGCTGAATATCTACTGCCGTCCAGAAGGTCGAGAGAGCAGGCTCGTGATCAATGCGGCATACGCATGAGCACAAAACGCATTTGTGCTGTCATGGACCTGTGGACAACGCGCTTCGAAACCAACGGGTGGAAGGGAGCAAGGGGGGGGCGCAGACTGTGGAGGCCCCGGGCCGCGCCCGCCCCACGATCCAACCTCCCCATCCCCCATGGGCCGCGTCACGTGCGTGATCACTGTGTCCGCATCTCCGTGTCTATAAAATGCGTTCTACTCCATTGTAACTGCGCAGCGTTATAAAATTGAAGTTTCACCCTCTCTCCAAGCGGTATGTTTCCTTGTAATCATGGATTGACGTAATGTGAATCCCGGTCTTACCACAGGTGCTAAACCATTTCTTGTTGCGCCGTTTAAGGTTATTTCTTTGGATTTCTTAGCTAATTCATCCACCCCAAACACTCTCGATAGAAGACCTTTTATAGTTGTAACCGAATTTGACGAACAACGTTCCATGCTCAGGGTATTCAGATACCAACCAGCTTACCGCCTCACGCTCATAGTGTGCCGCCACAATTTAGGACAACCTAATGTGATAAATCGCGTTTTTTGACGCAACAACTTTCCGACTATGCCTTGACATTAATCAATACAAATGACATGATATACTCATGTCCTACACTTCATTTCTCATATCACCGATTGATCCTGCTGCTGTCGATGGCGTTCCATGGCAAAAAACTACGCCAAAAAAGCTCCAGCAAGGGAAGATTGGGATCAAGAAATTCCTGAGTCAATCTCCTACCACGATTTTGGTCAGCATCGTTCAACAATTGATGTCGGGGGGGGGGGAATGCGGCGATCTCTGCAGGCAATGCCCGACGGAGGCGCAATCGTCCCCGCCTTGCAACCGCCGGGTCTGCTAATGCGGGATCCAGCGGGTTTATTTCCGGTGGAAGGCGTGGCCATTCGTCTCCATAGTCACTTACAGACACTGCACAATATTTTTCAAGAGGACTGAAGCCAGAATGTCGGGCGAGTTCTTTTACCTCTAAATCATACAACCATGCCTCGACTTGCTGTTCTGCTTGACACAGTACCTCCCTGGCCCCGTCATAAAGAAATTGCATGTCCTCCGGATGGACCCACAAATTATAGCTTCGCTGCACGTACACAGAGACCAAACGCGGCAGAATGCATCCTGGAGGCAAGCGCGCTTCCGCACGAGCAAAGAAGGGATGACACAAAATGGGGCCCCTGTTGAATCAGAAAGGTATCGATCGATTATTGTTCAATAAAACTCGAATTCTTGAAGAAGAGCATTCAAATGATCACATCATATTCGAACCGCAACTAATGCACTCACCATTCCTGTTTGACACGCGAGCCCAGCTCATTCCGACACTTCTCCACTAGAGGTCGCAACACCAAAGGGAAACGCCGCAGCGCTTCTTGCAAATCGTCCTTGCTTTTCAGCTGCTCCTCAGCCTTTGCGCTTAGTTTTTGAGCCAGCGAGCAAGAGAAGCAAATGTTTGGCAGGTCTAAAATAGTCCAATCACCGCCACACGTCCCTTCTGCGAGGTGATAACCTTGGTGCTCTCCACCGTCTAATTTCGCATCCTCAGTCTTTGCCCTCTCCTGCTCTACTTCTTCACTCCCACTACCGGCCAAACCTCGACCGATCGTAAACCCTGCATCACGCATGCCCAACAGCTGCTCCGCTTTTCCCGCTTTTACGGCGTAGAAATCTATGCACAACAAAATACCCGTCGGGTCTCCCCTGCACAAGGTTAATGAAAGCGTATAGAGATTTATATGTATCGTGTATACAATAACACCTGACAAAGTAGGACAACCACACGATAGACTTTTCCTACATAGTATCCTCGGCGACTATCGCATACGCTTGATTTTGCAGCCAAAACGCATACGCTTTCGGCTTTGATTCCATGACATGAAAAATCAGGATGATGTCATTAACAACATGCATGTGCTACTACCGTCTTTCGGTGGCATGAGATGCCGCGTCGCACACACTGAGACCAATAAAACCTGGCAAAAGTGCTTACCTGGGGTCGAGTGCTAGAATAAATTTGCCAACCTCGAAGGCTGTCTGATACAACCCCCTGCCCCCGAGCATCTGGACGTGTCGATATAGTGCCATAAAAAATAGGCGATTCTCCAGGCGCCGCACATCCATCCGGCAATCCACATCTCCAACCAAGACATCTTCAGGTCTTCCGGAAAAGAGAGCCCTGAAAGACTCAGCGTAGGCAGTTTCGTGGATGAAAAGACAACGACGTACGTGGTCATGGGCGCGATCCATCTGACCTGTGAGGCATTATCAAATGTAAGGGCGACGCTGTGAGCGGAGAAGCCTGATTTAATTACGAATCGCTTACACATGGATCTTGTGATTGAATGCTTGGCGTGAGTGGAAACTCGCCTTGATTGGCCACCCTATTCTATATCAGTGGTCGACTCTCCCACTTCGCTGTCCTACCGTGTGCAGCCAACACAAGGGCGAGTGTCAGGAGACCCTCTGCGTAATGAGGATGCTGCGCTAAGAAGATGGCCAAAGCATTCGGGTTACACGTCTCCTGCACACGCCGGTAATCATGCTGCAGGGCCTGTAGAGCTGGGGACCATTCAAAGGCAAACCATGCCCGGGCCTCTTCCCCCGAACTGGTCTCACAATCCACCGGCGCTCGGACGCGGCTCAGTCGCAGACCCCCTCCGACAAACGTGGGCGGCCGCTGCCAGTCCTCCTTGGGTCCACCAAAAAAGCATCGACGTTGGTACATGCGTGACAAAGTACCTCCACTATGACCGAAATTTGTCCTTGCCCGAGAACGGTTGCCCGAGCCCCCCCCCCCCCCCCCCCCCCCCCCCCCCCCCTCCCCCCCCTCCCCCACCCCCCCCAACAACCCCCCCACCAACAATATGCGCGCCAT
>Ga0102934_1002861_pt1 | contig 11859 bp, 4 predicted proteins | sample SalPonR2_A_D1_MG_FD_78175 | JGI IMG/M metagenome (GOLD analysis project Ga0102934, IMG submission 78175) | Salt pond soil microbial communities from South San Francisco under conditions of wetland restoration - Salt Pond MetaG R2_A_D1_MG | ecosystem: Environmental > Aquatic > Marine > Intertidal...
TAATATTAATACGCCTACTGGTATGGCCGGCGTACGCGGGACCTCTTTTCTGCTGCGGGTTAACGCAGCCGAGACCGGAGTGGCAGTACTTACCGGCAAAGTTGCTCTGCAAAGCAGTGATCAGGAGCTAGTAGTAGAGGAGCTTAAGGAGAACAGTTTTGTACAGAGTGATAAAGGTGTTCAGGCAGGAAAGAAGCGTATGATCCGGGGCGGTTCGCTGCAGGATATAAAAGATGCGGTTAAGGTTACTGCAGTGGAAAAGACCGGGGAGCTGGATTTGATGCGTAAAAATCTTAAAAAGCTTATGCTGATTGATCAACGCTCGGCTGATGATGAACTGAATCTTGATCTGCAGCATAAAATGGAAGAGGCAGGCAAAGACAGTGTTGCCAAAACCAAACAGGAAAAGGCAGAAGAGAAGGAAAATTATAAGGTCAAAGATAAAAAACTGAGTGATGATGAAGAGTATATGCTTGATAAATAATTTTTACTGAACGTGTACTTTATATAAACATAAAACATAGATGAATAAAAAAAAGATCATGGCCGGGCTGCTGGTTATTTGCCTGGCCTTTGTCAATGCTTTACGCCTGCCTTCAGCCAGGCTTACAGCGTTACGCCATTCAGCCGGTCTTTTTTCCGACGAACCCAGCGGTGTGCTGTTTAATCCTGCCATGATCATTCACAGTCCGTCTTATACAGCCCAGTTTTCTCACCGTTTTTTATTTCTTAATAACAATGCTGATATTCTTGCCGGCGTGATAAAAAAGAAAAAATATGCTTACGGCGGCATGACAGCAGTAATTCACCATTTGTTTTATAATAAGGAGTATGATCCCTATTATGAACAGGGGTTTATAGTTAATAAGAAGGGAAATAAAGATTTTAATTTTTTACTTACTGCCGGCGGATCCTACCGCATAACCCGCAGTTTTTGGGTCGGCGCCGGTTTGGATATTAATATTGATTTTTTGTACAAAGAAAAAATATTTGACAGTGTGCTCAAAGCCGCCTGTTACTACCGGCTGCCTTTTCAACCTTTCGGGGTAGACACTCTCACAGCCGGTGCAGATCTGCACAAGCGTTTTCTCGGCAACCGTTTCAGTAAAAATATTTCCTGGGAAGACGGTGTCAGCGGCAGCATCGGTATGCGTTATTCCCGTAAAAAGTGGCGTCTTGACGGAGCTTTAACGCTTAATTTTGATTATCTGGAACAGGATGACAGCTATAAAGCTTTGCCGGACCGGTACAGCCGTCAGGGTATGAGTCTGGGCATAGGATTGGAAGGCTTGCGCGGCTGGTATGCTTCTCCGGCTGTGTCAGTTAAGATTCCTTTTAACGGTATGGCGCCTGAGCTTAATGCAGGTTTAACTGCCGGTATTGATTTCCGGGGTTTCTTTTATGCTCTGGGTTGGGCCTTTAACAAATCTTTTGATAATAAATGGAGTCTGGAAAATTTTAATCATGTTTTTACTTTTACTTTCCGTCGCAGTACAGGCAGTTTCGTTTTTATACCTTTCCGTCCTCTGCAGCTGCCTGAAGACGGGTTTCTTTTCGGAGCCCTGCGGGAGAACTATCCGGCACCGGAGAGAGTACCAATTAAAAACGTTGATAAAATGATAGGGGTTAAAATTAAACAGGTTGATTTCAGCGGGAAGAAAGAACTCCTGCCAATGGCCGGCCGTCTGGAGCTGTCCCTGGCCTCTTTTATAAAAGAGAGCCGTACCCTGTCTGAATCTCCTGCCCCGGAACTTATTATAAGCCCGCTTTTGACTACTGTGGGCAGGATAATGCAGCTGAAGGTAACAGTTAAAAACAGTAGCGGCCGCCTTTTAAAAACTTTTAAATTTGAAGGTGATTTTTTTCCGGATAATAAAAATCCTTACGGTATTGATATTCTTCATTTTGCCGAACTGGAAGACGGCCCCCGGTTTACGGGACAGGCAGATGATACACATAGTAAAAATATTGCTACTGTGCTTACTTTGTATGAAAAGTGGCGGGAAGCGTTCAATTACTACCTGGAAAAACATTTTTATAAAAAAGTTACTATAACAGCTAATACTATTGACGCGCTCATCCGGATAAACGGCCGGGCTGCTGCTTATTATGCGGGCCTGCCCCTGGAGTTTTTTCTTAAACCGGGTAATTATACTTTCAGCGCTTCTGCTCCGGGCCATAAAACCGTAACTTTCAGCAAAAATATTGATTCCAGCCAGGCTGTCTCCCTGGCCCATACAGATAAAACCTTTCTTGTTGATGTGAAAGTGGCCCTGTTTGGCCGCAGGGACAAGCTTAAGATAAATACCGGCACCAAGAAACTTACTTTTCAGGACAGGGTTAAACTGACCAATATATCCAGCTCTTTAAAGAGTTTAAAGCTGGAAGGATTGGGCAGCCCGCTTGCTATTCCCCTTGATATAGAAAAAAGAATGATCTATAATGTCAATATTCTCAACAACTACCGTACCCGTTTTAATAAAGGTGAGGATATATGGCGGCTGGTAGGCAGTGATATCAAAGGAGAATACAGCCGTGCCGGTTTACAGATAAAAGGCCGCAGCCGGGAATCAGGAGCGCCCGGCGGTGTTGTTTCCCGTCCCTTTATTCTGGCTGAAAATGCAGTATTAACCTTTACCCTGGAAAAAGCTAAAAGGGGTTATTTCAGTTTTATTCTTTTCGATGAGAAGGAAAATAAATTTTCCATCAAATTTGACGGCCGCAATCTGGCTGTTACCTCTGATTTCGGACGTAAAACCACTGCCAATAAAAAACTGGTGCGCGCCTACCGGGTGTATAATAAAGCTATGGATATTTCTATTAAAAGAGAGCAGGGACAGATAACAGTTTTTAAAGGTGACGTAGAGATATACAGCGGGGCTTTTAACTGCCGGGGGCCCCTGCAGATACTTTTTGCCGGCGGCGCGCAAAAAGACGGTGTCTCGGTTGAATATAAAGTAAAAGATTTTAATTATGAGATATTATAAAAAAATATTGTTGTCTGTTTCAATTTTAACAGTACTTTTATCTGCAGACACGGTTGACAGAGGGCTTAAGCTTTATCAAAGCCAGAAATATTTTCAGGCAGCGCAGCTCCTGCAGCCTGTTTATGAAAAAAACCGGAATGAAGATATAATCTTGCCGCTGTTTCATATTTATATAAAAATGGAAAAATGGCAGCCCGCTATTGCGCTGGCTCGGGAGCATGAAAAACCGGTACTTAATGAGGATAAAGAAAAATTTTTCTATATCCGGGCTTTGCTGCAGACCGGTTCCTATAAGGAGGTGCCGGCTGTATTACGCCGCTGCCCGCAAAATAAAACCTACTGGTCATTATATTTACGCTGGCTGGATGATAGCGGCAGATATGACAAACTAAAATACACTTATATACGCCATAAGGATGAGATAGCCAAAGCTGATAAAGAGATCTATATTCCGGTCCTGATCCGGCGTACAGCTCGGGAATATAATAAATTGTTTGAACAGAAAAAATTTAGCGCTGCGCTGCCCTATGTCAGAGAACTGGTATTGCTTAAAAGCACGCCTTTGCATAATCTTTATCTGGCCAATACCCTGTTTGCCATGCAGCGGTTTCAGCAGACTGCCACAGTACTGGCTCCGCTAAAGGCTGATGATTTTTCTGATCCGGCCAACCGGTTTTATTTCAATTCCCTTAAGGGAATATGTTTTTTTAAAAACGGGGAGTATCAGAAAAGCGAGGTTTTTTTAAAAGATGCATATTCGCTGCGTCCGGCCAATGCGGATAATCTCTACTATTATGCTTATGCGCTTTATAAAAACGGAAAAATAGCTGTTGCTTACAAAAAGGCTTTGGCTGCTGATAAACAAAAACATAATAAAGAGAGTGTATATTTGCTGGCTCTTACAGCTATCGGACTTAAAGACTACGGCAGCGCCCGGCAGTGGCTGGCTGCTTACCGTAAATTTGATCCGGGCAATAAAAAGATAGAGCAATTACTTAATCAGCTTGATGCGCTTAAAATATATAATAAAGGCCTTGCTGCTTATAATAAAGAGAACTACTATACCGCTTTCAGCAGGTTCCGGGAAGCGCTCGAAGTTAACAAGGAAGTAAAACCTGCTGTTTTAACTATGCTTATCCGGGCAGCCAATATGTCTTTACAACACGAATATACCGATAGCGATACCCCTGGGGAGGAGGAAGCGGAAAAACGGGAAGAACTTTTGGAAGAAGGACTTGAGGCTTGTGAACAGCTTGCTGAATTTACAGGCTACCTGGTAGAAGCACTTAACGGCAAATTCAGTTTATATAAAGCACAGGGAGATATGGAACAGGCCCGGGCCGCTGCTGAAACTTTGGAAGAATCATTAGATGATGCTGACAGTGAGCTGCTTTTTAAAATCGGGTATACTTATGAGCAGGAAAATAAAATAGCTAAAGCTCTTAAATATTATAAACTGGCTTATGAACAGGAAGAGGATAAAGCTACCGCCGGGAGAATTATTCAGTTATATGAAAATGAGGCTGTCAAAGCTTTAAACCAAAAACAGATTAAAACTGCTGTTACCTTTTATCAAAAAATAACCAATTTTATTCCGGATTCGCTGGCCGGCCGCAAACTGGAAGTCAGAATAAAATCAGCCCGGAACAGGAAATTTGTAAAACAGCTTATAGCTGCTGCTGAAAAAAAATACAGTGAAGAAAAATATCAGGAAGCTATAAGTCTGTACCGTAAAGCGCTTACAGCTAAACCGGGTATAAAAAAACTGATGACTTCTCTGGCTGCCTGCTATTACAATCTGGAAAAATATGAACAAAGTTATGATATGTACCTTACGCTCTGGCAGCAGTTTGCAGAAGAGGATGCTCTTAAAGGGTTATTGTATTCTGCTAAAAAACTTGGTAATTATAAAGAAGTGCTTTACCGGATAAAAAAATTCCGGGAAGCAAAGGCGGGCATGGCAGAGGATACGGCTCAGGCCCTGGACCGTATTCAGATTGAGGCTCTGGTAGAGACCGGCAGTAAAAATGAAGCCCTGGCTTTTATAGAAAGCAAAGGCCCGCGCCGGCTGGGTTATGAGGGTTCGCTGCTGGCCGGTACTATTTACTTTGCTGATAAGGAATATCTTAAAAGCGAAATCTATTTTAATTATGCTTTAAAAAACAACCCTGACTCGCTGGTTTCTCTTTTTAATCTGGGCGTGGTGGAAAAATTAAAAGAAAATTTTAAAGCGGCGCTTGCCTATTTTATACAGGCGGAAAAGATAGACAAGCGGCCTGTCATAGATTATTATATGGCGCTTATCTACTGGGAAATGGGTAATTATAAAGAGGGCCTGGTCAGGGTTAAAAGAGCGCTTATCAGCGGTTATAAACCGCTGGATTCGGCCTGGCTTTACTGCCGGCTTGCCGGAGCTTTAATTGCCCGCGGTGACAACAGTGAACTGGAAGAGTTTAAGTCACGGATTGCATATTGTATTAAAAACAAAAAATCGCCGGAGATTGCTTATAAGGCTACCAGACTGCGTACAGTGCTTTTTGCCGGGTCTGCTGTAACTCTGAGCCGGGTGCCGCGCGAGAAACTTCCCCGGAACATGAAGCCTATTGGCTACCGCAGCGGTATCTTCTTTTTCTTTGACGGTAATAAAAAACTGGCAGCTTTGGACGAGATCACCCAGGAGATTAAATGGCAGGTAACTGAAGCAGTGCCTGTTTCTTCCACGCCTGTGCTCGGTCCCTGTCTGTTTTATTCTCTGGAAAACGGCTTTACCAAAGGCATTGATCTGAAACATGGCCGTCAGCTTTTCCGTTTCCGGCATTATTTTCAAAAAGCTGTAGCTGATGCCAATAACTTTTATACTGTTTACCGCAACCGGGTCTCTTTGTGTACAGGAGGGAAACTGAGCTGGACTAAAGAGATAGAAAAAGTACCGGCACTCAAGTTTCACAAAACAGCAGCGCAGCGGCTTTTTATGCAGCATAGTAACACGGTTATGGTGCTTGACGGCCGCAGCGGCACTCTGGTAAGTGAGGTCAATCTGCAGAACGAAACCTATCTGGCCGGTTTTAACGCCTATCTTTGTGTACGTGCTGCCAGTAATCTTGTTGTATATGCTGCTGATACCGGTGATAAAATAACCGCAGTCAGGCTCAGCCGGGCCGCAGATCCGCTGGTTTTTACATATGGTAAAAATATTACAGTTGTTGAAAAAAACGGTTCTCTTTTTTCCTTTATGCCGCCGCAGTCTGAACCGGAATATACCCTTAAGCTGCCCTTTACACCGGTTGATACTTATAAAAGTAAAGATAACTTATTTATATGTGATGGTGACAATCAGGTACTGAAAGTCTCGCTTACCCGGGGTGTTGTTGTCTGGCAGCGGGATACGGATTTTAAAAAATCCCCCTACTGGGTATATTTTGCCAACGCCAGAGAACAAACAGAATAAACCCGGCAGGGATATATCTATAAATTATGGTTTTCTTCTGCTGTCTCTGTCTGCCGGGACGATGGTAATTTAAGGATAAAGCCCAGGGAATGTTCGCCGCTGCCGCCGGCAAAGACCAGGGGATACTGCCAGGTATAATTAATTGAAAAAATTTTTTTGCTGAAAGCCAATCCCACAGATGGTACAAAGATTTTAAAATTGTTTTCCAGCCGGCATCCCAGGGAAGCGGAAAACATCTCCTTGATTATGGGTATATTACCGCCCAGGGAAAGATTAAAAGCATCAGCCACCAATGCATATTCCATATCAACACCGGTATAATATTTATCCTGCCATTTTCGGGCGATACCGATGGTAATCCTGGGAATGGCTTTCTCTTTATAGTCGCTCTGGCCGCTGCTGATATCCAGGGGTAATATATCCTGCAGGCTTAAACCAAGATCAAAACCCTGAAACAGATTATTTAAAAACATGGAAGCAGTAATATTAAAGCCGGCTGCCCGGGAAGCTTTGATATTTTTACCAACACTCCAGAACTGCACTTTAAGTCCCAGACCCAGGCTTAAAAGCCGGTTTATTTTATAGCCGGCCGCAGCATTGAGATAGGTCTCATTGTAAAGCATGTTGCGGTTTAAACCGGGATAATCTATGCCGCCGTAGCCGCTGAACAGAATACCCCCGCCCAGGGCGAGTTTGTTATTTAACAGAGGGACAGAGGCGCTGAACATGGTTTCCAGCTCTGTACCCATACCTTTTACCAGTACGCCGGTAAGACCGTTGACGGCAAAAACCATTTTTTGAAATAGCGGCATTACAGCCGGGTTGTAGTGCATAGCAGCGATCTCCGGCAGAACAGTTCTTACTTCTCCCATTGCCCGGGATCTGTTTCCCAGCATTCTGGTTTCATAAGCGGCTGAAAGAGAGCTGCTTAGTACCAGGCTGATTATTATTATGGCTATTGTTTTTTTCATAACTTGCTCCTCTTAGTTGCTCACCACTACAACGTAGCTGGCGGTTTTTTCCTTGTTGTCAGCTTCATAAACAATAAAAATATAGTAGATGCCGGTACGTACCCGCTGCTTGTTATTATCGGTTTTATCCCAGAAAAAGGCTTTGGCATTATTATATGATTCGTTAATATCTTGGGAGAGAACTCTTACCCCGTGTTTACTGACTATAGCGGCTGATTTCAAGGTAATCATTTTTCCCGCAGCCAGGAGTACCACGCTAACCAGCTGATCCGGTTCGGTTATAATAGTGGCGCCGCCGCTGTTATTATTATTGGTAACCAGATACTCCAGTTCATCATCACTGTAACCCTGGGCCAGAATAAGACTCTCTTCCGGCGGCGGCAGGTCATCCAGTCCCGGCAAGGCAGAGGAGGCAGGATTCAGGTAGTAGGTAAAACTGTTGCTGCTGCTGTTGCCGGCTCTGTCTAGAGCAGTTACCTCAATATAGTTGGTGCCTGCATTATTCAGCAGTAACTGCGTTATATTGGTATAGAGCAGGGAGTTGGTGCTGCCGTTGGAGTTAAGCAGTGTATAGCTGAAGTTGCTGACACCGGAAAAGGTATCAGTTATGTTTAAAGTAATATTAGTGGCTGCATTCAGGCTGTAATTGGTAGGCAGGGCGGATATGACAGGCGCAGAATTGTCTATCAGTATATTATAAGTAATATTGGTCATCAGGTTGGTCTCGTTATAGACTATAAAATGAAACGAGTTGGTGCCGTCAGGGAACAGGGATGTGTTTATATTGGTGGAAAAACTGTAAAGAGGCAGGCTGCCGCTTAGGGGCAGGGTGGCAAAGGTATTTACCAGGTCATTATTTGTATATATATAAAGCTCACTGTTTAAAACAGCTGAGAGGTCTTCCTCTACCTGGCCGTTTAACAGCATTGTATCAGCATACCACTGATTGGTATTGGATATATATACCAGGGGCGGAGTAGTGTCCTCGATTTTAGAATTGGTAACCGGTCCGGTATAATAGGGAAGACTTGGATTTCCGGCATTATCCAGCAGATAGATAACCAGATTGCTGATGTTGGTCGGCGCACTGGTAAAATCATCTATAAAGAGGGGATCACTGACCGGAAATGAGTTGGTAGTCAAGCTGCCGTTGGACAGGCCGGTTATATAAGCAGCCACACCGGAAAATCCATCGCTGCTGTTAATGCTCAGGCCGGTAAGATAACCGTTACTGATCATACTGTCATAATCAGCGGAATTTATTACCGGTTTTTCATTATCCACTGCCAGGGGGCTGGTATTGGTGGCTACTGATCCTGCACCGTTGGTTGAGTCATTACTGACAATAAAAGTAAGGCTGTTGGTGCCGTTAGTTAATAAAGTAGTAACAACCGTAAAGTGATAACTAAAAAGGGGAATGCTCCCGCTTATTGTTCCGTTGGTATAACAGTTAAGCAGATCATTATTGGTATAAACGTGCACCGTATTACTGGAAAACCCGGAAAAATCCTCACTGATATTATTGGTCAGCGTTACTGTGCTGCTGAACCAGGTATTGGTCTGGCTGAAACTGATTTCCGGCGGAGTTGTGTCATCAATAAAATAGTTGGTAACATCAGAGAGGTAAAACCAGCTGCTGTTATTAGCAGTATTATCCAGTACCATGAAAGCGAGATTGGTAGCCGTACCGGTTTTAAAACCGGGAACACCCTTGCCGCTGAAATCACCCCAGCTGTTGGTTACCTGCTCCGCGCTGTTGGATACAGCCATGACATAACTGTTAAGCCCGGAACCGCTGTCGCCTGCGCTTATATTCAGTCCGGAGAGAACACTGTTGGAGGCAGCGCTTATGGTAACATTACTTATAAGCGGGGGTTGATTGTCAACCAGGTTGGTCTGCCATATAAGGTTGGTTTTAGAGATACTGTTTACAGCCGCGAAGTAAAAAATATGGGGCCCGTTGCTTAAGCCGGTAGTATCCACATTGGAATTCCACAGAGTGTTGCTGCTTATTTTATTTAAAGCCGGCGCACTGTCCACGGCCAGTAAATTGGTTATTGGATCAAAGGCCGGGGTTTGATTGCTGCTGTAGCCGCTGAAAAGATGGGTGCCGCCGATCCAGGCACCGGGCGCAGTATTGGTTTCCGCTATATCCGGTACAGTAATCCCGCTGTAAAAGGGAACTACCGGACTGGTATTGCTTAGACCGCTGTTGTTAACGGTTAAGGCAGTAATAAAGTATTCACCGCCGGCCAGGGTGGCCATATTCCAGGTTACACCCCAGCTGTTGCTGTTTATGGCAGCGGTTAAATTGGTAGACCAGCCGCTTTGATTGGAGAGAAGCAAAACAGTATCAGCTATACCGCTGTGCGGATCAGAATTGCTGCCGCGGAAAGTGAAGAGATTGTTAATTATCTCATTGCTTTGTACATTGGTTATGCCCGCTGCCGGAGGGGAGTTATCCACCTGCAGGGAAAAACTGTTGGTACCGGTATTGCTGCTTAAATCTGCCGTAACAAAATGAAGCGTATTATTGCCGTCCGGGAAGGAAGCGGTATTAACTGCGCTGAAAGAAAAAGTATAATTGCTGGGGCCGCCGCCAACAGAGTTGGTCCGGTAAAAAGCAGTAAAGCTGTTATTGGTATACAGGGTAATAAGATTGCTGCGGATGCCGAGATGGTCTTCATATACTGTGCCGCTTAAATTTACAGTACCTTTTTGCCAGCCGGAGATGTTGGTCAGGCTTACCAGGGGCGGAGTAGAGTCTTCAATAATGTTCATGTAAACAGCAGGGGTTAATTTGTTAAAAGAGGATATACTATTGCTAATCCGGCCTGCTGCAGTAAGGGGCTTATAGGAACCGGCAGCAGGCGGCAGTACGGCTGCGCCCGGGTTGGCGCCCCCGCCGGTATCACCGTATTTTATTATCAGTTTATCGCCGCTGTTCATTGCAGCCATGGTTATTTCCAGCATGTTTATATCACTGCGCAGATTGACCCGGCTGATTATACAGTTGGAAGCGGTAAAAGCAGTGTAACCGGCAGCGCTGTTATTATTGGTCTGCATGGCAGTCCAGCCCGGCGGCGGACTGTAAAAAACAGTTGCTCCGCTTAAATCCCGATCCGCGGTATAGGTCACAGTCCAAGTATTGGAAAGATCAGCATAGGCAGTAGCCGGCTCCGGTAAAGCTGTGCCGCTGCCGAAAAAGCCGGGATTAGTGATAGTGCTTACTTGGGGCGAGCCGTTGGTTAGAGCCATCAGGATACCGTTGGAGGGACAGGAGCAGAAAAGAAATTCGTCCAGGCCAGGGGCAGCAGCTTGTATACCATTACCCTGGTAAGGCAGACCGTTATTGGTAAAATTAATACCATAGCTTACTGCGATACTGCGGCCGGCAGGCATACTGGTAAGAGGAATGGTTATCTGCCATGGGCCGCTGCCGCTTATAACCGGAGCAGCATTGGTTACACCGGGATCCGGTTTCAGGGAGAGATATCCGGAAGCTGTTGGATTATTGGTTTGCGGTGCGTTAAAGGCAGCCGGTATTTTTATGGTGAGTTCACCGGTATCCATGGTATTAAAAGCCTGGTAATTAAAGAGAACACCGGAATTATTAGTGGAGTTTTCCAAAAGCGCAGAACCGATAAGTATATCAGCTGTACCGGTTCCGGCCAGTAATACTTCCAGGCTGCAGATATTTACAATCGGATTCCAGCCCATATTCGGTCCCTGCATACCGTTAAAGGTGGCAGTACCCGGAGATTTCTGGATCTGCGCACTGCCGTTTGTTGATATATTGGTATCACCAAAGGTTATAATAATCGTATCCCCGGCAGCCATGTTACTGATCGGGATAAAGAGTTCACCCGGGAACATGGGGTGGTTTTTGCTGGGAGTCCCGATAACCGGACTGCCGGTTCCGGGACTGACTGTTGTATAACCATCCTGGTTGGGATCTGTTAGATTGTATTCACTCCAGTCCCATGGGTGCCAGATAATAAGCTCTTCGTTATTGATATTTTTTCCGGCTGTGTATTCCAGAGTCCATGTGCCGTTGGAAGCCATGGCTATATCATTAGTCGGAAAAACATCCAGACTGTCCGGTCCCTGCAGTCTCACTACCGGCGGGGAAGTGATAGAACTAAGACTGCCGCCCTGATCCCGCGAAGCTACCGGAAAAATATAGTTACTGGGCGTGAGCGGGGTTTGTACATTGGTATAGCCCAGGTTAAATGACTGCCATTTATCCATAGGGCCGTCTATTTCGACGTGGATTGTCCGGCCGCTGATATAAAGATTGCTTATAACAGGCGTGGAAAACTGTTCGTAAACATAACCTTTGCCTGCCGGATTATTGGTTTGCGGTGCAGACCAGCCGGCAGGGATATCAAAGGTGATCTCCGGGTTAGTCAGATTAAAAGCAGCTGTATAGGAAAGGGTTAGTTCTGCTTCA
>Ga0102934_1002863_pt1 | contig 11851 bp, 18 predicted proteins | sample SalPonR2_A_D1_MG_FD_78175 | JGI IMG/M metagenome (GOLD analysis project Ga0102934, IMG submission 78175) | Salt pond soil microbial communities from South San Francisco under conditions of wetland restoration - Salt Pond MetaG R2_A_D1_MG | ecosystem: Environmental > Aquatic > Marine > Intertidal...
AGAGGGGGGGTGCATAAGCGAACGCACGACACAACCGTTTCGTTTCAAGGCTAGAATCGGTCCCTCCCAAAGAGGGGTCGCTACCTCCATCCCGCCTACTAGTCCTCCTCTCCCTGGCTGGCGCCTTCCCCTCCTTCCGCAGGGCCATGCCCCCACGTCCCTCCCTTCCACTTCCATCCTCGTTCCCCCCACCCGGTGATCACCCGCCCCATCCCTCCTTCCCTCTCTCCTTTCTCACCCAGCAACAAAGGCAAGAGCTTTTGCTCTGTCATCTGTGGACCCAGAGCGCCTGCAATCAGCCTGACCCTCCGATAAGCCTCCAGCCGGACGTAGACATCCTCGTTCTCGATTTCTTCCACAAAAAATTCCAAAGGCGACATGCCTTCCAAATCCTGACACGCCACCTTTGTCCCTGCTGTTCCTGTGGCATCAATCTCTCTTCTGCGTGCGCCGTCTGCTGCGAGAACAGACGGGCTCTGCTCCAGACTTCGCTCTGCTGCACTCCCACTGTCCGTCAAAGACAGGTTGGCCAGGCCCGTGATGGCCCGGTCTGTGTCGTGTATACATAGCTTTCTGTCAGACGCGGCATGCACCGAAGGCTTTCGACGCGAGGTATCAGGGGATTGGCACACTAGGAAAACTCGCGAGGGTAGGCCCCGTGGCGGCCGTACCACCTGTCGGGAATCACTGCTTCACGCGATATTGCCTTCCCATGCCATGATACAAGCGGGACACCGTGCACGCACCTGTCTTGTCCATGCTGGTTCGAATTTCGACGCGTGACTAGTATTCTTCCGACGCCCTAAGCAGTGTGCTCTCTCGTGTCGCACCGCCGTGGCCCGGGCCCGGTGTGTTGCACTCTTTACAACTTTCGTGGCAAACTCTCCGCCCCGCTCCCTGCAATCAATCGACACGACAGAGCCTGTGCATAAATATGTCGTCGTTGTTGCCGTGTGAAATCGGTTCAGTGAAGGATGATGGGTCAAAAGAAAGGGTCCGTGAGCCCTCCCCTAGGAGTGTTGAGAGCCAGGCTGCTCTTCTCGTCACTGCCTGGCTTTCCTGCGCATGTCGAGTTTGTACACCCCTTGCCCAAGTCCCACAATAGTGGCATCGCACGACGATGACGTCTTGCATGGGGTTTCAGGACAGCAAGGAGTGGTTGACACGACACTGGGCCCGGAATGGTCCGAAGTTTTTAGAGACTGAGGCAATAGAAAGCAACGGTCATCGCTCAAGAAGAAAAGATAAAACCTGGCGCTGGACACTGAAAAGCTTGAGGCCTGCCATGCTTTTACGCGCTGGGTGTGGAAGCAGGATTTTTCCAAAACAATCATGGCGGTCTATGTGAGCTTGGATGGGATGGCAGGGTATTGCCGACGATGAATCTTGACAATTTTGTCTTTCCGGCTCCTGTGGAAGAGGGACGAACAATGACAACGGCACTTTTTTCCTGCCGTATCCGCAAAAATGTGGGCAATGACCCATTCACGAGACGCTCTGATGGAAAGGGGGGAGTAAGATCTCACCACTAGAACAAGAGTATTTCGTAATGTGAGAGCGGCTTGCAGTGCTGGATTCCACCCATGACAGACATCCACGTACATCATTGAGATAAAAGCAATCCGCCAAGGACGACCGTGTCGTTTGGATTCCGTTTCGCTCTTTCTTTGTTCGCTCGGATGTCGCAACCCTGCCACAGCCTTCGGAGGCCAAGAAAAAGTGTAGGCTGGGCTTTCGCAAACACACCCTCGTGCCCTCTGTTCCTCCCTCGCCGTCCTTTATCATCTCGACAGTTCTACTCATAAATCCAGCCCTGGCTGTGGCTCGACCAATCAATGGTTCCCTCCCCAAACCACAACTTTATCTCCCGCTCTGCGTTCTCCACCGAGTCTGAACCGTGGCATATGTTCCGGCCCACCTGTGAGTGCCAAACCAAGATAAGCGATGAAAGCCCCCCCCCAGGGACGGAAATGGAAGTAGGCATGAATGCATAGAATCGTGGAGAATGTGCTCGGCGTGTCCGAAAGGGTTTGACAGTGCCACACTCTAGACGCCCCCTATTCCCAAGTCTTCTTTCCTCCCCCTCCTCCTCACCTCGATCGAGAAGTCCCCCCGGATCGTGCCAGGGGCACTCTCCAACGGGTTCGTGGCGCCCAGCATCGTCCTGCCCGTGGCCACCACGTTCTTCCCCTCCCAGACCATCGCCACCACTGGGCCGCTCGTCATGTAGTCCATCAGGCTCGGGAAGAAGGCCTTGTCCTGGGAGGGGAAGGAACGGGAGGCCGCCGGGGCGGAGATGAGAGGGAGCGGGCCTGTCGCTGCCGATACTTATTCTTGTTCGTGGGCCTAGATCGAAGGTACATGTGTATAGACACATGCACGTGTGCGCGCGTCCTCCTTCGTCCTGCCCGCCCACCGCATGTGAGAGGAACAGAACATTTCCGCCTACCGAGCCCTTGTCCTCCATTTCTTGGCACCAATCTCATCGAAATTCGGTGGGGCACTCAGCGCACCTCTCCCAATGAGGCTTCCCGCCTTTCTCTTACCTTCAACGAGTCGTAGTGCTCCTCCAAGAGGGACCGGGCGGGTTTGACAAGCTTCAACGCGACCAGTTTGTACCCCTTTTTCTCGAAACGCCCAATGATATCAGACACGAGTCCACGTTGGACTGCGTCCGGTTTCGCCATGATATAGGTGCGTTCCATCGCCATGCATAGTCCCCGGCCTGTGGGAGAGAGAGGAGGTTGAACAGTCAAGTGCAGGACCTAAAGACTCTGGCTCGTTCCCTCCCTTGTCTTCAAGGGTAAAGCGTTCGGAGATGCTCGTATTTTATGCCGACTAGGTATAGGCAAGCTTTCGGTGGGATCGCTGGTGTGAATCGAAAAGGTGGGGGTCATGACGCAGAGTGTCCTGGACTCGTGCCTTCCGGCTTGGCAGGTCATTCGGACGCCTTTTTCCACCTACAGAAGGACGCATGACGATACAACCACTGCGTGATCAATGCAATTCAATAGAGACTTACTTCCATGCAGACTCATGCTACGGCTGGGCACCACACGCGTGCCCCATGCTGCGAATGTTGGGCGAGCCGTCGGTGCTGCCGTGGTGTGACGGGAGGGCGGGCCGGTGGCGACGAAGGACAAGGCAGTGGAGACAATGGCGCAAAGCGAGACCAATCGAAGCATTTCCATGGTGTAATACGACGTCCTGAATGTAAAGGGAGGAAGAGTATCAATGGAAGAATTTCGTGTCAGAAAGAGTACGTCATGTTGCAGTTGCCCGGTGCTTCTTGGTTTGTGAGTGCGACAGTGCGATACACCACGACAAAGAAAGGTGGAAAACTCCACTTTTTACATTAAAAATGTTGCGAAGCCCTTTTAAATGAATATTCACGACCAAATTAGCAGCAAGGCATTTAGAATCCATCATTCAATCCATCATTCAATCCTGCCTCAAAGCGAGGATCGTGTGGCGCAGGATCGCTGCTTTATCAGCAAGTTTGTGAACAAATCTGGCGGCGAGTTCATTTGGACAGCGACACAGTGCGGAGAAAGTGTGCATTTCCGTGTTTTCTTTACTACGTTGCCGCGCGTAAGGAACACCTTCCGCACCCTGGGTACACATACAGATTTCCAGGTGTGCGGCTGAAGCATGTTGGAAACAAGTCAATGACGTACTACAAGCTCGACGATTCACCCCGCTACAATTATGTACGAACAAGTTATCTGTCGATACAATTCTGTAAGACCAAGTAATCTGTCGATATGGTTGCCTCCAAGAATGACTTTCCGATGATGGCTCTCTCGTCAAAAATGATATCATCACTGGATCAGTTCGTGTAATGCAAATCAAGAAAAAATGGGACCAGCCCTCATCGACTGAAGATAATGGCCAAACCGAACGGGCGAGTCAAACTTAACTTAATATGAACCATACCAACAAATTCGTTACCCATTTTATCTCTGAACTGGGGACCACTGTCCGATAATAGCTCTTGAGGGCAATGATATCGACAGATCACTTGGTCGTACAGAATTGTAGCGGCGGTGAGAGCTGTCTGCCCATAGGTGGGGAAGGACTCGACCCAATGGGTAGGGGCGTCTGTGAGTACTACCAAAGTGTCATAGCCCGTACTGATATGATTGTGAGACTTCATCATTTACTTGTGTTGCGCAATACCGCGCTAAAAAAAAGGAGCATGATACAATACCCCATGTACCAAGACGAAACATGATGTATACGAGTTCAAGCGCAGATATAGAACCGACGGGCAGATTAATCAACACCACAAATAAGGATTTCCGTCATGCTGTGCTGTGTTTCATTATTTGTATGATAGTCAAAACCATCTTCCTACATATCTGCAAAACTAGTACAACTTGACACCCTATTAAAAAATCAATTCCTTTAAATGCCTTATAAGAGACATCTCGTCCTCAAGTTCTCATACCGACTCCTTCTTAGCCTCCCGAAATTCACCTTGTGTCATACAACCGCCTGATCATCCTAGAGCTGGTTTGATTTTGATTTTCTCAAGATCACAATATATTCCTTCCGTAGCCTTGTAAGGACTCCACGACTGGACGTCTCTCATCCTCCACATGCATCCCACATTAGCCCATGTGAACTTCTGCTGCCTCCCCCCGCTCCCCCAACGTCTTCAGATGCGCTATGTGGGCGTGGAAAGCCGTCACAAAATCCGGCAGAACCTTGTAATCCACATTGAACTCCCGACACACGTCTTGGATGATGGGCGCGATGGCTGGGTAGTGGTATTGACTCACAGTGGGGAACAGATGGTGAGTGACTTGGTAGTTCAGGGCGCCGCAGAGGAAGGTGGTTACTGGGTTGTTGTGCGCATAGTCCACACTGCTCTTTATTTGGGAGACCGCCCATTCGTCCATGATGTTGCCATCCTCTCCCTCTCGGGGGGCTTCGCCCAAGGGGTAGTCGCATTCGGAGGAGACGTGGGAGACTTGGAAATTAAAGGCGAGGAAGTACCCGGTCATAAACTCGCTGACCAGGAAGAGGGCGGAAAAAGCAGCCCAGCCGGTGTGGAAAGACGGGGAGAGCAAGGGGAACGCGATCCTCCATCCTGCCCAAAACATTTTGGTGAAAATCATCTCGGCCCATTGGAAAAAGGACAAGGGGTTCACCCGTACGGGCCCGTTCGTGCCACTTCCGAAGGTCTCCATGATATCTTGGACTCGAAATTTGATCCCCAGGATGCCGTACAGAGGGGGAAGGTACAAGTGCTGCCATTTATACATGGCTTGCCACGCCTGTTTCTGCACCAATCTTCTCGGATCTCCCGCGGCTTTGTCGGGTAAATCCGGGTCGGCGAGGAAGACATTCGTGTAGATATGGTGGCCGATCACGTGTTGGTTGTGCCAGCTGGTCATGTTCGCCCCGGCGAAGAAATCCATCGCCAGCCGCCCCCCCACCTGCCACCAGCGTTCTGTATTGCCAAACGCCAGGTGGGAGGAGTCGTGCATGACGTGCAACAAAGGAAGGGCCTGACAGATCCCAAACACCACCGCCGCCACTAGCCGGGCCCACGTAGTCCCGGCCCATGTCCCTTCCACACCCACGTAGCCGTTGCAGACCACGAAAGAGGCCAAGGCCACCAGGGCGACGAGGCACATGCGCCAGATGCCGGGGATTGGGTCCTTAGGGTTGAGCTTGTGGGCCACAAAGTAGTCATTCACGCGGGTGCACAGGGCCTTGTAGAAACCACGAGTGTCCGCCTTGTACTGGGGGAATTCGTAGGAGGTGACCCGGCCGATCTCAAACTTGTTGAGCACCTGGACGAAGGGAGGAAAGGAGGGGCGGAGGAAGGGAAAAAGGGGCAGGAGGTAAGACGGATGGGTGCGCAAAGCGAGGGTGATGCGTTGCGAGCCGTCCCGGGGGATCTGCGGCTTGATCCCTCCCCGCAGGACACCAATTGGCGCTCGCGCTGCATCACTCCCCTCTCCCCTCCCCTCTCTCTCCCTTATTCCCTCTCTTTTCCCGCACCTGCGTCGGTTTCTCCGTGAACGGGTGGTAGGAATCGAAGGCGTACGTGATGTCCCTCCCCGCCGCCAACAGCAGGATCTCCTTGCCCCCCGGATGGTTGTCCACCCAACTGGATATGTCGTACACCTTCCCTCGCACAGTGACCCACAAACTTTTCTCTGTGTTGTGCTCGGCTACTTCTTGCCATGTGTAGGATTTCCCCGCCGGCTCCGTTGCCGGTACGGCCGCCGTGGAAAGGACAGGCTCGGTGCTTCCCATACTGCCGTCATTGACAAGAAGGGAAGAAGCGGAGCTTTTGCGACCGAAGCGGTTCCGAAAGAGACCTTGAGAGGAAAGAAAGCAGGGGGGGAAGAAGAAGTGAGGAAGGGGAGAAGGGAAGGGGGGAGGGAGGGCAGGCGAGGGCCGAATCAGTGGCAGGCGCTCAGGACATGCCCACGATTCGCGCTCCCCTGAGCCCTTGCGTGTCTTCCATGAGGCAAACACTTCTTGGACACATCATTCCGGGGTGGGAAGGTGGCCAATGGACGTAAGCATGCAAAGGGGGCGCAGGGACGGGAGCGCCCTGTATGGACGAATCGATTAGATGCTCGCACTTTTCCGATAGAGAGGAAGCAGGCAGAACATCACCATACAGACAGACGCCACATACTACACATTCTCGAGCCGCTCGCAATGTAGGATGCTAGGGGAATGTCAACGCGCTGCCAGTAAATAGGCTTGGCTGGTCCAGACTAACATTCCCTCCATCCTGGGCTTGTATGACTCATCGATCCCTTAATCCGAATACCCCCTCTCTGCTCCCCACTATGCACTCACCACTTCCGAGGGCAGCGTCGTTCTGCGGAGGCATCCTTCGCTGTGCTTTTCCCCTGTGTGCGTGTACAATGGAGGGATAGGAGGGAAGCAGGTGGGCCCCGAGGGATGGACGGGCACGGGAACCAGAACAACGGGGTGGACACGAGCCCAGGGGCGGACATCGTGACCCGCATGAAATACATTCCGCGCTTCGAATCGGTGGTGAAACGTGCTTGTACACACTTAGGGCATGGTTGAAGGCATCCTGAGGTGTGAACGTCGCATAATTGTGTCCACATGGGCTGAATGTGTCGGAATACTGCCACGCCAGCACGATCCTGGAGTTTCACTCCATGGCCGGTGTGGCAACAAACGTTTGACAGGAGTAAATGGCAAAAAAAGTGCCCCTACACGACCTGCTGCCACACACACGCAGTCAAGGCATATCCTCCTTCAGTCTGGCCGTATTTGGAAGACACCGGCGGTCAAGTCCTGTCTTCTTTTCAGGCTTGCGGGAGACGCGCTCGAGAGCTCGCAGGCAGCGGCGTCATCATCGCCTTTTCCTCTTGCTCCCCACCGAGCGCCTCATGCTCGAATGTCCCACCCAAAATTTTAAGTCTGCGGACCCTCACTGCCTTTCGCTTTGGACGCTATGTGGTGTTTAATCTTTCTGTAACGTTTGAGTGCCATTCTCCGCGATCGGGTTGTTAATTAAGCTGTTAATTACAACTCTATATCCCGTCCTAGATGCCGTAATCTCAACGCTGCGGCCGCTCAGCCTCCCCTTCTCCGATTCTCCAAAGCCAAAACCCTCAAAATCAATGCCAGCAGGTGGCACTTGGCCGTCCTCGCCCTCCTTTCCGGCTTGAGGCCGTCCATCGCGGGTGCAGTGGTATCTTGAGCGTGGCCAGACCTCGATCTAAGTCCCCATCCCCCCTTTCATGGATGTCGACTATGGCATATCTTTCTCTTCAACATGTCATTGCACGACTTGTCCGTAGAAAACCCTGCCCTCTTCCGCACATTGCAATTATTGAACGAAAAGTCGCACGAGCAACCTTGTCGTCTGGAGGACTTGAAGGCCTGCAGCCATCAGGCAACGACATATTAAAGGAATTATATGACCAATTCACGACCGTTGATCTTAAATTTTGGCCACAGGAGCATGTTCTAAGATCTATAGAGGCTAATGTAGATGCAAAGCTTTCATGTCACCCCTCACCGGCTGGACACATGTGCAGAAGGCGCTGCCGTGAGGCGGGCGTTCCTGGGCCTTTTCTGCATCTCTATTTCTCACCCAACACATCCCTTCCCCCCTTACGACTTCGATATATAGATTGTTGGCATCCAAGTTCAAATTTATCCACTTTCCATCATGCGTACCATCTCTTTCCTGGCCCTTGCCACCCCTGCCCTCGCCTTCATGACCCCCATGCCTGTCACTGAACGCAAGTAAGTACATTTGTTTGTCCAACTGCCTTCTCCGCTGTCGAGTCTAATGGAGGGAACGAAGGGATCGCGTTTTGAACCTGCGCACATTCCCCCTAGCCGCCTTGTGCGGTCGTCGAATCACCCTTTGGTTCCCATGGCGGACAGCTTTTCCCATCGAGGCCCCTCAATTTCCCCAAATGCTTCCCTTCCCCCCTTCCCAGCGTCATGCGCATGACCGCCGAGAAGACAAGCTCCCCCCTGAGCCTGGGTAACGTCGTCAAGGGATTTGCCACGGCCTCCATGTTTTTTAATTTCGCCACTATGCCCCTGACGTCCATGCCTGAAAGTGCCCTGGCCAAGTCTGGAGAGGGGCCCAAGCAGTCTGTTTTCGGCCTGGGGGGCGACGCTGCGTCCTCCCCTTTTGTGCAGGACGTACCTACCTACTCGCCTTACTGTACGAAGGAGGGGGAAAAGGGCGGGAGGCGTGAAAGGGTGTGTCTATACTGTTCTTGCCCCACCCTTGCCGTGCCAGGAGTACCGGTCCATGCATGTACACTTCGTGCTCCTAGCCATAGAAACAAAACTGATCCACGCCCCCACCCTCTGTTCCCTCCTCTACCGCCCCTTCAGCTCCCTACGGGACCGGTGAGAACGCTCTCTTCAAGCCCCTGAACGCGGACGACGTGAAGCTCTACACTTCCAAGGTGACCGAGTCCAAGAAGCGTGTGGACAAGATTGCCAAGTACCTGGAGAAGAAGCAGGTGCGGCATTGAGGTTTCCTCCCCTCTTTCCCTCCCTCCTTCGGCCCCTGTCTGTGCCTTCTCTCGCTCTCCTTCTCACCCCCTTTTTCCTGCCAAGGCGTCCACCCCGCATTCATTCCTGCTCTCCTCATGTGCATTCTTGCTTCATGCCATCTATCCCCCCCTGCCTTCGTCTTTTGTGTAGTGGGAGGAGGTGCGCACGGAATTGACCCGTCAAATGTACGACTTGCGCCGTTCGGGCCAAAAACTTGCCGAGAACAAGCAGAGCCCTGAGGCCAGCAAGGCCCTCAAGAGCCTCTTCCAGGACATTGAAGATTTGACCGTGGCCAGCCGTCGCAAGCAGGTGGATGTGTCCCAGGCGGCTTACTCGCGGGCCCAGGCGGACTTTGACGCGTTCCTGAAAGCACTTTAAACGCGGGGGGGAAATGGACACAGACTGAGAGGGAGGAGATAGAAAGGAGGGGACTCGTTGGAATGCTGGAGAGGGAAAGACAGTGGTACGCTTCGCTGGTTTCGATGGGAATTTAGGTGTGTTGGTGCCTGTGTTTCTCTTTGGCGATGGCGGGAGGTGGAGGGGGAAGGCGAGAAGGGTGGATGGGGCAGCGAGATGGAAAAGCTCCAAGGTTCTCATGAAAGAAGCAGGCAAGAGACCGAAACCCTCGGTGATGTGAAGAAACGGAGCTAACGCGCAAGATGCTACATTTCAAGTTGGAGGGGTGACCCCACCTAGTTGACGATGTGGGAGGCATCTGATGTCCCACTGGTCCCTATCAAAGGGGGGGGAAATCAACTTATGATTGCTTTCCCTTGGTTCATTATATGACTCGACTTGCTCATTCTTTATACATATATATGTATATATATGTGTGTATATACATGACGACTCTCTGTCCACCTGTGTACGGCGCTAAGTCGTCACACTTCCCAAGTGGGACCTCCACAGCGTGCAACCGAGCCTTTCCCCCAAACAAAAGGACACGCCAGCAGCCACAATGTTCTTAACACTGTGATTGCAATCGAGGTATCATATAGTCACCTTCCTACTTACGGCACTGATGCCGATATCGCGACAACATGAAGATAGCTTTTTGAGCCTTTATTAAAAAGCAGTCAAGGGGAAGAGGGGAGGTTACCCTGGCTCTACAAGTTGTCGCTGCTGCCTCTTTCAGCGAAAACTGTTTGCATTGCATCCGGTATGCGTGAGTGCTTTATGTGCCCAGTCTGACACGCCCTTCTGTTCAAACATTGTACATCCTGTGCTGATTCGTCTTTTACCCGGGGGCAGGAAAATTACGCGGCATCGGAAGACCATCCACGTACCCCTTGAGGTTGCTGCAGGTGTTTGCGATGGTAGGGCCTGCCAGAGAGGGTAAAAATGGAAAGGTGGAAGAGGAAGACGACGAAATGACGGTGAAGTGTGCGGCGTGCGAACAACGGGAGGATGCTTTGGACAATTTGAGCCGGAAACGTTTCAAGATCAATACATCCTGCGGGCATTATTTGTGAGGAGCTGGGGGGGCGATAAGAGGGAGGGGGAGGGAACGAATCGGGGCAGCGGTTGACCCTAGAAATAGCCCTAGACATATGTAGTTTGTGATATGCAAGGAAACGAATCAGCGTGAAAGCAAGGTTGGAGGGAGACTAAATGTACAGTTATAAAGTCGATGCTGGAGGCTCATGTTTTGTGCGTCCTTTCCCTCCTTCCCTCCCTCATTCCCTCCTATTTCTCTTCCCACTCGCCAGTTGCGACACATGCATCCAGCGGGAATTTGCCCGAAAAACCCGTGGTGGCTTTCGTTGCCCTGCCTGCGCCCGGCTTGGGAAGGACAGGGAGGTGCTGCGTCAGAGTTTAGAGACCAAGTCCCGGGAGCAATTAATGGTGGAATTGGATACAAAATGGCGCGAACGAGTCTTGGAGGTGTACGGAAAGAAGGAGGAGGACTTTGGGGGTAACGAGGATGCCTATAATGACTACATCGAGGAGCGGGAGGACCTGAGTACGTGCTTCGAAAGAGGGGAGCCGAAACAGGGTCGTGTGACCGTAGTCTGCCCTCCCTCCCTCCCTCCCTCCCTCCACCCATCCCTATACCACGCCTTCCTCGCCTCGCTCACCTTAATTTCTTTTAAATTAAGGCTGTGTGGCAGATATCGGCAAGCTATGCTTGTCTTTTGCTTCCTTTTCCTCTCCTACCTCCCTCCCTCCCTCGCCTCATCAAGACCCTTCTCTTTTCCCACGACTCGTCTCCCTCCATCCTTTGTTCCTCCCGTACTCAGTCTATACACTGGCTAACCGGCTCTTCATCGATGAGAACGAGGTGCGGGAGGCAGAAATCCGCCTGGAGAAAGAACGCAAGACCAACGAGGTCGCCGTCGCTAGATATAGAGCCCGGCGGGAAGGTAGGAGGCCGTTGGGGAAGAGGGTTGATCAAGCCGTTTTGTGCCCTTTGCCTCACCTCGCCAGCAATCTCTCCCCTGGTCCATGGGCTCCGTAACGGATTTTAAAATCCAAGATTTCGAATTTGCTTCCCGCTCACACCGTCCCTCCCCTCCATCAGAGGATCGACGGCGCTCCGCTCGAGCTGTGGAAAGCTTTGAACAAGAATGGGCCGAACAAGTCCGACGCGCACACGAGCAGGAGAAGCGCGAATTGGAAAAATTGCGCGAATTTCGCTTGCAAATTCAACAGAAGAATTTGGGAGAGCGCGATCAGGTGACGGTCGAACTAGTGGGCAGAGGCGGGGGAGGGAGGGCGGATGGTGAGGAGGAAGAGGAAGACGAGGACGTGGCGCGGGCACTGGGGCGAGAGGGAGGGAGGGGGGGGGGGGTGGAGGGAGGCGGGGCAGGGATGA
>Ga0102934_1002865_pt1 | contig 11848 bp, 9 predicted proteins | sample SalPonR2_A_D1_MG_FD_78175 | JGI IMG/M metagenome (GOLD analysis project Ga0102934, IMG submission 78175) | Salt pond soil microbial communities from South San Francisco under conditions of wetland restoration - Salt Pond MetaG R2_A_D1_MG | ecosystem: Environmental > Aquatic > Marine > Intertidal...
CAGGTCTATGATCAGCTGGTCGGCCTACATATTGAATCCGGTTTTACCCGGGCGGTACTGCAAAAGGTCGGCGGGACAAAGGGCTGTGCCCATCTTACGCATTTGATAATTACCATGGGGCCGGCGATTGTCCAGGCCGCTTTTACCTACCAGACGAGGGTTGAGACGACTACGGTCCCCACAAAAGAGCAAGTCCGCAATTATTTTGTCGACAGCTGCTACGTCTGGCGGGCCGACGGTGACCACGCAAAGAAGCATTCATAAAAGGACTATTCTATGGCACAACTATTTGTAACGGATTTTGACGGGGTTATCTGCGACAGCGTTTCGGAATGCCTTCTGGCTGCGGATAACGCCTGGAGGAAGTTTCAGAAGGGTGAAAACTCACAAAGAATTTTTGACATACATGAAATCCCGGAGGACAGGCGCAGCAGGTTCCGACAGCTGAGGCCCTACCTTAGAGGGGCGGAAGATTTTATCCCCCTTTATCTGGCCGCAGAGGAGTCCCTTAAGATTGAGTCACAAGGGGAGTTCGACGCCCTCCGGAACCGGCTCCTGGGGAAACTTCCCGCCTATCAACAGGCCTTTTATGGGGAACGCGATTTTCTCAGACAACACCACCGGGAACTCTGGCTGCAGCTCAACCCCCTTTTTAGTAATGTGGGCAGGGCCCTCGGCCTCCGTGAGTCCTTTGAAGAGGTGTACATTCTCACAACGAAACGCCGTCCGGATGTTGAAGATATCTTCAAGTACCACGGCATCCGCTTTCCCGCCGATCATATCCACGCGGTTGCATCAAACGGTAAAATGGAGCGGCTTCGGAGCATTATGGAGACTGCCGGTGTCTCTCCGGCCGGGACTGTGTACATTGAAGACCAAATCGATTATCTGATCTCCGCCGCACCTATGGGGGTAGAAGTGTACCTTGCCGAATGGGGGTATGTCTCCGATGAACAGCGCCGGGTGTCGGAGGAGAAGCAGATACCGGTACTCAGCCAAGGAAAGTTTGGCGAACTGCTCCAGAATGCACTGAAGAGGTAAAGCGGAAGAGTTAAAACAGATCTTCCTTTATCAGGGGTATCTCCGAGCCGTCGTCCATCAGCAGAAAAATCTTTTCATTTCGCCCTTCGAAGCCCACCGGTAGAAGCCCGGCCCCTATTCCATCGGAGAACTTCCTCAGGTTGACCGGCTGGGGATAGGGTATGCGGAAGAGTTTAAACTCCGATACGCTGCGCCCCCTCCCCTCCAGGGGAGTGCCGATCGCCGTAAGCCAGCGTGCATCAGGGCCGAGTTCGAGGGGTTCATACGAAACTTCACGGTCGTAATACAACACCTTAGGCAGCATCCACCGGCCCTGGGTTTCAACCTCGTACATTATTTTACCCTCTTCGCCGTACACTCTTTCTACTTCAACCCCCTCCCGTGGAAAGGCGCGAAGCTCTGTTAGGCAGGTGTCGTTCCAGGCACTTCCGGGATACACGCTTTTTATTTCCATCTTCAGCAGGTAATCTTTGTGTTGGATTTTTGGAGGCAGGCCTTCCTCTTCGGCATAGGCGGGGTACGCCTCGGTCGCTTTGCCGTAGCCCCCGGAAATACCGCTCCAGTTAAAATGAAGGGAGTATACTTCAAGCTCTGGTGAGTCTTTTAGGGTAATATCGATTGTATCGGAGGCGGGGCTTATACAATAGACCGGCCCCAGTTCCGTAACCATGGCCTCGGGTAAAATCGCGTAATACAGAGAGAGTTCAAGCTCTTTTACTCGGTTGTTTTTTTGGAAAAGGGCGAGGGAGCGGGCGAATCCGTTTACCACCGCCAGAGTGTCGGCACCTTCAGGCACCCGCAACCACAGGGTTTCCCCGGTCCCGCTGCCGTCAACTCCTTCGGACCAGCCGGTGTAGGTATCACCGTCGAAGAGGGTATGCATACCGTACTTTCCCAGCAGATGGCTGCCGGGGTCTTCAAGCTCCGATGATACGTGATAAAAGTGGCCCAGCAAGTCGTTACAGCCCAGCTGCCGGAACTCTACAGACTTTGGTCCGGCGGCAAGTACGGGGACCATTGTGCCGAGCAAGAGCATTAGTGCTATTAAAACCTTTTGCATGCCTCTCTACCTCCCGAATTGTTTCTCTTTACAGTGTACCCCAAAAACACCCCTGATGCGCATTCAAATTTAAAAAAAATACCGCCCCCCGAACTAGGGAGCGGTGAACAGAAAAATTCGATAGCGATGTAAACTGTCCCGAAGCTTTCGGTTTATAGGGCCAGTAGTCCGATACTTGAGAGAAAAATCAAGAAAATAAACACGGGGATGATGTAGCGCACCAGGAAGAACCAGGTGTTGGCTACGCCGCGAACCGATGCGAGCTCGCCGCCGTTGGTGATTTCGTCGGTGGCGCCTTTCTTCTTCCAGAACCAGCCGACTGCGATCGAGGCACCGAGGGCGCCAAGGGGCAGGCTGATGTTGCTTCCGAAGTAGTCGAAGAGACCGAAAATGTTCTGGCCGAAGATGGTAAAGCTGCCCCAGATGCCGAAGCTGAAGGAGACGGCGATACCCATCACGAAGGATATTCCGCCTACCAGCAGGGCTGCTTTGGGACGGGCCATGTTCTTCTTCTCGATGATAAAGGCCACCGGCATCTCGAGGATCGAGATAGCACTGGTGAGTGCGGCTACGAATACGAGTACGAAGAAGATGAATGAGAAGAGTGCGCCGAGGGGCATCTGGCTGAAGATGGCCGGCAGGGTGATGAACAGCAGGCCGACTCCCTGTCCCGGTTCCATACCGAAGGCGAAGATGGCCGGAAAAATCATGAATCCGGCGATCAGCGCGATTGCGGTATCGGTGATGGATACCTGCAGTGCGGTCTTGGGCAGGTTGTCTTTGCGCTTGAGGTAACTGGCATAGGTCACCATACCGGACATTCCGACGCTCAGGGAGAAAAAGACCTGACCGAGGGCGGCAACAATAACGCTGAGATTGATTGCTGAGAAGTCCGGTTTGAGGTACCAGCCGACACCGGCCAGAGCGCCGGGCAGGGTCAGCGATCGAATTACCAGAATCAGCATCATGATAAACAGTGCCGGCATGAGGATCTTGGCCCATTTTTCAATTCCGTGCTCAACACCGCTGGCGATGATGTACACGGTTGCTCCCATGAACAGGAAGTGGTAGATCAGGGGCACGATCGGGTTGCCGATAAAGTTGCCGAAGAATCCGCCCATTTCGTCCGGTGCAAGCTTGAACAGACCGGTGAAGGAGCTGATTGCGTAGTGGATGGTCCATCCGCCGACTACCGAAAAGTAGGATAGGAATATGAAGGCCGTGAAAAAGCCCAAATACCCGACCCAGACCATTTTCGGACTGATTTTCCGGTAACTGTCAACTGCATTCGCCTTCCCGCTTCTTCCGACAGTAAACTCTACCAATAAGAGACTTACTCCGACGATGACCATGATAAGCAGGTAGACCAGTACAAATGCGCCACCGCCGCTGGTTCCCGTCATGTAGGGGAAACGCCACAGGTTTCCGAGGCCAACTGCAGAGCCTGCAGTTGCAAGCACGAAGCCGATATTAGAGGTAAAATTACCCCGTTTCGACTCGTTCATTTGTGAATCCGCCATAGAACACTCCTTTAATTAAGTTCTATTGTTATTCGCTGTCGGCGACCGGACGCTGCGGATGCAGGCCGGCCGTTCCGGCCGTGGAGGCCGGGCCGACCCGATTTACTCGGTATATTTTTGTACGAGTTCCTTGAACTCATCGACGGTGATGTCGCGTTTCAGCTCGACCGAGAGGTTTTTTACCGCCTGCAGCAGGTCGCCCTCTTTTTCTTCGGGGACCGACAGGTTGTTGTCCTTGAGCCATTTCTTCAGGTTGTCCTTGCCGCTCTTTTTACCCAGGTAGATTTCCGGCTCCTGCTGCCCGGTCATGGTCCACAGGTACGGCAGCATGGCCAATGGTTCGCTGTCCTTGGCATTCAGCCAGAGGCTTGAGGGCATTCCGGTTTCCCATCCAAAGATGCGGTCTCCTACTATTGCGCGGTTTGCCTGACATTTGAAATTGGATAAATCCTCAACCAGTGCGGAGAGCTCTTTCAGTTTGCTTGTGTTGATACCCGTATCTATTCCATACAGTGCTTCCAACCCCATGGCAACCGCCTCAAGTCCCGCGCCGCCGGCCCGTTCACCAATTCCGTTGACCGATACGTGGCACACGGAAGCTCCGGCGGCAAGCCCGGCAATGGTGGTTGCCGCGCCCATGGCGAAGTCGTCATGGAAATGAACTTCTATCGGCTGGGAGAAGCGCTCGCGCATTTTCTTGATGCGGTAGGCGGCCCCTTCGGGTGAAAAGGCGCCGAAGGTGTCTACCAGGGCTACTGCATCCATATGGCCGCCCTCTTCGATGGCCTGCAGGGTATCCAGCAGAAAGTTAAGTCCCGCCCGGGAGCTGTCTGCCGGGAAAAAGGTCACGTACAGCCCAAGCTCATGGGCGGCGTTTGTTGCCTCGATGGCAGCTTCAATCGCCTTTTCGGCGGTCCATTTCTTGCCGAACTTCAGGAGGTGTTCGCTGCCGGGTACTTCCGCCAGTACACCGTCGACCCCGCACTTCTTGGCCAGCTCCATGTCTTTTACCATGTTGCGGACAAAACAGAAGGTTTTCGGCCCCAGGTTAAGATCGACGATCTCTTTGATGGCGTCGGCATCTGCCTGAGATACCGCCGGCGTACCTGCTTCGATTCGATGCACCCCGACCTCGGCGAGTTTTTTTGCAATATTCACCTTGTCCTCACGGGTAAAGATAATCCCCGGCTGCTGCTCACCGTCCCGCAGGGTTGTATCCAATATTTCGATCTTTTCAGGAAAGTTGAACTTAGATGCTACATCTTCGGCATAGTTCGACGGGCTGACCCACCATTTGCCTTTCTCCATATATCCCATGCAGTATTCCTCCATAACTCTTTTTTAGTCTTATACACTCTATTACACAACATTATACTAACCTTGTCAAACATATTTTCAATGTTTATAAATATTTTTCTGAAGCCTTACAATGTGCTTGACAATGTTAGGACAACAAGTATACCATACCTTCAAGGCACGTCAAGAAAAATGGAGGCGTACATGGCACTACGACCGTTGCATAATCCCGCACAAGGAAAATTACGGGTAGTCGGATTTATCTCCGGCTCTGGAAAAACTCTCTGGCAGGCCCTGGAGCTGCAGAAACAGTTAGAGGAAAATTGGGAGGGCTGTCCCTTTGAAGTGGTGGGGGCGTTCTCCAGCGACCCGGAAGCAAAGGGGGTGGCTACCGCGGCTGAATACGGTATTCCCTGCGCCTCCATCGATATTAGGGCCTACTATAAAGAACGCGGCGCCAAACTGAAGGACCGGGAGGTTCGGAAAGAGTACGACGGCGAGGCGGCAAGGCGTATTTCTGAGTTTCGCCCCGATCTGGTTTTGCTGGCCGGTTACGTATGGGCCACCACCGAAGTACTGCTGAACAAATATATGTTCATCAACGTGCACCCCGCCGATCTGACCCTGCAGAAGAACGGTGAAAGGATGTACGCCGGGCCGAACGGTGTGGGAGATGCCCTCTCTGCCGGCGAGCCGTTCTTGCGCTCATCTAGCCACATTGCCACTGCAGAACTGGACGGCGGCCCGCTGCTGCTTATCTCCCCGAAGATTCCCGTCGACTACGAAAAGGCCAAGGAGTACGACGAGAAGGACTTCATGCGCTACTACCTGCGGCAGGTGAATGCCCAGTCCCGGGCAGTCGGCGCCCGCACGATGTACGAAATCGCCATGGGCAACTTCAGCCGTGACAGTCAGGGGCGTGTCTTTTATCGGAACGAGGCCGCGCCGCTGGGTATCTCCATCGACAGCTGGGAGGAAAACAAACCCCTGTACGCCCGTGACACCGCCGCCCTGCTGCGGCCCCAGAGTATTGCCGTAATCGGCGCCTCGGCCCGCGGAGGTATCGGACACGCTATTGTAAAGAATATTGAGTCTGTTGATTTCGGCGGCCGGGCGGTTGCAGTAAACCGGGGAGGGGAGAATGTCTCCTCCACTCGGGGATACGCCTCGGTGCTGGATGTTCCCGGCCGGCTCGATATGGCGGTGATTACGGTTCCCTCTAAGTACGTGCTGCAGGTAGCCGAGGAGTGCGGACAGAAGGGCGTGAAGGCCATCGTCTGCATTTCCGCCGGATTCCGTGAGGTCGGGGGCGAGGGAGTTGCCGCCGAAGGGGAACTGATCCGCATCGTAAATAAATACAATATGCGTCTGCTGGGCCCCAACTGCATGGGTATCTCCAACAACAACCCGGCGGTCAGGCTGAACACCACCATTCTTCATGACACTCCCCGGGACGGCAACATTGCCTTCGTCACCCAGAGCGGCGGCCTGGCGGCGGTACTGCTGGACTACGCCGAACACCTGGGCATCGGTTTCTCGACCATTGCCTCCCTGGGAAACCAGGCTGACGTGACGGTCAACGATCTGCTGCCGCTGCTGGCCGAGGACGAGCAGACCCAGGTAATTTTACTCTACCTGGAGCAGATCGCAGATTATCAGCGCTTCACCGAAATGGCCGCCAAGATAAGCCGCCGTAAACCGATAATCCTACTGAAGGCCGGCCGCACCAGCGCCGGCGCCGCCGCGGCCGGCAGCCACACCGGCAGCCTGGCAGGGGACGACCAAGTCGCCGACGCGCTCATCCGCAAATGCGGGGTTATCCGCGCCGAGAGTATCCATCAGGCCTACTTTCTGGCGGCGGCCCTCAGCCGCATGCCCCGCATGCGGGGGAACCGGGTCGGAGTGGTCACCAACGGTGGGGGCCCGGGCATTCTGGCCTCGGACTCCCTGTCGCACCACGGCTTCGAGCTGCCGGAGCTCAGCGGGCAGGCCCGCGGGTCCCTCGCCCCGCAGCTTATGGCGGAGGCTTCGACCCGCAACCCAATCGACGTGGTGGCCCCGGCACCGCCGGAGCACTATGCCGCTGCACTGCGAGCCATGGTGGAGAGCGGGCAATACGACGCCCTCATGGTGCTCTGTATTCCCCCGGCCACCATCGATACCGGCGACGTGGCCCGGGGGGTGGCCGCCGAAATCGAGGCCCTCGGCGGGGCGGGCCGGAATATACCGATTCTCTCCTGTTTCTTCGGCCCGAATCTGGGTCTGGCCGGACGTCAGGCCATGAGCGCGGCCGGCATTCCGGTGGTTGAATACCCCGAACAGCTGTCCGAGATTCTGGATGCGATGCGGGAGGTGCCGGCCACCTACAGCGCCGATGAAGAGCCTCCCTACCCTGTGTCCGGTGAAACCCAGGCCGAGGTAAAGGCCCTTCTCAAATCCGCCGCCCCGGGAGATTTCTTGACTGCCGAAAACGCCGAGAAGGTCCTTAGGGCGTACAGCCTGCACACAGTGCCTTCTCTATTCGTAAAGGCTTCCGCCGATCCTGCAGAAATTGAAGATGGACTCGGCGAATCTCAAATAGAATTCCCGGTTGTAGCTAAAATAGATCACCCTGATGTGATCCACAAAAGCGACGAAGGCGGGGTTGTACTGAATATTGCCGATGAGTCCTCGCTGGTCTCTACTGTTTCCGATCTAAACTCCCGGTTTCCCGGTGCCCGGGGAGTTCTGGTGCAGCAGCAACTCAGTTCAGCAACCGAGGTGATTATCGGGGCGGTGAAGGATCCCTCCGTCGGCCATGCGGAAATGGTCGGTTTGGGCGGCACCAGTGTGGAACTGCTGGAAGATGTAGCCTTCGCGCATGTGCCCTTCAACGCCGAGGAGGCCCGCCGTACCATTCTTTCCCTAAAAAGCGCCCCCCTGCTGACCGGATATCGCGGCAGCACCCCTATGAATCTCGACGACTTGGTCGAGAAGATGCTCCGGCTGAATCGACTACTGGTGGATTTTCCGGAGATTTCAGAAATAGACCTCAACCCCCTGCTCTATTCTCCGCACACCTCCCGGTTTTATATTGCTGATTTTAGAGTAAGAATTGGGGAATAATTCGCATACCGCCCGGGGCTGGGCCCGGGGCTGGGCCCGGGCCCAAGCTAGGGCCCAGTTCCGAGATTGTGCCCAGTGTCGCGCACAGCCCCACACCTGGGGCTGTTGTGTACAGCTTCCGGGGGTACGTGGGGTGCGTGGGGTTACCTATTCATTTTGGAGAAAATCGTATATACTCATGCTCTAATGAAAAATCCGGATGAATTGCTATTCAATATAAACCAAGTCGCTAAACAGATAGGCGTGGTCCCCGGTACTATCCGTAACTGGGAGAAGGAGGGGCTGTTTACTGCCCGCCGCACTACAAATAACTATCGGGTCTACAGCTTCGATGATATCAATTTCCTCAAACGGGTAAAGGACCTCTCCGTTGATCAGCGATTGAGTTACGATGTCATTAAAAAGATGCTGCGTTATCAGATTATGCAGCAGAGGGCCGACCAAAAAAACGGCTCCACCAATCCTCAGCGCTCTAAAAAATTCCTGAGTAAGAAGTGGCGCACCCTAAGAGAGGAGTCGGGATATACCCTGGATGAGGTCAGTACCCAGCTCGGCATTAGCCCCTCGTATCTAAGCAAAATCGAAACTGGGCAGGCAAATATTTCCTTCGATGTGCTGCAAAGCCTGGCAGATTTCTACAATCAGAATATACTCTATTTTTTTGAAGAAGAAGATGAAGATACAAAACTGGTAAAACACAATACCGGCTCGTCTATAGATATAGGCCTGAAGGGCGTTGAAATTCGCAATTTAGTGGCGGATAAAACCGCCCATGTAAAAAGTATGTATTACACTATTCAGCCCGGCTGCGGCTATTACACCGACCACAGTCACTTTGGTGAGGAGTTCGTGTACCTCATGGAGGGGCAACTCGAGTTCACCCTAAACGATACCCAGGTCTATACCCTCAAACCCGGGGATTCCCTGTTTTTTCATTCCTCAGAGAAGCATAAGTGGATAAACTGCGGCGACACCCTTGCAACGGCCCTGTGGATTTATTCGCCCTTCCGGGAATAACCCTTAAAATTGACCTTGGAACAGGCCATAGAATAATCCGGTCACCAAGTACTGTACAGCCTGCAGAGCCCCACTCTTACTTAGGGCTTCTCAGAACAAAAATATTTCGCCCAAGGACCATAGAAAAAATGAGCAGGGCACCTGTAAGGGCAATCATCCCCGGACGCTCACCGGTAATAAGAAACACCCACACAGGATTAGTCATCGGTTCAACTGCCTTAAACACTGTTGCTTCAAAGGCGGTGATGTGTTTTACCGCATAGCCAAAAAACAAAAAAGGGAGGGCAACCTGAAAGGCCCCCAGAAATACCAGCAGTGCCAGATTCATTGAGAACAGCTGCATATCACCGGCCTTCAACAGAAAAAACGGCAGAACACAGAGCACAATCATCCCGCTGCCGAGAATAATTGAATCAAGGGGCGAGGCGGCCTTCTGTTTCCGCATAAAAATAGTGAGAACCGCCAATGAAAAACCGGAAATGAGTGCCAGACCGTTTCCGAGGGCGGAACCACCGGCTGCCCGATCGGCGAAAAGAAGATACACCCCTATCAACACTGCGGGAAGTACAAGCCAATCAACCCGCTTCGGGTACTCTTTTAAAAATAGAATACCCATTACCGAGGCGAAAATTGGAGCAGTATACTGCAGCATGACCACATTTGCAGATAAGGTGAGTTTGGTTGCCACCACGAAGGTGAGGCTGGTAGCAGCGTAGGCTATCCCACCCCCAAGTTGGATCAGACTGGGACGCAGGGTTTTGCTTCGTGTGGCAAGCAGTAAAAACAGGCCGCCGAAACCGGCCCGGCCGCCTGCTATTATAAAGGGATCCCAGGTAATTGTTTTGATTATAACCCCACCGGTGCTCCACAAGAGAGCGGCTACACACACGGAGAGTATCGGCTTTATTTTATTGTTCATATGCAGGGATGGGTGACTGTTTTTTCGGCCGAAACCCCATTCTAATTGATATATTCATAGCGGTTTTCTGTACAAGCTCAATATTTTTATCGCGGTCGGCATTCTTATGGCTTCCAAGATCCCAGGAAGTGCTTACCGCCGCTATTACGATACCCCGGTAATCATACACCGGAGCAGCAACACACCACATATCAGCTTCCATCTCTTGATCATCAATGGAATAGCCCCGGATACCAGTCTTGTGAATCTCGTCAATCAATTGCTCTACATCGGTAATGGTATTAGGCGCCATCGGTTCAAGCTTTTGATCGGAATACAGCTCACGGATATCTTCGTCGCTAAAACCGGTGAGCAGAGTTTTTCCCAATGCCGTACAATACAAGGGCCGTCGCTGTCCGATAAAACAGTACTTTCGAATTTCGTTAAACTGTTCGTATTTATCGATATACACTAATTCTCCATCCTGCTCGGTACCCATAAATACCACCTGACCGGTCGTCTGTGAGAGGTTCCGCAGGTACGGCTGGGCCTCAGTTTTTAGTTCAATATTACTGAGGTAAAGACTTGTGAGCTCCACAAAACCCAAGCCTAAACGGTACACATTGGTCGAATCATTTTTCTCTATATAATTTCGGCTTCGAAGCACCGAAAGAAGCCGAAATACCGTACTTGTCGGCAATTCCAGCCTCCGGCTTATTTCAGTGAGACTTAAGCCCTCATGCTTGACCGACAGCAACTCCAGGATATCGAATACACGGTCGATTGATTGTACTTTCATTAGTTGTTATTTCCTTTCTAACGGGCTAACCACCCCCCGTCTATGGCAAGAGTAAATCCCTGCATGTATTTAGAGGCCTCGGAGGCTAGGAATATTGCAGCTCCCTGCATGTCTTCAGGAGTTCCCCAGCGACCCGACGGAATACGGGCGGTTATACTTTCGTATCTTTCCTTATCTTTGCGCAGGTTCTCCGTATTGTCCGTGGCCATATAACCGGGGGCTATACCGTTTACATTGATATCATGGGCGGCCCATTCATTTGCAAGTGCCCGTGTGAGTCCAAGCACCGCTGTTTTACTCGATGTATAAGAGGGTACCAAAATTCCGCCTTGATATGAAAGCATCGAGGCGATATTTATGATTTTTCCTCCACTTTTCTGCCGAATAAACTGACGCGCCGCGGCTTGACTCAGTAAAAACAGGGCTTTCAGGTTTACATCTATCACCGAGTCCCATTCTTCTTCGGTATAGTCAACCGCCGGTTTTCTCTTTATGATTCCGGCATTGTTCACCAGTATATCAATTCGCTTGAATGCCTCGACAGCCTCGGGAATCACCTGTTTAACCCGATCTATATCAGAAAGATCAGCATGGACGGCGGCGAACCGCCGTCCCAATGCTTCAATTTCCTGCTTTGCCGAAGATACGTCTGATCGGTGAACTGCTACGATGTCCGCCCCCGCCTTTGCGAGGCCGACCGCAATTCCTCGGCCGAGGCCCTTATTGGCCCCGGTCACTACTGCTACTTTTCCACTTAAATCAAACATATTCATACAACGCTCCTACTTCATCTCAGTAAGGGGAATTACATCCATGTCACCGAAATCTTTGTTTTCTCCCGCCATTCCCCAGATAAAGCTGTAATTAACTGTTCCTGCTCCGCCGTGGATCGACCAGCTCGGTGAAATGGCCGCTTGCTCCGGCTGCATGATCAAATGGCGGGTTTCGGTTGGCTCTCCCATAAAGTGAAATACCACCTGATCTTTAGGAAAATCACAGTAAAAATACACTTCCATTCTGCGTTCGTGCAAATGGGCGGGCATTGTGTTCCACACATTATTTTCCGCCACTACCGTGTATCCCATAGTGAGTTGGCAACTATCCATAACTTC
>Ga0102934_1002866_pt1 | contig 11848 bp, 7 predicted proteins | sample SalPonR2_A_D1_MG_FD_78175 | JGI IMG/M metagenome (GOLD analysis project Ga0102934, IMG submission 78175) | Salt pond soil microbial communities from South San Francisco under conditions of wetland restoration - Salt Pond MetaG R2_A_D1_MG | ecosystem: Environmental > Aquatic > Marine > Intertidal...
CAGGATATTCTGGTTCGGGTCACCGGCTACAGCGACACGGAGCTGAGCGAGGGCTTTGATGCCCTGGATGCCGAAACCCGGGAGATGATCCAGGGCTATGTGGACGGGGTTAACCAGCGGATTGACGAGGTCTCAGCCGACCTGACACAGCTGCCGTTTGAATTTCATGCGCTGGGTCAAAAGCTTGGATTGGCCGGCCCCCTGGTGCCGGACCAATGGACCCCGGAAGATATCCTGGCCTGGGAGGCCGCATTGCTGCGCCAGTTCGATCCGGGCGCCCAGTCGAGGGGGCAGCTTGATAATGCCCGGTTAATCGGGTATCTGCAGACCGCATTCGGGAACAATTTGGGGATGCAGATGTTTAATGATCTGCGCTGGAAAAACGATGCGGATGCCCAGACCTATATACCTGAGGCCAATACAAACACGGCTGAGGCAGCGGAGGCGGCCAATCAATCAGCTGCCGAACCCCGCAAAATAGCGAATACTCAATCCGATTCCAATAAAGTGGCGCGGGCATCAATGAATCCGCAAAAAATGGGTGATGCCGGGGACGACCTGTGGACCGAGCGGGTGAAGACGCTGAAACAAATAAATGCCTATGTTCAGATGGGCTCCTATGCCTGGGTGGTGGGCAAGGAGAAAACCGCCACCGGCCGGCCGACCATTTATTCCGGCCCGCAAATGGGATTCGACGTTCCTTCCATCGTCATGGAGGGCTCCATCGAGGCGGCCGGCTTAAAAATCTCCGGCATGGCCATACCCGGCCTGCCGGGCATCGTCATCGGCCGCACCCCGCACCATGCATGGTCCATGCAGGTGGGCCATGCCCACACCGTGGACTATTATTTTGAGACGCCGGCGGACGTTACCTTTCATCGCACGGAAACCATAAAAGTGGCCGGCCAGGAAAATGTTGACTATCCGGTTTTCCGCTCCGACCACGGGCCGATCATTTCCCCGCAGCCCTATGATCCGGCAGGCTATAATCCCGCAGAAGATGGCCCCCTGATTGCCTGGCGCTATTCGCACTGGGGCAAGGAGTTTGAAACCGTTAAGGCCTTCCTCAACCTGGCGCGGGCCCAAAGCATGGACGAATTCGGGGAGGCGTTGAGAAACGTCGCGGTCAGCCAGCATTTCTGCTATGCGGACCAAGACGGCAACATCGCCTACTGGATGTCCGGCATGGATCCGGAGCGGCCGGAAGGATTCGAATTCGACTACCGCTTTCCCCAGGGAATGATGGGGCCCCAGGCGGAATGGAACGCGGACGAGCTTAAGCCGCTTTCCACGAACAGAAACACAGAGCAGGGCTTCTACTGCGGCTGGAACAACAAGTCGAGCCCGGATTACCCCAATTCGCTAAACAACATGAGTTATTTCTTCGGCCCGTTTCACCGCGCCCATGTAATCGAAGAATACCTGGAAAGCCACGACAACCTGACATTTGAAGAGATTCGGGATCTGGCGCTGAATATCGCCACCACGGACTCCATCCGAGACGGCGGCAATCCCTGGGCCTTTGTTGAGGCCGATTTCCGGGATGCGGTCAACAAAAACCCAACATCTGAAAGAACCCGGGCTTTGGCGATCATGGACGGGTTTGACGGCCATTTCGTGGCCGGCGGAAAAGACAAGTGGGTGAAGGGCAAAGACCGCTCGGACGCCTGGATGCTCGCCAATACCTGGATCCAGGAGGTAATTGATCTCACATTTACGGATGAACTGGGCAACGAAAACTCCGGGGTCTATAATGCGGATGCGGCAGAAAATGACAACAATGTATATGATGCGGATACGGAAAATCCGGAGAAATGGGATAACCCCACAGTGCTGTTTAACGTCATTCTGCACGGCTTGAATCCGGACAGCGCGATTTCAAATAACCACAGCTGGTTCGACAATGTGCGGACCCCGGATAACGTGGAAACCGCGGAAGGGATTATCGTGACCGCGCTTGATAATACCCTGGATAAACTCGGCGGGCGTTCATGGGGAGTTAACGAACGCGGGGTGATTGAATTCAAACATGAGCTGCTGGACAAAGTCGTGCACACCATGCCGTTTGCCTCCCGCTCGACCTACGCGCACTGCGTTGAAATGGGGGACGACGGCCCGAAACGGATTGAAAGCATGTTTCCGCTGGGCCAGTCCGGCAATATTCTGGCCGGTCCGAATGGGGAGCCCCAGTTTGATGAAAATTTCTTTTCCATGACCCCGGTGTTTGACACGTTCGCCCACCGGAATTTCCCGACCTTTGACACCGGGGATGACGATGATGATACGTGCTTTATCGACGTCCTCCGGCGAAGATAAATCACCTTGCTAAAAAACTGCCGCCGCAAGGCTATAGGGCCTGCGGCGGCAAATCTTAATTATTGTCATCCGGTCTTTCATTTCAATGTGCGACCACAGCCTTGCCTACTGTCATTCCGAGGAGCGCCAGCGACGAGGAATCTTAAAAAAAGATTTCTCGCTGGCACTCGAAATGACAGCGCCAGCCGTCACGGTTAAAGTTAACTAGACCGTTTCCAGAACCGTCGCCATGGACACACCGCCCCCGCCGCACAGCGTGGCCATGCCCAAAGATTTGCCCCGGTTCTTCATGGCATACAGCAAGGACACCATGATCCGGGCACCCGTGCAGCCCACCGGATGGCCCAGGCCGATGCCGGAGCCGTTCACGTTGACGACCTCGCGGTTTAGCCCCAGCTCTTTTTCGCACCCCAGGTACTGGGCGGCAAACGCCTCATTGAGTTCGATCAGCTCAAAATCGTCCAATTTATACTCGCTTTTGGCCAGCAGATCCTTTACCGCCGGCACCGGGGATAGCCCCATCACCGAGGGATGGCAGGCGCCCTTGCCGGTGGCCTTGATCCGTGCCAGGGGCTGAAGGCCCAGTTCCTTGGCCTTATCCGCGGACATGATGACCATGGCGGCCGCCCCGTCATTGATCCCGCTGGAATTGCCGGCTGTCACCTTGCCGGTCTTGGGCACAAATGCGGGCGGCAGTTTCTGCAGGTCCTCCATGGTCAGACCCGGCCGGAAATGCTCATCCTTGTCAAAGACAAGCGGGTCCTTTTTCTTCCGGGGCACGGACACCGGCACCACCTCATCAGCAAAATCGCCTTCCTTGTTGGCCCGCTCAGCATTGTTGTGGCTTCGCAGGGCCACCTCATCCATTTCCTCCCTTGAGATATCATGTTTCTGCGCGATAAATTCGGCTGTGTGGCCCATGATATAGGGTTTTCCCACAAAATAGGAAAGCGGCGGCTGGGTCTCGTCCACCGGCCCGTCCTCCGGATGCGGAATCACGTGAGAACCACAATGCAGCCCGCGGATCAGGGCGTCCACCATCACATCATCCTGCAGCCGGCAGCCCCAGCGGGCATTGGGCAGAACATACGGCGCACCGGACATATGCTCCACGCCGCCGGCCAGAATCACGTCCGACATGCCTGCCTGGATCATCGCCATTCCGGAAAGCACGGACTCCATGCCGGAGATGCAGACCCGATTGATGGTCACTGCCGGCACCGACTCCGGAATACCGGCCAGGAGCGCTGCAACCCGTGTCACATTCAGGGTATCAACCGGCTCCATACAGCAGCCGAATCGGACATCATCAAGGATGCCCGGTTCAATGCCCGCCCGGTCAATCGCCTCTTTCATGGCGATGCTGCCGAGATGCGCCCCGTTCATATCCTTCAGGGTGCCCCCGAAAGCCCCGATGGCCGTCCGGCAGGCGGATACGATGACAACTTCCTTCATTGTTCTCCTCCTTTAAATCATAATTTTTTTTGCGATTGAATTCGCCCGATCAATGTCGTAAAAAGCCATAATGGGTCTTATTGAAATCATTCTGATCGCCGTGGGCCTTGCCATGGATGCCTTTGCCGTCTCCATTGCCGCCGGCACATCCGGCAAACTCGGCGGCAAACGCGGCATATTCCGTCTGTCCTTTCACTTCGGGCTGTTTCAGGCCTTGATGCCGGTTGTCGGCTGGTATGCCGGCGTCCACATCGCCGCCCTGATTTCCGCCATAGATCACTGGGTGGCCTTTGCCCTGCTCCTGTTCGTTGGCATCCGGATGATCAAGGGTTCATTTGACACGCAAACCGACTCATTTAAAGAGGATCCATCCCGGGGCGCCAGCCTCGTGATCCTCTCCATAGCCACCAGCATTGACGCCCTGGCCGTGGGCTTAAGCCTTGCCATGCTGGAGGTCAACATCTGGTACCCGTGCGTCATTATCGGCGTCATCACTGCCGGGCTCTCTGTTATCGGCATCCAGACCGGCAAATTTTTCGGCCGCAAGCTTGGCTCACGCATGGAACTCGTGGGCGGCGCGATCCTCATTTTGATCGGCTGCCGGATTCTTATCTCCCACCTGATCCAGGAATTATGACGGCTTCGTAAAAAACTTTATACACTTATCTGAAGGTACTGAGGCACTAAGGTTAAGGTACTAAGGCACTAAGGCACTGAGGCACTAAGTTTTTGAACCTTAAACCCTACACCCTACACCTTACACCTTATACCTTACACCCTATACCTTATACCTTACACCTTTTCTTCATGACGCCGCCGCCTGGTTCATCCATCGCGTGATGGCCGGCACAGTCGTTTCCGCCCAGTCCTCTGAAAGCCGCTGCTGAATAAACTGCTGATACAACTGATGCACGAGATCCGCTGCCCGCTCCACATGCGCAATCTGCTCAAGCACCCGTTCCTCGATATCCTCGCTTTTCTCGGCCGGATTCTTCTCCGGCGGCTTTAACCCGGTGATATTGAGACTTTCGCCTTTGATCTGAAACCGCCACTCCGCTTCGGGCGCCTTCATAATCAGGCTCACCTCGGTGACCAGCGCGCCCTTTTTAAGGGCGAGCACCCCTTCCTCCAGACCGGCGCCGTCGCCCTTAATGGTAATAGTTTCATCCCGGTTCTGCCGGTTGTTCTCAAGCACAATCCGGTTGCCGATCTCAAGCTCTGTGCTTTCCGCCTCCGGGAAAGCCAGCCCGGACCGGTCGGTGTCCATCATAAACCAAAGCCAGGTCAGAAACTCATTGCCCAGGTACTTATACCGGTTGTATGCCACGGCCACATCAAGCATTTGCACCTCCCTGGAAAACCGTCGGTGCCGCCTTATAGAGCAGATCCTTCTGCTCATCCGTCAAACCACATATCATATCCGCCTCGGTAAACGGAAACATCCGGATAATGGAGAGCTTAAAGGTTTTGGCAAATATCGATTCCAGCTCCTCGTTGGCCGCCTTCTGGGTGGAGAAAAACCATAGGGCCTGGCCCTCATAGTTCCAGACCACCTCATAGACATTGGGGGTGGCCGGGATTCTTACATAGAGGCGCCGGGCGACCTCTTCGCGGAGCTCCTGTTTTTCATTTTTGGTCAGACTGTTTCGCTCGGTCTGCTTAAGCCGCTTGATCACCGCCATATCCAGGTGTTTTTTGAGCACCTTGGCGGGAATCTGTTTTTTATCGATGCGCAGGGAAAAGACCAGATGCGTACCGAACACCAGATTGACATTTTCAAAATCCGGCTGAAACGGATTTTCAAAGCAGGTCCAGCCGATGCTTTTCTCGGCCGGATCATTATCAATCTCGCGGATGGCATGGTTTTTCAGCCGCTCCCGCACCGTTTCAAGAAACGGGTCCGGAATACGGCCCTCGACCCGGTAGCGGGCAAGAGACATGGTGGCAGATAATAAACCCATAAAGATAAACCTTCAAAGTAAATTTTTTTGAGATTTGGTGCTTGGAATTTGAAATTTTACATACAAGATGCCAAGGCACACCCATTTTTATCTTTGAGATAGCCCAAAGAACCAAGTTTTTCGAAATTGAATAAAATATCCCCCTCTCTTAAACCGCGAGCCGCTGTCCAGGCAAGTATTTTTTCCTGTAAAAAATCCTTTGGAATTGATATGAAGGAAGCCTGATATCCATTCAGCTATTTGAAATTAAATGAAAATCAGGATACTTCACCATGTATTTCATCGCCGATCTCCATATCCATTCCCGGTTTTCCCGGGCCACCGCCAAAAACTTAAATTTTGAAAACCTCTATATTGCCGCCCGGCAAAAGGGGATCACCGTGGTGGGCACCGGGGATTTTACACATCCGGCATGGTTTGAAGAAATCCAGGACCGGCTTGTTCCGGCGGAACCCGGCCTTTTCAAACTGCGCGAGGACCTGGAAACGGCATGCGAAAATGAGGTGATGGTCAAAGACCGGTTTCCCGTCCGGTTCATGCTGTCCTGCGAGATCAGCAACATCTATAAAAAAAACGGGGTGACCCGGAAAACCCACAACCTCATCTTCCTCCCTGATCTGACCGAAGCCGCCCGGTTTAACCGCCGGCTGGAACAAATCGGCAATATCCGCTCAGACGGCCGGCCTATTCTGGGACTCGACAGCCGGGATCTGCTTGAAATCCTTCTGGAAACTTCGGATGAGGGCTTCTTCATCCCCGCCCATATATGGACGCCGTGGTTTTCCATGTTCGGCTCCAAATCCGGGTTTGATACGGTTGAAGAATGCTTTGAGGATTTAACGCCCCACATACGCGCAGTTGAAACCGGATTGTCATCAGATCCGCCCATGAACTGGCGGGTGGGAAACATTGACAGCCTGACCCTGGTTTCCAATTCAGATGCGCATTCACCGGCCAACCTCGGCCGGGAGGCCAATCTATTCAACACGGAGCTTAGCTATCCGGCGATCAAAGCGGCCCTGGAAACCGGGGATCCGAAAGCTTTCGGCGGCACCATCGAATTTTTCCCCCAGGAGGGCAAATATCATCAGGACGGCCACCGCAAATGCCACATCAACCTCCATCCCAAGGAGGCGATTGCATTAAACGGCATCTGCCCGGTATGCGGCCACCCGCTGACCCTGGGGGTGCTCCACCGGGTGGAGGCCCTGGCCACGCGGCCGGAGGGCGAAAAGCCCGAAAAAACGCATCCCTATTATAGCGTGATCCCGCTGGCGGAAATCTTGTCTGAAATCGTGGGCGTAGGACCGAAAAGCAAAAAGGTGCTCTCGTATTATCAAGCTGTTCTGGAGGCCCTGGGCCCGGAACTCGCGGTGCTGCATACCCTGCCGGTGGATGCGGTCGGCGGAGCCGGCATTCCGCTGTTGACCGAGGCAATACGTCGGATGCGGACCGGCGAGGTGCATATTTTTCCCGGATTTGACGGCCAGTACGGGGAAATCAAAGCCTTTACCCCGGAGGAGCGCGACCGGCTCATCGGCCAGCAGGCACTTTTTCAAATGCCCGGAAAAGCGCCCCAAAAAACAAATGCCAACCGGACGCCAGGCAAAAAAAAAACAGAAAAAAATGAACAAACCGCTGCGGCATCAAAGCCCCCATCCACTTCGGAAAGCGCCGGCATCCGGCCGGATGACGGTATTCTGGCCGGCCTGAACCCCGAACAGTTGCAGGCGGTCAGGCACGGCACGGGACCGCTGATGATTGTAGCCGGCCCCGGCACCGGCAAAACCCGCACATTAACCTGCCGGATCGCCCATTTGATTCAAACCCAGGCCGCCCGGCCGGATCAAATTCTGGCCGTCACTTTTACCAACAAAGCGGCCGCTGAAATGACCGAACGGCTTGCCGCATTTCTCGGAAAAAATACGGAAAACCCCCTGGCCGCTACGTTTCATGCCTTCTGCCATCGATTTTTAAAGGAAACCGGGATTGCCGGGGAATTCTCCATTGTCGATGATTACGACCGGCTGCAGATCGCCCGTGAGGCGATGGCTCAGGTCAAACAAACAGGCATTGATATAAAGGGCCGGGCCGATGCCGTCTGCGACCAGATTGTTTGCACCAAGCAGCAGATTTTGAGCCCTCAGGATGACCTGTCAGCGACGGCCGGCATCCTTGATGCCGATAAACTGGCGAAAGTCTACCAGGCCTATCAACAGCTGTTGGCCGCACAGCAGCTTTGCGACTACGAGGACCTGATCTTTAAAACCGTGGGCATTCTGGAAACCGATTCGGTCGTCCGGGATCAATACCAGCGGCGGTTTCCCTATGTGTTTGTGGATGAATACCAGGATTTGAACTACGGCCAGTACCGCATCATCAGGGCGCTTACCCGGGCGGACGGCAATATCTGCGTCATCGGCGACCCGGACCAGTCCATATACGGATTCCGGGGTTCGGATGTTAAATTCTTTACCCGGTTTACGGCCGACTTTCCGGCCGCCGTGCAAATCCGATTAACCAGAAACTACCGCTCGGCTGAGACCATCCTTGAGGCCTCGCACCAGGTGATCCGCGGCCATAGTTTAAACGACCAAACCGACCGGGTCCGCTCCGGCATTTCCGGCCCTGAAATCATCCGGTTTTTGAATACCCCTTCTGAGAAAGCCGAAGCAGTCTTTATCGGCAAAACCATTGAACAGATGGTGGGCGGCACCGGTTTTGATTTTGACGACTTTGGCGGCCATGAAAGCCATCGGCATGACGAGGATCACGCCTTCTCCGATTTTGCCGTGCTTTTTCGAACCCGCGCCCAGGGCGAAATCATCGCCGAAACCCTTGAGCAGGCCGGCATTCCGGTGCAAATCGCTACCAAGCAGAACCTCTTTCGCCGCAAAGGCATTCAGGAACTCATGGCCTGCCTGAAACTTTCAGAAGGCTGCGGTTCCTACGCGGATTTTGAGCACACCATCGGCGTGCTGGCACCGGAAATGACGGCAGCGGATGTCACTGCCATCAAGAACTGGGGGTATGCCAACGAACTGTCGCTTAACGGGCTGCTGGCAGAGGCGGAGCGGACCCGTATGGCTGAGCTTTCTGCATCCGGCAGGCATCAGCTGCAATCCTTTTTTAGGTTACTTGCGGCATATGCCCAAGAGATCTCGGGGTTGACTGTTTCCCAAAAGCTTCAGTATCTTGAAGAAAAGCCGGACTTTCAGGCTTTATGCCGGGCAGATGCCGCCGCAGCCGAGGTGTTTTCCCAACTGCTTGCGGCAGCGTCCCAATTCGGTGACAACACAGCGGCTTTTATTGAATCCGCCGCGCTTCAAACCGATCCGGACGGCTATGACCGCCGAAGCCAGAAAGTTTCCCTGCTGACCCTGCATGCCGCTAAAGGGCTTGAATTCACTAATGTTTTTATTTCCGGCTGTGAAGACGGCTACATCCCGCTCAGAGATACCGGCGGGCATGTCACCGATCCGGCCGAGGAGCGCCGCCTGTTCTATGTGGCCATGACCCGGGCCAAAACCATGCTCTTTTTATCCCGGGCCAAAAACCGGCGGATCTATGGCAGAAAAGAAGAAAGGGCGCCGTCGCCCTTTTTAACCGATATTGAAAACCGGCTGTTGCGAAATGAGGCGGCCGAGGCTAAACCCAAACCCGCGATGCAGCAGCAATTGAACTTATTCTAAAGGACTTTGTATGGAAGAACAGCACATTAAAGAAATTCCGCTTAAAAACAACCTCCGGCTCCATATCTATGATGCCTCCCGCCGGCTGGCAGGCGACCGCTGGCTGGTCAAAATGATTGCCCGCATCCCCATTTCGGTCGATGATGCCTTAAGTGATGCGGAAGCGGGCTTGCCGGCCAAATCGGCGGTCAAGGAGCTAATCGGCGAAAACATAGTGTTTGAGCAGGAAAAAATCCGGAATTTTATCGATGAAGGCGAAAAAAATGACGTCTTTCAGGCCCTCCTGAATAATTTTCTCGATCATTTGCTCACATATCTTTCCCATCCAGCTTTTGCCAAACGATATACCCTTAAAACGTTTCAGGAGAAAGAAAAACAGAAAGCCTGGCAGAGCGGGGCATGAAAAACACGGCCTTGCTTGATATCCGGCTGTCCGGGATGCGCTGGTAAGGCCCCAAAATGCCGGTTGAATAATTCTTTTGGATTTGCCAATATAATCGAACTTGATTTTTCAGAGGTAATCCGCCCGGGCCGTTTGCCCGGGACCGAGCTAAAAATAACTTTAAAGGCATTAAGTTTTTAAACTGTAAACCGTGAGCTGTGCCGCTTCTTTGAAAAAGGCCACACCACCTGAACCCACTTTTGTAAAAGGGCGCCACCGCAGCCCCCCTTTGAAAAAGGGGGGATTGGGGGGATTTTTATTGGGCCATGATGACAAATCCCCCTAAATCCCCCTTTACGAAAGGGGGACTTAAAGGAAATCGCCTTTTTTATAAGCCTTTTCCAAGGCTAAAGGCCCTGAATCTTTTAAACCTTGAACTGTGAACCTCAAATTATATAAAAAATCATCAATTTTGCCGGCAATGCCATTGGTCTCTGCGCCCCGGAAAATTTTATAGATTATCCATATGAAAGCCCGCGTATTTTCAGCCATGCGGCTCGGGCCGCGAAACACTCAGGAGGACTGCCTGCTGGCCGTCCAGGATGTCTTTCAATCCGATACGATAGAAAGGCAGAGTGAAGCGGAAGCCGAATCCCTCATTTTTGCCGTATGCGACGGGCTTGGCGGGCATCAATCCGGCGATCGGGCCAGCCATTTTGTCTGTAAGCAGCTTAAAGCCAAATACCAGGCAAATGCCTTTCAAAGCAAGGACATCCCGATCATTTTAAGGAACATCCAAAATGCCGCCCGGCATCAGCTGCCCGCCAACTCCGGCACGACGCTGGCCGGCCTGTTTGCCTCCCATGAGATGATCCATGTGTTTAACACCGGGGACAGCCGGGTATACAAACTGGATAATACGGCGGCCCGCTATATTTCGCATGATCATTCGGTGGTGCAGGAGTTGATTGACAATTACCTGATTCTGCAGCAAACCGCCAGAAATCACCCCTACCGGAACCTGGTGGAATTCGGCATCGGCCCCCTGTTTGTCGACTCATGGGAGAACCATGCGGTTTTTGTGCACTCTGAAGCCTATCAGCCGCCTGCCACCTTTCTGATTTGCAGCGATGGGTTAAGCGATCAAATGACTGAGGCGGAAATTCACCGCATTTTGATGCCAACCCCCGTCAGCAGCGGCAGAACACTTTTATCCAAAGTGTCGGAAAAAGGGTTGGTGGATAATACGAGCTTTATTATTGTCCAGTTTTTGTAACACAAAAATGATACCACCTAATTTTTTGACCATATCGGAGACAGGATAAGCGGACTGAATGGAAGATATCATAAAAAAATGCCTGCCCACCTATGAAATAATCAGCCGCCTCGGCGAAGGGGTCAACGGTGTTGTCTATCATGTCCGCGATAACCTGAAGGAACGGGCCGTTAAAGTGGTCCCGATAACAGTGGAACGCTCCATCTCCTACAAAACCACCAAAGATCTGGATTCCAAGATATCCCATGATTTTCACGCCGTGCAGGCCTATTACAGCAAAATCAAGGGTGACGGGGTGGTGGAGATTCATGATTTTCACCTGGTGGACAAGCAGGTTTCTAAACAGGAGGCCAGGGCCTACCTGATCCTTTTGATGGAATACTGCCCGGACAACCTCCTCCATTACATCCTCGACCATTATCCCCTGGCCCCGGCCGCATGTATAAAGCTGATGCGGGATCTGGCGGAAATATTGAAACGGCTCTCCCACAGCACCTCCGAATCATTTATCGTAAAGGATTTGAAACCTTCCAATCTGCTCTTAAGCGGCACCAACAAGCTGCTGATCGGTGACCTCGGGGGGCTGCAGCGCGTAAGCAGCGTCTCCGCCTCTGCAAACGCCCAGTTTACCCCCAACTGGTCCGCCCCGGAAATCCTGATTCACAGTGAAAGCGCCGGCATTCAAAGCCTGGTCTATTCCTATGGGTTTGTTTCCTACTTTATCTGGTTTGGCGCGCTCCCCTATGAAAACGAGGATTTTAATGAA
>Ga0102934_1002868_pt1 | contig 11845 bp, 8 predicted proteins | sample SalPonR2_A_D1_MG_FD_78175 | JGI IMG/M metagenome (GOLD analysis project Ga0102934, IMG submission 78175) | Salt pond soil microbial communities from South San Francisco under conditions of wetland restoration - Salt Pond MetaG R2_A_D1_MG | ecosystem: Environmental > Aquatic > Marine > Intertidal...
AACTGTAATTACACACTCATTTAAAAGAAATAGCTATGAATTTGAAAAAAATGATCTTTTTTAGTATTTTATAGTATACTGGGAGTTTACAAAATCAAAATATCGATGTAGCAAAAAAAACATTGCATCTTCACTAATTAAGGATGCTGTTTTACTTGCTTTAATACCAAATTTTCCAATGAAATCCCAAAGATAGAATCGTTTCATAATCTCAGTTGAATATGAATCTATTTTATTTTTTACGATACATTCAGCAGCAAGTTCTCCACTAATCAATGCTCGTCTAATTCCTTCACCAAGATAAGGAAAGGTACCAACTCCAGCATCTCCAACAAATAAGATGTTATTCTTTTGAAATGGTGTTTGTAATCCTAGTGGAATTAATCCACCAGCATAATACACGGGGTTTCCAGTAATATTCATTTTATTCATAAATGAGTGCAACAATTTTGGTAATGAAATCTGTCGAGTTTCAAGGAGACCTACTCCAACATTTACTTCTTTTGTATCTGGATTTCTTGGAAAAATCCAATAATATCCAACCTTTCCAAAATAATAAATTATAATCCGATGCGGATCAAAAAAATTACAATTAGTAAGTGTTTCTTGATAAGTCAATCCTTTCAATCCTTGATTTAATCCTAATGATTTTTTAATAATACTAGGGCAACCAGATGCATCAATGATAACATCAGCTGATAATTGATTTATTTTTGATATTCGGGCATTGGTTTGAATGTTAACCTCATATTCTTCAGCTTGTTTGGCTAATTGATCGATGAACGCAGGTTTATTGAGCATAAATGTAGGACTATTTGTAGGTGAGAATTTTTCATAATATGTTTTATTCCCTATGATAATTTCAACTTGATGTATGTTATTAAAAACACTTTTTCCTTTGGGAATCCATTGATTATTTATCTCTGAAAAAAATGCTTCACCACATCGTCGTCCATCATGATTATACGCTATAGTAGGATGTCGTTCATATAAGGAAACAGAAATATGTTCATCACGTTTTTTTAACGAAATCGCAGTACTTAACCCCGCAACTCCGCCACCAATGATATCTACTTGCATGATAGTTAGTAAAACATGTTTTTTAGTTAAATAATCTTTTACCAAAAGCAACAAAAAAAAGATGAAGAAAGATTACGGTGTAATCCCAATTGTTACATTGACATCATTAATCTTCCATGTTTTCACATGCTCTGCATTCACTGAAGAAGTGATTTCAAATGGTTTAGATCTTGTCTCATTAGCGATATATTCTTTCCAATCATTTGCTGCAATTTTTTGATCATCTGGTAGAGTTACTTGTGTTTGAATGTGTTGTTCCACGTCAAGATTAAGTTCTTTTCGCATGGATTGAATTCGCCTGACCATCTCTCGAGCAAAGCCTTCTGCTTCTAGTTCTTTTGTTAGTTCAGTGTCAAGAAGAAGTATTGCATCTCCGGCTTGCGTTCGAGCGATGTGTTCTTTTTCTTCTTCTTCAACTAAGAAATCATCTTTTGAAAACGCTAGTTCTTCATCATCTATTTCAAGTGTTATTGATCCTTGTTTTTGAATTGTTTCATAAAGATTTATTGGATCCATCTGAGCAATGACTTTATTAAATGAGCCCATTTTCTCTTTTAATCTGGGACCAAGCACAGCAAAATTTGGTTTGACCTTGCGATTAATGTATTTATCTGTTTTTCGTTCAAAAGAGATTTTTTTAACATTGACTTCTTCAACAAGTAAATCAAGTAAATTCTTGATTTTTTCTTCCACATGTTCATCACATACAAGCATTGCTTCTGGAAGAGGATAGCGTACATTAATCCCAATCTTTGATCGTAACGCCCGACCTACTTCTACCAAACCTCTGATTTGTTTCATTCCATATTCTAATTCATCATTGATCCGATTCGTTTCAACTGTTGGATAATCGCAGAGATGAATGCTTTCTGGCATTGAACTAGTTCGAAGATTTTGATAGATTTCCTCAGTGATAAAAGGAGTGAACGGAGCAATTAACGTTGAAATTCCAAGAAAGATATCATAAATCGTCGTATACGCAGCTAGTTTATCCATGGTTTTTTCTTCTTCCCACAATCGCTTCCGACTGCGACGTAAATACCAATTACTGAAATCATCAGTTACGAATTGTTCAACAGCTCGGGCAGCTTTATGAGTATTAAACGTTTTCATCTTTGATCGAACGGTTTTTACAAGTTTGTTATATCGACTTAAAATCCATTTGTCCAACGGTGATCGTTGTTCAAACTCTACTTGATCATTATCAAAATCAAACGAATCGATTGAAGCGTAAGTAGTAAAGAAATTGTACGAATTCCAAACGGTTAAAATAAATTTTGCAAGCGTTTCTTTTACCGCTTCTTCATAAAAACGAGTTGAGTTCCAAGGAGCATTTGAAGAAATAAGATACCATCGAAGTGCATCTGCACCTTCACGATCAAGAATGATATCCGGGTTGACATAATTTCGTTTACTCTTACTCATTTTTTGACTTTTCTTATCTAGGACAAGGCCAAGGGTAAGAACATTTTTGTATGGTGGTTTATTAAATAATATTGTTGAGATCGCAAGTAATGAATAAAACCAGCCACGAGTTTGATCCAGTGCTTCACTTATGAAATCCACTGGAAAATTATGATCGAACGCCTCTTTATTTTCGAATGGATAATGCCATTGAGCAAAAAAAGCACTTCCACTATCATACCAACAATCAATGACTTCTGGTTCACGAACCATGTTCCGATTACATTTCGGACAATGAATAATTAACTCATCAACGTATGGTTTATGTAAATCATAATCATCAGTAAAATTAGCACTTAACTTTCGAAGTTCTTCAACACTTCCCACACAAATCCGATGATTGCATTCTTTGTTTTCACACGTCCAAATAGGAAGTGGTGTCCCCCAATACCGATTTCTTGATAATGCCCAATCTTTGACATCATTAATAAAAGCACCAAATCTTCCCTGTTGCAAATGCTGAGGATACCAATTGATTTGATTATTATTATTTGTTAACTCTTTTTGGACTTGACTCATGCCAATAAACCAGGATTCCATCGCATAGTACAATAATGGTGAATCACACCGCCAACAAAACGGGTATTCATGCTCATATTCATGGACTCCTTCAAGTAATCCTTTTTCATCTAAATATTTAATTATTTTTGAATCTGCATCTTTTACAAATTCACCTTTCCATAATTCTACTTCATCTTTAAATGTACCATCCAACTTTACCAGTTGAACCACGGGAAGATCATAAGATTTACCAACATTATAATCATCTTCACCAAATGCTGGTGCAATATGAACAATTCCAGTCCCATCATCCATGGTCACAAAATCAGCACAAATAATATACCATGCTTTTTTGTCCGGATGAGCATAAGGAAACAATGGTTCATATTCAGTATGTTCAAGTTCTTTACCTTTAAAACCATCTAAGAGGTCGTAATCTTCTCCTTTTAACAAGGTCGCAGCACGTTGTTCAGCTAAAATCATTTCTTCTCCATGATACCTAACCTTAATGTATAATTCATCAGGATGAACAGCAAGAGCTACATTAGAAAGAAGTGTCCATGGCGTGGTTGTCCAAGCTAAAAAATAGGTGTTTTCATTTTTTAATTTGAACTTAACAAAAATCGAGGGGTCTTCCACAGTTTTATATCCTTGCGCGACCTCATGAGCAGAAAGTGCAGTGCCACAACGTGGACAATAGGGAACCACCTTATGACCTTTATACAATAATTTTTTGTTCCATGCTTGTTGTAATGACCACCACACAGATTCAATATAATCATTTTTCAAAGTGATATATGGATTATCCATATCCAACCAGAAACCAATTCTTTCAGTGAGATCAACCCATGCATGCTCATATGAAAAAACACTGTTTTTACATTCATTATTGAATTTTTTTAATCCGTAGGTTTCAACATCATGTTTATCGTTTAACCCAAGTTTTTTTTCAACTTCGATTTCAACGGGTAATCCATGCGTATCCCATCCAGCTTTTCTTAAAATATAATGACCATTCATGGTTTGATATCTGAGAACTAAATCTTTGATGACTCTAGTTAGAATATGACCTGGATGAGGCATTCCATTAGCTGTGGGAGGACCTTCTAGGAATATATACGGTGGATCATCTTTCCGTTGTGTGATTGATTTATTAAAAATATCTTGTTCTTTCCAGAAGGAAAGCATGTTTTTTTCTACAGCTTTTGGGTTATACTTTTGAGATGCTGCTTGAATCATAGGGTTTTTCACCAAAGAATCATTTAGTTTATTTAAATAGTACGTGTTCTTGGAGAACTCACAAGTAATAAAACAGACCTATTAAAATGATTTGCATTCCTTTTTTTTAAAATAATCAAGGGTTAATACTTTGTGATATCCTCTAATTTCATAATTTCACGTAAGAATGACGTTGCATAGGATCCTTTTAACAATGAAAAAGATAAAGTGACTTTTTGATGATTATGATGAAAATCATCTTTTCCAATTGATGCTGAAAGATTAGAAATCCTGGAAAGCAATGATCGATAAGTTCCATACGATGATGCAGCAGGAATTTCTGGAATGATAAAATCACGAATATCAACCTGTTCCTCTTTGATGATTTTTTGTTGTATCCTTCCCATTTTTCCTTGTGCATAAGTTGATTCTGAACCCGGCACGATACAAGCGATGAGTGCTTTTCCTTTATCTATCTGCTGATTTACTTTATCGATATTTTGATCTGAAACCAAAATAGGATTGATCTCTACTCCATCATGAGTCACGGGCAAAATAATATCGCCCTGTGTTGCTTGATGAAGTGGTATTTTTTGTTGTATGCGAGTTGAAAGCATGCGATTAAATAAATATGATTGAAATGCATAAACAAACATTGTCAGTAAATTCTTTGGTAATTTTTGTAATGCACCCGGAAAATCTGTGGGATTGTTGGTTAAATGTTGCAGCATTATCTTTTCAAATCGTAATCTCTTTGGAAAGTTGTGAAAACCAGTTTTATAATCCAATGTTTCTGCTAATTCATTTCGAGCAATAGTTGCATCTTGGCCTTCAAATTCTGAAGTCTCAGTTAAATAAATAAGGACTGCTTTCTTAAAATCAGCAGATACCATTGCTCTTCCCACTTTATGAGTTATAGGACGAATCCCACCAAATCGTTGCACGCCAAAAAAATTTGGAAATCCCTGGATTGATTGAAATGGATGAATCAATTGATCAATGTCTTTTTGCTGTATTGTTGGGGAAACATTTCGGATGACAAGCGTGAACGAATTACCTTTAAGATCTCCGATGTGTAACCGTTTTTTGGTGTGATAAAGAATGCTAACTTTTACATCGGGAATACTAATATTTTTGATTTCTTCTTTTGAAATCTTATAAAAACAAAGTAGTTGAGTAGTGATCGCTCGTTTATCTTTTGTTCCTGCAAATGAAATCCTTTTTTTTGAAATATGTAATTTTTTTGCAAATTCTCTGATGAAATCATTAGTCTCCCAGTTTTTAGCCGTTACCCTAACAAGAAGAAGATGACCGCTAGTATCTTTTGGAAAATCAGTAGAATCTTCATTGACGATAAAATCCTCTGGTTGATACCGAAGTAATCCACCAATACCCGGATCCGAGGTATAAAAGGTAGATAATCCAATAGATTGTTCTACATCTGAAGGTTGTATCATTAAATCTCAAAAAAATAGTATGAAACAAGATTATTTCAATACTTTCTTTAAATGTTTTTTAAAGGTTTCCGTTTCTTTTTGCACTTCCTTTGTTGCTTTTTTGAGTAAATCAACAGGTGTTGATTTCGCACCAGTTATCAATCGAACATAAAGGATTCTAGATGGTGCTGAAGGATGCTTTGTTATCACTGAAGCATAATCAACATCATCGTAAGAAAGCAATACCTGTACAAGAGGATTTAACAAGGTTTCATTTTCCCCGATTACTTCGATCTCAAGTTGTTTAGAAGTATTTGTTATCACATTTGATTCCATGGTTTACTTCACCTTTTCTACATTAATCAATTTTATTTTAAATCATAACTTTCTTTTTCACATTTTTGATAGGTCAAATTCGCCATAATCCTGAGCTGTTTTTCGCTTTTCCTTATGACCACAAACGGTACATTCCAGAACTGATTTTTTTCGTTCTAATGTATTTCTGCATTCAGTACAAAAAGCTTTAATGACTCCATAACTAGCTCCTTTTGTAGTCAATTGCAGACTAGGATCAACTTGAATGACCTTTGCACGGAATACATCGCCTAGTGAAAAAACACTTTCTGGATCTTTAACATATGAAGTTGAAATCTCTGAAATATGAAGTGTACCATTAGTATCTCCTGAGATATCACGTTTTTTTCCAATAACATGAATCACATCAGCAATAATCATTGAAGATCGTACACTACGCACTTCTGCAAGTATAGTATCACCTTTTTGAACCACTACTGGAATACTAGTAAATGGTTTTACTGTTGCAGCATGTGCATTTGTATTAACCTCATATTTTCCAAGTCGTGCTGCACGAATGATACCTTCATCATCATATGTACCATCGCCAGCGAGTAATTCTTCTGAAGTTGACAATTTGTCACCTGGGAACACGATTTTTTCTTTCATTGTAAAACCCATTAATTTCTCATTTATTGGAATAATAAGCATTGATAGCATTGTTTTAAACCTTGTGGTATGACATCAGTGGTTTTTTTTAATCCCAGAAACCTCGAGTACGAGCATAATGAACTTCTGCTTTATGAATATCTCTAAGAAAACGCAGTTCAGTTTCCTCTAATTTTTTAATCAATCGAGGATCATGTTTTCGAAGAATTCGAGCAGCGGTATCTGGACCGATTCCACGCCCCATTAATGCCATAATTGCAGGTTTACCATACGATAAGACTAAACTAGCGTTTTTATAAATCCGTTGCAAATCTTTCCTCTGTTGTTGAGACGATTTTTTTATTAACACATCGAATTCATCTCTTCGATAGCGAGGAAGTACTGCAATCTTTATTGCATTACACCGAGGACATTGGGGGTTTTTCGTTACTCTTCCCACACTTGAACTCCAAGTTTTATGACAATTCACGCAAGCAAAAGTAATTGATATATCATCTAACCTTTTTTTTAATGCCATAAGTATTGTTCGATCAGCTCTTTTCGGTGCCATCAATCCCCTCATGGTTTCAGTTCCCGCTAGGCCAATCGGAGATAATGCTTGAATGTGAATCTCAATATTATGATCCTGAATCTTTTTTAGAATACTAGCAGTATTATCTATATCCATTCGATCCCAAACTAGTTTATCGATTGCTTCTGAAAAAATAGGTGTGTGTTCAAAAAGAGCGAATAATCGTTTAACACCAATATTTTTTACATCGAAATCTTTTCGTAATGCGCCGAATTTTCTCGCAGCATGAACCAATTGCCATCGGATATATGTTGAATTACTAATGATGGTTTGTAACAGATAAACAAGAGACTCCGGTTTGAGTGAAAAAAGAATATCTTTTATTTTCTCAGGAGGAATTCTTCCAGGTAGTTCTAAGTGTATACGGTATGGATCATTAGTGATACCAATGCTTTCTCCAATGGATTGTGCTAAAAAGGCTGAAATGATTCTACCGAGTGTTTCATTAACCTTTGTTCCACCACAAATATTAATGATCATTGTTTGATCTTGAACTTCAATGGTGATTGTTTGATCATCTGGAACAAGGAATCCTTTTCGAAGTTGTTTTTGCACATGGTCCTCTAATTTTTTAAATGATTGATGATTGCACGGATATTCACTAATATTTTGCTGTTCAGCAATCCGTCTTCGTAACATTCCTACTTCCTGGGAAACAGAGAATGGAACTGGAATGTCTTCACCCGTCCATGAAGGAACTTCTCCGATTTCTTTTGATTGTGAAACCAGAATTTCTTCTTCCTCTCTTTTAACGATAATCCATGGACGTCCATGTAAGATGAAACGGGCACCTTCAAATCCATAATTTAATACAAAGCTTTCATCTAGTTTTCCAATTCGTTTTCTAGATGAAATATCCACAGCGACATAGGTTTTTTCATCAGGTATCATAGAGATGTTATCAAGAAAATATGTTCGAGAGCGTCTTCTTTTCCCAATGGTATCCTCTTCAACCCAGATGCTTCGCTGATTACGTAATTGATCAATCAATCCATTAAATTCCACTTTTGATAAAGTATGAAATGGATAGGATCGACGTATAATTGAAAAAAGGATTTCTCGTCGGATTGACCCGTATTCTAAAGCAATAGAAATTATTTGATTTGATAGGACAGATAAGGGATTTTTTCTTACAATTAAGGGTTCAAGTTCTGCATGTAATGTTTTTCGTGCAACCACTAAGCTTTCTGCTAAATCCTCAGGATTCGTAGCAAGAATAATTCCCTGCGATACAGCTGTGCTTTGATGACCAGATCTACCTAATCGCTGAACAATTCTAGTGACTTCACGAGGGGAATTATACTGAATAACATAATCAGTTTGACCAACGTCAATCCCTAGTTCCAAGGAGGAGGTGCAAATCAATGCATGTAACTTGCTTTCTTTAAATTGATCTTCAGCTTCAATACGTGCATCCTTTGATAATGAACCATGATGAACACCAATTGGAAAATCTGGATATTCTTGATGAAAACGAGATGCTAAAATTTCAGCTCCATCTCTTGTGTTAATAAACAATAAAGTAGAAATGTGATTTTCAACAAGTTTTTTACATCTAAGTAATGCACTTGCTGATGATGGATCCATAGATAATTTTTTAGATAGTTTATGATGCTGTGAAGTTATGGTTGGTAATTCTACAGTTAAATCCATTTGTTTTGTCGCATCTATTTCAACAATGGTCACTTGACGTTTTTGATCTTGAGAAAAACCACCTAGATATGAGGCTACTTCCCGAGAGGAGCCAACAGTTGCTGAAAGCCCGATGCGTTGGAAAGAATGATTTTTTTGTTTGGTTAATTCCTCAAGTCGTTCCATAGCAACTGCAAGTTGTGCACCTCGTTCATCATAAGCAAGTTCATGAATCTCATCGATGATAATCCAGCGAACTTTGAAGAGATGAGAGCGTAATCTTTTTCCAGTAAATAAGATTTGAAATGTTTCTGGAGTGGTGATTAACATATCCGGAGGATTTCGAGATTGTTTCGCTCGTTCCTTTTTTGTGGTATCCCCATGTCTAACAGCTATAGATATTCCTAATTTTTTTCCCCATTCAACCGTGCGTCTAAGCATATCTCGATTTAATGCTCTGAGAGGAGTAATGTAAATAATGGAAATACCTGTTTCCTCACCCGTTTTGTTTGATTGGGTAAGAAATTGATGAAAAACAGGAAGAACAGCAGCCTCAGTTTTTCCATGTCCTGTAGGTGCAAGTAATAATACGTGATGCATATCAAGGATTGGTGGAATAGCTTTTTCCTGTGGTTTTGTTGGTTGAGTAATATTATGTGAAACTAAAAGATGTTGAATAGACGGTTGAAGTTGGGAGAATACAGAACACATAACACTCAAGAAATAAATAAAAAAAGAAGGGTTTAATAGATTTCGGATTCTGATATTATTCGCTGTATATTGCTCCGTAAAAGACAACACCCATACCAAACCAGAAAATGGTCAATATGTAAAATACAGCGTTTAAAAATCCGATGCTTGTAGCAACTAAAAGTAAGATTAAGGGAAGTAATAAAAGGAGAAATATTGCTAAAAGATTACCAATGTTTTCTGAGAGATCTATATTCATGATGTTTTTCCGCCTTTTTTTTATATTTCTGTGGGTAATAGAGATGAATTATTTAAGTTTAACCAAAAAAATAATAAAAAAATGGTTTAAAACAAATTTGATTATACTCAACTATGAACGGTGTTATTCTTCTGGTTGTATATTCTGTATGGTTCCAAGAAAGCTACCATCTAGGAGAAAAAATTCACTTTTGTCTTGATCAATGATATTGTTCATCGGGCCCATAATCCCATCCTTGTTTACCGCAAGCCCCCCACATAACGGATTAAAGGCCGGAAGAATGATGATTTCAAGAGTGGGATTAAAAGAAGGATAGCGTTCTTTGGTTTTTTCAAGGTTCAATCGTGTTTTCACCCAACAACTTTCATAGGTTTCATATTTTAATCGATCTTGTAACATTACGGTGGGATGGGTATGTCCCATGAGAAGATATGATGCTTGTAATACTGATTTTTTTGGCCATCGATGACCATGAACCAGACCAATTGAATCTAAAACTGTGCCATCTGACTCATGTAAGGTTACGTCTTCTGGTAGATACCATTTAATATTACCATCATGGTTTCCGGGAATAATATGAATGTTTCCCAGGTTGTTTAAATCTGAAAAAAATCTTCGTAATTGTTTTTTTTCATGAAATGGAGTTTGAGGTATGGAATGTTTAATATCTCCGAGGAGAACTATATCTTTTGGTTGGTAATCATCATATAATTTTTTGATCATATACCACATTTGAGGTAGTTGAGAGGATACGTGAAGTCCTTGCTCTTGAAGTTCGTTTTCTATGCCAATGTGTAAATCAGCAAGAATTAGCATTTTTTTTTCTTTTATGAATAACGCCGGTGTTTGATGAATTGGTTGAATAGTAAATCTGGACATAAGCTATCACCCTAAGCCTGTGATTGAAGGAAGTGGAATGATTGAAAGTAAGATATTAAGCAGTACTAAGAAATAAAGATGAAGGCCAACCCAGAAAAACGGTATGAGAATTATTAATTTCGTAAGAAACTGATAGTTATTTTTAATTGTGGTTCTACAAATCATATTATGAATTAATACTGCAGGAAATGCATATAAGAAAAAGAGAAAAACAAGGATTATACTCTGAACTAGGAAAAAGATAAGGGTGATTAAAGCATTATTTTGTGCTGCAGGTTGGGTGATTAAACTAAGACCAAATCGAAATGAAAACTGCAGGTCAACTAAGAAAAATAAGATTCCTAGAATGATACCATAAATCAAAATGCGAACCCATCTTTTTTGGAATAAATAAAAAGCATCATTATTCTTCGTTAACAAACGATGTTTTGTTTTTAAAGACCAGTAAAAAAGGATACTTACTATGGCAGCTATCCATAAAAGAATGCTTATCAATGGTAAAGTGATGCCGTTTTCTGAATTTTCTGCAGTTGAAGTGTAAAAATGGTCATCAACAAAAAGTAATGTAGATTCCCCTTGAATGGAAACCGGACTTGATTCTTGTTGATTCAGTGTAAGCGTGAACTGTGGCCCTCTTCCAGCAAGAATCATAGGATTTGAGAGGTTCTTTCCATCAATCAAAACATCATTTGATGTGTTTGTTAGAATAATTCCACTGTTAAACAGTTCTGAAAGATAAGGAATGACCGTTTGTAGTTGTTGATTAATTGGGAAAACTGATTGGTCAACTGAATCATCTATGCTCGACATGGTTTCTGTAAAATCATCAAGTAATGAGAGAATATCATTTGATGGTGAATTGATTTGAGTGATTGAAAGTAATGCTTCACTTGAAGAATTATCATCAGTGAGCAATGGAAAAAAATGTACTGTTGAGTGTTGATAAAGTGATACTTTTTTTGATGTTTTGATAAGTATAATCTGATCAGATTGAGAAACATGATAAACTACGTTTTCTCCATCGATAATATCAATTTCTGAATTATATGGATAAACCAACGAGGTATTAGTTTGAACAGTAAAAAGGGATTTTTCATCTGAAATAATTCCTATACCATTAGATGGAAGTTGGCTGTTGAATGGTAATTGAAA
>Ga0102934_1002869_pt1 | contig 11843 bp, 15 predicted proteins | sample SalPonR2_A_D1_MG_FD_78175 | JGI IMG/M metagenome (GOLD analysis project Ga0102934, IMG submission 78175) | Salt pond soil microbial communities from South San Francisco under conditions of wetland restoration - Salt Pond MetaG R2_A_D1_MG | ecosystem: Environmental > Aquatic > Marine > Intertidal...
GGGGGAAGTGTTGTTGTTGGAACTTGTCACAGACATCCCACCCCGCGTCGACTTGCCAATCAGGTCTCCCACCCTCCCTCCCTCCCTCTCTCCCTCCCTCCCGCCCGCCCATTTTACCTCGAACCGGTTCAGGAAAGAGACACCGAAGCGATCCAATCCCCGAAACGGCAAGTTTCCCGCCACCGCCATGGCGTTCCCTGGGAGAGAGGGAGGGAGGGAGGGCATTTGGAAGGGCATGGGGAGAAAGAGGGATGGAAAAGGATGGAGGGAGGAAGGAGGAGGAGGAAGTGAAGGTGAGGATCTCAGGGCTGTAATCCAACGCAGCAAGACTTCACGCCGCGGCGACCAGCCCGGAAAGAGAACCCCTCCCTCCCTCCCTCCTTCCCATCTCCCTCCCTCCCTCCCTCCCTACCGGGGATCACCCTCTCCTCAGGCCCGTCCATGACCGCCACGAACCGGTCGGTCGTGGGCTCGGGACCAATGCGTTGCCCGGGAAAGTCGCGACCGATCAGGTACCGAATGAACTGGGGAGGGAGGGAGGGATGGAAGTTGGACGCTGCGAATGGTCCTCCGTCATACAAGCAATGTGCTGAGTACAGAGCACGAGGGCGGGGTGGAAAGGGAAGGGAGGGGAAAAGGGTGAGAGCGAGGAAGGGAAGGGGAAAGAGGGAGGCTTACCGAGGTCTTCCCGGTACTGTACTGGCCCACAAGCATGACCATGGGTTTCGAGTCAAACTCGGAGTCCGAAAGCGCAGGAGAATAGAAGGCGTCATACATGTACATCTAGGATGAAACGCAAGGAAGCGGACTCGATAAGCTGCGATTTCATGATCTAACCCAAAGTTTTCAGGGCAACAGTGCACCGAAATGCCACCAACTGATGCAAAAGATTATCCCTGCCATTGGTAATTAACTGCTTTGGTGCTCATGGTCCCCTTGTATCTCTAACTCTCCAGCCCCTCTCCTCACCTGCTCGAGCGGCAAAATCGTGCTTTTGTAAATATTTTTAAGCCCCTGAATGACGCGCCGGGTGGCCTGATCCCGGCCTTGGTCGGACTGAGTACTCATGGATCCGGTGACGATCGTGGCCAGGAACTAAGCGGAGAAAGAGCAGGATAAGGAAGAGAGGAAGGGGGGGGGGAGTGAACGAGGGAGGGATGTGTAGTCTACACGGCGGCTAGCGATAAGCCTGCACTCGAAATAAGCAAGATCCAGCAACGGAGGCCACAACAATGACAAGTCGATGCAGTAGAGCACGTCTTCACGACATGTGCCCGTGTCTTCCATGGTGCCGCGGTGGTATAATGGGAGATTCCGATAGGGGAGGATGGAAGAAACATCCAAGTTGAGCCGACGCGTTAAAACCGGCAGTCGCTGACCTTGACGAGCGAGGGCATAAAATAAAATGCCACCAAAGCACAGGATGCCCACGTCAAGGCAGCTTCATGAAAAGCATGCACGCCACATGTAGTAGGGGCAGGTGGACTACTGACTACTGGTGCACAGGGAAGTTTGCGTGCTCCCTTTGGTGGGATGTGGCCCTCCCTGCTTCAATTGGCCAACTCTCGGTCTGCACGGGCTCCCCGCTTTTGGAGAATAAAAGTCCAGCACTATACCTTTTCAATGATGAAAGGGTATTCTCACACTGTTTGGTGCGGTTCGCATGCGGAGCACATCTTTTTTTCTAACAAATTTTATCGTTGTTCTCCGGCGTTATTGATGTCACACACACAGCATTTAGTGAAGATACCAACCTGTCTCATTGAGCACGCATGGACGGAACTCGTCCACACAGAACGACTCCTCTCCTCCGCGCTAGCTTGAAAAGGCCCAACATTCTTATCACTGGCACGCCAGGTACGGGAAAGACGACCACTGCCCGCTATATTGCGGTACGTAAAGGAGCTCGGAAAACAATGGGCGAGAGAATGCCTAGGGAGGCGACGACAGGAGTTGAGACGGCTGCGCACCTAACAGGAAGGAGATTGAGAATGAAAGGATGGAATAAATTGGTAGATGTGCAGGGTAGCTAATCAGCAGTGGGGTCGAATCTCTGAGAGCGCGCTGTGGAGGCGACCCCCTGGAAGTCAGGGGCCTCCACCCGTGGCAGTGAACAAATTTATCGTGGAAGAAACCTCCGCGCTCCGCTCCTTTTGCACAAGACCAGCTTTCTCCATGCTCGATGGCTCACGCCTGCCTTGCAATATACACAGGGGGCGACCGGCTTAGAGCACGTCAGTGTGGGTGACGTTGCCAAGGAGAAGGAGTGCTTTGAGGGGCGGGACGTGGAGCTCGACACCAACATTTTGGATGAAGAAAAGGTACTTCAAATCTGCAATCTTTTATATATCTCCTCCTATATCCTTTCCTGCGCGTGTGGGAAGGCGAGGCATGGGGTCATTTCTTGCCCCCGGCAGTCCTTGTAGTCTCCGGCGATTTGACACTTATGACTAAGACCCGGGCGTGTCCTCGTCTTACTTGTTCTTTCCAGTTACTTGACCATCTGGAAATCATTCTGGCAGACGGAGGGAAGGTGGTAGACTATCACTCCTGCGAGCTTTTCCCGGAACGGTGCGTTTTGCCTTTGCTCGTTCTTTTCTTCCTCTCCCCTGGCTGTTTTCAAGTAATGTCGTGTCGTTGTCGAGTAAAACAGCTGCGTGATGATATTACTGCTTTAGAGCTATCATCTCCACTGCCTTCGTACTTCTAGATGGTTTGATCTGATCCTCGTGGTGCGGGCGACCAACGCAGTCCTTTTTGACCGGCTCTCTGCTCGAGGGTATAGCACCCGGAAACGGGAGGAGAATTTGGAGTGTGAAATAATGCAGGTTAGTTTGTTGCATATCGGGAGGCTTTCACGTTCACAATGGATCAGAAAAGAGGGGCTGAGCGTTGAGGAATTGGTTCTTAGATGCTCCAGAGCATTTCGGTAGCTTTTCCGTCTTCTTCTCATGACCACCATCCCATCTAATCCTCTCTTTTGTTTATTTTTAATTTTTTGTCCCCCTCTAGGTAGTATTGGACGAAGCCCTTGAGAGCTACGAGAAAGAAATCGTGCACGAAATTACAAGCGAGACAGAAGATGACTTGCAAGAAAATGCTCAACGTGTCAAGGATTGGTTAACGCAATGGAAGGTAGAGTATTTGCTCAATTATGGGTTTGAGGGCCACAATATATTTATCTAATAAAATTTTCGTGTCCATTGCAGGTTGATTGCCGGGATCGAGTCCAAGAGGCGGAGGGCATGGAAGAATGATCGGTATTTTAAATTGCGATGCTAGACTCCAAAGACAAGCACATGATTATACCTTGGCTGAACTGCTGGAGATTCGCGATGAGGATACATTTATCATGGCAAAAAAATATAATAAAAAAAGAATCAACATGGAAACTCTTTGTCTGTTAGGGTCTGTGCGAGTTAGTTTCATTAATTGTGAGAAAATACGGATTCTCACTGTAGCCCCACAGTCAACAAGGACATACTGGGCATGATATTTGATAAAAAAATGGAGTACTGGGTAAATTCGTGTCTTCACCTTGCGAGCCTGCCTGCTCATATCGGTTCGCAGTTCAAAAAGTAACGGCCGTTAACGGCCCGACTCCGCCCCGATCCTTCTTTGAATCGCTGCATCTCTTGACTTCTCTAGTAACTTTGCCTTGGCCTCATTATTTCCCTCATAAATTGTTTTACGATTCATCATATGTGATAGGAAGAATGCGTAAGAAATGTTAAAAATATGAGTGTGCCATGTTGTTAGCCTTCTTGTTGCATCTTTATTCCTTGTCCGTTGCCCTGTGCTCTCGCCCCTCAACGTACTCCTTACTCGATATCCTTGGAAGGATCGACTTAGACGCCGACTCCGATTTTCACTCGTCTTATACCCCTGGCTCCTCCTCTTTTGTAAAAATAATGGACAGAGTACTTCAGTGCACTTTGTTCTTACTTGATGAGGTCTTATAAATAACATGCAGCGCACTTTGTACGCTTGATCTTTTCCTTATTGCATTTCCTTGTTCGACGTACAATCTTACATGTAGGGATTGTGCGCTGCATGCTGATTCAGTATCTCTCATAATGGAGCCACAAGGACAGCATCCACAGCACGAGGGACCTCATCAGATTCCGTCCCCACTGGACGGCCTCCGTCGTAGATGGCAAAAGGCACGTCGAGGCCTACGCGAGGCCCCGGCTCCAGAGGAGGACACAGGAACAAGACGACAACGCCAAGAAGGTCAGCTTGCTGCCGATGCACAGGCCCAACATCACGTTCATGGCATTTGCTCCCAGCAAGTGTTGCATCAGAAGGCCAATTCAATCGGAAAAACAGCAGAGGGTGCAGGCGCGTTGCTACTTCAAGACAGCAGCCGTAAAGAATCTGTCGGTTCAGACACAGCAGGCATTACTCAGTACGGAGGGCGGGGGCGGGAAATAAGAACGCATCGACGGCTTAGCACGGAAGGGGAGGTAGACGTGGCGGAAGACGACTTATGCTGCTTTGATTGGGGCCTGCTGATCGAGCCGGTGACCATGCTGTGCGGCCATACTTTTTGCCGGCATTGCGTGGGGATTATACTCGAGGACTCACAGATCAAGACGCAGGGAGGGACCCCTCATACACCTGGGGCGATGAAATGTCCCTTGTGCTGCCGTTCCCTCCCTGCTGTCTTGCCCCAGCCAAACGTCCGGCTACGCAACGAACTACGTGCAAAGTACCCGGATCTATACGCATACAGGTGCGTGGAGTAAGGGAGAGAAGGGAAAGGCTCTTGCGAGTGTTATTTTAGAAATCAATAAGCTTCCGGTACGAGATTGAAGGGAAAGGTTGGAGGACCAGCGACACATGTACAAAGCCTCGCCGACTCTGAAAATGCTGTCATTTAAAACCCTTGCAACTGTCCTCCTCTTTTTACCCTGTTCTTACCTTTTCATCTTATCTCTTTCGTGCGTTAGAATGGAGACAGTAGGCGCTGCTTTTGTGGAGAAGGAGAGCAAGATGCGGAGACAGGGACAGAAGAGAGGTAGGTAGAGGAGGGAGGTCCGGGGCTACGACTCTGAACGTCTGTGAGACAAGGGAGTGAGGAATGGGGGGTTTCCCGGGAACAGAGACTTTTGAGGCAGGAAATGTCTCGTATTGCATACTTGCAAGGGCTCAGCAATGTGTCTTTTCTTGCTCTGTCCCAGCCTAGCGTAGCGCTGAGATCCAGATCCAGACATTCTGTATGCAGCACTCCCTGTCCCGTTGCCCCGATGTTCACCAAGGAATCTTTGCCCACTGCGAGCATTGACGTGTCACATCGTCTCACCCCTGGCTCCCCGTCCCTTTTCCCCTCGCTTCCAGGCACCATAATGACGCCAGAGGACCTGGAGGGCTTGCTAGCGGCGCATCAGCGTCGCGTCACGGCGGCAAGGCGGGAAGGTCTCGCCGGGGGGCAGCGCGCAGGGCCGAGGGGGGGAGGAATTCTACGATTCCTGCGCCGGCGCCAGATAGACGCCCTGGCCGTGGGGGAGGAGGGAGAGGAGGAAGAAGAGGAAGAGGAAGGCGGGAGGATGGCAGGGATAGAGGAAGAGGAGGAGGAAGGGATGGAGGTGGGGGAGGGAGACCCCGTGTTCGAAGCGGTGGAGTTGTTCCAATCCGAGCTCGTGCGAATATGGCGGTCCCGACGTTACTTGTGTTGGATCCTGAGCTTGTTTGTCTTGATGGTGGGTTTGCACCCTTTGCGCCTCGCACCCCTGCCAGGCAAAGCCGCCCAGGTGGAAGCTATCTTGCGTGTGGACACGTGGACGGAGTGGTTGTCTTTGGAACGTTGCTTGGCTGTGGGAGACAAGGCGGGTGCCGTCGACGAAGACAGCAGGAGCTTGTCTTTCTGCCGGCTGATACGGCAAGAGTCTGGTTCCCCAAGACCCTCCTCAGTGCCGGCGAAGGGCAAAGAGAGTCGGATGGACGACGACGTTTCCCCTCCCCACTCTCGACGCGGGCACGGCGCTCCACCCTTCCCCTCCTCTTCCTCCCCGGCGTCCCGTGTGGAGGATACCACTTTCCCTGGGAGCGAGCTTTTGGCCACTATTTACATGTACCCCTCGTGGGGTTGGATAGAACGCGTCTCGAGAGGGGTGGAGGGGACGGTGATTGACCTTCTCCAAGTGCTGCAGGCGCCGACGCCCGCCTCCATTCTGGGAGCGTTCCCAGGTTTCGGCATGGGGGTGTACGCCCTGGCACACCACGGCTGGTCCGCTCCTTTCCGGGAGCTGGTGGCTTTCTTAGCCATCGAAGGGGAGATTCGTCAGTTTATGGCCGTCTGGACCGTCCTGACGATACCGACCCGCATTCCGCGCAACCCCTTAGACATTCCCCCCCTGGGAGACATGCCGGCGTACGCCTGGACGGTTTTGTCCCTGACCTTGGCACAGGGTGCCTACCTGCTTGCCTGCGAGATGTTTGCGACGCTCCTGGATGTGGTTGCCCTCTCCCCCATGCTCCTTGCCTTGACTCAGGGCACCTGTTGGAGAAGCGAAGCCTCTTTGATCGCCACCGTCCTGGTCCGCTTCTGGTTGATGTTGCGGGAAGATGTGCGGGCCCTGGAAGCCTGCTTGGGGCGTTACACGGCCTTGGAGGCGACTATTTTGCGGCTCTTCATCCTATTGAGTGTCTTTACGGCTCCCTTGTGGGCACCTCGGCCCATGTTCAACGGATCGGATTTGGTCTCGGCACTGACGAGTGCAGGGGGAGAGGTGGTGACAGAGATCATGGGTGAGATGAGACAGGCAGCGAATGGACGGGGGTAGGACAGCAAAGCGCGCCGGGGAGTGCAGGTAGTCCGTTCGTTCTGATAATCGATAGTTTCAAGTAAAAAGGTAGACACATGCTGCATTTGCTTACAAATGGCTAGAAAGCCTGGATGCCCAAGACCAATGACTGGAGCACTGACACATTAAAATAATCCACGTGAGAGTGGCGACTAGCTGATTGTAGGCGGACTTGTATTCAAATCAAGATATTTCAGAGATGGGTTGCGACTTTATTTTATTTGACCTTTGACTTTCGCACGCCAGCATGAATCTTCGTGTCGCAACTTTGAAAACAAGAAAAGCTGTTCGATAATCTCCCCGTAAAGTCACACACAAGCGATTCATCTCTAAATCATTCTCTCAGCAAGCATTTACCCCCTTTGCCTTACCCAGTCTGTCGGCAACTTGATTACAAATGCCTGCACCGAGGGAACGGATGGATTGACTGACCAGCCCCTGCTTCTCTAAATCGTTTTGATGCCCATCTTCTCGTCCCCTGAGGAGGGTGGCTTCCGCCTGATGGCCCTTTAAAGACCTGCACACTTACAGACAAAGCCGGGATAGCCATGCAATATCGCCCCAACGTCCGCCGTTGCCTGCGCATACAATTTTTGCCCCACGGGATGGGTGGCTAGAAACCTCTTGACGTCGTCCGATTTTCCTTCCACAGCAAAACTTCGATAATCCTTCCCCTCTGCTTCGACCAGGCAGTCCTCCACATGCACGCCTTCCGTGTCATACGCCTTGTCCACACGTAGCTGGGATCGAAGGAAGGGAGAGGAGTGAGACGGATGAACAGATCGCAGTCTTTCGGAATGAAGGAAGCCAGGTCAGGGCGTGTGATCAGATGCGTCGCTACGATTGTACTAGACTTGTAAGCCAATGCGCTAGATCTCGCCCCCATGCACTAGATGGGAGCCTAGGAGATGCTTTCAGAGAAATCAGTACAAAAGGAGAGGTGTCACGAAACAAGTCATCTGCACAGTGAGAGGATTTGAGATACTTGAAGAGAAGGAGGAAAATGTCGCCCAGCACAACGCCAAAGTAACAAAACCGATATTGCGAACCAGAAAGTACACATATCGGGGAGGGGAAATTGGAAACGCACATAAAGACATGTCGCATGATCTTCAAAAAGAGAAAGGCTGGGCTTGGTCAAAAGTCTTTTGAGTTGAATAGATCCTTTACCTTGGCCACCTCGACGCTCTTGGTCCCGTCCTCTGAGGCGAGCAGGGAGGTAACATGACTGTCGATCAAGCCGTGGCTCTACCGTTGTATTAATGAAGGAGAGCAGGAAAATATAAGGGCACGCATAAAGACTGTGGGACATTGCTACTCGTGAGTGACACGGGTAACACACGTCTCTGTATGACACGTCCACCTCCCAGGCGGTACCGACAGCTCCCATAGCCAGCCTACACGACAGTGTCTCGTACGCAAGATTGATATGGAAAAACTGGTCGGTGTCATGATCTGCTTGGTTTGATTTATCAATTGGCTCAAGCGCGCCACCCTCGGGTTGACAGAGGACATAAAAGTCCTCCTTCACAGACCTCCCTACCTCCAAGAGAGTATGTACATGAGCCAGGGATTCCTCCTCCGCAAGTCCCTTCCCGATCTATCGATATTGAAAGGAGGAGTGTAATCAGTTAAGAACATAGATTCTCCCTGCAGTCCCTCTGATTCTCCTGGGTCATCATGAGTTTCAATGAACGAATGCCTGCGCCGATATGGACACTTGCCTTGTATTTTTTCCAATGCTCGATACCCTTGATTCCCCCGTCCTCCGCTATCCCTCCTTCCGTCATAACTTTAAGTTCCACACGACCCTTGCTCCCTCTGCGTTTTAGACCAATGGTGGGGTTGACTGCAAGGTAGCTAAGGGAAAACGAAAACAGCAAGCCATGAACATGGAATCCACACTTAAATGTCAAAAGTCCATCCGACCTTTCAAACCAGATACGTACACATCGCGTCGCCCCACCATCCCATCTCCTTTTCGTTTATCATAAGCTCCATCAAAGGCATCTCCGAGTACCGCTGATGTTAGTTTTGTCGGAAGAGGAAGAAAGACCCGCCACTCTGCGAGGGCATCCATGGGCTCCGGAACAGCCGTTGCCATTCTTGTCGATACTGTGTATATAATCAAAAACAACCATTGAAAAAGAAGAGATGGATAACGCTGAACATTTTCATTTATTACGAACATCATCTGGAATAATCCGAGGTGGCAACGGAAACGGTCCAGAGCGAATTTATCACCCCGTAGACCGCGCTTGCACTATTTAAGCATGCACGATTGAAAAAGGCGGAGCACATTCGGTCGAAGGCCTTCGTCATGTTTTTGAAACAGGTGTATGCTTATGCACATGGCAATTATCCATACAAGGAAATGCATGACGCCCGTCTCAGACAACATGTCTGCGAACGTGCAAGCAGAGACTCGCGGAGTGAGGAGGTTAAGGCGTGGCGGGCTTCGACACTCGTACTGATTGACAGTCATGTAAAACATTGTTTCCTGCATCCACATGGCATGTTCGGTTATATGTACGTTTAAGTAAGGATGTTTGGTACATGGACAGCTTTTTGGAGTTTTGGGCTTGTATTCTTCACATTTTACGGGCATTCAAGAGAGTGACTGCTGTCCGATGTCCTGTGGCTGACGATCTTCTTATTCTGATCCTTTATACCACAGCACCGCCTCATACACACTGATGCACAACAATTTTTAAATCAGTCCGTAAGTCACAAAGATGTCTCGCAGTTTTTCAGTACTTTTATTCATGGCGGGCGCTGCGACAGCCTCCGTCCTTTTCCTCGCCCTCCACCATCAGCGACGGCGGCAACGCCATCAAACCGCCCCTTCCATATCTCAATCTTCACATTCCGTATCCTCCTTGCCGCCCTCGCTAGAACATGAGCTGTTCGCCCGAGTGGTTTCTTTTTTCGGGGAGGAATCGTTTCCTCCGATCCAAAAAGCCTTCGTCGTCGTGGTGGGCCTGGGAGGGGTGGGTTCTCATGCGGCACATATGCTTGTCAGGAGTGGCGTCCAAAGAATCCGAGTGATAGATTTTGATCAGGTAGGAGACACCTGTGAGAAGGAAAGCCTCGGTATGGACGTGATTGGCATGCCAGGAAGGGGGATTGAGACCCATCATCATAGTCCGCATATATAATGCATATTTATATCCACATGAAGGTCACGCTTTCCTCCCTGAATCGCCACGCAGTCGCCGGTCTGAAAGATGTGGGTCTATCGAAAGCCGAGGTCCTGAAAACGCGCCTGATGGAACTGGGATTGCCTCGCCTACAAATCGATGCTTGTCGAGCCCTTTTCAAGATGGACACTGCCTCCGTATTACTGGGCCCGTGGAAAGGGACAGGAGGGGGAGAGGGGGAGGAAGGAGGTACGCACATCGCATCAAGGGGGAAGCATGACGTGGGGACATATTTCTCTGTCCGTCTGTCCCTGTGCATCATCCCCGGCAGTCATGTTTTCAACTGTCTGTCAACCCGCATACCACCACGTGACCCTCCCTCCCTCCCTCCCTCCCTCCCTCCCCCTAACCATTCCGTGTCCCTCCTCTCAGTTCTCCCCACGTACGTCCTCGATTGCATCGACGATGTGCAGACCAAGGCAGAGCTTTTGATGTACGCACAAGATCAAGATTTGCGCGTTATTTCCGCCCTGGGAGCTGGCCTGAAAGCCGACCCCACTCGTCTCTGCATCGGGTGCGTGTCCCCGTACGCTCGAACGGATCGAAAAAGAAGCACGGCCTTTCCTTTGCCCTCGATCCATTTCTGTTCCTCCCTCTTTTTGACTTCTTCCTTGTCCTCGATCAGGGAGCTTGACAACACCAAAAACGAGCCTCTGGCCATCAAGCTCAGATACCTCCTTCGGAAGCAGGGCCGTGCCTGCACAGGTACCTTCTCTCCCTTGCCCTCTTTCTCTCTCTAAACCCACCCTAAGTCTCACCTTAACCTTCAGTCATTCCTCAGTCGTGGCCTATCACCTTCTATGCAACTCGCGCCATCCTGCCCCCTCATTCCCTCTTTCCCTCCCTCCTGTCCTCAGGCATCACCACCGTATACTCCCACGAGAAACCGCGCGGATCCCTCCTCCCTCTCACCGACGAGCAAGAAGCAGCCCCTTCCGATTTCGGAATCCTGGAACACATGCGTCTGCGTGTCCTGCCTGTCCTTGGTATCTGCCTCATTCCTCCCTCCCTCCCTCCCTCCCTCCCTCCCTCCTTCTCTCTCGCCCATTTCATCTCCCTATCCCGACCTCCTCCCTCTGTTCACCCTTATTCTTCGGTTCCAGCATGTGCCATGCTCCGTTCAAGTCCTCTTACCTTCCCTCGTTCCCTCCCTATTTCCCCCTCGTGCGCTCCTTCCCTGCTCCCCTCCCTCTCTGCAGGCACGATGCCTGCCCTCTTCGGTCAGGCTATGGCCGCCTTCGTCTTGTGCGAGCTCGCCGGACAATCCCTGCAGCCTGTGGCTGTGGTAATCCCCTTCCCCATTCCCTCCCTCCTTGGTCGTCTCCAGATGGCTCGCTTGCTTGGGAAGATGCACACCCTTCCTTCAGGCTTTTCCCTCCTTCTCCTTCCCTGCCTCATTTTTCTCCTCACCCTGCGTACCCCTCCTTCTACTCCCAAGGCACTCAAACTCCTCCCTCCCCCCCGCCCTCCCTCCCTCCCTCCCTGCCCCTCAGGAAGGACTTTCTCGCAACGTGAAGCACCGTCTCCTGCAGCATCTACGGAACCGCGAGCGCGCGACCTTCCAGAACCGCGACACGTGAGGAAGGAGGGAGGAAGGGAGGGAGGGCGGGAAGGAGGGAGAGCCCTGTGGTCATCAATGCAGGTCGTCTTCCTACGCCCACCTCTCTTCTTCTCTATCCAACCCTTGGTCCACGTGCCAGGAACGACATCTCCATGCAGGACATCGAGGAAGTGTGTCAAGATATATGGCGCTGTCGCTGTGTGCTGACAGGGGCCCGTTTAGGAACCGGGAAGGTCTTTGCGCTCACACGGTACGCCTTCCCTCCCCCCCTCCCCC
>Ga0102934_1002871_pt1 | contig 11835 bp, 10 predicted proteins | sample SalPonR2_A_D1_MG_FD_78175 | JGI IMG/M metagenome (GOLD analysis project Ga0102934, IMG submission 78175) | Salt pond soil microbial communities from South San Francisco under conditions of wetland restoration - Salt Pond MetaG R2_A_D1_MG | ecosystem: Environmental > Aquatic > Marine > Intertidal...
GAGTGCGAGCCCGAGGCTCGCTGCCGCCGCGCCGGTGGACGCCGACGCGGTCCGCGGCAGCCGGCCGCGCAGCCGCTGCCTGACGGCGAACAGCGCGGGCACGATGAACAGTGCCGTGAGGAAGCTTGCGAAGGCGGCCACCGTCACCAGGCCACCGAAGCGCTGCAGCGTGGGCAGCTCGCTGGTGAGCAGTACCGCGAAGCCCAGCCCGAGGGCGGCGGCGTTGAAGAAGCAGGCGCGGGCGGTGCCCGGCATCGCCGTTGCAATGGCCTCGCCGAGGTCTTCGTCGAAAGCCCGCAGGGCGTGCCGGATGCGGTCGATGAGGTGGATGGCGAAGTCCACACCCACGCCCACCGATATTGCCGCGAACATGGACGTGGCCGGCTCGAGGAACACGCCGAGATAGCCCATGACGCCGTAGAGCACCAGCACCGTGAAACTCACCGGCACGAGCGCGATCACGCCGGCCCAGATCCTGCCGAAGGTGAGGCAGGAGATGGCGAGCACCATCGCCAGCGAGAGGCCGACGCTGAGGAAATGGGAATCCTGCAGGCGGCTCATCCAGTGGTAGCCGATATTGACGTCGCCGGCGAGGGTGGCCGACAGCTCGCCGCCGTCGAATTCCTTCTTCACATACTGCTGAAGGGCCTCGACGGTGGGGGCCGTCTGCGAATAGTAATGGGCATCGAGCACGCCGCGCACGAGCGCCGTGCGGTAGTCGCCGTCGATCTCTTCGGCGAGGTCGCCCGGGTCTCCGGTCACCTCGTAGAGGAAGAGGTACTGGCCCACGGCGTCGTCGCCGGCCGGCAGCACCCGGGCCGTGCCGGTCGCCTCGATGGCCCCGTGCAGCAGGCCGATGTAGTCCGCTATCGAGACCGTCTTCTGCACGTGGGGCAGCGACTCGAAGTAGTCCTGCAGCGCGAGAATCCGTTCCATCGCCTCGCCGGTCAGCAGCCCCTCGGGCTCGTCCGCCTCCACGATCACGTCCAGGAACGCGGTGCCCGCGAAGCGCTCGTTGATGCGCTCGTCGGCGATGCGCAGGGGCTCGTCCGCGGCGAAATTCTCTACCTGGGAGCGGTCGATGCGCAGCTGCAGCGCCCCGGCGCCGGCCACGACGACGAGCAGGGCGAAAGTGCCGAGCACCAGCGCCGGCCGCGCGGCGCTCCAGTTGCCGATGCGGACGAAGAAGCGGCCGATCGGGTCGGGCCGGCGCATGCGCCAGTCGGCGAACGCGGGACTGGGCGCGGGCTTCAGCAGCACGAGCGCGTTGGGCAGCACGAGTACGGAGAAGGCCCACGCGAGTCCCACCCCGAGCGCGGCGTACCAGGCGAACGCCGTGATGGGCGGCATGATGGAGGCGATGCCGATGCCGGCGAAGCCGGCCATGGTGGTCAGCGTCGTCAGTGTGATGGGCCGCGCCATCTCGACCATGGCGTGCACCACCTGCTCGCGCGCGTCGCCGTCCGGATGCCGGGCGCGGAGTACATAGTAGGCCGTCAGGATATGGATGGCGTCCGCCACGGAGATCGCGACCAGTATCACCGGCAGGGCATTGGTGATGGCGAAATACGGCGTGCCGGCCCAGGCCATGAGGCCGAGGGCGCCGCCGGCGGAGCCGAGTATCACGAACACGGGCCCCAGCAGCGCCGTCGCCCGGCGGAACGCCAGATAGATGAAGCCGAGGACCAGCAGGAAGACCAGCGGCTGCAGCTTGCGCGCGTCCCGGTCGATATAGGCCCCGAGATAGCCACTGACGGCGGCCGGGCCGGCCACCAGGAGTTCCGCCGGGCCGCCGTCGTATTCGCGCACGAGCCGGCGCACCGCCTCGTAGGTTTCGGCGGCGAGGTCGTCGTCGATCAGCTCCGCCATGATGACGGCGCCGGTCTCGTCATCGCTCACCAGCGCATCGACGTGCGGCGGCATGGAACGCCAGCGCTGCGCGGCGTCGGCGGCGGCCGTCGCGGCGGGCAGGCCGCTGCGGTCTACGTAGCGTTCCACGTACACGGCACCGTCCTCGCCGCGAATCGAGGATTCGGTGGCGATGCTCGCCACGCGATCGGCACGGATGTTCGGGATACGCGCCACGCGCTCCGAGACCTCCCGCACCAGCTCCAGTATCTGCGGGCGGAACACCGAGCCGCCGTCGGTGGTCATGACGGCAATGGCCATCGGCTTGGAGATACCGAAGAGCTCCTCCGCGCGGTCGTTTGCGAGCACCGAGGGATGATCGTCCGGAATGAAGGCTTCCACCGAGGTGTCCTTCACGAGCCGCGTGAGGCCGGCAACGCAGAAGCCGATGATCAGCAGTCCGGCTGCCAGCGTGACGACCGGGCGGGCGACGACGCGCCGGAAAAAGCGCTCGGTGAAGTCGCGGTCGAGGAACATCATTCCGCTCCCGCCAGACCTGGCGCGACGTCCCGGGCCTCGGCGGCGTGGGTTGCCGCCGTGTCGAAGATCCGCTTTTCCAGGGCCACCCAGTCACGCAGATAGGCGGGCGGCGAGGGCCGCTCCGCTCCCGGGCGCACCGCGGTGACGACGTCGGCGGCGGGCACCCATTCGCCCCGGCCGCGCATCGCGGCCCGCGTCGTGCCGACCGCCACGCACCGGTCCGAGGCGTCGATGAACGCATGTTCCAGGAAGAACCACCGATGGTCCCAGTACAGCAGCCGCGTGCGCACCCGGTAGAGCTGAAACACCCGCAGCGAATGGCGGAAGCGCACCACGCCGCCGCCGAGCAGTGCCGCCCAGCCGTACTGACGCATGGCGGCGACGACGCCCATGCGGGTCATCCACTCGGTACGCGCCACATCCATGATCTGCAGATAACGGCCGTTGTTCATGTGGCCGAAGGCATCCAGATCGTTGAACCAGACGCGGAATCGGCTCTCGGCCGGCTCCTCGTGGTGTATCCCTGCCCCGAGCAGGCCGTAGACGTAGGCCCGCAGCAGACGGAAGTAGAGGTTCATTGTTCGTTTTCCTCCGATCTCTGTGGCTGTCCGCCATCGGGCGGACGCCGTTCATGACTTCCCTGTACAGAGAGATCGGAAAAAGGACGAAAAACCCGCCAAACGGGAAAGGGCGGGGATGGGTCAGCCGTCGAGGCGGGCCTGCACCTCGGCGTGGAACTCGGCCAGAGCGGCCTCGGCGGTACCCAGCGTCAGCTCGGTGACGGCGCCGGTGGCGAGTCCCTGCTGGCCGAGCCGCGCGGCGCGGAAGTCCTCCGCCGCGAAGACGCCGCCGTCGAGCAGCTCGAAACTGCGGGCCCAGTGCTCCTCGGTCTGCTCGTCTGCCGGCGGCTCGGGGATGAGCATGAAGTCCTCCACCAGCGTGCGGTCCACGGCCCGGGGATAGAGCAGCATGACGTTCACGTAGTCCGGGCTGACGATGATCACCGCTCCGGGGAACAGGCTGTAGGAGAAGGTAACGTAGTGACGGAGGTGAGCCAGAGAATCCAGATCGGCGGCGCGCAGGAATTCCTCCCGGCCGACGGCGCTGCGGAAGTGGGGCCCCACCCGGTCGCCCGCCGTTACGGAGTCGGCGAAGAACGGCGCGATGGTGTCCTTGTGCAGGCGCTGCACGTGATAGGACTCCAGGAAGGCGTCCATGATCAGTTTCCAGTTGCCCGCCACGTCGTGGGTGCGACGGCGGTACAGATGCATGTCGGTCAGGCCCAGCGCATGGAAGTCTGCGGGCAGTTCGCCGAGGAAGGCGTCGAAGTCGGGCGCGGCGCCATCCAGTGCAGTCCAGACGAGTCCGCCGGCCTCGTGGCAGGGCAGGGCCGACAGGCCATATTGCCGCTTGTCCATACCCGGGAAAGTATCCGGCCGCGGCAGCCCGCGCAGGCTGCCATCCAGGTTGTAGGTCCAGGCGTGATAGGGGCAGACGAGGGCGCCGGTGCGGCAGGCTTCGTCGCCCTCCACGAGCCGGGTACCCCGGTGGCGGCAGACGTTCAGGAACACATGCGCCCGGCCGTCGCGGTCCCGGGTGACGAGCAGCGGTACGCCGTGGCCGTCGTGGGTCACCGCGTGGCCGGGCGTCGGCAGCAGGGCCGACGGTGCCAGCGGCACCGGCAGCCGCCGGAACAGCGCGGAGCGCTCGGCCTCGAAACGGGCCGGGTCCAGGTATACCCGCGCCGGGATATGCTGCATCCCGGTACCGGCAGCGATGCCGCATCCGGCCGACTCGACCAGCTCGGCCACGAGCCGTCTCAGCGCGGGCGTCAGCGTCCCGCTGCCTGTCCCTGCGATGTCTGCCGTGTCGCTGGCCAAGTGCATCCCCCTCCGGCCGAAAGCTTAGCATCGTTCCGCGCCGGGAACAGACGGCGCGATGGTCCATAATGTCGGCCGACAGGACGGAGCGGGAGGTTCAATGGGCGCGAGACCGCGGGTCGTCGTGATCGGTGCGGGCATGGGCGGCCTGGCGGCGGCCCTTGAGCTCGCGTCTGCCGGCGCGGCGGTGACCGTGCTGGAGCGCCATGGCGTGCCCGGCGGGAAGATGCGCGAGGTGCGCGTCGGCGGCACGGGGATCGACTCGGGCCCGACCGTATTCACGATGCGCCGGGTCTTCGACGAGCTGTTCGCTGCCGCCGGGCAGCGGCTCGACGATCACCTGCAGCTCGACGCCGCGGATCTGCTGGCCCGGCATGCCTGGCTGGACGGCAGCCGGCTCGACCTGTACGCGGACGTGGAGCGTTCCGCCGCCGCCATCGGCGAGCTGGCCGGCGCCGCGGAGGCCGAGGCCTACCGCCGCTTCGCCCGTCATTCCCGGCGCGTGTTCGAGACCCTGGACGAGCCGTTTATGCGGGCCGAGCGCCCGGGCGTCTTCGGCCTCACCCGGAAGCTCGGCCTGCGCAGGCTGCCCGACCTGCTGGCGATCAACGCGTTCCGCTCGCTTTGGGCGGAGCTCGGCCGTCATTTCACGGATCCCCGGCTGCGTCAATTGTTCGGCCGCTATTCCACCTACTGCGGCTCGTCCCCGTTCCGTGCCCCGGCGACGCTGATGCTGATCGCCCACGCCGAGAGCGCGGGCGTCTGGGTGGTGCGCGGCGGTATGCAGCGGCTCGCCGAGGCACTCGCCGGGACGGCGGAGGGCGCGGGCGCGGAGCTGCGCTACGGCTGTCACGTGTCGCGTCTGCTCACCGGTGGCGACGGCAGGGCCGCGGGCGTGGAGCTCGACGGCGGCGAGTGCGTCGCGGCGGACGTGGTGGTGTTCAATGGTGACGCTGCCGCGCTGGCCGGCGGACTGCTGGGCGACGAGGCACGCGGGGCCGTCCCCGGCCGCGTCGCGCCACCGGCCTCGCTGTCCGCGCTGACGCTTTCGGCACGGGCGCGGGCGAGCGGGTTTCCACTCGCCTATCACACGGTATTCTTCGGCGACGACTATCCTGACGAGTTCGACAGCATTTTCGCACGCCGCGCGATGACGAAGACGCCCACGGTCTACGTCTGCGCGCAGGATCGGGCGCCGGGCGCGCGGCCCGGCGACGGCGAGGAGCGCATCTTCTGCCTCGCCAATGCGGCCCCCGGCGACATGGATGCGGCCACCGTGGCCCGCTACCGCGATCGGCTCCTCGCCACACTCGAACGCCACGGGCTGGCTCTGGAGCCGGCGCACGATGCCATGCTGACGACCGCGCCGCCCGATTTCGGGGCGCTGTTCCCCGCGACCGGCGGCGCCCTGTACGGGCGGCCCACCCACGGCTGGCGCTCGTCGTTCCTGCGACCCGGCTCCCGCTCCCGGTTGCGCGGACTCTATCTTGCGGGCGGCAGCGTGCACCCGGGTCCGGGTGTGCCCATGGCCGCACTGTCCGGGCGGCTCGCAGCCGCCAGCGTGCGGGCGGATCTCGGCCTGGACGGCGCCTGAACGGGGCGACCCGGCCGGTGTCCCTTTTGACACGGCCCCGAGTCGGGCTGTTACTCTGCGCGCCTGTTGCCGCGGCATCGACGGTGCCGCGCTTGCCTGATGAAACAAGGAGCGTACCGACGCCATGTCTATGAAGTCTCAGAATTTTCTACGTCCGCTGAACCTCCTCCGCGCTGCCGGAACCGCCGCCGTGCTGGTGTTCGGTGTGGTGAGTGTCAGCGCCCAGCAGATGCCGGAGGGGCATCCGGGCGGCATGATGGCGCCGAAATCCCAGGGCCAGGGCAACGAGCTCATCCAGCAGGTGCAGGCGAAACGGGCCGAGATCGAGCAGATCAACCAGCAGCTGATGCAGATCCAGGAGAACACCATCGAAGCGAATCCGGAACTCGCCCAGCAGCGCGACGACCTGATCTCGTTCGTGGACGATAAGATGGCCGAGACCGGCTACGATGCCGAGGCGGCCCGCGGCCGCATCGAGAAGCTGCAGGGCGAGATGCAGAGCGGCGAGCTGTCCACCGAGGAGGAGCAGCAGCACCGCCAGCAGATGCGCCAGGAGATGACATCCATGCAGCAGGCCCAGGGCCAGATCATGCAGGACGAGGAGTTCCAGCAGAAGCGCGAGGCGCTGAACGAGAATCTCGTCGCGGCCATGCAGGAGCAGAACCCGCAGACCGACGAGCTGATCTCCAGGCTGCAGACCGCCCAGCAGGAATACCAGCAACTGGCCCAGCAGGCCATGCAGCAGCACGGCGGCGGCATGGGCTCCCCCAACTAACGGGTAGGAGGGCCTTCAGACCCGATCCCGCGGTTGGGGGTCCGGGACGATCTCGTCCAGCACCTTTGCCGACGAGATGACGCCCGGCAGCCCCGCGCCGGGGTGGGTGCCTGCACCCACCAGGTAGAGGCCATCGAGTTCCTCGCTGCGGTTGTGGGGGCGGAACCATGCCGTCTGCAGCAGGATGGGCTGCAGTCCGAAGGCGGCGCCCTTTACCGACCAGAGCCGGTCGCGGAAATCCGCCGGCGTCATCGTCCTTGATGTGACCACGTGCTGCTCGAGATCCGGCAGCACGGTCTCCGACAGGCTCTTCGCGATCGCCGCCCGATAGCGTTCCGCGGTCTCCGACCAGTCGATGCCGCTGTCCAGATGCGGCACCGGCGAGAGGACGTAGAAGGCGTCGCCGCCCGGCGGCGCCAGCGACGGGTCGGTGGCAGTCGGTCGGTGCAGGTACAGGCTGAAGTCGTCGGCCAGTCGCTGGCGGCGGAAGATGTCGTCCAGCAGTTCGCGGTAGCGCGGCCCCAGCAGGATCATGTGATGGGGCACGTCGTCGTAGCGCCGGTCGGTGCCGAAGTACCAGACGAACAGGCTCATCGAGTAGCGGGCGCGGGAGAGCTTGCGCGGGGTCCAGCGCCGCGGCCGCACGTGTTCCGGCAGCAGGTAACGATAGGTCGAGGCCGAGTCCGCGTTGGAGACGACCACGTCGGCGGCCACGGTCTCGCCGTCGCGCAGCCTGACGCCCGCCGCCCGGCCGCCCTCCACCAGTATCTCGCGCACCGGCGCGTTGTAGCGGATTTCTCCGCCGAGGGACTCGATGAGACCCACCATGCCGTCCACCACGCTGCCCGTGCCGCCCATGGCGAAGTGCACGCCGTGGCGGCGCTCCAGCTGGGCGATGAGGGCGTACACCGCGGTGGCGGTGAAGGGATTGCCGCCGACCAGCAGCGGATGGAAGCTGAATACCTGGCGCAGTTTGGGGTGCGAGATGTAGCGCGAGACCAGCCCGTACACCGAGCGGTAGAACTGGGCGCGGAAGAGATCCGGCAGTGACCCGAACATGGAGCCGAAGGAGTCGAAGGACACCGCCATCAGTTCGTCGAAACCGATGTCGTAGAGCTTCGCGCTGGCCGCCAGGAAGCGCTCGAAGCCTGCCACGTCGGCAGGGTTGAAGCGCGCGATCTCCCGTTTCATGGCCTCGTCGTCGCCGCTGTAGTCGAAGTGGTCGCCGTCGGCGAAGCGGATGCGGTAGTAGGGGTCCATCGGCACGATCTTCACGTCGTCCCCGAGCCGCCGCCCCGCCAGCTGCCAGAGTTCCTCCAGCAGGAAGGGCGCCGTGATGATGGTCGGTCCCGCATCGAAGGTGTAGCCGTCCTGACGGAACACGTAGGCGCGGCCGCCCGGGGCATCGAGTTTCTCGAACACCCGCACACGATAGCCGCGTGCGCCCAGGCGTATGGCGGCGGCGAGCCCGCCGAAGCCCGACCCGATGACCACGGCGGTGGGCTCATCGCTCGACGGACGAGTGTTCACCGCGCCTTCTCCCGCGACCAGCGGCGCGCCAGATCCGCCGAATGAAAGATCAGCGCGCACAATAGCCAGAGGGTGACCCACTGCCAGCCGCCGCCGGTCAGCGCCGCCCGCAGCGCAAGCGCGAGACTGCCGCCGGCGCCGGCGTTCAGTATGGCGGGCCATGCGGCAATGCCGCGGCCGGTGCGCCGGTGCCAGAACGCGAGCAGAACCACCTCGAGCACCAGTACCGCCAGCACGATGTCGACGATGCGGCCCGACTCGATCAGCGACTGCACGTGATGCTCCTCCCCTGTCCCGTCCGCGAAAGGGCATGAGAATAGCGGACCGGATTGCGGCGGGGAATCTCGGTTTGCCCGTCGTACCGGTTCAGCCCGCGTTCAGCGCGACGGCGTTCCAATGTCATCTACGTCATCGGTAATGGCAGGAGAAAGGGAGACGGACATGGAACGCACACCTCACACGGCGAACAGACGCCCGGGCCGGCGACAGTCGCACGATCTGCCCGACTGGCCCGCCCGATGGTTCCCCGCACTGGTGGCTGCAGCTGCGCTCACGATGGCGGCCGGGGCTTTCGCCGCGGGCACGGACGGGCTCGAGCCGCAGACACGCACTGCCGACGGATTCGCCGCGGAGCGGGGCGACAGCGAGCGCCGCCCGGCCTCCGTTCTGGAGGAGTTCGACGGCGCCGGCGCGACGGCGGAGGATCCCGATTCGGCGCCCGGGACCGTGCGCAAGACCGCGCCGTCAACGCCGCAGCAGCGTGCCGTCTCCTGCTGCGGATTCCGCATCTACGATGCAAGCACCCGGCTGTTCGACGACCTCGACCGGGACGGCTACTACACCTGGCTGCAGGTGACCTTCGATGTGGACACCGATTACAGCGAAGCGGAGGTCTATGCCGACATCTGGCTGCGCGAGCCGAATGGCGCCTACACGCTCATCCACGAGACCGACGTCTTCACCATCCGCGGTTCGTCATCCAGCGACGACTACGAGGTGGAGGCGGAACTCGTGGCCGGTTTCCCGCCCGGTCTCTACGACGTGCTCATCGAGGTCTACGATGCCTGGGACCACCGCTTCGTGGCCGACTTCGATGCGATGGATTCGTCCGACCTCGGCCTGCTGCCGCTGGAGGATATCTCCTTCGACGGCGACATCCCGCCCCCGGTCGTGTACTCCGACGGCAGCGGCGGCTCGGGCTCGTTCTCCATGGCGGCACTGGCCGTGCTGGCCGGGCTGGGGCTGTGGCGCCGACGGCGTCACAGTTTCCACGGCCCGGCGGGTCGGCGGTCCCGCGGGTGAGAAACGGATCACAGCGGCTCCGCCGACCGCCGGTTCCAATCGCGGTGTCACTGCCATGGAACCTGCGACGGATCATGCCCGGAGCCGACATCATCCCCTTCCCGCTGGATCGCCGGCGCCCGATCGGCTGTCCCCAGTGCGGTACCTACAGCGACGTGCAGCAGGTGGGACGGCTGACCTGGGCCTGGTGCGACCGCCACGGCGTGCGCTGGGTCGTGGCCGACCGCCCGCTGCCGGGACCGGCGGCCTTCGACCGCCGGCGCCTGCGCCGCATGGTCGAGTTCCTGGCAGAGTTCACCGAAGTCTCGATGACCTGACCAGCGCGCGCTCCCGCGCGCGAAAACCCTGATCCGATAAGGGCTTTTCCCGATGACGGCTGCAGATCGGCTGCGGCTACCATGCCTTGTGCGGCGCACGAATTCTCGTTCCGTGCGCCGGCCCGGCCACGGCATCGGAGCTGCGGGAGGTCAGGGCGATGCAGAAGAAGTCTCCTGTCTCCGGACGCGAGACGAGTTTGAAGAGCGCGATGGATCATGTGCTGGAGGCCGAGCAGGCTGCCCGTGATGCCATTCGCGCCGGCGAGCGCCGTGGCGCCGCCATCATCGCCGACGCCAACGAGCAGATCCGCCGCATCGAGCAGCGTGCTGCCGATCGCATAAGGCGTGCGCACGACCTGTGCGCCGATGCCGTGCGCCGGGAGACCCGGCTCGCCGAAGAGCGCGGCGAGGCGGACGAAGACCCCCTGAATCTCAGTGACGAGGAACGTGAGCGGGTGCGTTGCGCGGCGGATCGCCTGGCCGCGCACCTGTGCGGCGGAAGCGAAGATGACCGGCGCGGGCTTTAGCTATGTGCAGGCACGGATACAGGCGCGTCACGGCAGGCGCCCGGACGAGTCTGACTGGAGCCGGCTCGAATCCTGCGAATCCGCCCACGCCTACCTGGAAGCGGCCCGCACCGGGGTGCTGTCTGCCTGGGCGGAGGGGCTGAACGCCGAGGACGGCATCCACCGACTCGAGGCGTCGATACGCCGCTCCTGGCGCGGCTACCTCCGATCCGTGGCGTCCTGGTCGCCGGAATCCTGGCGGGAGGCCATCGAGTGGTGCGGTTGCCTGCCGGACGTGCCGACGGCCGCCCATGTCGCCGCCGCCGAAGAGCCGCCGGAATGGCTGGCTCCGGAACAGGGGGCCGGGGCGGAGACGCCCGGCAGTCTGGACGAGTGGCGCGAGGGGTGGCGCGCGCGCATGCCGTCACCGGACTCCGAAGCCCGCGCCGGCCTCGCAGCGCTGGAAGCGGCCGTCGATGCGTGGAGCGCGGCGAACCGGGACCCGGAGCAGGCCTCCGTCTCTCGCTCGGCGAGTCTGCACGAGCGCCTCGAGCACCGCGTGACGACGGTGTTCCGGCGCCATGCCCTGGGCCCTGCCGCCGTGTTCGCCCACCTGTTGCTGACCGCACTGGACGTGCAGCGCTTCCGCGGCGGGCTCGCGCGGCGGCAGGCATTATCCGGACGGGGGGTGGTGGGAGCCGCTGCATGAGCTTCCGTTCGCGCCCCGCCCGCTGGTTCGAGGTCCTCACCCCCCGGTCCGAGGCCACCGCCGCGCTGAAGGCGCTCGCCGACACCGGCGCGGTGGAACTGCAGTCCCACAGCACCAGCGCGGAGAGCATTGCGACGCCCGAGCTGCAGGCCGTGCTGGCCGAGTACCGGGAGCTGGCGCGGAGCTACGGCCGCTACTGGCCGGAGCCGCCCCCCGCCACGCCGAACCTGGACCCCCGACGCGCCGAGGCCTCCATGGCGGTGCTGCGGAGCTGGGCCGACGAGGCGCAGCCGCTCATCGCCCGGCTGGAAGAACTCCGGCGGGAGCGCTCGAAGCTGGCCTGTCTGGAGCGCCTGCTGGACCAGGCGCCCGAGGCGCTGCCCAGCCCTGCCGGGCTCGCGGCGGCCGGTCCCACCATCGGCTGCGGCCTGTTCCGCATGCCGCCGGAGACCTGGCCGGAGGGCGTGCCCGCCGGGGTCATCGTCCAGCGCATCGCACTGGAGGACGAGACCTATCTGCTGGCGGTCGGACCCAGGGGCGAGTACGAAGCCCTGGCCAGCGCCCTGACGGGGCTGAAGGCGGAGCCGCTGGAGTTGCCCCGGGACCTCCCGGAGGAGATTACCGACGAGCCGGGAGCCGCGCTGGACCAGATACGCGAACGCCTGGCCAATCTGGGTCGGGAAGACGAGCGCCTGCGCGAACGGCTGCAGGCGCTGAACGACGAGCACGGCATCGCGCAGATCATCGGCTCCTTCGAACTGCTCGACTGGATGGCCCATCACGTGCCGAGTTTCCCGAGCAGCGAGAGTTTCGCCTGGATCACCGGCTGGACCA
>Ga0102934_1002872_pt1 | contig 11832 bp, 7 predicted proteins | sample SalPonR2_A_D1_MG_FD_78175 | JGI IMG/M metagenome (GOLD analysis project Ga0102934, IMG submission 78175) | Salt pond soil microbial communities from South San Francisco under conditions of wetland restoration - Salt Pond MetaG R2_A_D1_MG | ecosystem: Environmental > Aquatic > Marine > Intertidal...
GGACTCCATGCGCGCGGCGGCACGGGCCGCCTTCGAAGCGAAGGACTTCACCGCCGCGGCCACCGCGACGAGCCTGATGGGCAACGCCTGCGGCAGCTGCCACGTCGACAACGGCATCGACGTGCGCTTCGATATCTCCGACCCGCCGGGTTTCGAGACGGACACGGTCTCCCACATGATCCGCCACCAGTGGGCGGCCGACCGGATGTGGGAAGGCATCGTCGGACCCTCGGAGGTGGCCTGGTCCAGGGGCATCGACGCGCTGCTGGAAGCGCCGCTGACACCGCACGAACTGAAAGGCGGCGGCGATCAGCCGGAGCGGGTGCGGAACATGGCGCGGCGCATCCACCAGCTGGCCGGCAACGGCATGATGGCGAGCGACGGCAACGAGAAGGCCGAGATCTACGCCGAGTTCCTGGCCAACTGCGCCGCCTGCCACACCACCCTGAAATAGGTGCCGGACCGAACTTTTGCAACTTTTGAAACTTGTTTCACCGCCCGACCGGGGCGGTAGGCGCCCTCGAGACGGGTGAGCAGGAAGACCTTCCTGCAGCGGTTCGTCCAGGGTATGGAGCCCTGGGTGTTCCTCCCGGCCGCGGCCGTGGTCATCCTGTTCGTCGTCCTGGGAGCGGTGTGGACCGAAAGCGCCCGCAGCATTTTCGAGGCGCTGCAGAACACCATCGTCGAGAAGCTGGGCTGGTTCTACATCCTCTCGGCCACCACGCTGCTCGGCTTCGTGCTCTGGCTCCTGGTGAGCCCTTACGGCCGGGTTCGCCTGGGCGGCGACGACGCGAAGCCCGAGTTCGGCTATCTCGCCTGGTTCAGCATGCTGCTCGCCGCAGGTATGGGCATCGGCATCGTGTTTTTCGGTGCCGCCGAGCCCGTCCTCCATTATCTGGACCCACCGGGCATGGAAGGCGGCACGCCGGAGGCGCTCAGGGAGGCGATGCGCTTCACCTTCTACCACTGGGGCCTGCATCCCTGGGCGATCTACACGACGCTCGCCCTGCCGCTCGCCTATTTCCACTTCCGCCATAACCTGCCGCTGGCACCCCGCTCACTGCTCTATCCGCTGATAGGCGACCGCATCTACGGCGGCATCGGCCACGCGGTGGACGTGCTGTGCACCGTCGGGACGCTGTTCGGCGTGGCGACCTCGCTCGGGCTGGGCGCCATCCAGGTCAACGCGGGACTGGATCGCCTGTTCGGCCTGCCCCAGGGCATCGGCTCGCAGCTCGCGCTGATCGGCGGTATCACGCTGGTGGCCACCATCAGTGTGGTCTCCGGCCTGAATCGGGGCATCCGCTTCCTGAGCCAGTTCAATATCGGTCTGTCGGCGGCAATCTTCGCCTTCGTGCTGCTGGCCGGACCTACGGTATACATCCTGGAACTGTTCCTCGAGGGGCTCGGCTATTACCTGCAGAAGCTGCCGGCCACCAGCTTCCACACTGAACCGGGGTCTACAGACGGCTGGCATGAGCAGTGGACGCTGTTCTACTGGAGCTGGTGGATTTCCTGGTCGCCGTTCGTCGGCATCTTCGTCGCCCGCATCTCGAAGGGCCGCACGCTGCGCGAGTTCATCCTCACTGCGCTGCTGGTGCCGAGCCTGGGCAGCTTCCTGTGGTTCTCCGCGCTGGGCGGCACCGCGCTGCACATGGAGATATTCGGCAGCGGCGGCGTCACCGAAGCGGTGCAGGAGAACGAGGCCTTCGCGCTGTTCGCCGTGCTGGAGGCCCTGCCCTGGCACGAGGTCACCTGGGCTGCAGCGACGCTGCTGGTGATCGTGTTCTTCGTCACTTCGTCGGACTCCGGGTCCTTCGTGGACGACATGGTGACCTCGGGCGGCCACCCGAATCCGCCGAAGGCGCAGCGAGTGTTCTGGGCGGTCTCGGAGGGCACGGTCGCGGCGGTACTGCTCTATGCCGGCGGGCTGACGGCGCTGCGCACCGCGTCACTCACTACGGGCATCCCCATCGCCATCTTCCTGCTGGTAGCCGCCTACGGGTTGCAGCGGGCACTGCGGGCAGAGGAGTAGGTGCCGGACCGAACTTTTGCAACTTTCTGAAGTTGTTTGGCGTTTTGGCGCAGAAGAAAGAGATATCGGGGCGGCAGAGCTGGCGCCAACGTACTAGCTTCGCCGGGCAGCGACCGAGGATGCCCGATGACTCGACCACGGCGACTTCACGTGCCCGGCAGCCTGTACCACGTCATCCTGCGGGGCAACAACCGGCAGGAGATCTTCTTCTCGCCCGCGGACCGGATATACCTCGATCAGCTGGTCGGCCGAGCCACCGAAAGCCTCGAGGCGGAGGTCCACGCCTATTGCTGGATGCCCAACCATATCCACATGGCGATCAGGGTGGGCGAGGCGCCGCTCGGCCGACTCATGCAATGGATCGCATCGCGATACGCCTTCCGCGTGAACCGCCAGCGCGAGGCGACGGGCCATCTCTTCGAGCGCCGTTACCGTGCGCTGCTGGTGGACGTGGATGCGTACGCGCTGCAGCTGGTCCGCTATATCCACTTGAACCCGGTCAAGGCCGGCCTCGTCTCGGATCCCGCGGACTATCCCTGGAGCAGCCACGGTCACTATCTCGGCGGGGATGCGCCACCCTGGTTGCGGACCGACTGGATACTCGGGATGTTCGGCCGCCGCCGAATCCGGGCTCGCGCCGCTTATCGGCGCTTTGTCGGCGACGATCCCGACGCGGAGCTGCCGGAGGAACTCGTCGCGGGCGACCCGGAAGACGAACGGCTGACCGGCGCGGATCGGCTGCTGTCGGAGCCGAACGACATGGTCGACGCCAGGCCCGCTGACGGCGATCTCGACAGCTTGATCGCCGCCGCCGCTGAACGGCACGGCTGCGAGGTGGCCGCGATCACGGGACCCAGCCGGGAGCGCCGCCTCGTGCGCGTGCGCCGGGAGATCGCCCGGCAGGCGAGGGACTGCGGCGTCGCCAGCGTCGCGGAGATCGCCCGACGGCTCAATCGGTCGGACACGGCCGTCGCCCGGCTCCTGAGGGGCTGAGCGCCCGGCAACAAGTTGGAAAAGTTGCAAAAGTTCGGTCCGGCACCTGAAAGCGTTTCGGTTTGCCGTAATCGCCAGGCCCGCCGTTATCCTCTAGTGTGTCAACTTGAGTTGGCATAACTATTGTCATGCTTAACTGACATTCGGGGTATACAGGCAAACGGATGCTGAGCATTCCACTCTCCCGCCCGGCGGAGCCGGGCGCAGACGCAGCGGCGCCCAAGGCCATGATCGGCCCGAACGCGGTGCTGCAAACTCTGCGCGCCATCGCCGAGCTGGAGGGCACGACCTGCTACGAGGCGGTCGCTCGGGGCGCCGCGCTCCCCGCCACCGATCCCGAGCACATGATCCCCGAGGCGCGGTTCGTCCGACTGGTCCAGAGCCTGCGGCGCACGCTCCCGTGGGCACGCTCCGAGGCCGTGCTGCACCGGGCCGGCGAATATACTGCCGACTACGTCGCCGCCAACCGCATTCCGCGGTTCTTCCGGCGGCTGCTGCGCGCGCTGCCGCCCCGGCTGGCCCTGCCACTGCTGCTGGCCGCATTCCGCCGCCACGCCTGGACGTTCGCCGGCGGCGGCCGCTTCGACACCGCCGGCGACTTCCCTGCCGACATCATCCTCAAAGGCTGCCCGACCTGCCGTAACGCCCCGGAGGCGACGGCGGCCGGCGCCTACTACGAAGCGGCCTTCCAGGGCCTGCTGCGCCTCGCGGCAGACAACGTCCGCGTCCACGAGACGGCCTGCGAGGCATGCGGCGATGACTGCTGCCGCTTTTCCATCGAGATCGAGGGCGCCAGCGCCCGCGGAGAGTAACCATGCGTATCGTGCTGATTCACCCCAACTACCACTCCGGCGGCGCCGAGATCGCCGGCAACTGGCCGCCCGCGTGGGTCGCCTACCTGGCCGGGGCGCTGAAGAAGCACGGCTACACCGACATCCACTTCATCGACGCCATGACCGGACACCTCGACGACGAGGCACTCCGCGCCCGTCTGGCACAGATCGGATCGGCCGATATCGTCGGTTGTACCTGCATTACCCCGAGCATCTATCAGGCCGAGAAAACCCTCGAGGTCGCCCGATCCGTCTTCCCCGATGCCGTCACCGTGCTCGGCGGCATCCACGCCACCTTCATGTACGAGCAGGTGCTGAAGGAAGCCCCGCACATCGACGTCATCGCCCGCGGCGAGGGCGAGGAAGTGCTGGTGAATCTGGTCCAGGCCGTCGAGAACGGCTCCCTGGAGCGCGACCGGCGCAGCATCCGCGGTATCGCCTTCGTCGACGGCGACGAGATCGTCGCCACACCGGCCCACCCGCCGATCAAGAGGCTGGACGACCTGCAGCCGGACTGGAGCCTGCTCGAGTGGGACGACTACATCTACCTGCCGCTGGGCAAGCGGGTCGCCATCCCGAACTTCGCCCGCGGCTGCCCGTTCACCTGCTCGTTCTGCTCCCAGTGGAAGTTCTGGCGCTCCTACCGCATGCGCTCGCCGAAGAATTTCGTCGACGAGATCGAGACGCTCGTGCGCGACCACGACATCGGCTTCTTCATCCTCGCGGACGAGGAACCCACCATCAACCGACAGAAGTTCATCGACCTCTGCCAGGAACTGATCGACCGCGACCTGGGCATCGAGTGGGGCATCAACACCCGGGTCACCGACATCCTGCGTGACGAGGACATGCTGCCCCTGTACCGCAAGGCCGGTCTGGTGCACGTCTCCCTCGGCACGGAGGCCTCGGCCCAGCTGAACCTGGAGCGCTTCCGCAAGGAGACCACCGTCGCCGAGAACAAGAAGGCGATACGCCTGCTGCGCGAGAACGGCATGGTGGCCGAGGCCCAGTTCATCATCGGTCTGGAAAACGAGACCGCCGAGAGCATCGAGGACACCTACAAGTGGGCCATGGACTGGGACTGCGACATGGCAAACTGGATCATGTACACCCCCTGGCCGTTCTCGGATCTCTTCGAGGAACTCGGCGACAAGGTGGAGGTGCGCGACTACGCCCGCTACAACTTCGTCACCCCCATCATGAAGCCGGAGGCGATGACCCGCAGCGAGGTCTTCAACGGCGTCATGAAGAACTACCGCCGTTTCTACATGCGGAAGAGCCTGTTCAGCTATCCCTGGCTGAAGGACAAGTACAAAAGAAAATACATGCTCGGCTGCCTGAAGGCGGCGATGAAGTCCGGCTTCGAACGCCGCTTCTACGACCTCGGCCGCATCAACTACCGGGGCCAGAAGGAAATCGACTTCAAGTTCGACGAGTCCCGGGTGCTCACGAAGGAAGAACTCGCGCTCGCCGAGAGCAGCCGCCAGCGGGTGGGCAGCAGCTACCAGACGAAAGGCGCCACGGCGCTGGCCTGCGGCGGCGGATCCGCGACGAATGGCAGCAATGGTCGCAACGGCAGGGGAGTCGAGCCGCTGACCGCCGAGGTGCTCACCTATTCGCCGAAGGAAGACGAGATCGTGGATCCGGCCGCGGTGCTGGGCGAGGCACCGATCGACGAGTTCTTCGATCCCCGCGGCTTCGCAAAGCAGCGGTCACGGGCGAAACGACTCTCCGCCGTGAAGTAGGTGCCGGACCGAACTTTTACAACTTTCGCAACTTGTTGAGGTCACGGCGGCTACAGCCCCGTGGGGCGGCCGGCTACAACTCCAGCGTCACCCGCTTCACGCCCCGCTCCTCCAGCTTCGGCGCAATGCGGAAACCGAGCGCCTTGCAGATGTGCAGCATCACCTTGTTATCGTTCAGCACGTCGCCGCCGAGCTCCCGGATGCCGATGCCGCGGGCGTAGTCGATCAGCCGCTCCATCAGGTACACGCCGAGTCCCTGCCCGGTCATGTCGTGGTGCACGATGATGGCAAAGTCGGCGTGCTCCCTGTCCGGGTCTGCGAACAGGCGGGCCACTCCGTGAATGCGAGTCTTCCCGGCGATGCCCGGCTCGGTCAGCACGAGCGCCATCTCACGGTCGTAGTCCAGCTGGGTGAAGCGCGCAGCCATCATGTGCGTGAGCACCTTGATCGGCGCATGGAACCGCAACCGGAGTTCCTCCTCGTTCAGGGTCTCGAAGACCCGGTGCAGCGACGGCTCGTCCTCGGGCATGATCGGGCGCAGCAGCAGCTTGCGGCCGTCCGAGAGTTCCAGCTCCTCCTCCAGCGACTTCGGATACGGCAGAATGGCCAGGCGGTCGCGCGCATCGCGCTCGGCCCGCTGCAGCCGCACGCGCGCATCCAGCGCCACGGCGCCTTCCGCGTCGGCCAGCAGCGGGTTGATGTCCAGCTCCGCGATCTCCGCGAAGTCCGCCACCAGCTGGGCGACCTGCAGGATCACCGTACCGATCGCCTCCAGATTGGCGGCCGCATGATTGCGGTACCCGCACAAGAGCCGCCAGATCCGCGTGCGCTCCATGACGCGCTTGGCCAGCCGCATGTTCATCGGCGGCAGACCAATGGCCGTATCGGCGATGGTCTCGGCCGCGACGCCGCCGTGGCCGAACAGGATCACCGGCCCGAACTGCTCGTCCTCCGTCGCGCCCACCAGTAGCTCGAAGGCGTCGGGCCGCGAGACCATCGGCTCCACCACGAATCCGTCCACCCGTGCCTCCGGCCGCTGCGACTCCACCCGCCGCAGCATCGAGCGAGCGGCCTCCAGCACCGCCCCTTCCCCCTCCAGGTCCAGCACGACGCCGTCCACGTCGCTCTTGTGCAGGATGTCGGGCGACTGGATCTTCAGCACGACCGCGCCGCCCAGTTCCGCCGCCCGAGCCGCCGCGTCCTCGGGCGTCGCCACGCTCACGGCTTCCACCACCGGGATGTCGTAGGCGCGCAGCAGCGCCTTCGCCTCGACCTCCGGCAACCACTCCCGGCCTTCGGCCAGGGCCGCATCGATGATCTTCCGCGCCGCCTCCGTATCCTGGGTGAAGCGCCGCGGCACGCTCGGCGGCGTCTCCATCAGCGAGCGCTGGTTGCGGTCGTAGTTGACCAGGTACATGAAGCCCTTCACCGCCCGCTCGGGCGTCGAGAACGTCGGGATGCCGGCCTCGGCGCAGATCTCCCGCGGTTCTCCGGCCGATACCTCGCCCACGAAGCTGGTCAGGAGCAGCGGCCGGTCATGCTTCTCCCAGGTCGAGGCGACCCGCTCCGCGACGTCCCGACCGGAGATCACGGCCGTGGGACAATTCAGCACCAGGGTCGCGTCGACCCCCGGCTCCTTCAGCACGATATCCAGCGCCCGGCTGTAGCGCTCACCGTCCGCATCGCCGATCACGTCCACCGGGTTGCCCCGCGACCAGGTGGCCGGCAGCACCTCGTCCAGCGCCGCCAGCGACTCCTCGGACAACTCGGCCAGCTCGCCGCCCTGCCCGATCAGCTCGTCGGTCGCCATCACCCCGACCCCGCCCCCGTTGGTGACGATGCAGAGTCTCTCGCCGCGCACCCGCTGCACCCGGCTCAGGATCTCGGTGGCGCCGAAAAGCTCGCTGAGCTCGTCGACCCGCAACAGTCCCGCGCGGCGGAAAGCGGCATCGTAGACATCGTCGGAACCCGCCAACGCGCCCGTGTGACTGGCCGCTGCCTTCGCACTGGCCTCGTAGCGCCCTGCCTTCACGACGATGACCGGCTTCATGCGCGCCGCCGCCCGGGCCGCCGACATGAACTTGCGTGCGTGGGAGATGGCCTCGACGTAGAGGAGGATGGCGCTGGTGTCTTTCTGATTGGCCAGGTAATCCAGCATGTCACCGAAGTCGACGTCGGCCGCACCGCCCAGCGACACCAGATGCGAGAAGCCGATGCCGCGGGCCTGGGCCCAGTCGATCACGGAGGTCACCACCGCCCCGGACTGGGTGACGAAGGCGAGCTTGCCGGGCTCCGGCCGCAGGTGGGCGAAGCTCGCATTCAGCCCGTGGCCGGGCACGACGGCGCCCAGGCAGTTGGGCCCGAGCACGCGCAGCAGGTGGGGCCGCGCAGCGTCCAGCATGCGTTGCTGCAGCTCGCGCCCCTCCTCGCCCAGCTCGCCGAACCCGGCCGTGATCACGATGGCCGCACGGGTCCCCGCGCGGCCGAGTTCCTCCACGATCCCCGGCACGGTGTCCGGCGGTGTGGCGATCACCGCGAGGTCCGGCGGCTCCGGCAAATCGGCAACGCCGGACCACGCTTTCTGCTCCAGGACGCGATCCCGATTGGGATTGACGAAATGCACCGGCCCCTCGAAGCCCGAGCCGAGGAGATTGCGAGCAATGACATGCCCTATCTTGCCTTCCTCGCCGCTGGCGCCGATCAGCGCGACGGAACGCGGCTCGAAAAGGTAGTCGAGGTTGCGGATGGTCACGGCTACATCCTGAAGCCATAGGCCTGATGCCAATGGTAACCGCTGGACGGCAGGAAATCCGGTGCCGGTGAGCCGGATAGGCGCAACTGCGTATTGATGTTGCCAAAGCGCCGACGGACGATGAAACCGTCAAGGGAGATGACGCATGCCCTGGCCCGTCATCCATAAGCAGCTCGAAGGGCGGCAGCCACCGCCGATCGTCACGGACTACGATGCAGAGCGCCGGTCTTTCTCCTGGTGCGAGGCCTGTGACGCGTTGCACGGCTTGCCCGGCGGCGGTGTCAACATCGCCTGCGAATGCCTGGACCGGCACGTGGCCGAGGGCCACGGCGAGCGCACCGCGCTGCGCTTCATCGGGCGCGACTGGCAGCGCACCGACTACACCTACGCCGAACTCCGCGACCTGAGCCACCGCTTCGCGGCAGGACTCGACGCGCTGGGCGTCCGCCGCGGCGACGCGGTGTTCTCGCTGCTCGGCCGCTGCCCGGAACTCTATGTCACAGTGCTCGGTACCCTGCAGGGCGGCCGGGTCTTCTGCCCGCTGTTCTCGGCCTTCGGGCCCGAGCCGGTGCACTCGCGGCTCAGCCGCGGCAACGGCCGCGTGCTGGTCACCACCGAGCGTCTGTACCGGCGCAAGGTCGCGCCCGTGCGCGGCGACCTGCCGGACCTGGAGCACGTGATCCTCATCGACGCGGGTGAGGAAGCGCCGGAGGGCACCACGTCCCTCGCCGCCTTCATGCCGGAAGGCGCAGTCAGCCACCGCACCGAACTCACCGACCCGGACGAGGTGGCCCTGCTGCACTTCACCAGCGGCACCACCGGACCGCCCAAGGGCGCGCTGCACGTGCACGGTGCGGTGGCCGCCCATCACGTCACCGGCCGCTACGCCCTCGACTTCCACCCGGGCGATATCTACTGGTGCACCGCCGACCCGGGCTGGGTGACCGGCATCTCCTACGGCGTCATCTCGCCGCTGACCAACGGCGTCACGGTGATCGTCGACGAGGAGGAGCTGGAACCGGCCCGCTGGTACCGCATCATCGAGGAGGAGCGGGTCGCCGTCTGGTACACCGCGCCCACGGCCATCCGCATCCTCATGCGCTACGGCGAGGAGCCGATGGCGGGCCGGGACCTCTCCTCGCTGCGTCACCTGGCCAGCGTGGGCGAGCCCCTGAACCCGGAGGCGGTGATCTGGAGCCGGGACACCTTCGGCACGCCCTTCCATGACAACTGGTGGCAGACCGAGACCGGCGGCATCATGATCGCCAACCTGCCCTGCCTGGACATCCGGCCCGGTTCCATGGGCAGGCCGCTGCCCGGCATCGAGGCCGCCATCGTGCAGCGGGAGGAAGGCGGCGGCGTCACGGTCGTCGAGGAACCCGACACCGAGGGCGAGCTGGCCCTGCGCAAGGGCTGGCCGTCCATGTTCCGCGGCTATCTCGGTCAGCGCGAGCGCTACGAGCGCTCCTTCGCCGACGGCTGGTATCTCAGCGGCGATCTCGCCCGGAAGGATGCGGACGGCTATTACTGGTTCGTGGGCCGCGGCGACGACGTGATCAAGTCCGCCGGCCACCTCATCAGCCCCTTCGAAGTGGAGAGCGCGCTGATGGAGCACCCCGCCGTCTCCGAGGCGGCGGTGATTGGTATTCCGGACCAGATCGCGATGGAGGTGGTGAAGGCCTTCGTGCGCCTCGCACCGGGCCGCGAGGCCGACGATGCGCTGATGCGCGAGCTGCTCGGCTTTGCCCGCAGGCGCCTCGGCGCGGCGGTGGCGCCCCGCTCCATCGAGGTGAAGGAGATGATCCCGAAGACCCGCAGCGGCAAGATCATGCGCCGCCTGCTGAAGGCCCGCGAGCTGGGGCTGCCCGAGGGCGACACTTCGACGCTGGAAGCCGATGACTGAACCTGGCACTGAAGCGATGAACGGACCGCCTGCACCCAGCCGGGACGAGGCGCTGGCCCTGCTCCGGCAGATGATCCGCATCCGGCGTTTCGAGGAGCGTGCGGCGGAGCTCTATACCGAGACGAAGATCCGCGGCTTCCTCCACCTCTACGACGGCGAGGAGGCCGTTGCCGTGGGCGTGATGCCGAATCTGCGCGCAGAAGATGCCATCATCGCCACCTATCGGGAACACGGCCACGCCATCGCCCGGGGCGTCTCCATGGACGGGGTAATGGCGGAGCTCTACGGTCTCCGGGAAGGCGTCAGCCGCGGCCGCGGCGGCTCGATGCATCTGTACAGCGCGGCGGAGCGGCTGTACGGCGGCAACGCCATCGTCGGCGGCGGCCTGCCGCTGGCGGTGGGGCTCGGCCTCGCCGACCGCATGCGCGGACGCGACTCCATCAGCGCGTGCTTCTTCGGCGAGGGCGCGGTGGCGGAAGGCGAGTTTCACGAGTCCATGAACCTGGCCGCGCTGTGGCAGCTGCCCGTGCTGTTCGTCTGCGAGAACAACCTCTACGCGATGGGCACGGCGCTCGCGCGCTCCGAATCCGTGCAGGACATCGCGGCGAAGGCCGCCTGCTACGGCCTGCCGGCCGAGACCGTGGACGGTATGGACGTGGAGGCCGTGCTCGCCGCCTCCGGGGCGGCCGCCGGGCACGTGCGCTCGGGCGCGGGCCCCTACTTCATGGAATGCCGCACCTACCGCTTCCGGCCCCACTCCATGTTCGACCCCCAGCTCTACCGCGACAAATCCGAGGTGGAGAGCTGGCGGGAGCGCTGCCCCATCACCACCTATGCGGCGAAACTGAGGGAGCGGGGCCACCTGGACGACGACACGCTGAAGCGCATCGAACGGGAGGTGGCGCAGGAGGTGGAGGCGGCGGTGGCCTTCGCCGAACGGGGCACTCTGGAGCCGGTGGAGCAGCTGACCGATGACGTCTACGCGAGCCTCTGAGCAGTGAAAGCGGAGCGGTGAAAGCGCAGCGATGAACGAGCAGTGATGAACGGGACGCGGAAGATCACCTACCGGGAAGCCGTCCGCGAGGCCATCTGCGAGGCGCTGCTGGCCGACGAGCGGGTGTTCCTCATGGGCGAGGACGTGGGCCGCTACGGCGGCTGCTACGCGGTCAGCAAGGGGCTGCTGGAGGAGTTCGGCGAGGAGCGCATCCGCGATACGCCGCTGTCGGAGTCCGCCTTCGTGGGCGCCGGCATCGGTGCCGCGCTCGGCGGCATGCGGCCCATCGTCGAGATCATGACCGTCAACTTCAGCCTGCTGGCCCTGGACCAGATCGTGAACAATGCGGCCACCATCCGCCACATGTCCGGCGGCCAGTTCGAGATCCCGCTGGTGATCCGCATGGCCACCGGCGCCGGCCGCCAGCTCGCCGCCCAGCACTCCCATAGCCTTGAGGGCTGGTACGCCCACATCCCGGGCCTGCGCATCGTCACGCCGGCCACCCTGGAGGACGCCCGCGGCATGCTGGCGACGGCACTCGCCTGTCCGGACCCGGTGCTGATCTTCGAGAACGCGA
>Ga0102934_1002873_pt1 | contig 11830 bp, 6 predicted proteins | sample SalPonR2_A_D1_MG_FD_78175 | JGI IMG/M metagenome (GOLD analysis project Ga0102934, IMG submission 78175) | Salt pond soil microbial communities from South San Francisco under conditions of wetland restoration - Salt Pond MetaG R2_A_D1_MG | ecosystem: Environmental > Aquatic > Marine > Intertidal...
AGGCTTACATTTACGGAACCTGCGGCCCTCAGAACAGAGCGGCCGTGGTATACTACAAATAAAAAGAAGGAGGAAAAAACCAAACCAAAACCCCGAAAACAGACAAACTGTTCTCGGGGTTTTTTATTTGAAAATATTATTTAAAATTTATTTCAATTCTATTCTTTTTCCGATTCCGGAATTTTCAATTCATCTTTGTTAAAAACATCTCCATAATGCTTTTCCACCTCATCAACATAATCCTTAATCTTTTGTAAGGTCCATTTATATTCCTCGGTTTCTGTTTGACCCTCTTCTTGCAATTTATTCAATACTGTCTGATATTCCAAGACTTGGCTTAATCTTTGTGTAGAAAAATGGTCATCATGATAATAATCTAAAGCGTCTGGAGCTAGGTTACTTCCTTCTCCTGATTTTTTTAATAAATCCATAGGTTCGCCGTTTACAATAAGTGAATGTTTTACATGCTCAGGGTTTCCGTTATCATCATATTCAAATTCTACGTCTTCTACTTGGATTCCTTCTTGACCTTTATTGGAAATATGATCTGACTGTTCCTGCGCTTTTTCAGTTTCCCCTTCTTTATCAGCGCTCACACCCGAATCGCGCTCATCAGAGACACTCTCCTCTGAAGCTTGAGACGCCCCTCCTGCGCCTTCTTCTGAGCCAGAGCTAAGATCTTGCAATTTTTCCTCCAAAGTTTCTCCTCTTAAAGAAGAGTCAATAACTATTTCTTTTTTATCATTTAGGTATAAGCCGGACTGAAGAAAAACATCTGAACTATTGGAATCATATACCATTATATAATTACCCCCTAAATCATTCATTTTAAAGCCCTCGGGTAGAGAAAATTCTTTAGTAACTTTTTCTCCTTTATCAATATCTATTAAAGTTATTTCTTTATTTCCGTTTTCCAGGGTAGAGATCTCCAGCCTGTCCAAATTGACAAAAGCTTGATTAACTTCCTGATAAAAATCATAGTGCCTGTCAGCAAAATTTGTATTGTCTATTTTCTCCTGCAAAGAAGGATTGAAAAATTGATAATTTTTCTTAATATACTTATCAAGACGGGGGTAATTATATTCATGTTCCACTTTTCCTCCCTCTATTTTTAAAGCTCCTTCAGGTAAATCACTGCCTCCTTTTCCGGGAATATTATACTCATAAATCCCGTCTTTTCCTTGTATCGGCTCCAACTCTAAAGTTTTATTATTCTCTGTCTCCACAATCAAACTTCCATCCTCTTTTACTTCGGAAACCGTTAAATCAGGGAAGGCTTTAGAATTAGATTCCAATTTTTGCCCCTCGATTAATTGCCTTTCATCCGCTTCTTGTCCGGACTCTGGAGTATTTCCTCCGAATTGCTCTTGTGCCCTGTCAATATTTTCAGGATTTAAATCTTGCATCTCTTCTGTATTCGGGGCTTCTTTTTTCGTATCAAGAAAAACAAATTTTAAGCTATTCTCTCCTTTCTTAAGATATAAATCAACTCCTTCTTTGGCATTTTCAACCTTGTATAAACCGTCTTGATGACTGTATTTATCTTCTGTAACCGAAACATCAAAAATATTCGCCAAAGATTTTTCTTCATTATTTCCTTCTAAAAGATTAAAAACCGCTTCTCTTTGTTCAGATGGAAAAATCGCTAATTGTTCAAAATTATCCAAAACTTTCTCAGGTGTAGCCCCGACATTTTGGCTTATAGTTAATATTTTCCGGGCTACATATTTAGGATCTCCACCAGTAAGAGAACAAAGGTCTTTTATCTTTCCGGCTAATTCCGGATTTTTCAAGTCCCGAGAGTCAAAACCCGGCAAAATATTCATGGCCTTGGAGTAAGATTGGGAGGTAGAAGGAGCTTCTTCTGCGGAAATATTTTCCTGAGCTTCCAGGCAAGTTTTAATGCTCTCTTCTTCCAAAAATTCCGGGTTATCGTTAAGATAATTGATCAAATCTTTATTTTCAGAATCAATCTCTATATCCAGATCATCAAGCTGCTGGGTAGAAATATTAACATCTCCCTCTATAATCTCCTCTAAAGGCGAAGTTCCTTTTATCTCTTGTTCAGCCAGGTCCTCCGGTTTGCTAAATTCAGGCTCTTTTTCTCCTTTATAGCTATACTCATAATCTTCTTGATCTTGGGCTGTTTCAAATTTTGAGCCAGCTTCATGAAGCTCTTCCTCTTGTTCGGAAAAATTCTCTCTTACTTTTATGTTGCCCTTATCTTCGGTTTCCAAAACATAAGCTACTTTTCCTTTTCCTTCTCCTCCCACGCGAACCTCTTGACCGGTATCCGCATCCACATAACCCGAGTCCAAGGCAATGCGATGGGCCTGCTGGCCCGCCCATTTATTAACCGCCTCGGTATCATCAGGGTCGCCATCAAAACCGAATTTGCCCGGATCAGCTTTAAGTTGCCTAATAAAGGCGTGTTCAATACCCTCGCCTTCCTGGATAACCGCTTCTTTAGGTATTTCCGGGGGTTTTTTTGTAGTCTTTGAATCTGTCTCCCCTTCCTCCTTTCCGGTGTTTTCGCCTTGCGCGGAACCATTTTCTTCAATCGCAGCTTCTAAATTACTCCCTGACGATCTAACGCCTTCATCAACTCCAGGGCCCCCAAAATTCTTTGTTTTAAGGGTAACCCAACCATTGCCACTACTTGTTTCTCCCGCTGACACTTCAGCCGGCCCGACGACATCGCTTAATTTATCCAAAACCGTATCTATATTTTCCTGAAAACTCCCGGAAACCATAGAACCGGAAATACCCAAAAATCTCAAAGTACTGCCGGCCGCTTTAGCAAAAGCCAGGCCTTTTTCCTTTTTGCCGCCCTCTTTCTCTAATTTTAAATCCCTCCAAGTTTCCTTGATTCCTTTTAAAACCGTATCCCGAACAAAACTGATCCGGGATTCTCCGGATTCAACTTTTGCTTGAGCTTCTTGTAATTCCTTTTTATCACCGGCTTGAGCTTCATATTCTTCTGATTCTTCGTCCCAGGCAATATTACGGCGAGCAAAGCTAATTTTTTTCTCTTCTTCCGTGCCTTCTTCTTTCAATTTTTTATGTCTTTCAGCCACTGAAGCTCCTCCGTAAACTATACCCCGTAAGGCGTAAGAGCCGGAAAACACACAAGCGGTATTAGCCGCTTCTTTGGCTGCCTGAATCCCGGAAATCTTGGTTTTTAAATATTTATTTAAAGTCCGGATTATTTTTTTGTTCTCTTTCTGTTTTAATGACCCGGCCTCCTGATAATAATTCTCTACTAAACTATTCAGCTCCTCCGTCAATTTGTCTTTAATTTCCTCAGAAACATCCAAATTATCTATCTTTTTCTCAAAATTTTCAATTTGGCTCAAGTCCACTATTTCCCCGACTTTTTTTCTTTCTCCTTCTTCTTTTTCTTGCTCTTCCTCTATATTCACACCTTCTTTTTCCAAATTGCTAAACAACTCTTTATATTCTTCTTTGCTTTTTTTTATCCCCAATTTCTGCTTAAGCCAAGCCGGCACATCATAGAAAGATTTAATTCCATAAATAGAAGCACCCGCCCCGGCTAAAGACTTCCCTAATTGTTTTTGAATTTCCTTGTTTTTTAAAACTTTTCTCGCTTTTTTCCAAAAGCCTTCTTTTTTTTCTTCAGATTCTTCCGAATATTCACTTCTCTCCTCTTCCGGGGAAATATTTTTTTCTTGATCTTTGGGCATATTTTTTTCTTTAAACATATTTTAAACTTTTAAATTTTTAGAAAATTTTTCAAATTTTTGCTCAAAATCGCTTTTTAATTTTTCTCTTTCTTCTTTGAGTTCCTTAACTAAATTTTCTATCTCTTTTTTATATTTTTTCTCCACTTCAAAAGTGGACTGAAAAACATATTTGGCCTCTAAAATCCCTTCCAGTCTACCGATTTGCTCTAAAGACATTTGGGAAATCAAAGAAGCTAATTCCTGTTTAACTTCGGGGTCTAAACCGAGCTTGGCCAAAAAAAAACCTATTCTTCTGCCTTTATCTTTGATTTTCTCCACTTCCTGCGAAGAAAAATCCTCACTTTTATCTTTTGTCTGTCTGGACATATAAACTATATAAAACAATAAAAGTCTATTCCAAAAAATAGACTTTTTGTTCAATAAAATTAATTTTTAGCTTTTTTCTTTTAAACATTTTATTCATTATTATTGCTATTGTTATTTTATAATAACACATTTTATATCAAAAGTCAAATTACTTGGCAAAATAAATACCTTCTTCCTCTTCGTCATCATCTTCGCTCTCTTGTTCATAGCTTCCAATTTCCTCTTCTTGTTCTTGATCATTTTCTTGGTCATTATTTTCTTCTTTGCTTGTCTCATCTTCCTCTTCTCGTCCCTCTTCACCGCTTTCCTCCACTTCTTTGGTAGATAATTCTTCTTCTTGATTGTCTTCTTTATTCTCTTCTTCACTGGAAAAATAACTCTCCGGAGCTTCCGCTTCTTCCCGATTATGAAGATTAACTCCGCTTACACCCCGGTCTTGCAGGGCCTCATATTCTTCCGCGCTGATCAAAACTTCTCGTGGCTTGGCTCCGTTGGCCGGACCGATCACTCCGGCCTCTTCCAGTTCATCCAGGAGACCGGCCGCCCGGGCATAACCCACGCGCAACTTTCTCTGCAGAAAAGAAGCCGAGGCCTTGCCGGAGTTAATAACCGTCTCCTTGGCATCCTCAAAATAATCATCCTGTTCGTCATCTTTTTCCGAAAATCCTCCGGAAGAAACCCCTTCTACTTTTTGCTTCTCGGTTACCTCTTTTAAGTAATCAAATTCTCCGCTTCTTTCCTTAATATAATTAACCACCCGCTTTACCTCGGAATCACTGATAAAAACACCTTGAATTCTTTTGGGCTTGGAAATCTCGGGACTGACAAAAAGCATATCTCCTTGTCCCAATAATTTCTCCGCGCCCAAAGCGTCTAAAATGGTTTTGGAATCCACACCGGAAGCCACGGAAAAAGCTATCCGAGTGGGAATATTGGCTTTGATCAAGCCGGTAATTACATCCACACTCGGTCTTTGAGTAGCCAAAACCAAGTGAATCCCCACGGCTCTGGCCATTTGAGTTAAACGGATAACCCCCGCTTCCACATCACGGCCGGCGGCTACCATTAAATCCGCCAATTCATCCACAATAAAAACAATATAAGGCATTTTCTCCTGAGTTGCGGCATTATAGGATCCAATATCTCTTTTTTTGGCTTGCGACAAAATTTCAAACCGCCTGTCCATTTCATTTAAACACCATTTCAAGGCATTGATGGTTTTACTTATCTCGGTAATTACCGGGGTCAAAAGGTGGGGAATACCGTTATAAATGGGAAGCTCCACCCTTTTGGGATCCACCATAATAAAACGTAAAGTATCCGGATTATTCTGATAAAGCAAACTGACGATCAAGGAATTGATACAAACCGATTTTCCGGAATTAGTGGCTCCGGCAATTAATAAATGAGGCATGCGAGTAATATCATAACTCCAGCTATGGCCGGTAACATCCTCTCCCAGGGCCATAAGCAAATTACCTTTCTTTTGCTTAAAATCTCTGCTGTCCAGAATCTCTTTTAAATTTACCATGGCCTTGGTCTTATTGGGAACTTCTATGCCCACCAAGGATTTTCCCGGAATCGGGGCCTCAATTCTAAGAGGGTGAGCGGCCAGAGATAAGGCCAAATCATTGCCCAAGTTGGTTATTCGGGACAATTTTACTCCTTCGGCCGGCTTAAGAGTATATTGGGTCACACTGGGACCGACTTCCACCTCTCCCATTTCCACCGGAATATTAAAATTTTCCAGAGTTCGGCTGATAATATAAGCATTATGTTTTATATCTCCGCTATTGGGCTTTCCGCTTTTTTTATTTAATAAATTCAAGGGTAGATCAATCTTAATATCACTGCTTTCCCAGCTTATATCCTCTTCTTTGCTTTTTTTGTCTTTTTCCGCCTCTTTTTCCGGCTCCTTTTTTTCTTCTTTTATGCTTTTACGAGCAAAACCGGCGGAAACAGGAGCGACCTTATCTCTTTCTTCCTCCGCTCCTTCCTCTAAGGGCAGTTCCCGGTCTTCAAAATCTTGATAATCTTCCTCTTCCTCTGAAGAAAAAAGAGATAAGAGCCAAGAAAAAAAATATTTAAAGGGAAGAAAAAATTTGGCTATCAAACTTTTTCGCCCCACAATATGATCCAGGTTAGTATTAAAAACCAGCATTAAAGAAATAAGCAAAATCGCCACTAAAACGATCAAGCTTCCCCAAAAGCTCAAAATGCTGTAAAAACCCTTAACAAAAAAAAGGCCCAAATAGCCCCCTCCTTTCCCGGCTTGAGCTATATTTTGCCAAGATTCTCGACTATAAAAAATATGAAGCAGTGCTTCAAAAGAAAGAATAAACAAAAAAAGTCCCAAATAATGAGAACCGCGAAAATATCCTTTATCCTTTTGGTAAAGAAAGAATCCCCACGCCAAAAGCACAAGAGGGAAAATCCACTTGCCAAAACCGAAAGCCACGGATAAGCTTTGTTCCAAATAAACGCCCACTTTCCCCCCTAAGCCGAATAAACTAATCAAGCTCAAAGCGCCCAAAGCCAAAATTAAAACCAAAATAACTCCTTTCTTTACTTCAGAGCTTAATTCCAACTTGGGTAAAACCATATAATCAAGCGCGTCTTTCTTGGCTTGTTTTCCTCCCTTTTTTCTGCTTTTCTTTTTCGGAGACATATAAAATTTTTAAAATAAATCAGCTAATCTTAACGAATTTATTTTATAATATAAATTTTTAAATTAATAAATAAACAAACAAAAATATAGAACCTCCGCGCTCCTTCTGCTTGTATTTTAACATATTTTTCCAAGAAAAAAAAGCCCGTCTTCACAAACTAAGACGGGCGCGAAATTCGATTGTTTTAGGAGACCTTTTTTTCTCCCAAGAGTTTTTGAGTGAGAATATCCTCAAAATCTCCCACTGTCACCGGGAAATCAACCTCGAATACGAGCTCCACTCCCAAGTCCTCCTCGGTCACCTGAAGTAAATCCACGGGATTAATCTCCAGATCGTTTAATTCTGTTTCGGATAAAATCTCTTCCCTGGAAATAGAAGGGGGTCCTTCTGCTTCCTGGGACATCATAATCATTAAAATGTCTCGCGCCGTCTCCTGGGGGTAACCTTCGAAATCCACGCACATAGGTCTCCTCCTTTTGTTTTAAATTAAAGAACGAATTTTTTAAACTATTAATTTTTTATCATTTTTATTTTTGGGAATCAAGAGCGCTGCGAATAAAAATAAGCTCCGCCCGATAACAAAATCACTAAAAAAACAACTAAGGCGTAAATCTTCCAATCTGTTTTTTGGGAACGGGCCGGCAAAACCAAAGAAGAAGTACTTTGTGGAGAGCTTGATTTTTGGAAATTTTTTTCCTCCTTTTCTTTTTTATTCTGCTCCAGTATTGTAATGTCTTTAGAGGAACGGGGCAAAACCCTGATTTGATTATTGTAACTATTAACCAAACCGCTAACCGCGATCCTTGCTCCTTCTTCTAAAACTTTACTTTCTATACCGGTATCTTCTTGAATATACAACAAAACCTCGCCGCTATTGTCATCTAAAAATATTTTAGGGGTTTTTATTTCGGTTATTTCTCCTGTTAATTTTACCAAACTGCCCACTTTGTTTTTGTTTATATGCGCGCAAATGTATTTTTCCGGCTTCGGGGGTTCGCCTTTTTCTATAATTTTAATATCCCGATCGGAATGGGTTTTTATTCTTTTCTCACCCCGACTCAAAGAAATTTTTCCCTTCACTTCTATTATGTCTCCCAAAGACAACTTGGGAAAATCTTTAAAATAATTATAAACTTGAATGCCCGGGGAGCCGACAATATAAAAATATTGAGAGGCCAATACCCCGGGCAAAACCGCCACCTTTCCTCGCGCTTTAACTTTTTCTCCTTCGGCAAGCTGTTTGGCTTGCGCCGGATTAAACCATCCGTGATTTTCGGGAAAGGGCTGAGACCGGGAATTATTATTGTTTTTCCTCTCTGCTTCTTTTTTGGTTGAAGAATTTTCTTTGGTATTGTTGTCTGATCCATTAAAAACATCGTCTCTCGATCCTTCTGTATTGTTTTCTTTTTTGTTTTTCAAAGCTCCCACTTGTATCTTTTTTTTCCGGCTGCCGGTGGCTTGCCCGTCACTAACCGTCAATTTTACCGTATATTCTCCCGGCTCCAAAAAAACGTGGTGAGGAAAAGCTTTTTGAAGCTCCACTCCGTCTCCAAAATTCCAGGAGTAGCTAAGCTTATCTCCGTTCTCATCAAAAGTGTCTGAACTGTCAAAAAAAACATCCTCCTTAACCTCTATATCAGTGGGGCAAGAAAAATGAACCCTGGGAGGTTTGTTAATTTCTTTGATTTGATTAACTTTGCCCGGAGTCTGAATTTGACTCCAAACCCACTTGCCGGTATTACGAGAATGGCTTAAAAAAATTCTGGTAGAGGTAGGGGAAGTAGAGGCTATCAAATCCTGGGTTTGATTATAACTCAGGCCGGGTTCAGCCTTGCTGTATTTTAAAATTTGTTGGGCCGAGTTTTTTCCGGGAGGAAAAAGCTTAATAACGTCTCCGTTGTTATTCAAAGGCAAAAAACTTCTGCTTCTAAAAATGGCCAAATATTCTTCTGGCCCTATTTTTAGAGGGTATTTTTTTAAGTCATGTCTGCCCAAAACATACTCCCGACCGCTTTGACCGGATATACTCCAACCCCGTAAATCAATCTCTTGCGAGGTGAGATTATAAAGCTCAATAAATTCTTTCTCCCTGTCGCTTCCCCGGGGGTTGGGAAAAATTTCGGTTATTCTTATCGTTTTATCTCGTGTTTTCTTTTCTGTCTTTTGTGCCGAGGGTGAAACTATTTTATTCTCTTGACCCGGAGTTTTTTGCTCGGTTAGCTTCCACTCTTTTGCCTTGTCCAAAGCCAAAGAAGATTTTGAATCAGGCGCGGGCACAGAGCTGTTTTCCTCCCCATAAGAAATTCGATCAATTATTTTGCCTTGAGGACTTTTAAGAATTAAAGTGTCTCCCGGATTATTTAAATTACCTTTTAAATCATTAAAAACAATCAAAGAAGAGGGGTTTAAACTATTTTCCAGTCCGGTCCGGGAACCGCTCCCTTCTTCCAAAACCCAACCGTCTAAATCAATGGTTTTATCTGAATTGTTTTTAAGCTCCACCCACTCCTTTTCTCCTTCCTCGGGACTGCTTACCAGCTCATTTATTAAAATACTTTTTTTGTCATAAAATACCTGTTCCGAGAAAGGGGCGCCGGAAGAATGATCAGATGTTGTGCTTGCCTCGGAGTTGTCTTCTTCATTTTGTTCAGGCTCCTCCTCTTCTTCTGAAGAACTTTTAACCGAATTTTCTTCTCCCGGAGTCCCTCCGGGCCACAAACTTGTCTCCCAAGTGCTCGCATTTTTTCTCTCCATGGTTTTACATTCTTCCGTCTCTCCGGCCAGCCACTCTTCGGTGTTGTTGACTTCGTCAATTATCACCCCCTTGCCTTCTCCGCAATCTTCTTTATTAAAAAATTTTAAGTCTCCGGGGTCGGAATTATTTAAACCCAAAGTGGCGTCCCAAATATCTATATCCACTTCAGAAAAAATATCTTCTTCATTGCCGTAAAGCAAATAATCTCCGGGGGCAAAAGAAGTTCGGGCAGATCCGTCTGCCTGAGAAAAATTCAAACATTCCCCGGTATCCGCCCCGTAAATCGACCAGGAAGAAACATCCACGCTGCTGGTAGAGGAATTAAAAAACTCCAACCATTCCTCATGACTGGAGCTGGCCGTGCCCATCCAGGCGACTTCATTAATAATTACTTTCTCCTTTGCCGAAGAAGCAATAAGAGGAAACAATAAACAAGGCAATACTAAAATCAAAAAAACGGAAATTTTTCTTCCCAACTGAAAAAACATTAAAAAATTTTTTTATTTATACTCTTTTTAAATCCTAACTTATTTTTATTTAACTGCCAAACTTTAATAATAAAAAGGGACGATTTTTAAAACCGTCCCTTAAAAAAATTAATTGGGGTTATCGAGACCAAGAATGGACACTGGCTCTTCCATATCCTTGATCAACTTGAGAAAAACTTTCTGATCGCATATCTATGGAAGTATTGGGCGCCATACGGCCACCAATACCCCCGGAAGGGATATTTGCGGAAGTTCCGGAAACGGCCCGGGCCGTAACTCCATTTCCGGTTTCTTGGGTGCGAGCGCCGGTCTCCATTTTTTCAAAAAATATTTCTCCTCCCAAGTTGGTGGTATTTTCCACATGCAGGCCTGAAACCTGATTGCGGTAATTATTACCCACCTTTTCAGAGGAATAGGTATGTCCTTCCACCCGAACATTCCTAGAAGCAGAATTATTTATTCCTGCTTCTGAAAAACGGACCTCGCCATCATAAACCGCCTCGCCATAATTATGACTGCGATTATAATACCAGTTATCACTCTCTATGATCTCCGAGCAACCCATTGGTATCCGAGGAATGGAGGGTGGTTCTTCTCCTATCTGGCTTTGGCTTTCCAAGCTACCCCAGGCCAAAGTTTCCGCTTCTCCTGTTCCTGTGTAGGAAATTTCGGTTTCAATAAAACCGAAGGAGGAATTGGAATTATATTCATTTTGATCAGGTCGCTCAAAAGCAACCTCTCCATCTCCCCAAACATCGGAATTAATTCTCCCTTCGTTGCCGGTATAAAGATTGGTGATTCCGAGACTCATAATTCCTTGGTTGTTTTCGTTTTTGGAATACTCGGTTGAAAAAGAAAAATTTTCGTGGTAATTCCACCATTCTCCCCAAACATTTCCGCTTATTAAAAGAACGATAAAAATAACAATAACTACTTTTACTTTTTTCATTTTTCCCTCCTATTCTCCTGTTAATTTTGTTCAATTTATTATATTTTTATTCAACATTAAAAAATAATAGATTTATAAAGAAAAGTCAATAAGAAACAATAATACTCTTGCTCTTGACATTTTTTTCTTAAACCTTTAATATAACTCTATAAGAAACAAAAAAAGAAAGTAATAAGCAGTGATATTGTTTTAATATCTCTGTTTTTTTCTTAAGAACTTTAACAATTTAGATTCTAAATTTTGGTGCTAACAGGCGCCAATTCCATGTTTTATTTTTAGATAAAATTTTTATCTAAAAATTCCAAATGTGCAACATAAGCTTTTTGCAAAAAAAGCTTATTCTCCATATTCATTTTAAGATTTCTGCCTTCGGCAAATGTCGAATATAGGGAGTTATCTTAAAAAATTTATTAAGAGTTTGATCCTGGCTCAGGATGAACGCTGGCGGCGTGTCTAAGGCATGCAAGTCTATCCCGCTTCGGCGGGAGGCAAACGGGAGAGTAACACATGGGCAATCTGCCCGAGGGTCGAGGATAACCCCGCGAAAGCGGGGATAATACTCGATGGTAGTGGGGGGTCATATGACATTCCCACTTAAAGGTTTCACCGCCCTCGGAGGAGCCTGTGGCCTATCAGCTTGTTGGTAAGGTAACTGCTTACCAAGGCAACGACGGGTAGCGGGTGCGAGAGCATTAACCGCCTCACTGGGACTGAGACACTGCCCAGACTCCTACGGGAGGCTGCAGTCAAGAATCTTCCTCAATGGCCGAAAGGCTGAAGGAGCGACGCCGCGTGCATGAAGAAGCTTTTCGGAGTGTAAAATGCTTTTAACCGGGAGGAATACATGACGTTACCGGTTGAATAAGGGGCTGCCAATCTCGTGCCAGCAGCAGCGGTAA
>Ga0102934_1002875_pt1 | contig 11827 bp, 8 predicted proteins | sample SalPonR2_A_D1_MG_FD_78175 | JGI IMG/M metagenome (GOLD analysis project Ga0102934, IMG submission 78175) | Salt pond soil microbial communities from South San Francisco under conditions of wetland restoration - Salt Pond MetaG R2_A_D1_MG | ecosystem: Environmental > Aquatic > Marine > Intertidal...
CGCACATTGCGCGGGAGATCGAACTCGTTGTCCTCTCGACGGAGCGAACCGGACCCACATCGGGATTGCCGGGCGACGTAAGGATCTACGGTTCTGATGCGTGCGGTCCGACCTTGCGCCTCTGCGACCTTCTGGTGAAGGCGAGCTTCGGGGCGGATGAGGAACTGCCGGAGAGCGCGTTCGCACTGGCCGCGCCGCGCTGCCGGGCCGCTATCCTGGCCTTCCCGCCGAGCGATGTGTTCGAGGTTTTTCTGGCGCTGGTCAGCGACGCGGGTGCGAGAGGCGCAGCCGATGGGACGGGGAGGCTTACCGAGGCAGGCCAGGTCGAAGCCGTCCTGAGGCGTCGCGGATTCACGCCGGAGACGACGGCGCAAAGCCTGTCCCCAACGTTCGTTGTCGGCGAAAGGCTGCTGGATGCGGGCCGGGCGAAGGCGCCGCGACTGACCTTCATCCATCGGGATCTCGCCGACGTCGATGCCGGCCTCGTCGATCGACTGCAGGCCGTTGATGGCGTCGATGCCGGGACGACGGTCCTGATCGACCTGCCGGGCGCGAGCGGTGATGATGATTCGATTCCGAACGCCTTGCGCTCGCGAGCGCTTCGCCTCGCCGAGGTGTTCCGCAACCGTGCTCTGGAGCCCGAAGGCGTGCGGATCTGCGTGATCACGCGTGGGGCGCATGGCAACGGAGAGCTGCCGTGCGGTGGCGCTGATGCCATCTGGAGTTTCGTCCGCGTGGCGATGAACGAGTATCCCGCTCTCGACATCCGGCTCGTCGACCTCGCCCCCGACCTCACCCATGCCGAGGCGGCGGACGCGCTTCTTCGGTTCCTGTCCGAGCCGGGCGATGAACGCGAGGTTATGATCGACCGCGGAGGTCTCTCAGCGCCACGCGTCTCGCGCGGTGTTCGAATCGAGCCGTGTCCCAGACCAGACTTACGTGCCGTGCTGGAGACGGATACCGGAGCGTCGCTTGAGGATTTCGCCTGGCGCTGGCGATCCCGCACGCCTCCCGGACCTGGTGAAATCGAGGTCGAGGTCGAAGCGACCGGTTTGAACTTCCGCGACGTCATGGTCGCTCTGGGCGTTCTCGACGACGACATCCTCGGTGCCGGTTCGACCGCTGGCGCGCTTGGCTTCGAATGCGCCGGGCGCGTACTGCGCGTGGGCGACGACGTCGAAGACCTGGAGCAAGGCGACCTCGTCATGGGCTTCGCCACCGACGCCTTCGCATCCCACATCACGGCGCCGAGGCGCAATTTCGTCCGCGCTCCTGCGAACCTGAGCGCGGAGGAAGCGGCGACGTGTCCAGTCGTGTTCGCTACGGCGTGGTTCGCCCTCGTCGAGGTCGGACGGTTGCGGTCGGGAGATGTGGTTCTCGTGCACGGCGGCGCGGGCGGGGTCGGCATGGCCGCGATCCAGATCGCGAAGTCGTTTGGTGCACGGGTTCTCGCGACGGCGGCGACGCCTGAGCGGCGCCATCTCGCGTCGCTTTTGGGCGCCGACGCGGTCTACGAATCGCGGAGCCTCGAGTTCGCAGACCGGATCCGTGCGGACCACGGCGGCGTCGATCTCGTCCTCAATTCCCTCTCCGGGGAGGGAATGCGAGCAAGCCTGCGCCTGCTGCGCCCGTTCGGGCGTTTTGTCGAGCTGGGTAAGCGCGATTATCTTGAAAATACCGCGCTTGAGCTCCGTCCCTTCGTGCATAACCTTGCCTACTTCGGCGTAGACCTGGACGAGTTGCTCGCGCACGACAGCGGCGCTGTGGCGCGCGTCCTGACTGAGGTTCGCTCAAGGCTTGAAAGCGGCGCGTTCACGCCGCTTCCGTTCCGGTCGTTCCCCGGGGAACGGGTCGCAGACGCGTTCCGCCTGCTGCAGCGATCGGGGCACGTGGGCAAGGTGCTCGTTCGTCCCCCGAGTTTGGCGTTGCCGCCAGCACCGACGCCGAGCTTCGTGCCGCGATCCGGTGTTCACGTCGTCGTCGGCGGTACCGGTGGCCTGGGGCTCGAGACGGCAATTTGGCTCGCCGAACTCGGCGCGGAGCATGTCGTCATCGCTTCACGGCGCGGAGTCCTCGCCGAAGAAGACCGAGCACGGATTGATCCTGTTTCGGATCGAATCGTGGTCGAGCGCGTCGACGCCGCGGATCCGAAGTCGGTATCCGATCTCATGATGCGGATCAGGGCGATGTACGGGGAGATCGCGGGCGTCGTGCACACGGCCATGGTGCTGGAGGACGGGCTTCTCGAGGGGCTCGACGAGCAGTGCCTCGAGCGGGTTCTCGCTCCCAAGGTCGACGGTGTGAGGGCTCTCGACGCGGCGGTGCGCGCGGATAAGCTGCAATATTTTGTCGTTTATTCCTCGGCAGCGACGCTCATCGGTAACCCCGGTCAGGGCGCCTACGTGCTTGCCAATGCCTATCTCGAAGGCTTCATCCGCGAGCGACGCACACGCGGTGAGCCGGGTCTGGCTATCGGATGGGGCGCAATCTCCGACGTGGGCGTCGTCGCACGCGACCGGCAACTTGCAGAGCGGATCGCTCGCACGACCGGAGTCACCGGTATCCCCGCCCGCGATGCCTTGGCGTTCCTCGGCAAACTTCTCGCGCGCGGCGCAGATACCTCAGCGGTCGCGATCTTCTCCGCCGTGGGCCGAAGCGCCGTCAGCGACAGTCTCACAGTCTTGTCCTCGCCCGCCTTCGCGGCGCTAGCCCCGTCGGGACGTGCCGGCGAGACAACTGGTGCGGATCTTGCTTCGGCCCTGGCGGGAAAATCGGACACGCAAGCGCGCGAAATCGTCGTCGCAACGATGATCGGCGAGATCGCGCGCATCCTTCGTGTTCCCGAAGACGGCATCTCGCCGACCCGCCCCCTAGCGGAGATTGGAATGGATTCTCTCATGGCGATGGAGCTTCGTCTCGGTCTCGAGGAACGGCTCGGGATCGAGCTCCCGCTACTGTCGCTCGGCGAGAAAAGCACGCTCGACGTCGCCGACAAGGTCCTCGCGGGATTGCGGGGCATCAGTGCAGACGTCGGGATCGCCATGAGGGTCGAGGCGCTCGCGGATGTCCACGGCGGCGAAGCGCTGGACAGCGGCAGTGTTGCCGCGCTATCGTCCGGGCTTGGTGGTACTGGGAACGTCTGAGGGGCGCAGCGTGAGAGGAAGACGGCTAGACGACGCGGATCTTGCCGCGAACCTTGCTCGTGCTGGCAGGATGCCGCGCAGTTCGGCGCGGAGCGAGCGGGAGAAGCCGGCTCCCTCCTATGATACGTCCTTCGAGACATTGCCCGGATACGACGCGATTCGTCTCCAGCGCGCCGTGGGTGAGAAGCTCGGTCTCAGCGACCCATACTACCGGGTCCATGAGGCCCGCGCCGGGGCAAGTTCGCGGCTTGACGGCAGAGAGGTCGTCAATTTCGCGTCCTACGACTATCTCGGAATCAATGGCGATCCTCGCATCGTCGAGGCGGTGGCGCGGGCCGCACGGGATTTCGGGACGAGCGTGTCAGCGAGCCGACTCACTGCCGGCGAACGCATGGCGCACCGGGAACTGGAGCAGCGCCTCGCGGCGATCTACGAGGCGGAGGATGCGATCGCATTCGTCAGCGGCCATGCCACCGCCGTGTCGACAATCGCGAGCCTTCTCGAACAGCGCGACCTGATCATCCACGACTCTCTGATCCACAATTGCGTGGTGGCCGGCGCGCGCATGTCCGGAGCGACCCGCCGGTTTTTCGAACACAACGATCTGGACGCACTTGAGGCACTCCTGCGGTCGGAGCGCCACCGTTTCAATCGGGCCCTGATCGCGACGGAGGGCCTGTTCTCGATGGACGGCGATGGCCCCGACCTCGCCCGCCTCGTCGAGATCAAGGAACGCTTTGGCTGCTGGCTGCTGATCGACGAGGCGCACTCTCTCGGAACGCTAGGGGCAACGGGGCGTGGCGTATTCGAACATGCAGGGGTCGATCCATCCCGCGTCGACATCTGGCTCGGCACGCTGTCGAAGTCGCTGGTCAGCTGTGGCGGCTACGTCGCAGGTAGCTGCGTTCTCGTGGACTATCTCAAGAGTGTGTCTCCCGGTTTCGTTTACAGCGTAGGCATGCCCGTGCCTGCCGCCGTCGCCTCCACAGAGGCGCTCCGCATCATGGCGCTCGAACCAGAGCGCGTGCGGAAGCTTCAGGACAACAGCGCGCTGTTCGCGTCGCTGGCTCGCGCAAGCGGGCTGGATGTCGGCACGAGCTGGGGCATCGCCATCGTTCCCATAATCGTCGGCGATACGTTGCGTACAGTGACTCTTGCGGAACGCCTCCTCGCTTACGGCATCAACGCCTTTCCTGTCCTGCCCCCAGGTGTGCCGGAGCGGACGGCGCGGCTCCGCTTTTTCCTCTCGTGCGACCATACAACCGACCAGATCGCCGAGGCGGTTTCTACCGTTCGGCGCGAGCTTGATCGCCTTCTCCATGCCGGCGTCTCGGTCGCGGCGCTTCCTCGGTTGATTGAAGGCGGTTCGCGCATGGCGGCCGAGTAGCCGAAATCGAAATTATGAACGCGAGCGGTCGCACGATTCTTATGCTACAGGGGCCGCCGTCCCTCTTTTGGGCCGAGCTCGGGGACGGCTTCCGGGCAGCCGGAGCGCGCGTGTTGAAGGTGCATTTCACCGCGTCCGACGTCATCTATTGGCCACGTCGCGGCGCGGTCGCCTATCGGGGCTCCTTGGCCCGATGGCCGGACAGGCTGGCGGAGATCATCCGCGAGGAAGGTGTGACGGACGTCCTCTACTATGCCGATCGCGTCCCCTACCACGCACGTGCCGCCGAGATCGCCGAGGCACTCGGTATTCCGTCGTATGTCGTTGAGTTCGGCTACCTCCGGCCAGGCTGGCTCACCTTAGAGCGCGGAGGCATGAGCACATACTCGCATTTCCCCGACGCACCCGAGGACATCCGCAGGATCGCCTCGCAGGTTGGCGAGCCAGACACGGCAGGGCCCTTCGCCCACGCCTTCGCCACCGAGGCCTGGAACGAGGTCGTCTCGAATCTCATCAACTTCTTCTATTTCTTCCTGTTCCCGCGCTACGAGCCGGATCGATTTTACAGCCCGCTCCCCGAGTATCTGAGCAGTTTTCTGCGCTCGTATCGCCGTCACAGGCGACGGCGCACCCTCGAAGCGACGCTCGCCGCAGTCGAGGCGCGCTCGTGGCCCTTTGCCCTCTACGCGCTTCAGCTTCAAAGTGACTGGCAGATACGGGCCAACGCGTCTTTTGACGACCAGGCGGAGCCTCTTGAGGAGACGATCCGCTCGCTTGCCTGCAACGCTCCGCAGGACATGCATCTCATCGTGAAGCTGCATCCAATGGACGTGGGGATGATCGACTGGGGCGCGCGCACCGAGAGCCTGGCTCGCCGGCACGGCGTCGCGGACCGCGTCCACTTCATCGACGGCGGCAAACTCGACGTGCTGATCGCGCGCGCCCACGGCGTCCTTGTGACGAACTCGACCGTGGGGCTCCACGCGATCCGTGCTCGCAAGCCGGTCAAGGTTTTCGGCTCGGCGATCTACGATATCCCCGGTCTGACCCATCGAGGTCCGCTTGATGCGTTCTGGACCACTCCGGATCCCGTCGATAATTCATTGGTCGAGGATTTCGTTCGCGCCTTGGCCGCCACAGTCCAGATTCGCGGATCGTTCTACAATCGGCAGGGGCGACGTTACGCCGTGAACCGGATGGTCGAGCGCGTTCTTGCGCGAGCCGTCAACCAGCCTGGCGCCTTCGTCGATCCGCCGCCTCGACTTGGCGAACGCGCTTCGGCTGCCGCCAATGCAAGATGCGGTCAATTATCAACGGATCGGGCTGGAGCTGGAGGCAAGGGCCGGCGCATGCGCACCTTCCGGTTTTCCGGGTCTGCGGGCTCCTGCGGTGCCGCTCCGGCGACCGCCGCGCATATCGCCGTGGGGCAAGGGTACACAGCATGACGTGGTCAGGCGATGGCCCGCCGGTGTTGTGTATGAGCAGGACAGGCAGCGTTGGCTGCTGTCCGCGGCTCTGACGAAAGCGCAAGGAATCGAATCATGGCGACGGACAATAGGCCCGATCCGTTCTTTGAGAACCCTCCGCCCAGAACCGTCGTGTCGACACTGCGCGACGCCTACGAGCTAGGTATATATTCCGTGCTCAGGCACGCGCCGATCGACGCCGCCTCTGACGTGGGCAGCGCCATTGTTCGCTGGAGCGTTCCCCGAAACCGGCCGTGGATCATCAAGGGCGCAAGGCGCAATCTCCGCATTCTGAGGCCCGATCTCGAACCCGAGGCGATCGATTCCACGATCAATTCCTTTCTCGACAATGTCGGGCGTCTCATGGCTGAGTTCTCGGTCCTCCACCGGCTTTGCGGGCAAGGCCGCATCGAACTCTCTCCCGGCATGGTCGCGTTGCGAGCGAGCCTGAAGCGGCGAGACGAGCCCACCCTGGCCCTGGTGCTGCACACCGGGAATTGGGAGGTCCTTGCGGCGGACCTGCATCATCAGGGCATCACCTGCACGACGTTCGCCGAGCCTCCTCAGACCTGGGCGCAGCGCTTCATCGCGTCGAAGGTGCGCCGCTCGCTCGGAATGCACCTTCTTCACGGTGATGTCCGCGGACTCGGCGCCGCGCGCGAGGAACTTGCGGCTGGTGGGCTCGTCTCCATCTTCGGGGACGAGGCGAAGGCCGGCCGTTCGATGTCGCCGCTTTTTGGGCGTCAGCCTCATCGGGAGGGGAATCTTGCTGCTGCCGCCTGGCTCGCGCGGCGGACCGACGCGAGGATTTTCGTCTGCCACGTGCGGCGTATGTACCGGAGCCGCTTCTACGTCGACGGGAGCGCGCCGTTCCGGCTGGGCCCGGCGACGAAGCGCTCCAATGATCAGATTCTTGAGGACGTTGCTGCGCTGAACGAGGTGGTTGAGCCGATCATTCGCGCCAATCTCGACCAGTGGTATTTTCTGGACGATCGGATAGACTGAGAATGGCAATCGCGTTCAGCGCCGCGGGACGGCGACGACGGGAAGCCCGCCCGCAGGTCGGAGCGTCAGGCGGCAGACCGGTTCGGCCACGACGCCGGGGGGCAAGCGGAGACTGAAGCGCTGGGCGAGCGTCGCAAGGCACAAGATCGCTTCGGTCAGGCCGAAGGCGAGTCCCGCGCAGATCCGGGGACCGGCCGCGAACGGTACGTAGGTATAGGGTGGCGGCCGGTCACCAAGGAAGCGCTCCGGCAGAAATCGGTTAGGCTCGTCCCAGAGGTCGACTGCCCGGTGCAGGAGCCACGGCACGACCAGCACCAGCGCGGCCTTCTCCACTGACACATCGCCGATCCTGTCGGCGCGCCCCGCTTGCCGCGGCAGCAGCGGGACCGGCGGGTAGAGGCGAAGAGTTTCCTCGATTACTGCCCGTGTATAGGGCAGATCGGGGAGGTCGGTAAGCTCCGGGGGGCGCACGCCCAGCACCTCGTCGAGCTCGCGGTGTAGCCTCTCCTCAATCCAGGGGGCGCGTGCGAGGCAGTACCAAGCCCAGGTGAGCGTCGACGCTGTCGTTTCGTGCCCGGCCATGAAGATCGTAGCCGCCTCGTGTCGGATTGCGGCCTGATCGAGCGCGAGCTCGGGCGATTTCTGCTTCCGGCGCACGAGGAGTTCCAGCATGGAATCGGCGTCGCCCTCGCCGGCGAGATGGCAGGAGACGATCTGATCGACGACTGCATGGACGCGCGCGACTGCTTTTCGGAGCCTTCTTGTGCGCATCACCGGGAGGCCGTTGTCGACCCCTAGGAAAAAGGGCAGATTGAAGCTGTCAACCCGTTTCTGATATTCGCTGAAGCCGCCGATGACCTCGGCTGCGGCATCCCGGCCGAGCCTGCTGCCGAAGACCGTGCGCGCGATGATCTCTGCCGTCAGTTCGGCCATTTCAGCGTGCGCATCGAAGGTCTCGCTGGCAGCCCGTGTTTCCCAGCGAGCGACGAGATCGCGCGCAGAGCCCGTCATGGTCGGTGCGAAGCGCGGCAGTCGGCTCTTATGGACGATATCGGCCACGAGAGGACGTCGCTGACGCCACGTTTCCCCGTCGCTGATGAACAGACCGTCCCCGAGAAGGAATTCGAGCGCCCGGCGCATCTGCGGGCTCTTGCGCTCGTAGATCGCGTTCGACGTCGCCATGACGTGCTTGATTGATTCGGGTGTGTTGGCTACGACGACCTGACGCGGCCCAATCCTGAACGTGTCAACGTGGGATCGGTAGTGTTCCTTCAGCCAATTGGCGATGAGATTGTGGCGCGCCCCGAGTACCGTCCCAACGAGTCCCATCGGGCGCTCGCGCGGCCTTGGGTGGACCGGCTCGAAATAGCCTGGCTCGACGGTCTCCAAAATCGGCTGCGGCGTGTAGAAGGGCTTCCACATGTGACCCGCATACCATACCCGGGCGCCCGGCGCGAGTGGTCCGGCGGCTCATCGGCCAGCAATCGGTGCGTGGGGACACGAGCGTCCGGGGCGCGCGGCGTCAGTGCGACGCCTCGGGTGTGAAGACCCTTGTGGGCTCGGGCTGTGGTAAAGGTGCCTGTAGTTGGACATGAGTTTGATATTCAGATTACCGAGCTCGTTTCTCATGATTACCGAGCTCGGTAATCATGCAGAGTGTTCACGGATTCCAAAATACGTCAAAATCCCAAGAATCCATGCAAGAGCGGAAAATGCCAACACCGTCATGACACCGCGGAACACCAACGGATAACGTGCCTCATTAGGCTGGTGAGGGCTGACGAAGACCGCGAGATATCTCTGCGTTCGATTGGCTTCACCGCGTGCTCTTTCCAGGGAAGCTAACGCGGCGGAGTATGCCTGCTGAGCAAACTCTCGTTCAATTTCAAGCTCTTCGAATCGCGAGAGCATAGTCGCAATTGAGCCGCCGTCCTCCATGCGCGTGCTGCCATCGATCTCGGCTCGCGCCTGTTGTAGCTGTTCGACGAGCGACTCGCGTTGGGCACGAAGGACCACGATGCTCGGCGCATCCTCGTCCATAAAGGCGCGGGCCGAACCGAGTTGCGAGTCGATTTGTGAAATCTCCTGCTGGATTGATGTGATCAGACTCTGAGCGGAGCCGGCACTGGTGGTGGGATCGGCTATGCGTTGCTCCTCTCGAAACCGGCGCATCTCATCACGCATCATCCGAACCCGAAACTCGGCTCGCTCGACATCGGCCAATGCACCGCGAAGCGCATCGTTTCGGGATTCTTCAGATAGCCGATTCACAAGAATGCGCACGAGGCCCAACGTCTCTTCAGCGATACGTTTCGCATCTTCAGGTGAATATGCACTTACCTCAAGTGATATCGTGCTTTTTGTCTGATCGAAATAAACTCTGGTCATCGATCTCCAGTACTCTACAAGTCGTTCCATTGATACATCGGCCCCAAGGCGCGAAAAGACGTCGATGTAGGATTTCCTGTAAATTGACCTCAAATCTACGATCTGATTGAGCTCCTCAACCAATTGGCGACTCATCACGTAATCGCTGACAATATACGAATCCGAGGCGGTCTGGGTTGGAGACCCACCGAACGCATTCATGATGCCGGCAACATCCATTACGGGAACTTCCTGGCCTCGGATTGCGAACTGAACTTCCACCGCGTAGCGATCAGAAGCAAAGAACGCGAGATAAAGCCCGATAATCAACGTTGGTAGTGCAATGACAGCAAGCGCACTGATTGGTAGCCATTTCCGAGTCCAATACGAGGCTTGGGCAGCAGGCTGCGACTCCGCCTCTCTTTTGGGAAGTGGCACGACATTCGGCCTCTGCGCGGCACTCGTTGCCACGTTGGCTTTTGCTTTGGGGGCGTGCTTGTCTGCAAGTTCCTTGCTCATTTTGCCAATACATCCTGATAAGCGTCTATCGCATCATCAATTCGAATATAACGCGCTATCGTTTTACCATCTAGGACGCATCCTGCAGCGCAGAATTTCTTCAGGGTACGCAAACCATACGAAATTGTTATGATATCTGATTTTTTAAGTCGTTCAATAAACACCGCTTCGCAGCGCTTGTTGAATTTGGAATCTCCAAGGGCTGTTATATCGTTAAGCAAGTAGATGTCAAAATTGATCGCCATTGATATGTGAAAAGCAAGGCGTGCCTGCGTTCCGGAGGAATAGCTACTCACCGGAATATCCATGTAGGTACCGATTTTGCTGAATTCTCCCGCATATAGGGTCATCCGATCAAAAGCTTCATCATAGATCCGACACACAAACCTCAGGTTCTCCCAGCCGGTAATGCTCGCTCCTGATATCAGTCGGATCAGAGGCGATTTCCTGGCACCGTTTATGCCGAGGCTACTAAGGCTCTCGCGCGGGATGATATCGGAGTTTGCATTGTTGAGGGCAACCTTACGCGAGAATCCCGCTCGATAGGTTTTCGTCACGCCTCGAAACCGGATCACTGCTCAGCCCTCCTACGCAGTGCACGCTCTACCCACCCGTACCGCAACGAGCGAAAAATTCCAGAGGAGGGCATTGGTGATGATTGGCATTGCGAGCATGAGAAACAAAAGCCCAACCAGAATTGCGACCAAGAGCATGGTCGCTGCCTTGAGGACAGCCCTTCCGATTAGCGTGTCCATTAAGACGCGCAGGCGCGGGTCTTTCGGGAGGGCATTGTTGGCTGATATCGCAGTTCGCATGCGCTGAACGAGGCGCCGCTAGATCAGGAACGGTATTATGCCGGTGACTAAGGACACGGATACGCAGGGTCGGAGCGCAGCGACATTGCCATGGGCTGCGGTTTTCAGCACGGCCAATAGCATGATGTAGAAGATCGGTTCGCCAAAAGCCCATGCCTAGCCGAACCTCGAGCGGTCAAACCGCGTGCGCATCTTCCGGAAAATCAGCGCCCAGATGACACGATTTCGGACCGTCAACAGGGCCCGGAAGCGATGCCACTCATCGGGGAACATGGTCGCCATCTCGACAAGATCTCCTGAAAGCTCACATCTTGAGCGCCAAAATCAGGGATGAATACGGCAGCTTCAGTTGGCGATTGATGCTCCCGCACTCACAGTTCCAAACGAGGTGCCGATCAGGCCAAGGAATTTTCGCAGCTCCGCAGCTTCGGCATTCGCCACATAGATGATGTCCTTATTGCGGACGAGCATTTGTCGGGCATGGAAGAGGCCATCAGGCTTGCGCAAATCCAGCCGATAAATCACGGGATGCTTCCCGTCCGGCGATTTACATGTCTCGTATGCCATCAGCTCACACACCACCTCACCCCTTTCGAGGCGGTACAAAAACACGCCAGCAGGGTCCGCACGCGAATCATTCAGCCCAGATGCAGCACCGATCGCTTCTGCCAGAGTCATCCGCTCATATTCAAACGGGAAATTTCCGCTCTGCCCAGTTGCACCAAATGCCGTGAACACCTGCGGCTCGCGATAGACGAAAATTGTGTCACTGGGCCAGACATAGATATTCTCTCGTGGATTCTCCGTGATCGAACGCAACGGAGACACGCCGGTTTTGCCGCCGCGGCTTAGCTGCACAAATATCTCAGCAGGATTCCCGGAAGTTCCGCCAGCGTTGGCGATCACATCGAGGAGCCGCTCTCCTTCGGGTGCGAGCGGCACACGGGACGGTGAGCCGACATCCCCTGTTACAGTCACGCGACCGGAACGGGTATTCTCCACTGTTACAATCGCTTGCGGGTCGAGCGCCCGCCCTTCGAGAGCCTGTTCGATGGACTTTCCGATCTGCGAGGGTGTCTTTCCACGCGCCTGGACACGACCGGCAAACGGTATGCCGATTGTGCC
>Ga0102934_1002876_pt1 | contig 11826 bp, 10 predicted proteins | sample SalPonR2_A_D1_MG_FD_78175 | JGI IMG/M metagenome (GOLD analysis project Ga0102934, IMG submission 78175) | Salt pond soil microbial communities from South San Francisco under conditions of wetland restoration - Salt Pond MetaG R2_A_D1_MG | ecosystem: Environmental > Aquatic > Marine > Intertidal...
AATGTCAATAAGCCCCGATATGGCAAAGGCCAATTCGGGGTTTAAGGCAAAGGTCAATGTTTAACTGAATAAATGGTGCGAAAGGGGGGACTCGAACCCCCACGGGTAAAGCCCACTAGATCCTAAATCTAGCGCGTCTGCCAATTCCGCCACTTTCGCATAGTGTCAAACATTAATAATCTTAGCACAAGAACCTCATAATGTCAAGTAAAACAGTTACTATTTTCTTTATTTATTTGCTTATTAATTTCAGGGTCTAAATATAAAAAAATTAGTTGTTTTATTACGTATTATATTAAATAATTTTACAGTAAAAAATTCTATTCATATTAAATATAAAAATTTATCTGTTATTAACTAAATTTCTTTATTTCGTCAATTTTATCCTTAAGTAGATCTACTTTATCCTCTTTTTCAAATTCCTCATAAACAAAGTTTAATAACTGCCTTAACTTTCTGTCTGACATCCCATCAATTTCAATAATAAATTCTTTACGATCCATTTAATATGCACCTCCGTTATTTATTCTGCCTTGTCCTTCATGTAATTTAATATATCTTTGTCTAGGAAACCTTCTTTTTGTTTTCTCTCTTCAAAGTTCTCTTGATGATAAAAAGATTCTAAAGATTTTTTGAACTCCTCATTATTTTCCGCATCTATTTTTCCAGAAAATAAATCCAAATTTTTAAGATACTGTTTAACTTCTTTTATGACTTCATCTGTCAACTCTACTTTTTCAACTTCCTTATCACCAAAATATAAATAAAATATATCTAAAAGTCTTTTTAACTCCTGGATAGGAGTTTCATGATCATCTACTCTTAAATCTATGTATCTATCGTTATAGCCGCCGTAACTACCATTTTCCTTTACTACTAATAAAGCGGCGGACTGTCTACCTCTCTTATCACCGCCCGCTTTTTGACCAGCTTCTAAAGCAGTGACCAATCTATCAGCTAAATCCCCCTCAGTGTTAGTAAAAGTATCGGCCATGGCCTGCACGGTATCTTCGCCAACTAAAATATTTCCCTGACAGGCAAAATTATCTCCGGTTATACCACCGGCCCAATCATAACAATCATCACCTGTAAATGAAGCAGACTTACCAGTAGCTGAAACTACTCCGACTTGTCTACTTTGATCGTTTTCATCTTCCGCCCTTAATTTCTTTATTACTTCTGCAGGAGAATAACCTTCCTCTAAAAGTTTAAGTCCTTCTTCTCCGTAATCTAAATTTGCCAGGGCCTGGGTTGCTATTGCTCCTACTTTGGCTTTTGCCCATGGTACAACTGCCCCTACGGCTAAAAATTTAGATTGAACCGCAATTCCTAATTCTTCTTTATCAGGATCATATCCAACTATAGAAAATGTATTTACTCTTTTTTCTTCCAATATACTCACTCCTAAGGGCTTTTTTATATTTTATCATATTTTTGAATATAATTAAAAAATATATTAAATTTTACTTGATTTTTTTATCAATCTTTCTTTGCGATGTTCTAAATTTTTTATCTTTTTATCAAAGTTATTAATAATAATTCTTCTTTCATTCAACATTTCTATTGCCTGATTAGTGTAGTTTAAAGCTTCTTTAAAGTTTTTCTTTTTATGTTCTAAATACTTTGCCATCTCAACATAAGGGAATATCCCCTGCTTTTTTTGATCAATCATCTCTTTCCATATTTCCGCTGCTTTATCATATCTATCTATCCGCTTATACTGCCAACTTAACTTTTTTAATGCCCTATACTTTAAAGTACTTTCTTCTGAATTTTCAACCGAAGCTTCAAGATAGTCAATGCAATCATGGTAGTTTTTTTCTTTTTCCTTTATTCTACCCAAATGAAAAAGCTCATTTGAGTCCAAATTATCCACATTATCTAGGTGGATCTCTTTTAAATGGGTAAAAAGAGTAACTAAAGATAAAATATCATATATATTATGTTCTAAGACAGGTGCCAAGAGTTCTAGGTTTTTATTCTCTAGAAATTCAAAGTATAGGCCTGGAATCAGATGACCGGGCACATCATCGATTCTTTCAAAATTTAAAATATTTCTTTCCAGTGATTTTAAGGAACAGGAATCTAAAAATGACCAGAGCCGTCTGGCAGAATGTAAAAGATCTAGATGAAAATCATAATTAGGTCGATCAAATCTGTTCATGATTAAACGGGTCTTAATCAAAGGTAAATCAAAACTTTTACCATTGAAAGAAACAATTATATTATGATTTCCCATTATCTCTTTAAAATCCTGTAACATGGCAGCCTCTTCATCATAATCACGCATTAAATACTGTTCAATTACAAAATCTCCAGCTGTAAAATATCCAGCTCCTATTAAAAAGGAAACGGTACCGGTTCCCCCCATTAATCCAGTAGTTTCTGTATCTATAAAGAGGAGGTTTCCTATAATTTCATCATTTAATTTGGTTGATTTATTGTTAGCAATTTTAAATAATATTTTAGTATCTAATTGCTCCTTCAATTGATCAATTTTGTATAAACCATGTTTATATTCATTTTTATAATCATTAACGGACTTTAAATAAGTACCCATATTATTACTAATTAATTGATTATTAAAGGCATCTTTATTTTTATATTCTATCTCTTCTTTAGATCTGTGAGGTTTTTGATTTTTTTCAAACTTTTTTAATTTATCCCTCAGATTCACCCTGTAATACCTCCTTTAATAGGTAAAGGGTCTTTTCTTTACCATTTAATCCCACCTCATTTATGGGACCGACACAGGCCGGACAGCCAGCTTCACAGGGACATTTCTGTAGATACTTATAGGCGGATTTCAATAGTTTATAATCAATTCGATATAATTTTTCACTTAAACCCACACCACCTGGATAACTATCATAAATATAGATAGTAGGTTTACTCGTAAAGGGTGATCTAATCTGGACTGTTGAATTAATATCGCCCGGATCACACATCAAATATATGGGCGCAATATTCTCTAAAAGATTAGAAAGGCCTAAAAGCGCATTCTCTAATACTTTCTTATTTAACTTCTCTTCAAATTCTTTATCCAAGCTCATCCACCAGGCAGTTGTATGCATTTCTACTTCCGGAAGGTTAATATCTCCATATCCCACATTTTCATGGGTATTAAACTTAACTTTTTTATACATAGTAGCTTGGGCACTCACCACTACTTCCCCGTGTTCAGCTGTTCTTTTCGAAAGTTCCTTTTTATCAAATTGGTCAAGCACACTTAAATCAACCGCTAAATTAGCATCTGTATAGAAATTTACATCTACTTCTTTTACATAGGCCTTTTTACCGTCATAATCGAGTTCTTTAACCTGATACTGCTTGCCTTCGTGTATATAGATAGCATCCTCATGAATAGTAGTAGGAACGCTAAAGTAATCAACTCTACCGATAACCCGAGGGCTACCTGTTTTGGTTCTATCTATTACAGCAAAATCATCAGAGGAAGCGCTTCTTAAGCTTATATCTTCAGCGGGATACCTTTCAGCTGCCCAGTACCATTTTCCTCCTTTATATCTTAGAACATTATTATCCTCTAGATAATTAAGTATTTCATCAGTAGTTTCAACCCCAAACTGCTCCCCCTCCTCAAAAGGCAGTTCAAAAGCAGCACACTTTATATGAGAAAGTAAGATCATAAGGTTATTGGGGTTAATCAAGGCACTTTCAGCCGGCTGTTCGAAAAAGTATTCAGGATTATTTACAATATATTGATCTAAGGCGCTACTGGAAGCTACCAGAACTGAAATAGAACGTCGCTGGCCGCGCCCTGCTCTCCCAGCCTGCTGCCAGGAACTAGCAATAGTACCGGGATAACCAGCTAATATGCTGACATCTAATTGACCGATATCAACTCCCAGTTCTAAGGCATTAGTACTTACGACACCGTGTATATCTCCCTCTCGTAGTCCTTTTTCAATCTGGCGTCTTTCGGACGGTAGATAACCGCCCCGATATCCTCTAATATTCACATCACGCGGTTTATCATCTCTTAAATAGGAAAGTATAATTTCAGTCCTCAATCTGCTTCTCGTAAAGATTATCGTCTTAATTTTATTTTTTAAGAAGATAGAAGCTATTTTCTTGCTCTCCAATACATAGCTCCTTCTAATACCTAATTCTTTATTTACGACCGGTGGGTTATAGAATATGAAATCTCTCGGCCCGGCCGGAGCTCCGTTTTCATCGACTACTTCTACCTCTTTGCCTATCAATTTAGAAGTTAACTCACCGGGATTATCGATTGTAGCTGAAGCACAGATGAAGATAGGATCAGAACCATAAAAGTTACAGATCCTCTTTAATCTTCTGATAACATTCGCTACATGACTACCAAAAACACCCCGGTAACTGTGTACCTCATCTATTACTACATACTTTAAATTCTCGAATAACTTAATCCATTTTGTATGGTGGGGCAAAATCCCTACATGCAGCATATCTGGATTAGTAATTACAATATGGCCCGACTCTCTTATACTTTTGCGGGCACTTACCTGGGTATCACCATCATAAGTATAGGTTTTAATATCCTCATCTAAAGCTCTGATTAAATCATATAAGCCGGAAAGTTGATCTTGCGATAGGGCTTTTGTGGGAAACATATATAAAGCCCTGTTGTTATCATCTTCTAAAATGGAATTCAGAACGGGAAGATTATAACAAAGGGTTTTGCCTGAGGCAGTTGGAGTTACTACAACAGTATCTTTTTCATTATTTATGTAATTATATGCTTCTTTTTGATGGCTATATAACCTATCGATATCCTGGGTTTTTAAAACTTCTTTTAATCTCTGGTCTAAGTTAACGGGTAAGTCGGAGTATTTGCCATCCCTGCCCTCAATCTCCCGCCAGGCTGTAATTCTGTTCATGAACTTAGGCTTGTTTTGTAAATGACTTTTCATCTGTTCTATATTCATATCTAATTCCCCTTAAAGCGAACTGTTGTTCTATTTTAAAATTATTATACCATAAATATATATAAAAAAAAACATCGTGTGACCGATGTTTTAAAAATTTCTTCCTATTATTTTTTCAGTTAACCAATTAATAATCTCACCATATTTATTATCAGTATAAGGCTTGATTATCTTCTGAGCCTTTTCCTTATATCGAAAGGCAAGTTTTTTAGTATAATTAATACCGCCTTTTTCATGCACAAGCTTTTTTATTTCTTCTGAATGCTTTTCCGGTTCTTTTAAAAACTTTTCTAATTTTTCTTTATTTTCCACTTCATTATATATATATATAATAGGTAGAGTATAAATCCCCTGGGTAAAGTCGTTCTTCTGCGGCTTTCCTAACTGTTGATTTTTTTCCTGAAAATCAAAAAGATCATCAACCATTTGAAAAGCCATTCCCATATTAAACCCTAACTTACCCATCTTAAATACTTGATACTTTTTCATCCCTGATAGGTCTGCGCCTAACATAGCACTTGCTTTAAAAAGTAAAGCAGTTTTCCTTTTGATAGCAGAAAGATATTCTTTAAAGGTAGGAATTTTTTCAAACTGCCTTTGGAATTGGGATACTTCCCCTTCACAGAGACTTTTGATACTCTTTATCGTATTTTTCATCTGTCTTAATAAGGCCCCGTCTATTTTTTCATTACCGAATTCTTCTAATATAATCTGCATGGAAAGAGCAAATAGATAATCCCCCATAAAGATAGCCGTTTTATTGGTATATTTCTGGTGGGTAGTTTTGACACCTCTCCGTAAAGATGACTTATCTATCACATCATCATGTATTAAAGTAGCAAGATGGATCATCTCTATGGCAGCAGCCATCGGCCAAATCCTGTCTTGTTTGTATTCACCCAGATGAGCTACTGAGATTAATAAAGCAGGCCTTACTCTTTTACCACCTGCTTCAGCTAATCTTTTGATTTCCTCAGTTATCAACTCATTACTACTGGATAATTGATTGCGAAAATATTTTTCAAAATTATTTAGTTCTTCAGCAAAATCGGGGTATTGATCCCAAAACATCTTAATCACCTACATTTTCACTTTGAAATTATCTATATATAACTTCCAGTTCTTCGGTTGTAAATCTAATGCGGTCTTTGAGTTCTTTACTTACGTAAGCTTTATTATCTTCGGTAACTAACACGATATTAATATCTTCCATTGATTTTGCAATTTCAAATGATTTCTCTATTCTTAAAATATAAAAAGAGGTTGATAAAGCATCTGCATAACTAGAATTATTAGAAATAACGGTTGAACTTATTATTCCCTCGCGGGCGGGGTAACCGGTTTCCGGATTAAGTATATGATGGTATCTAATTCCATCTTTTGTAAAATATCTTTCATAATTACCGGAAGTAACTACAGACATATCTTCTCCTTCAACCGCTGCTATAATACTACCCCGGGTCTGGTCAGGATCCTGAATTCCGATACTCCATAAAGTATCATCTGTTTTATCTCTATGAACAGAGACATTCCCTCCCATATTGATAAAAGCACTATCTACATCTTTTTCATTAAAATAATTTAAGACATAATCAGCTGCAAAACCCTTTGCAATCGCACCTAAATCAATAGACATACCTTCCTCTTTTAAAAACACCTTATTGTCATCTCTAAGTTCTAGCTTTCTATAATCAACTTTTTTTAATGTGTTTTGAATTTCTTCTTCAGTAGGAACCTGTTGATCTTCTGTACCTATTCCCCACAAAGAAACTAAAGGACCAATCGTGGGATCGAAAACACCATTAGTTTTTTCTGCAAACTGATAAGATTCTTCTAACAATTTATACGTATCATCACTAACTTCTACTGCTTTTTGACCGGCATTAGAATTGATTTTGGAAACATCACTTTCAGTAATAGTTTTACTAAATATATTTTCCAGATACCGCAATTTGTTAAATGTTTCATCTAATATCTGCTGGGGCTGTTCATCATGAATCCTTAATCTGACAAGGGTATCCATTAAAAATTCTGAACCATCTGTTTTTGTTACTTCAACCTTGTTATTTACATCACCATTTGGTTCAATCGTATTATTTCGATTACCCGGATTATTATTTCCAATAAAATACATACCGCCTATTATTATTATTAAAATTATAATTGCAACCAAAAATCTTTTATAATTCATTTTTATCTACAACCTTATTTAACTTTATTTATATACTATAAACAAGAGCCCTTAAGAAGGGCCCTTGCTTATATAATATTAATCTAACATCTAAAATTATTTGTAATCATCGGGATTTAAACCAGCTTGAGTTAAGCATTGAGCTAAAGCACCATTTAAACCATGGTCTGTATGAGTTGCTCCAGAAACTACATCTACATTAACTGATTGATTTTCTACAACCATATCAGCCCATTTTTGAAAAGTTTCTACAGCAGGTTCATAGTCATATTCACCAGGCTTCTTTGGACCAACTAGTGCTTCTTCTTCTGGATTCTTAGCTGTAATTATACTGACATCTTTAATTTCTTCTCCTTCAATTACAGCTTCTACTAAGTAATGTCCGTGTGCATAATCTCTACTTACACCGTAGTAAGTATTACCATCATAGTTTCCTCTCGCAATACTTAGAGCCATATCTACAGCTTCTGTATAAGAATTATGTGAGCCAGTAGCACCTGAAACTGCGTCAATACCTTCTGTTCCTTGGTTTCTGATTACCGCAGAAGGAAAGTTGATAAAGTATTCACGGGCAGGTTCATGTGGATACTGAGTAGTTTTTAAATTATTTAAAATTTCTACTCCAGTAATTTCGCCAAAATTAACTTTGACTTCAATTACTATATCACCATGGTCGCCTGGAACATATCCTACATATTCTCCATCATTGAAATCTTGTGCTGCTGCTCCGGCTGAAAAAGCTGCTACTAATACAAATACTACAAGTAAAGATAAAATTGATTTTTTTGTGATTTTTCTCACAGCCATCCCTCCTTTTTTAATTCTGTAATATATTATAATTAATAATTTCTTAAAATGCAAATTATATCTAGAATTATTATAAAAAAACTCAGGTTTTTCTTGAAAATCCTTAGTAAATAAGTTATTATTTAAATTGAGAAAAGATATAAAACAATAAAATCTATTGTGAATTATATATTTAAATATGTATTTCAATTCACAAAACAAATCATAATATTAAGTAAAGGGGGATTATATGAGCAAGCGAATAGTAATACTCGGGGCAGGATATGCCGGTATAGAAGCAGCAAAAAATCTGAACAAAAAATTTCGTAAAGATCCAGATGTCCAAATCGATCTTATCAATGACCGTGATAAACATATCTTACTAACCGAGTTACACGAAGTTGCTGGAAACAGGGTCGATAAAAGCGGAGTTGAAATTTCTTTAGACCAGCTCTTTGAAAATACTAAAGTTAATGTAATAAAAGATAAAATTATTGACTTCGACCTGGCAAATAATAAAATTGCTTCTAGCGTCCAGGAATATAAATATGACCATTTAATCCTGGGTGTAGGTAGTGAACCTACTTTTTATAATATACCTGGTATGGAACACAATTCATATACACTTTGGTCAGAAGATGATGCTGTAGAATTAAGAGAACATGTAAGAAATATGTTCAAACTAGCAGCCAATGAATCAGACCTTGAAAAACGGAAAAAGATGCTTACCTTTGTGATCGGTGGTGGCGGATTTACCGGTATTGAAACAGCTGGTGAATTAGCTGAATGGTTTGATGATCTATGTTATACCTATGATATCTCTAGAAGCGAAGTTAATTTAATAGTAGTCGAGGCCTTAGAAAGAATTTTACCTGTCCTCTGTGATGAGCAGTGTGACTTCGCAGAAGATTATCTTAGTGAGGAACTAAATGTGGAAATAATTGATGGTTACGCAATTTGTAATGTAACAAAAGATTATATTGAAATAAGCAAAACAGGCAAAGATACTGATGTAAGGAAAAGAATTGATTCCAATACAGTAATCTGGACAGGTGGAGTTAAAGGTAAAAAGATCCTGAAAAAAACCGATCTTGAATTAAGTAGAGATAACCGGATTAAAGTCGATAAGTACCTACAAACCACCAAATATGATAATGTTTATGCAATTGGAGATAATGCTCTGTTTACACATGACCGCGAACGCCCCTTACCTCAATTGGTTGAGGCCGCAGTTCAGGGTGGGGAATGTGTTGCAGAAAATATTGAAGCAAAAATGAAAAACAAGTCATTAGAAGTTTTTGAACCTAATATGCACGGACTTATGGTTTCAGTTGGGGCCAACTATGGTGTGGCTGAACTCAAACCATTTGGTGATTTTACAATTGCCCTTAAAGGTTTTTGGGCAATGTTTATGAAACACTTTATTAACATGCATTATTTATTTGGAATCGGCGGATTCAGTTTAATAGGCGATTATATAGAACATCAATTTAAAGATACACGAGGAGGTATTGGTATGCTGGTAAGACATATGATGAAAAAATCCGGAACCTATTGGCTGGCATTTTTAAGAATATTTGTTGGTCTAAGGTTCTTATTGTCAGGTATAGATAAGATTAACAAAGGTTGGTTATTTGGTTCAGAAGAGTTCCTAGTATCAGGCGCTTCATCTTATCTCTGGAGTGCTGGTACACCACAGTTCTATATTGACTTAATGGAAACATTTGTTGTACCCAATCAGGTCTTTTTCCAAAAAATACTGGTAGTTACTGAACTAGTTACCGGACTGGCTTTAATAGCTGGTTTCTTAACATTCCTATTCGCCTTAGTTTCAATCGGAATGAGTATCAACTTTGTTATCGGAGCAATTGGCTCATCAGCCGGTATCTGGGAACCGCTCTGGATACTCTTGATTTCCATAACACTACTTGCCGGTGCAGGTAAAGCCTTTGGTCTTGATTACTATCTAATACCGTGGCTTAAAAATATCTCAAAGAAACCGGTAAGCTATCGAAAAGAAAGATCTGCTTAAAATAAAATAAATATTAAATATCAAAGGAGAGCTTTTAAAAGCTCTCCTTTTTTGTTTTTTCTTTATTTAGACTATTATTTAATTATGAACTTTTCTAATCTCTTCATAAAGCTTATCTGTTAGTTCTGCCGGGCCAGCTACTATTAAATAATGTCCGTGATAATCAGTTTCTATAACCTTCCCACCTGCTTCTTTTATTATTACTATGCCGGCCTTCACATCCCAGGGGCTTAGTTTTAATTCCCAAAATGCATCTAACTTACCAGCTGCTACACAGGCTAAATCATAAGCGGCACTACCAATTCTTCTAATACCTCTTGCTTTTAACAAGAGAGTACTAAAGATATTAATATTATTATATTCATCTTCGGTCAGATTGTAAGGAAACCCGGTAACTAAAAGACTTTCTTTAAGATCACTTTTTTTACTTATTTTAAGAGGTTTACCATTTAAATATGCCCCCTTATTATTTACAGCTGTATACATTTCTTTTAAATAAGGTATAAAAATAACTCCTAAAACGGGAGTTTCATTTTCCATTAAAGCTATGGAAATTGAAAAAATGGGAAAACCATGAACATAGTTGGTAGTTCCATCTAAAGGATCAATTACCCATTTATATTTAGACTCTTTATCAGAAGTCCCGCTTTCTTCTGCTAAAATACTATGTTCAGGAAAATTACTTTCTATCCAGTTTACTATTTTTTCTTCCGCCTTTTTATCTACTTCTGAAACTAAATCCAAATAGGTTGATTTTTGCGATACTTTTAATTTTTGATCTAATTTCTCTAACTGATAGCTACCTACTTCTCTAGCTAATGATTTAACATTTTTTTTAGTTTTTTCCAGATTAATAGCAGTCACCTCCAATTAAATGTCTTTCTATCTATTATCTTAATATATAATTAGGAATTTTTAAATATTAATTAAAATTTTTGATAAAAAAATTGCCCGGCTAGCCGGGCAATTCTTGCTTTATTCTTTATATTTAACTATAACTTCTTCGATATCCCAACGCGGCTCCAATTTTTCTTTGATGTCCTCTTTTACAACTGGCGCGAACTGATGATCCTCAGCCAGATCTACTTGTACTGTAATTGTTTTATCATCTATCTCTATATCTTCTATTAAATTAGTTTTTAAAACATCAAGTCCATGAATTGGATTCATCACGTGTTTTAGTCTTTCTTTTACTACTTCTAAGGTAGTAGGAACTCTTTCTTTAACCAAACCATGTTTTTCTTCATAATCTCGTATAGCTTCTTTTAAGGCATCAACGGCCAATACAGAACAGTGGTTTTTAACCGCAGGCAAACCACCTAATTCATCAGCAGCCTGCTGCCAGGTAATATCTTTTGCTTTTTCAATCGTACTACCCTTGGCCATCTCTGTAATAATAGAACCTGTTGCTATATTAGAAGCACATCCATATGATCGGAATTTAATATCCGTAATTTTCTGAGTATCTTCATCAACTTTAAGATGAAGTTGTACCATATCACCACAGGCAGGCGAACCTTCTTTTGCAATACCATCGGGATCTTCTAATTCACCTACATTTTTGGGATTTTGAAAATATTCTATAACCTTATCACTATAGGGAGAACTCATTATTATTCACTTCCTTTCTTACCTAATGGACTAATTTCTCTTAAATTTTCAACAACATCTTTTACCGCTTCCACAATTTTATCTACGTCTTCCTCAGTATTATATCTGCTGAAAGTAAATCTGATTGAACCGTGGGCCCTTTCATGGTCCCCACCTATACCAAGTATTACATGGCTAGCTTCCAGTGATTTACTAAAACAAGCAGAACCTGTACTTACTGCAAATCCCCTCATGTCTAAGTGGAGGGTAATTGATTCACCTTCTACATAATGAAAAGT
>Ga0102934_1002878_pt1 | contig 11823 bp, 2 predicted proteins | sample SalPonR2_A_D1_MG_FD_78175 | JGI IMG/M metagenome (GOLD analysis project Ga0102934, IMG submission 78175) | Salt pond soil microbial communities from South San Francisco under conditions of wetland restoration - Salt Pond MetaG R2_A_D1_MG | ecosystem: Environmental > Aquatic > Marine > Intertidal...
CTTTATAACTGAGGTAAATAACAGATATGGATTAGTCTCAACTGATGCAATTAAATCATATATCAGAGAAGAGAAAAAAGAAGAATATCCTGAATCGACATTTATTGAACCAACTGATGTATTTGATTCTTCTAATAAATTCGATAAAAGAAAGACAAATTATGTATCTGCTAATTTATTAGATCAAAGTGGAACATCTGAATCAGTTGTTCCTAGTGATCAATGGGAAAGATTAAGAGTTGATCCATTGATTAAATCATTAAATCAAGAAACAGATAAATATTATGAAAGTGTAGATTTTAATCACTTAAATGCACTTATTTATAATTTCAGAAAGAAATTAGATATGGCAACTGATAAAATGCAAGAACGTCTCAATGCTCGAGTTGAAGGAGATCCTAATAAATTCACATCCAGCATTATGAGATCAGGATTGAGAGCACGCTTGCTGGGATTAAAAAGAATTTTATCTTCACGATCAAATCACAGCGACAGGCTAGTTTTGCTTAAACAATTTATGGAAAAATTGAGCGGTGAAGATATTGGTGTTATCGATGTTGAAACACTTGCTTATCGTGAATTAGTCCTAGCACCTTATTCACTATTGTTAAAACTTTACATGCGTGTTGGTGCAAATATGAATTTATTCGGAGACACTTCTAATAATATAGGGCTGAATAGAAACTTGAATATTTATAATTTAGCATCTGTTTTAACAGATTTAGTCGAATTACGTGAAGGAAGCAACGAGACAAATAAAAGACCAGGATTAGATTTTACTAATTTTTCTAGAACATGTTCAGATCTTCTTCGTCAATTAACTATTAATCATGCTGTTTTGAAAGGATTCTTGCCTGATGAAAAGGTTAAACAACTTGATAACGCTGTTGGATTTTTAATTAAATATCACCGAGGTTTATTTGCAAGTGGAAGAAACGCCAATCAAAATCCACTCAAGCCTAATTATGATAGTCTTAGATATTCTCCTCTTTATGATTATAGTGAGTATCTTCATGTTTATCCAACTAGAAATCAAGACAGATCTAATTCTTGGTTTAGTTTAAATACGAATGATAAATTTGGAAACGGTGCATTAAATGTCATTCACCCTGCTGTTGTTAAAGGAAAGAAAACAGGTAAAGATAATGTACCTATTTTATCATTTGATTTGTTCAACGAAAGATTTAATCCTGATAATATTTATAAATGTTTTGAATTTGTACTTCTCGAAGTTTATAAAATATTTTGGGAAAAACATGGAATTGGTTATTCTAAAATATTTAAACCATTTGTAGCATCTACTTCTAATGCTACACAAAAAATAGATATTCTTAATTTCGTAACTGAATTAGGTGGCTTTCATGAATTCAATCCTAAAAATCCATTCTCTGATAAAGTAATGTCTCTATATAAATTTATTTGTAATCAAAAAGAAGGTGAATTTATCACTGACGATATCACTGCTTTACCAGAGCAATATCTAGATGACATGAGGGCACTTTGTCCATTATTTATGTTCCTATGTAAACACATTGTCAGAACCGCTGCAATTCATATCAAATATTTAGAAGAAAATTATTATTATGAAAGCCCTGCTGATGCAACTCAATATGATTTAGATAATAATTATGCTGTGAGGCCGGCAGGACCAAGGGATTTAGATGTCGCAAATGACCTTGGTAAATATAAGAAAATTCTTGGTGCTGCTATTGAAGGAATTGATAATGAAAAATTGATTGAATCGGTTAAAGAATTTTATAAAAGTTTTAAAGAATATTATACAAATAATCCAACCGTTAAAAATCTCTTGTTCGATTCAGATAAAGGTGTAGCAGAGTTTCCTGAATTTCCAAGTGTCAGTCCTAGACAGGATTCATATGAAGTAATTAGGGAATTAGCATCATGTTTAGATGTATCCGAAACTACTCGAATAAATAAGTTAACTGAAAGAAAAATAAAAAATTTAGAGAAAAAAATAAGGGAATTAACCACAGCAGAAAAACGTGAAAGAGATCCTGCTAAAAAACACAGATTAGGTGAAAAACTTAAACAAGCACAAATATCACTAGACACACTAAATGATAAAACAGTTGATATCGAGGGCAGAAGAAGAAGATTTGATAATCTTATTATGTTAATTGCAAATAGTAAAACTATTATTCAAGCAACTGATAATGAAGAAACTTATCCTAAAAATAGAACATTTGATATTATAGCTGATAATGAGACTTCTTTAACCGCACCTGATAGGTATTTTTACGAAATGCTGGCAATGAGAGATAAAAATGATATTTTAGTAGATACTAAAGAAGCCGCTGGTCTATTTATGTCTATGGGACTTTATGATAATAATATATTAGAAAACAAAATAAGTAAAACTGTATTTAAAAATTATTTTGAACCAAAACAATCTGTATCCAATTATGTGAACAGATATTATAATTATACTGGGGTAGCTCTTGGAATGAAATCAACATTAGTTCCTCAAGGTGAATCTATTTTAAAGTATATCGAGTCTTATTATGGTCATGATTCTAATGTTATAAAAACCGGTGGTCAGACAGTTGGGGTCGAAATATTTGGAATAAGACTTCCTGATGTAGATTTAGGTGGTGATCCTGCTGGTGCTGCTGGTGCTGTAAAAACACAATATAAGGATAATGCGAAAAGATGTATGAATTATATTATTCCATTTTATTCATATATAAATCATTATTTAAATATACCTAATATTAAATTATTTGACAAACAAGTTTTAGAAGAAAACAAAGACTTTTTAGAAAATTTTAGAACGAAGGTATTAGAAGATATATTTGATGGAGCTCATCCTGTTGTGGGAAATGCTAATAGAAATAAATTAGGCAATGTAATTCGCGCCAATATTTCTAGAGCTTTATTTAATGATCGAATAATTAACTTTTTAGATAACATTATAGCAGTAGATGATACCAAAAAAAGATTTTTAATGTCAAATATGTATATTGAAACAATGTTAGCAGCATTTAATTATTATCGTACAACTATTCGGATTCATTCTGAAGATATAATACGTGAACAAACTGATCTTTTTGATTTAGTTAAGGAATCGAATTATTATGATAATGCTAATTTAGGATTAGTAAAAGTCGCTGCTGTAGCAAGTACTTATAGAATAGCGGGATTTAGAGTAGTTATGTTGAATGGAAATAGGGGAAATAACAATGCAGACATATTTTTGAAAAATGGAATATTTAGAAAGGACACTAGATTATTAGACTCATTAATGTATTATAATACTAAACCTCATTTGACATATAATAATCCTAATGGAAGATTAATTAAATACTATTTATATTACTTAAATGATATAGCTGTAACTATCTTTAGTGATGATGCAGATCATGGACAGGTTTTAATGCGAGTATTAGCTGATATTGATGGGGTTGTTGGAGGATTGGATCATACAGCAACCAACGCGGCTGCTTATAATATTGCTGACTCAACTGGGATAGAAGGAGGGGCTCTTACTCCACAAAGATTATTAACTATTGCCACAATATTATCCAGAGGTTTAGAAAATAAACCCGGTGTTTCGGCAGCGATCGCTGGTCATACAATTGGTGGTGGAGGAGCAGAACCTGAAAAATCTATATATAATATTACTGGGAATGGAAATGAAAGTAATTCTTTAATAATAGTTATTTTAGGAATTTTAATGATAATATCTAATAACCTCGATTTCGGTAATACTAATGCAGGTGATGATTATTTAGGCCTAGTTAAAACAGAAGTTGTAAATATTGTAAGACAATTAAACAATTTATCAGCACGTGGCTTGGCAAATAATAAACTATTCGATAATGATCCGGAGTATAGTCATTTATTTTACGGAAATGGAATCAGATCGAATGATGATTTGGTCAATTTTATTATGGGGGTTTTTACAGGAGCTCAAGAAGTTTACTCCAAGGAAGGTGTATTAAAATCTTTTAGGGATTTATTTTATAGAAAGATGGATGCAGACACAATAATTGCCGGAATAGATTGTAAAGGACTTCCTATTATAGAATTTCTAAATACTAGACTTCCACCAATTAATAGAATAATAATATACAGATTCATAATGTGTCCGATGATTTTTATTTCTGAAAACCGCAAATTAGATCCAATAATTTTTGGAACTATTTCTAGAGCCATACCTAATTCAATATCTAAAAATCCAGTTAGATTAAAAAACGATAAAGCTAGTTATGATAAAGTTCTTGAAGGTTTATCTAATTATTTCAGTTTCGCTAATCAATTATCTATTGATCTAGGAATGACCACAAATAATGTTCATCCTTTGAATAACTCATTATGTGATGCAGGATATATTATAAATCAAGAATTGAATTTAGAAAAATATTGCTCTATTGATAATGTGAAGCATTGCTATACAAGTAATGGAATGATCGCGAGTGCTGCCAAAAATTATGTAGAAAATTTTTATCAAGAATCGGATTATACTGAAAAAATAGAAGCGGCTAGATTATTCTATGAATATTTAATTTTAGAACCATTTGATTCTACTATTTTAGAAAACTTAAGAAACGGTACTTCTGCAATATCATTGGGATTTGTTCTATCATTAGTAAATATTATTTTAGGATCAAATGCTTACTCAGTATTTAAATATGCTTTGAGTAGTTTTGTTCAAGTAGGTGGTAATTTTATTAGAGCAGATTTAGAAAATGCGATAGAAGAGGCAGTTCCTGATGATATAGATCAAGCAAGTAAAGGATTGATAAGATTGAAGGAAATTGCGACCACTTCCAGGGGAGGTGCTGGTCGAGAACGGGACTTTTTAGATTTAGTAATTCAAGCTATGGATGAATCAGGTGCAATAGGAGGTGGTGTATTAAATGTGGCAAGTCCTGACGTATCTTGTCGAACATTGTGTGCAAGACCTGATTTTGGTAATGATGATGTTATTTTTACAGATATTCGGAATTTTAATAATCATCATGGCGAAACTTGTGATGACATGGATGCAATTGTTGAAGGTTTGACTGGTGAAGCGATTAATGATAAGATATATGAATACATTGCAGGAGTTTCATTACTAGCAGGTAGATCATATGCTGTAGTTGATAATATGGTTATTGCAAATAATTCACAATCCGCGATATCTTTAATAAATAATGGTATGAGAAATAATGATAAAATTATGTACCTTCCTAAATCATACTATGATAACTTATCTGATTATTCAAAAATTATAGAAAATTTAAATCAATTTGAAAACTACTTTGACGCTCTTCTAAATAAAGCCGCCGATTATACTGAAACAAATGGTTCAATTCGAGATTTAAATACAAATCGTATTGTACGTGAGATTACAGATCCTGCTGGTAATTTTGTTCAGGCATTCGATCAAGCTGTTCCTTTTAATCAATTTGAAACAGATGATTATTCGGCGGAAGAATTAGATAAAATAAATGATATTGGATTCTTATTCGAAACATATAAAGGTTTATTTGGATATTCATATAAATTTAGCGATGCTGATGCTAATTGGCAAACTATAACAAATGAATTAAATAGTATTATGACAAGAGCAGGTCTTACACCTTTGGAGAAAAAATTATTCTGTCTTAAATTTAGAGATTTTTCAGCAATAAATACATTTATTGATTTGATTGCAATAGGACCTAAATTGGCAAGATCCGCACTACTATTAACACTTCAATATGATAGACAGTTAGAATTAAGTATTAAATTTGATGATGAGGATAGAAAAACCTTGTTTCATGGTTTAATAAATGGAATCAATTCTACCAAGTTATTAACTCCTACTTCAGATGTAGCCCGTATGCCGCCAGCAGATAATGAAATTATACGCGCACCATATTCGATGTTTACTAAAGAGTTGATGAGTCAATATATTATATCTAAAGTGAGAACCGAACTAATTCCGACAACATTTAATGGTGAAAGAATTGGTAAGCAAGGTATAATTTTTGAAGCATTAATTAATTTAATAAATTTCGAAATGGGTGAAAGTATTGGTAATAATAATTTCCTTGCTAAAAAATTTCACCTGCTGGTAAATTATATCGACGATAAAATACTTAGCCACTCTGGATCGGCTAATAAAACTTTACAATTGTTAAACAATATATTGTATCAAGTAAAATCGCATTTTTGTTATTCATATATAAATAAATTCACATTAATGACTTATTATTCTGATGGAGTAAATAATATAAGAGAAGGATTTACATGTGCCCCAATTGATCCTTTGGTAGTTAGGGATATAAAAAATGCATATAGATACAGAAGAGATGGTGGAGAAAAATTAAATATTTATAATGCTAATAATATGACTCCAACTGACCTAACCGGTAATTTAACTTTGTTTGCAGTAGCATATGATACCTCACCGGATGTGGGTACATTTTTAGGTAGTTATACTTCTAGACTTAGAGTGATATCTCAAGCTGGAATGCATTTTGCACATTCGTCTTGTATGATAGGTTTATCGAATTTTTATTCTATTATTGGTAATGACAAAAATTTAGTTGGTTATGCTAGTTTACGGAATGGTAGAGATGCTGATGTTAATAATTTCCAACCTACAATAATAGGTACATATGTTAGAAATTATTCTAGTAAAAAAATAATAAAGACCTGTAATTTGCTTCCAAATAATCCAGCATTGTTTAAAATAACTACAAAATATTTAGTTGATTATGGTATATTTTCTAAAGAATATCAATCATTACATGAAACAGTTTTTGAGGAGTTATATATGATGATTGAAAATAAATTTAACGCTATAAGAGGAAATATTTCATCATACGAGAGATTAGAACAATTTATTCGAAACGGAAGAAATCCTAAAATAGCAAAAACTCTCAATAAATTTTATAAAATCTCAATTTCAGAAAAAATAACATCTCTTGATGTAGATGAATTTATTTACCTTTGTATGTTATTAAATGTTGAAGATTCATATATGATGATGCACATTATTTTAAATAAAGAAGTAGATCATAAAGGATTTTCTGCAGCATTCGTTGGGGGAGTAGGGGGTATTAATATTAATAACAATCTTGCTCCAACTATTAATCTAAATAGAATAACCACTAAATCTCCTATAACCAAGAAAACAATTCGTGATAGTTTATTATCAACCAGATTAAAAGAAAAATTAGGAATTGAATTTTCAATTAAGGAATTAAATAAAATTGTAGATAGATATGATAACGCAGAACCTGTGCCTGAACTAAATAGAGTTAATGTTTCAGAGAAAACAGGAATTAAAATAGATGGGAAGTCAACTTCTGAGGTATTAAAAATTGTAGGAAAAAGAGGGACCGTAAATATAGAACCTAATCTAGATGGAAGTGTTCTTAAACCTGAAAATTTCAATAAACAAGATGCACTTGACCGGGCTAAGAATGCAATTACATATGCTACTGAAATGTATAAGACTCTTAGAGATGTTTATAATGAAGTAGCACATACACCTGTCTATGGAAGTATTTCATCTGCTGTTAACGAGTTATTATCAACTGTTCATCAAAATGCATTTAATATCCCAATTTCATTCGCTGTTGATATCGTTCCTGGGGTTATTAATACTGTTAAAGGAAATGCGCCTTTTAATTCGTGGGTAGGTGATTTTACTAAACCACTCGAAAGAGGTATTTCATTAGGCTTACATGCAAATGGAATTAATGAACTTGAAGATTTGGTTCGAGGTAATAAACTTGAAATGCTCAAAGCCATGCACTTGTTTTATCATGATGATGGAATGTACAAAATTTCAGGTAAAGATTTTCCAAGTATTTCTAAGATGCTCCCAAGTTTAGATATTTCAGGTAAAGGATTTTCAAAAACAGATCTTGATAAATTCTGTGTTAACTTCGGTAAATTAACTAAATATCTTCATGAATTAAATCTTAAAGATATTTTCACTACTAAATTTCCGGTCTTTAATAACGTCCGCAATCCTAAATTCCATATTCTAACAAGTTTTAATGAAAATGCTTCCCCAGATTATGCACAAAAATTAGTAGGTAAAAACTTATTTAAACATAATCTAGCAATCAATGCTGATTCAAAATCAACAATGGTTTCACTTGCAACTGCTTTAACTAATAACAAGATCAGAGGTGATGCCGATATCACTCAAAATGAAATGTTTTTCAAAATATGGGAGCACTATTGTAATTACGGAATTGAATGTAAAATGTTCGGTGAAAGTATTGATTTCACTAATTACTTCATGCTTGGTAGTGGCAGAAGAGATTTCTATGAATATATTAAGAGAGATACATTGCTTAAAACCTCTGAAGGTGAGGCATTTGATGATGCTGAGGGTGTAGCGGCATTCGGTGTAATTGACAAACTCATTGTTGATAACATTATTGATGTAGGTGTTTATCCAATTAATATTCATGCTATGATGAGAGAAATTCCACTTTCAAATATGTTTAATAATAACTATAGTTTTGATAAAATTGCAGAATGGCTATTATTTAATGGAAGTGCTCCAGTTAAATATTATTCAGATATGAATAAAGAAAAAATGAAACTCAGAACTAAGTTAAATTATTTATGTGATCCACTAGGTGTTGATATGATTCCTCTTCATAGAGATGTTCTTAACAAGCAGACATTCTTATCTATGCATAAAATGGGACCAGAAAGAGGTATTTATGGAACAACAGATTCAAGGATTGGTTATTTCCGTCAATCTGACTTATCGGAACCTACCATGAACGGTACCAGTTTTGTAGGTAATTATGAACTTGCATTCAGAAGACTTAGAATTCTCTTAATCAAGGTCTTACATACACTTGCAGCGGGAATAAATAAAGTAGGAGGAGGAAATATTGTATTAGCTGCGGATGCTGGATATGCTGGTGCTAATATAGCACCGTCTGCAAATAACCAACAATTCTTAGCCAGAATGTTTATCTTCGGATATATGAATGCACCTGTATTAAATAGTGTATTTATTGATTTATTCAAGGATAGATCCCTTAGTACAGTCATGAATGATGTAAATAAATATAAAAGCGAAATGTATAACATGAATATTACAGAAGCAGATGCTAATGGTGCAATTCAAAATTGTTTAGTAATCGTTAATGCAGCGGGCGCATATGATCCAGCATACGCTAATATATTACCAACATCTATCAAACAGGAATTAAATAATGGAAATAATTTAACTGAAAATATGTATATGGAAAAAATATTCAACACTACAGATAAGACTAAACTTTTGAAAAATTTTGTAAATTTATATATGCCTACTGATTCTGAAATAGTAGAATTTAGATCACTTTATAATGAATTCTTAAATATTACTAGTTCAATAACAAAGAATCAAAGGGATGGTATGCTATTAATATTTAATACAGGGGTCAATAATGTAGTCAATCCTAATAATATATATGGTCTTGCTGGGGCACCCCCTCCAGTTAATGTTGCCGCTACTGGTTTCAATGCAAATGCGCCATTTGATGGTGTTAGTGAAGTATTTAATAATGCTGATCCATTTTATGTTCCAATTACATCTCATAGACCTGCTCCACCAGCCGGTGCTGGGGGAAATAAATATACAATTTCATATATGACTGCTAAAATTAATGAGTTAAATGAAGATATAGCAGGAGGTGGTCGTGGATATAATGATAATGTTGCGGGAAATCCTAATTTTGTAAGAAATCTTGCACCTGCTAATAATGTTAATACTGGGGATATAGGTCAAAGGATATTACCTGTTCCTGTTATTGCTAAGAGCGGCGTTGATATTATAGATAAAAAATACAGCGGAGTTCTTAATGACGTTCTTGATATTGGTACTATGATCCCTGGAGTACAACGTGGTTTATATAGAATTGAGGATAGGGGTGCTAATGATGCTGATAACAAGAGGTTAGACACGGGCACAATCGGTGCCATAAATATGGCAGGTGCACCAGCAGGAATAAATTATAATACCCCATTGACAGATTGGGGTAATTTAAGAGAAGAAAAATATAAACGTAATTTTGGAGACAGAATTGATCTTGCTTATCAAGGAATTGTGAATAATTTAGAATCAAGTAATGTAAAAGAATATAATTATCTAGGGGTTTATGGAGGTTCACAGGCTAAGACAGTTAATCAAGATCTTGGATTATTTGTTCAAGATTCAAAGATTCTTAAAACTTTAATCGGATGTGATAAGGGGCTTCTTAAAAAACCTGTTCCACCTAGTGGAGGTATTTTGGATTCATTTGGTTCAAATACTTATAGTTATGATTATCCTGAAAATTCATATTTTAGAAGACAATTTAGACATCAACCTACATCTTATGATCTTCATGGAGGTGTTGATAAGAATTGTCAAATTCCTATTCTATCTGCTGAAATCTATTCAGAAATGTTATTTAATTTATTCAAAGATAGATTTAAGAAAGAATTTAGAGGAGAAGTAAAAGATGTTCAAGTAGGCTTACTTGCGATCATGGATTAAAATATAAAAAAATATAAAAAAATTTAATTTGACATAAATATTTTTTATCATTAAAATCATGCTTATCATTCTTGAAGGTGCAAACGGAGTAGGCAAAACTACATTAACTCATAATCTAGGATTTGAATATATTCACTTTCCTACAGGTGATAATAAATGTTCTGAATCAATTTTGAATCATCATTTATATACTGATCATCATGGATTGAACTTTAGAAGACATCCTTATCCAGAAAATGCTCAAAAATATGCAAGATTAGATATTTTATCCAATCTTCATGTTTTAAATGAGATTGCTCAAGATAAAATAGTTATCTCAGATAGATCGCTTTTATCAAATTTAATATATTCTTCAAATCAACATGATAAAGTTATATATGAATATTTAAATGCTTTTACATGTGAAGTAATTTTTATTATCTTATATGCAGATAATGTTAACCTATTAATAGATAGAATAATGAGTAGAAAAAAAGATGATGACTTAACTAATAAGTTAATGACCAGAATAAAGAATCAGACTCGAAATAGAAATCAGGCTTTCAAAAATTACAATCTAGATTCTTCTCAGTTAGAAAGTGATATAAGCATATTTAAAATTCCTATAGATAATCTAAATCCTGATCAAATGGTTGAAAAAATTAAAAGTATAATAAATTAAATTTTTCAAAATTTTTTATCAGATTAAAAATGAGTTCAAAGGACATTCTTTCATTTTATGATATTGCTAAATCTATTGTCCCTCCAGGTTATTATAAAGGTAAAGTTATAAGTGTTTATGATGGTGATACAGCATGGATTATGATTGCGCTTCCAGATAAAGAATCTACAGTTCCTCAAATATTCAATAAAAGTCAAATTGATACAAATTATAATGTTGACAAAAATAAATTTATTAAAATCAAGGTTAGATTTGAATTTATAGATGCCCCTGAAATAAGAACAGGTAATAAGAAAAAACAGGCTAAAGAATCACGTGATTTTGTTAGATCCTTAATTGATGGTAAAGAAGTGTATTTCAAAGTATCGGGAATGGGAAAATATTTTAGACATATTGCTGAAATATATATTCATTATCATGATATGAAAGATCTTGTTTCTGAGCAAACATTTAATGACCAATATGAAATCTTAGGTGGAATGGAAGGAATGATCAGTTTGAATAAATTACTTGTTAAAACTGGTAAAGCAGTTAAGAAGAAATATTAACAAATGGATTTATATTCAACATACATGTTTCAGCTTCTTTTAATAATGAGTCATCAATAAATAAAACATGAATATATTTATATAGATACATAATTAAATGATCATTAATTGTTAAATCA
>Ga0102934_1002880_pt1 | contig 11817 bp, 8 predicted proteins | sample SalPonR2_A_D1_MG_FD_78175 | JGI IMG/M metagenome (GOLD analysis project Ga0102934, IMG submission 78175) | Salt pond soil microbial communities from South San Francisco under conditions of wetland restoration - Salt Pond MetaG R2_A_D1_MG | ecosystem: Environmental > Aquatic > Marine > Intertidal...
CCTGGGAATGGACCGCCAGCCCCTATGCGCCCTATCCCGGCTTCCAGCCCCTGGGAGGCTCGCTGGGCGAGTACAACGGCAAGTTCATGTGCAGCCAGATAGTGCTCCGCGGCGGCTCCTGCGCGACGCCGGCCGGTCACCTGCGCGCCACTTATCGCAATTTCTTCTACCCCGCCCAGCGCTGGCAGTTCAGCGGCCTGCGGCTGGCGAGGGACCCGGCATGACCGGAAACCTCCGCAAGCTCTCGGACTTCAGCCCGGACGCCGCCGTCATGCTGGAGGACGTGCTTCGCGGCCTGGCGCTGCCCGAAAAAAACATCCCCTCGCTGTATTTCTACGACCAGCGCGGCTCGGAGCTTTTCGACGCGATCACCGAACTGCCCGAGTACTACCCCACGCGCACCGAGATCGCGATCCTGGAGCAATACGGCGAGCAAATGGCGGAGGCCATCGGCCCCGGCGCGCGCCTGATCGAGCTGGGCTCCGGCTCGGCGCTGAAGACCGAGCTCCTGCTGGCACGCCTGCACGAGCCGGCCGCCTATGTCCCGGTGGAAATCTCCCGCGATCACCTGCTGGCCGCCGCGGCGCGCATCGCGGCCGACTTTCCTGGGCTGGAGGTGCTGCCGGTCACCGCGGACTTCACCGAGCCGTTCGAGTTGCCGGAGCCGCGGCACCACCACGTGCAGCGCAACGTGGCCTTCTTTCCCGGCTCGACCATCGGGAATTTCCCGCGCAGCATGGCGGCCGACCTGTTGCGGGCGACCAGCCGCGAGGTGGGGCCAGGCGGCGCGATGCTGATCGGGGTGGACCTGGAAAAGGACCGGCAGACGCTGGAACAGGCCTACAACGACGACGCCGGCGTGACCGCCAGCTTCAACCTCAACCTGCTGGAGCGGCTGAACCGCGAACTGGGAGCCGATTTCGACCTCGGCGCGTTCAGCCACTCGGCGACCTGGAACCAGGATGACTGCCGCATCGAGATGCGCCTGGTCAGCACCGTGGACCAGTCGGTGCGGGTTGCGGACCGGGAATTCACCTTCCGCGAAGGCGAAGGCCTGGTCACCGAGTATTCCCACAAGTACACGCTGGAAGCCTTCCGCGCCCTCGCCGAAGCCAACGGCTTCCGCGTCGAGCAGGTCTGGACCGACCCCGCCCGGCTGTTCTCGGTCCAGCTGCTGGCCGCCGGCTGAGAAACGCGCGGCGGCCGTCTCACTCCGCGTCGGGCGGCACGTAGCCCTCCGGCTGCGCGGCGCCCTCGCCGAAAAAGAACTGCTCCATCTGGTCGCGCAAAAACTCGCGCGCCTTGGGCTCGACCACGGCCAGGCGGTACTCGTTGATCAGCATGGTCTGGTGGCCCAGCCACCGCTGCCAGGCCTCACGGGAGACGTTCTCGTAGATGCGCTGGCCGAGTTCGCCGGGATAAGGGGGGCGATCCAGGCCTTCGGCCTCGCGTCCCAGCAGCACGCAATGGACGGTTCTGCTCATGTCGATTCCTCTTGTTCGGGGAGGGCCCCGGCATTCGGCAGCCCGTCGATCAGGCGGCTCACGATGGCGGCGAGGCCCAGTTTTGCCGGAGAGCCGGCGTTATACCAGACCCACCGGCCCGGCTCCATCACCGCGTCCGTCCGCTCGGCCAGCTGCGCGCGCAGCGGCGCGATCTCCAGCTCGAAATGCGTGAAACCGTGGCGCACCGGCGGCAGCGGCGGCAAGTCGTGCACCCGCGTGCCCAGCATCGTGCGGGCCCATTCCGCCGGTGAAGCCTCGCCCAGCTCCGGCGGACACCACAGGCCGCCCCAGACCCCCCGCGGCGGACGACGCTCGAGCAGGACGGCCCCCTGCGCATCGCTCAGCAACAGCATGCGCGCATGCCGCAAGGGCCGTGCGCGCCGCGGGCGCGGCGCCGGGAACTCCGCCTGCCGCCCGGCGGCACGCGCCGCGCACAGCGAGGCCACGGGACAGCGTTCACACAGCGGACGGCCGCGACGGCAGACAGTGGCGCCCAGGTCCATGATGGCTTGCGTGTAGTCCGCGCTGCGCGTCGCCGGCGCATGGTGCTCGGCCAGCGCCCACAGGCGCTTCTCGACCGCCGAGCGGCCCGGCCAGCCCGGCACGGCGTGCAGCCGCGCAAGCACGCGCTTGACGTTGCCGTCGAGGATCGGGTGACGCTGGCCCAGCGCCTGCGCGAGGATGGCGCCCGCCGTCGAGCGCCCGATGCCCGGCAGGGCCCGGACCTCGTCGTGCGTCTCCGGGAAGCGGCCGTCATGGTCTCGCATGACGATGTGGGCGGCTTCGTGGAGATTGCGGGCGCGCGCGTAGTAGCCGAGCCCCGACCAGTGGTGCAGCACCTCGTCCAGCGGCGCCGCGGCCAGCTCGGCGATGCCGGGGAAGCGCTGCATGAAACGTTGGAAGTACGGCACGACCGTGCCCACCTGCGTCTGCTGCAGCATGATCTCGGAAACCCAGCAGCGGTACAGCGAGCGATCGACCTGCCATGGCAGGTCGTGTCGGCCGGATTCCGCGTGCCAGTCCAGCAGCGCCCGCGCGAAGGCGTCAGTCATCGAGCCGGACCGCCCGCTTGTCGACCTCGCGCATCGTCTCGATGGTCATCTCTCGCACTGAACGCATCAGCACCAGCGGACCCACCACCGGGGCGACGCTGAAAGCCGGCACGAAGCGGCTCTCGTAGTGCAGCCGGGTGCCGTTTTCCAGCGCCTCGAAGCGCCAGGTGGTAGTCCCCTCGCGGAAGGAGCCGCGCCGCGGCACATCCTTCGCCACCAGCGCACGCTCCTCGACGCGGATCTGTTCGACACGCTGCACGTCGCGGCAGAACATCAGCACGCAACCCTCGAAGCGCGTGACCACTTCTTCGGTATCCGGCGCGACGCGCCCCAGCGAGCGGCTCTCGACCATTCTCGGATGCAGTTCGTGGATGCTGTCGTAATCCGTCAGCACGGCCAGCAACTGCTCCGGCGAGGCCGCAAAGCGCGCCTCGATGCGCAGCAGGTACGCGTCATCCTGGTTCTTTGCCTGCACGCTGAGCAATTCGAAGGCCTGCGCGGCGCCTGCGGGTCCGATGAGCGCCAGCAGGCCGACCAGCAACGGCAACAAGGCGGCGGACCACGCGCCGGGGCAGGTCGCAACACGAGGCGCGTGCTGGCGGCCGCGCTGCTTCAATCGTCCGGGCGAAACCGGTCACGCAGCTTGCGCGCCCGGTCCTTCAGTTCGTCTTCCAGGGACTTGTCCTCTTCGACGCCCAGCCGGCGCAGCACTTCCTGCTCGGCCCGGTCGCGCACCAGGTCCTCGACCGCCACGCTCACCGACGGCGAGTCCAGCGGCCCGCGCAGTCGCAGCGGCACGGTCGCGCCCGCCAGCTCGCTGATCTCGCCGCTGGCCTGGTCCACCGCCTCGCGGATCACGGTCGCCTGCAGGCGATAATCCATTTCGCCGCCTGCCAGGTCCACCTTGCCTTCACCCTCGAGAGCGAGGAACGGCAAGCCGCCCACCAGGTCGTCGTTGACCAGCACCCCGTCGCTGATCTGCGCGGTGCCGCTGAGGCGCCGGAACTCGGTGTTCTCCGATTCGCGCTGCGGCGCCTCCCCGCCGCGCATCAGCGCCCAGGCGCGCCGAATCTCGTACCACAGGTTGACGCCGGTGAAGGCGCCGTCCGCCAGGTCGAAGGAAAGATCCCCCTGCAGACCCGACAGCAGCGCCGAGCTGCTGGCCGCGCGCGTGCTCAGGTCGGCGTCCAGTCGCGCGGTCCCGCTGAGCCGGTCGAAGTCGGCGAGATCGCTGGCGAAAGGCTGCAGCTGCAGGTTCTCCAGGGACTGGCGCAGGCTGAAGGTGGCCGGCGTATCCCGCGCGTCCAGCCGCGCGCTGCCGCGCACGGTGCCCTCGTAAAGATTCGCGCTCAGCGGCGCCAGGTCGAGCACGCCGTCGTCGGCGACCGCGCGCAGCTCGACGGCGGTCAGGCTCAGCCCGCTGATGCCCAGCTGTTCGACGTTCAAAGACGCATCCAGGTCCAGGCCGCGCAGCCAGTCGAAGGCGAGCGCCCCGTCCCCGGGCGGCGCCTCGGCCGGGGCCTCCTCCGCGGGCGCCAGGTAGCGGTCCAGGTCGATGGTGTCCACCGCCAGCCGGGCGCGCACCCGCGTCGTCTCGCCCGGCTCGAGAGTGGCCGAGCCGTCCAGGCGCGTGTCGTCCAGGCGACCCTGCAACGGGTCCAGGGTGACGCGGCCTTCCTCGACGTGAAACTCGCTTTCCAGCGAGGCGGCCTTCAGCACCCCGGCGTCGGCGGTCTCCGGCGGGGCCATGCCCAGCGCGCGCATCAGGCTCGCGGGCGAAAATTCCTCCGCCTGTACACGGCCTTGCAGCACCGGCGCGTCGATGACCCGCTTGCCGCTCAGGGACGCGTCCACCTGCAGGCTCGCCATCTCCAGCGTGAGCGCCGGAATCTCCAGGCTCTGGGCCTGCGTGTCCAGTTCCGTCTCCGGGACGGCCAGCCGCGCCGTCTGCGTGCCCCCGGGCAGTTCCGGGCCGCTCATCTCCAGCCGCAACTCCAGGCCGCGCACGCTGAGCGCCTGGTCGGCGAGGCGCGCCGTCGCCTCCAGCGTGGCGCGCAAGGCTGTCTCTCCCGCCCCGCGTTGCTGGACGAGCGCCACCTCCGCTTCCAGCGGGAAAAACGTCCCGGGCACCAGCTTGCCGGTCGTGACCTTCGGGATCATCAATTCAGTGATGCTGCCGCTGCCGCGATCCTCGTGGCGAATGCGCGCGTCGCTTATCTCCAGGCCGCCGATCTGCTCCAGGCTGAAGCCGCCGGTTTCCGGGCCGGGTTCACCGGCATCCTGCGCAGGTTCCGCTTCCGGCTCTCCAGGCCCGCCCGCCAGTCCGGACCAGTTGTTTTCCCCGTCCGCGAGGCGCACCAGTTCCAGGTCCAGGCCGTCCAGCTTGAGCGTGCTGACTTCGAGGCGGCGGAACAGCAACGGGAGAAGCTTCGCGCCCACCGACGCCGAATCGATTCTTGCGAACGGCTGCTCGCCGAATCCGGGCGGATTCCCCAGCCGCATGCCGCCGATCTCGAGGCCGAGCCAGGGAAAGACGCTCAGCGAGATCTCGCCCTCGATCTCGAAGCTGCGCCCGGTGCGCTCCTCGACCGCCTCGGCGACCTGCGCGCGGTAATCGTTGGGATCCACCACCAGCGGGATGACGACGACGGCCGCGAGCACGAGCACGATCAGCAGGCCGAACAGGCCGAGAATGATTTTCAGGACGTTGGACATCGAGACGACTCCTCGCGGCGAGCGCAGAAAAAGGCGCGCTCAAACCGAGTATAGAAGCCTCCGGCCGCTCGTTTCAGAGCCATTGCGCGGCGATGGCCTGGAACTCCGTGGCCGGCAGCGGCCGGCTGATGACAAAGCCCTGCGCCGAATCGCAGCCGGCCTCGTGCAGGAATTCCAGCGTCTCCCGGGTTTCCACCGTCTCGGCCGCGGTGGAAAGGCCGAGTTCGCGCGCCAGCGCGATGATGCCCCGCACCAGGTGGCGCGCGTCCTCGTCCTCGGTCAACTGGTTGACCAGCCGCCGGTCGATCTTCAGCTCGCTGAACGGCGTCCGGTACAACTCCGCGACAGAGGAAATGCCGCTGCCGAAATGCTCCAGCGCCAGGCCGAAGCCGTAAACGCGCAGCCGCGCCAGCATGCTGAGGAAACCGTGGGGCGCGGCCGCCAGCGAAGGCTCCGGAATTTCCAGCAGCAGCGACCGCGCCGGCACGTCGTATTCCTGCAGAAGCCTGGCAAGCCGCTCGGGAAAATCGGGGTCGGTCACCATCAGGGGCGACAGGTTGACCGCCACCCGGAAGGACAATCCCTGGCGATGCCACACGCTGAGCTGCTGGACAGCGGTTTGCAGCACGCAATCGGTGATCACCGCGATCTGGCCCCGCGCCTCCGCCACCGGCACGAAGGCACCCGGCATGACCACGCCGTGGACGGGATGCTGCCAACGGGCGAGCGCCTCGGCCCCGCCGGCGCGCCAGCCGGAATCGTGGCGGGTCAGCTGCAGCTGGTACCAGGCGGTCATCTCGCCCCGCATGACCGCATTGCCGATATCGGCCGCCGAGAAGTCCAGTTCGCCGATCAGCACGCGCAGGGCCACTTGCAGGCTCTCCGGCATGATCGGCCTGGGAATGATCCCGGCAACCTCCAGGCCCTGCTCCGCCGCCAGCTGGCGGGCACGATCGACAGACACGCCGGCCGGATCACCCAGCAGCAAGAGGATCGCGCCGCTGCCGGCAACCGCCTGCAGCGCCCTCGCCGGCTCGTGGCTGATGGCATCGGGATCGATGATCGCGGCATCCGGCCCGAACTCCCGCGCCATGGCCTCGAGCTTGTCGAGCCTGCCCGTGCGCCGCACCAGCAGGCCGAAGGCGGCCGCGGCTTCGTCCATCGCCTCGATCGAGTAGTCGTCCTGCGCGAAGATGAGCACGCGCCGGATGTTCGCGGATTCTTCCATCCGTCAGCGCGCCTCGTCCGTATCTTTTCCGCCTGTCGGGGGACTGCGCCGCGGATCCTCGAGCAGCGGCATGAAGACCCGTTCCAGCAGGGCGTCCAGCTCATGCCTGAGCCCGGCTCGCGCCTGGTCCAGTTCCGCCCGCATCCTGGCGGGCACCTCGCCGGCCTCGGACAGCGCCTCGAGCGCTTCCGCACGGCGCCGGCGTTCCGCTTCCAGCGCCTCTTCCAGCTGCTGGCGCGCGCTGGCCAGCTGTGCCTGCTTGCCGCGCTCGGCTTCCAGCGCCCGGTCGGCCGCCTGCAGCGCGCGGCTGGCCGCTTCCGCTTCGGCTGAGACCTCCGCCGCGTCGCGCCGCGCGGTTTCTGCGCTCGCGCGGGTTTCTTCCGCCTCGCGCCGGGCGGCTTCCAGCTGCGTCCCGGCCTGCTCCAGCTCCGTCCGCAATTCCGCGGCCCGCGCGTCCGCTTCCGCCAGCAGCTTGCCGAGCCGCTCGCGCTCGGTTTCCGTTTCGCGCAGGACCGTCCGCAACTCTTCCAGCTCGCGCTGCCTGCCGGCCTCCTGGCTCGGCTCGCCCGCGCGCGACAGGTCGGAGACATCCACGCCCAGCAGCAGGAAACCGTCGTCACGGCCGTCATCGTCGCGGCGCAGCGCCAGCAGCCAGCGGATAGCCTCGCCGTCGCGCGGCGCCGTGTCGCGCACCACCGAGCGCACGCCGGCAGACATGGCCACGAGCCCGTCGCTGACCGCCTCCGCATGCTTCCGCGGCAGCACCTTGAGGATGTCGCGCCCCAGCACCGGGTCGCGCCCGAGCGCCTCGCCCGCCGCATTCGCTGCGCGCACTTCGAAATCGGCGCCCACGCGGTACAGGGCGCAATCGATGGCGCGGAAGTCCGCCTCGAGGGTCGCGACGTGCCCGCGGGCGTCGAGGTCCGCCCGCCGCGACGCCGTGATCTCCTCGTGGCTGATGACGGCGCCCGCGATCCCCGGATTGAGCAGCGGGCTGACGCTTATCCGCCAGCATCGCTCGCCATCGCCGTACTCGCATTCGTAATGCTCGCTTACACCGCCGAGCACCTGCTTGACGCCGCGCGCCAGCGCCGCGGCGTCGAGGTCACCGAACAGCCCGGAGCTGCCGGGCGGGTCGGTGAATTTGCGCCCCGGCCCGAAGGCCGCGCCGGCGTGTATGGCAGGATCATCCAGCGCCAGCCACGCGCGGTTGCAGTCTGTGATCACCGCGGAGGAATCCAGCACGGCCTTCGGCACGCGCTGCGAGTCGAACACCGCGCGCAGGAAGCGCCGGGCCTGTTCCTGCTCGCGCACTTTCTTCTGTTGACGCTGGGCATCGGAGATCACGCCCGAAACACGCTGCAGCTGTCCCTGCGGGCCCAACTCGGCGCGACCGCGCAGCACGCACCAGCGATAGGCCCCGCCGCCCACCTTGAACCTGGCTTCCAGCTGCCAGGGGCTGGCCTCCGAAACCAGTTCGCCGATGCGCCGCACGGCCAGTTCGCGGTCGTCCGGGTGCAGGCGCGAACGCAATGCCTCGAGCGACTCGCTGCATTCGGGGCTGGGCAAGGCCCACGCGCCGGGATCCGCGGCCGCCAGCCAGGCCTGCTGTTCGCCGGACTCGTAATGCCAGGCCAGGTCTCCGGCCGCGCCCAGGCTGGCGGCTATGCGCTGGCTGCGTCGCCGGGAGTCCTGGCCGGCGCGCGCGCGGTCGGTCGCGCTGCGCAGGCGGTCCAGCAAGCCGTTCGAATCCATCGCCTCCGGGGCGAGGCGGTCCTGCGCTCCCAGCGCCAGGCAAGCTGCCGCATCGGGCCCGGCGCCGTCCGCGGCCAGCGCGACCACCGCCAGGTCCGGCGCGATCTCGCCGAGTTCCGAAAGCAGGTGCAGCCCGTCCCCCTGCCCGAGGGCGAGGTCCACCAGCGCAACGTCGTAGCTGCCCGAGTTCAAGCGGCGCCGCGCGGTCGCCAGGCTTTCCGCGCCCTCGATCAGGATCAGCCCGCTGTCCTGCCGCTGCAGGCCTTGCCCGATCCGGCGGATGACCTCCGGATCGTCGGCAATCAGCAGTATTCGAAGTGACTGGGACATGGTCGTCGTGCAAACCCACCGTGGCGGCATTCGGAAATTAACACGAACCACGCCCGCAGTCGTTCTGAATCACCGAATTTGCACGCGCTCGCCAGGCCGGCGCCGGAGGCGGCGGCGCGGCGCCCGCCTCAGATGCCGGGCACCCCGATGACGGGCGGCGGCGAATCCTCGTGCGGCCAGCGCTCCCGCGGCACCGGCGTGCGGAAGGACTCCGGCTTCACCACCAGCAGGTCGCAGGGCAGCTGTCCCAGCACCCGTTCTGCAGTGCTGCCGATGAAGATGCGGCCGAAGGGGTTGCGGGCGATCGCGCCCATCACCGCCAGGTCCGCTCCCAGCTGCGCGCAGTGCTCCGGCAGGCCGTCCTCGGGCCTGGCCTCGACCAGCGAGAGGCTGGCCGGCTTGCTGCCGGTCTTCTCCAGCACCGCCTCGACGGCCTCCCGGTGCCGGCGCTCCGTCTCGCTCTCGGGAAGTTCGGGCGCCAGCGGTTGCGTGAAGTCCCCGATCAGCGCGTGCAGGCTGCGATGCCACGCGTGAAAGGCGTGTACCGTGCCGCCGGCGCGTTCAGCGATGCGCTCGGCGAGCCGCAGGATGGCGGCATCCAGCTCGGCATGCCGGCCGTGCCCTCCCATCGGGTCCAGCGATGCAACGATGCGCGGCGCAGCCTTCCAGGCATGGCCCCGGGTCAGCAGCACCGGCGCCGGGCAATGGCGGACGAGTTGCCACTGGGCCGACGACAGCGCCGGCGCGTCGCTCCCGCCGCCGGGCGGCAGCTCGACGATCAACAGGTCTGCGTCCTCGTCCAGCACCCGCCGTACGAGCGCTTCTTCAGGCGGATGGTCCCAGGCGGCGTGGGTGCTCACTTTCCCCGCGCAATCCAGCCCGGCGCTGACGGACTGCAAGCGCTCCTCGTGCCGCTTCACCAGCAGTTCCCGCGCGTGCCGCAGGCTGTCGCGGTCCTCGAAATGCGCGAGCGAGACCCGCGAGTTATAAACCGGCGTGAACAGTTCCAGCACGGCGCCGTGCGCGTCCGCCAGGCGGGCCCCGAGGCGGGCCGCGGCGGTCGAAGTCGCGTGGGGCTCCACGGCCGCGATGATCTTCTCGAGCTTGTTCATCCTGCAGCGCTCCGCGCGCCAGGCGCGCATCCCGCACGATGCGGGGTGCCTTAGGCGCGTCCCTGCAGTTATTCTAGACCGTCACCGGGCTACCGGCCACGCGCCGCAGGGCGGCGAGAGACATGAACGAGGAAGCTAAACACCTGATGGATGGCCCGCAGCACAGTTCCGCCGGCACCGCCCCCCCCGACGAGCGCCACGCGGAAAGCAAGCTCGCGGCCCTTCTCAATGCCACTCCGGACGCCGTCGTGCTGATCGACGGCAAGGGCATCATCGAGTCCTTCAATCCGGGCGCAGAGCGAGTGTTCGGCTATTCGGCGGACGAGATCGTCGGCGAGAACATCGCCCTGCTGATGCCGACCCCCTTCAGGGCCAACCACGACGATTACATCAATCGCTACCAGCAGACCGGCGAAGCCCGTTTCATGCTGGCCCCGCGCGAGGTCGAGGCCTGCCGCAAGGACGGCAGCGTGTTCCCCGCCGAAGTGTCCGTGGGACAGGTGCAGAATGCGGGGCTGCCGAGCTTCATCGGCATCATCCGCGACATCAGCGAGCGCATGGCGGCGGAAGCGCGCCTCCACCAGGTCGAAACCAACCTGCTGACGGCGCAGTCGCTGGCGCACGTGGGCAGTTTCGAGGGCGACTGGCCGGAGGCGAGGACCAATTTCTGGTCCGACGAGTTCTTCAGGATCGTCGGCCTGGAGCCCGACCAGTCACCGTTGAGCCCGGCCGAGTTCGTGCGGCGCTTCGCGCATCCCGACGACCTCGAGAGAGTCGAGGCGCGGCTCGCCGAAGATGCGCGCAAGACCTCCGGCGGCGGTGAGCTGGAGTACCGCATCATCCGCCCGGACGGCACCATCCGGCACCTGCAGAGCATCTACCAGATCTCCGCCGACCGCGTGACGGGCGAACGGCACATCCAGGGGACCATTCTCGACCAGACCTTCAGGCGCCAGGCGGAGGAAGCCCTGCGGCGCGAGCGCGACCGCGCCCAGCTCTACCTGGACCTGGTCAACGTGATGATCATCGCGGTGGACCAGTCGGGACGCATCACGCTGGTCAACCGCAAGGCCTGCGAGCTCTTCGGTTCCCCGGAGCACGAAATGCTCGGCAAGGATTTTTTCGCCACCTGCCAGCCGCCGGGCTTCGCCGGCCGGTCGAGAATACTTTTCGAGGAAGCCCTGGCCGGACGGGAATCCGCGTTCAACCTCCTGGAAGGGCCGGTGGTGACCAGCTCGGGACACCAGCGCCGCGTGTTCTGGCGCAACCAGTTCCTGCGCGACGACCGTGGACGCATCACGGGCGTGCTCAGCGCGGGCGAGGACGTCACCGAGCAGCGCGAAACGGAGTTCCAGCTGCGCCAGGCGGAGGAAGAGCTGCGGCTCATATTCCGCCGGGCGCCGGTGGGCATGGCCACGCTGGCGGCGGGCCACGAGATCGACGGGCATTACCTGTCGGTGAACCAGGCCCTGTGCGCGATGCTGGGCTACAGCGAAGGCGAGTTGCTGGCGCGGTCGGTGCGGGACGTGACGCCGGCCGAGGACATCGCCGAGACGCAGCGGCATTTCGACCTGCTGCTGTCGGGCGCGGACTCGGTGAAATACGAGAAGCGCTTCATCCACAAGGACGGCTCGATCGTCCACTCGCTGGTGCACCTCAGCGTGATCGTCGATGACGGCGGCAAACCGACCCTCATCATCAGCCAGATCCTCGATCGCACCGACGTCGTGCAGGCCGAGCTGGAAGCGCGCAAGCAGCGCGAGAAGCTCGCGCACGTGGCCCGCCTGGGCACGCTGGGTGAAATGGCGGCGGGCATCGCGCACGAGCTCAACCAGCCGCTGGCGGCGATCGCCAACTACACCCAGGCCTGCCAGCGGCTGGTGGCCGCGGGCGGCATGGACCCCGAAGAACTGGGCCAGGTCCTCGGCCGCGTGACCGCTCAGGCGCGCCGTGCCGGGGACGTGATCCAGCGCCTGCGCGCTTTCGTGCGGCGCCACACGCCGGACCGCCGCAACCGCGAGGCGCGGGAACTGATCCACGAGATCCTGCCGCTGGTCGAGATGGTCTGCCGCACCCACGAGGTCGAGCTGCAGCTGGAGTTGCAGGAGGACCTGCCGGCC
>Ga0102934_1002882_pt1 | contig 11815 bp, 12 predicted proteins | sample SalPonR2_A_D1_MG_FD_78175 | JGI IMG/M metagenome (GOLD analysis project Ga0102934, IMG submission 78175) | Salt pond soil microbial communities from South San Francisco under conditions of wetland restoration - Salt Pond MetaG R2_A_D1_MG | ecosystem: Environmental > Aquatic > Marine > Intertidal...
CCAAAACCAAAATGCGGCGCAAAGCCAATGATAAAAGAAAGCCGCAATTTGCCGGCAAATGCCCGGACTGCGGCGCACTAAAACTACCGCACCAGGTATGTCCGGAGTGCGGCATGTATAAAGGCAAGACAGAAGTACGCAAATAAAATACTGCATGCACCGTATAGGCATAGATATCATGAGCGGAGACTATCCGCCGGAAGAATTAATAAAAGGCTGTGTGGACGCAGCCCGGGCACTGGATACCCAGGTCGTTATCGTGGGAGAAGAAAAGGTCATCCATAAATATTTTGCCAAAAAAAAAATAAAAGATACCCGCCACAACCTGGAAGTTCTCCCCTCCTTTGATGTTATCCACATGGATGAAAACCCGGTACAGGCCTGTCGTAAAAAGAAAAAATCCTCCATAATGACCGGTCTGACAGCTTTGAAAAACAATAAAATAGACGCTTTCTGGTCACCGGGAAACACCGGCGCTGTTTTAACCGGCGCCCTTTTTACCGTAGGCCGCATACATGGCATAAAAAGGCCGGCTATTGCTTCCCTGTTTCCCAACAAACATGGTTTTTCTCTGCTGGTTGACGCCGGTGCCAATGCTGAATGTCACTGGAAATTTTTAAAACAGTTTGCTATCATCGGTGATATCTATTTTAAAAACATTTATAATATCAAAGCCCCCAGAATCGGCTTGCTGAATATCGGCGGCGAAGCATCCAAAGGAAACGAACTTCTGGTTAAAACTTTCCGGGAGCTGTCCAAAACTTCACTGAACTTTATCGGCAATATAGAGCCGGCTGAAGTGCTTGATAATAAAGCTGACATTATAGTATGTGACGGTTTTACCGGTAATATATTTTTAAAGACCGGTGAAGGCACTGCCAAATTTATTACCGGTATAATAAAAAAAACAGCATATAGCAGTTTTTTGTGCAAGCTGGGTGCCTGGCTGCTCAGACCGGCGTTTAACCATATACGCACCAAAACAGACGCTAAAAAATACGGCGGGGCTCCTTTACTGGGCATTAAAAAACCGGTTTATATCGGCCATGGCAGTTCCAATGCCCAGTCTACAGCCAGTGCAGTTAAAACCTGTTTTAAAGGTTTGCAGTTTGATATTCAGGCGCAGATCAAAGATGCTATTAAACATACCGGATAATTATTATGTCATCTCTTTGCTCTGTTGAAAAAACTGCAGCTGCGGCCAAAAAAGCTTTTAATGCAAATCTGGGCTTGTTAACTTCGCAAAAAGACAAAGCACTGCGGGAAATGGCAAAAGAGATTAAAAGGAAAGCTGCGGCCATTAAAAAAGCCAACAAGCTTGATCTGGAAGCAGGCAGGAAAAACAACTTGTCAACAGCTATGCTGGACCGCCTGCAACTGGATGATAAACGTATTAATAAACTGGCCGATTCTGCCTTGGCAGTAACCGCCCTGCCTGACCCTGTAGGGGAGACAGCCTATTCCACCCGCCGGCCGAACGGGCTGGAAATAAGACAGGAAAGGGTACCCATAGGCCTGATAGCAGTCATTTTCGAAAGCCGTCCCAATGTAGTGATTGATATTGCGGCTTTGACTGTAAAAAGCGGTAATGCGGCTATTTTGCGGGGAGGAAAAGAAGCAATCCATACCAACATTGTTCTGGGAGAGATAGTTTCCTCTGCGTTGAGTGCTGCCGGGCTTGATCCGGCTCTGATACAGGTTATTGATAAAACAGACCGCTCTCTGGTAAAAAAAATTTTAACCCTGGATCAATATATTGATATTGTAGTTCCGCGCGGCGGACACAGCCTTATCAAATTCGTTACGGAAAACTCTACTATACCGGTTATTAAACATGACAAAGGCAACTGTCATACTTTTGTGGATCAGAATTGCACTCTGGAAACCGCTGTTAAGGTTTGCGTAAATGCAAAAGTGCAGCGCCCCGGTGTCTGCAATGCCATGGAAACTCTTCTGGTACATAAAGATTTTCCTCATACCGAAAAACTTCTTGCTGCCCTGCAGGAACAAAATGTAGAACTGCATGGAGACGGTGCCATACAGCAGCTGGCCGCGGGTATTATCCCGGCTACTGCTGCTGACTGGGAAACAGAGTATCTGGATCTTATACTGGCTGTTAAAACCGTTGCTGATGTAGGGGATGCTGTTCTCTGGATAAATAAATACGGCTCAGGTCACAGTGAAGCTATTTTAACCAATGACTATAATAATGCCTGTTATTTCCGGGAAAAAGTTGATGCGGCCGGTATATTTATCAATGCTTCCACCCGGTTTGCCGACGGCAACCGCTACGGCCTGGGAGCTGAAGTGGGCATTTCCACGCAGAAACTGCATGTACGCGGACCAATGGGGCTAAAAGACCTGACTTGTCTGAAATATATTGTTGCTGGTAAAGGTCATATAGTAAACTGACTATGAGCGGGTATGCTATTTTCGGAGGCAGTTTCAATCCTCCGCATAAAGCTCATCTGTATATTGTTACCCAATACCACCGCTTGTTCCCGGGACATAAAGTTTTTATTATCCCCTGCCATTATCCCCCTCACAAAAAAAAAACTTTTTTTTTAAAAGACAAGGACCGTCTGGAATTAACCAGAATATTATTCTCCGGGAAAAAGTATACCAGTATACTGCCTTATGAGATTAATAAAAAAGGCATTTCCTACACTATAGATACAGTTAAATATATAAAAAAAAAATACAGTATTAGCAAACCCCTCCACATTATAATCGGTGATGATCTGCTGCCTGAGCTTGATCAATGGAAAGACTTTGATAAATTACAAAAACAAGCTGTCTTTATCTGCTTTAACCGTTACGGCCGCCGGCAGCACACAGATAATTTGTATTATTACAGTATAAAACCCTATCCGCTATCCTCAACTGCGCTCCGTAAAGATATGAAAAAACTTTATACCGGCCGCAAATTAAACCGGTATTTAACCCGCAGGCAGATAACTTATTTAAAAAAAGAAAAAATCCTGTAACAGCTTAAGCTTTTTTTTTATAATTCAAATATTCCATTAAATATTTAATACCGGTTTTACTTTCTTTATCCTCACGCAGGGTACTGATGGTTGAAAAATCAACCGGTATAATCTCTGTATCATCAAAAGCTGTCTGGGCATTAATGCGGTCCCGTATTTTGTAGATCTGCTGCTGCAGCTCTTCCGCATTACCTTTGAAGTTTTTAAAATTTAAAACAGCAAATAAAGCAGAAAGTTTGGACCACTCAATATAGTTAATATTTTTTATATCTTTCCAGTCCAGCCCCACCTCATAATCAATAACATAAATAACTTTGTTTATAAAAACAAAAAAGGACTCATCATCCATCCAGGGGTATTCAGTACGGTAATCATGACTGGGAGCATCAATTAACACTCCTTTGGTTTTAAGCATCCTGTTTCTGATCTTGATATCTATATAATCAATGGTGGAGAAATTGGTTTTTAAAAAATCACAGAACTCACCTTTATGTTTTACTCCTATAGAGTAATCACCTATTCCTTTAAAAATCACATCATTTTTTTTGTAGTGAAATTTAATATAATGTTTTTGACCGTTTCTTAAAGCGAGAATGATAGTATTGTTACCATAAGTAAGATAAGTAGGCCGGTAGGTTTTTTCATCTTCAATTTCGGGAATAAGCTCCATACCTATCATGCCGTTAATAAATTCTGATTTGGCTTTGGTGAATTTACCGAGCAACAGCGTAAACGGCCCTTTAGAGCGCAGTTTGCTTATCAAATCCCTGCGGTGGACAGCTATCAGCTCTTCAGGTATGAGTTTGAATATTTCAGCATTGTCTGCCTCTAATTTTTTAAGGTAATAATCAGCTTTTTTTCTTAAGTGACCAAAACGGTAAATTTTCGAAAGAGCATCTCTTTTAGCTGCCAGCGAGCCATGTTTAAGAGCACGGTTGATATATACAGGCGCGATCTGTTTATAGACCCCTTTTTTAAATACACCATAGTATTCAACAAGATAGATCAACCGGTATATAATATAACCCGCTACAGCAAGCGGAAGCAGCCAGAAAAATTTGCTGACAGCAAGCAGATACATAAACAGATAGCCAATAATAAAAACAGGTATCTCTATCAGCCAGACTATAACACGAATTACAGCCATAAGCGGCGCCGGATAAAATAAAAATAAAAATAATAAAGCTAATAAAACCGGCAAGCCCAGTTTCCAGGACCATCTGAAAGTGTAAAACAGAATCAGGAATACAAGCACCAGCCCTACAATTATCATACTGATCTGGCGGAATTTTACTGTACTGCGTATTTTAAAAACCCGGGGCAGATTAGCAAAACCCTTGATAACAGTGGTTCGTTTAAAAATATTATCCCATATTCTGCTGAAAATATTACGGCCATCAGTTGAGGAGGCAGCATTATAATTAACAATATATACCTGCCATTTAACCCGGTCTAAAAGGCTTAGAGCATCACGGGACAGATCAACCCGCAGATCAGCTTCCGGAACACCTGCCGGCGGATCATTTTTATTGTCAGTAAAAAATAAAACCACTCCCTGATAACCATTGTCTGCTTTATCCAGAATATCCAGGGTAAATCTCTTGGCCTGGGCAAGGTAGGTCTTCATTCCGCGCGGTGTAAGTGAATTTATTTTATTGATAAAACGGGAGCGGGATTGGGAAGTCATCTTTTTACGGATAAAAACATTTTCCGCGTTATCGGCAAAAACAATTAAAGTCAGCAGATCACCATTACGGATATTTTTAACAACTGAGATAAGATTGGTCTGGACTTCAGGAAATATCTGCCGCATACTGCCGGAAATATCCACCGTGATTATCCAGTTTATTTTATCAAAATTATTAATAAAATGCAGCCGCTTGCCTATAACTGCCTCCCCGCTGCTGCCGGGGTTACCGGTCTGGGCGGCACTGCAAAGAAATACTGACAACAATCCAAATATTATTATTTTTTTCATATTTACTCCCGGAGCGATATATATTATTGATTACAAAACGGTTTATATTTATTAAAGATTTTTAATTTTCTCCAACTCAAATACAGAACATCAAATAAACTGTTTTCTAACCCTGTCTGTAAATTTACTATATATTCAAATTACGCGCAAATTTAAAACTCATTTCTCATTTTTTATACTGAATCCCTTATATAAAAGGGTTTTAAATTAAACAGGTCAGGCGGAACAATATTGTTGCTTATGTCTCCGGCAACTCTGTTATATATCCGGGCCGGATCCGGGCTCTGGTATCTATCGCGTACTATAATAACATTGTTATTATTTACATCCGGAAGATGCTGCACGCCATTACCGCAGACAATTATTTTATTGTTTTTATCCGGTAGTTTATCCTGCATTGCGAACGGATCAGCTGCCTCAGGATTTTGCAGAAAAGCAGTCAGTTTTTCAATTTTAAGATCCAGGTAATTACCAAGACAGCGGCCATTGTAAAAACAGGCGCAGTATAGAGATTGCCGGTAAGCATTTACTGCAGGCAACACAACCGCTTTATTAAAAGACAGGACACTGGCAGCAAGTATATCCAGGGTATTATATCCGTATAAAGAAATATTACCGGCATAAGCTATAGTTTTAAAAAGAGAAAGCAGTACCCGCAATGAAGTAAAATTACCGGGGCCGATACACACTCCCATTCCGTGAATACTTTTTATACTTAATTTTGCCTCTTTTAAAAGTTGATCTGTATAAAACAGCACTCTGCCTGTATCGCGGAAATCATTAATAATATATTTTTCCAAACTCTGCCGGTCTGTGTAGAGACCAAGCCCCAGCGATTCACAAGCAGCTGCACAGGTAAGAATATTCAAAGTACCTCCATGTCTTTCTCTCCGGAAGCCAGCCTGACATTCACCCGGTCACCTTTGGCCAGTTGTGAACTTTGTTTTACTGCTTTATTATTTTTCATAACTACAGCATAGCCCCGCTGCATGATATTGTAAGGTGATAAAGCCGTTAACTTGCCGTTTATCTGTAAAAAAAAGTTTTGCTTTTCTTTATAATTATCCTGCAAGCCTTTAACAGCGCGTACCTTAAGATCATCCAGCTCCTGCACCAGTTTATCATGCATGTTTTGTAAAATCCGGGCTACTTTTGCTCCCCGGCAGGCTTCAAGCCGGTATCTGATACCTGCTATTCTGCTGTTCACAGCATTTATTATACGTTTATCATAAAAAGATATACCGGCAGCCAGTTCCTTTTTGTTCTGGGAAATATATTCAGCTGCTGCTGTAGGAGTAGCAGCCCGGTAATCAGCTACAAAATCAGAGATGAAAAAATCAACCTCATGACCAACTGCTGAGATAACAGGTATCCGGCTGGCATAAACAGCCCGCGCTACTTCTTCCTCATTAAAAGCCCACAAATCCTCCAGGGAACCGCCGCCGCGGCCGATGATCAAAACATCTGCTATATTTTTTTCATTAGCCAGCCTGATCATACGCGCTATACCGGCTGCTGCCTTGTCTCCCTGAACTACAGTAGGCATAATAATAAGGTGCACTCCGGGAAAATGAATATTGGTAGTCTGTATAATATCCCGTACAGCAGCGCCGGTAGAACTGGTAATAAGCGCTACCCGTTCAGGATAAAGAGGTATGCTTTTCTTGTAACGCCGTTCAAACAATCCTTCCTGTTTTAGTTTTTTTTTAAGCTGTTCATAAGCAAGCTGCAAGTCGCCAATACCTTCGGCAGTTACCTTTTCCGCAATAATCTGATAGTACCCTCTTTTTTCATAAACCGAGACACTGCCGAAAACTTCGACTTTCTGCCCCGGTTCCAGTTTGAATTTTAAGCCGGATGCAAAACGTTTAAACATGGCACATTTAAGCAGAGCATATTCATCTTTTATATCAAAATAAACATGGCCGCTTTTGGCATAAGAGACATTGCTTATTTCACCGCCCACCCATATATGAATAAACGCTTTTTGTTTAAGAGCATCTTTTATCTGTCTGGTAAGACTGCTTACAGTAAAAACAAACTTTTGCTCATCAGAGCCGGAAGCACTGGAGTTTTCCTTATTATAATCAAACAGAGAGAGGCCGGAAGTGATCTCAGACATAAAAAATCAGATTTCTAAAGTTAAATTTTCCCGCGCTGCAATGATTTTAAAATTTTTATCAGGAAATTGTGTCTTTTTATAATTCTCTGCCAGTTCAAGTATTTCAGCCATTTTCCCGTCTGTACACAGGGGGTCATGATGAAATAAAATAACAGTTTTTATATTAGCCTTGTTGGCAATATCCAAATCTACCTGCAGTGATGTATGACCATAGTCTATTTTTTTCAGTTGTTCCACCAGGGTATACTGACTGTCTATAATCAACACATCGGCATTTTTATAAAACTCGATAGCCTCCTGCAATTCCTCCATATTTTTATAATTATATTCAACATCAGAGGAATATACAAAAACTTTTTTACCGGTTTCAAACTTGTAAGCATAACTAACACCGGGGTGCGACTGTTTATGACAGGTTACTGTATAGTTGGAAAAACTCTCGGGCTGCCCCGGCTTAAGCTGAAAGAAATTCTTTTCCGCCTGCATGTAATCAAGGTTTACAGGAAAAAACTTGAACTCCTGCTGGTAACGGAGCCTCTCCTCCAGCTCCGGATGGCCGGCATAAAAATCAAAGCGGTTGCCCGGTATAAATAAAGGCACAAAATACGGGATCCCCATAATATGATCCCAGTGCGTATGACTGATAAAAACACGGGCATGACCTTTGCCCTTGCCAAAATCACCGGCAAGCAGATCACCGCCCAGAACCCGCAGCCCGCTGCCGCAGTCTAAAATAACCTTTTCGTTATTTATTTCCAGAAGTACACAGGCAGTATTGCCGCCGTAAGTTGATTTTTCATGAAAAGGAATTTCTTTTAAAACAGCAGCAGGACTTTTATTTTTAAAGCGTTTATCAGTTAATGCTTTTGTTAAAACCTGTTTTACTTTTTTGTACAGATCAACAGGAAGCACGGGTGTAGGCAAAGAGCCGCGCACACCGTAAAATGTTATTTTCATAGTATATTCCTGATTAGATACCAATATATCATAATCCCGGCTAAATTATAATATATAAAGGATTAGAAAAGCAAATAAGAAAAATACTGAACAGAGAACAGGAAAAGGGAATAGCCACTGTAGACTTGCTTGTGCATATTACCGCCGGTCAACTTCCACCTCAACTGCAGGGAATACAGTATGTTTTACCGGCTGGTTATAAAAACCGGCGCGGCACGGAGGCCGCGCTACCTGCCCTGCATCGGTTTCAGGAGGAAACCGCAAGCAGGGTGCCCTTTCTTGGTTCTTCTTTGGGCAAGCAAAGAAGAACGAATATAAGCCACGGTAGACCCACTCCTGCATACTACCGCCGGTCAACTCCGGCCTCAAGTTAAAGGTTATAGTATGTTTTTTTTATGCTTATATAAAGCTTTCAAAGTACTTGACCGTGCCAATGTAAAAAAAATACTTGAAGAACAGGCATTCCAAGAAAGTGGCTGTACTGATAGTGCTTGTGTGGTAGAAATTGGTAAAGCCCACGGTTATGCCCCTTGGATACGAACTGCTCTTCGCCACGGCCATCACGTTGTTCCTGCTGCCCAGACTGTACATGATCAGCAAGGACGTGACGGGACGAAAAGCCGGATAATTTATTTTTTTTTTTCAGAAAACCGATACAGCCTTGACAAATATACGTTAGTTACGGTAATATATACTTAACGTAAATTTAAAAAAAAAGGTTACTATCATGAAAAAAATCTCCTTACTACTGCTTTTCGCAGTAGTCTGCAGCTGCGGCCGCTATGTCGCAAAAATTAAAACACCGCTGGTTATTCCAGGCAAAGGGCTTTCATACCAGGTCAGCGGGTTTCGTACATTTAAACTTTGGGGATACGGAAGTAGTGCTCTGCACGCCGGACCAACCAACCACTTTTTTGCCGTATACCTGTCTATAAAAAACAACAGTACACGAACTATTCGGCGAATTGCGCCCAACGTGTTACTAAAAACCGAAAACGGCGGCTGGCACCAGGCAGCTGCAGGAAGAATGCGTGTCTTTGAGCGCTTTTCCCCCGGGGCAAGCAAAAATAGAATTTATGCCTACAATATACCGGAAACTGACCAGCCGACACTGCTCATGCTGCCCAATAAACAATTCCTTGATCTCTCAAAACTTACAGGAGTGGTAAAATGAAATACATAATTACTATCATTCTGCTGCTCGGTACCACCTGGGCACATATGGGAAAAAACGAACGCCAGGAAGCGAGAATACCAATGCACATCCGTACTGCACTGGAGGTTGTCTGCATTACCTTTGATCTTCCGCAGGTACAAAAAGACGGAACCTGGAAAACGGGTAAAACAAATATCTGTTATACCAATACGACAATCTACAATGCCCGCGGCAGTATCATCCACCAGGAAAATATCACTTTTTATGGAGAACATACCAATACTATAGAACGCAAATACAATAACAATAATTTCCTGGTGTATGAAAAAAAAAGAAACGGTACCAACAGCAGTGAAAAATATTTCACGTACCCCGACAAGTACAAAACCCGCATCGAGTATACTATTTCCAATAACACATCCAATAAGACATCGGTATGTCACCTGAATGGCAGCGGCAAAATCATTGAAGATACCCGGGGAAAAGAATGCACCAAATACCAATACGATGGCACCAATCTGGTGTCTGTTCAAAAACTTCTACGTAACCACCAGGTTGAAAAAAAGATATACGAATATCGTAAAAACGGTGCCTTGTCTTGTGTTTACCTGGAAAAATCTTTTAACCGCCGGAAAATCATTGATAAATACTACTATAACGATCGCGGACAATGTACAAAAATTTCCAACCGTTACCAACAGTATCTTTACTCCAAATGGCAGGATAACGGTCAACCAGGAATGACCGTCTACCGCGGGAGAGGCCCCTACGATTACCGCACGCTGCACACGTACCGTGATGATGGCGTCCTCCAATCTGAAGCCGTGTACAACCTCGATTGTGAGAATCACGGGCGGCCGTTCATTACCCGTACTTACCATTACCTGAAATAATGAACATACACCGGCAGTCATAGTATACTTTGTTATGACTGCCCGTATTCACCTGCCCGTTCGCCCATTTTGGACTGCCCTATACAGTATAAAACAGGCTGGCGCGTTTCTCCCCTTTCTCATAACTTTTACCAGATGATCCTCATCGTAGACGGAATACTCTGTGCACAAATCAATGATCTGCCTACATCGGCAGCTGCCGGTACCATACTACTGTATCCTCCGGGGACCATCCATGGCTGCTGTTTATGAGCCTGTATGCCATGTTTAAAAAACTGTTTGCGGCGGCGCAATACTTGACCGGATGGTTTCCGGCGGCTATAAAATACTCATAAAGAGTGCCCGGCCCCGGAGGAAGGAAGGAGCTTGCCGTGGTTTGTCAAATTTTTGTTGAAATTGTGGAAAAAATCAAAATTCAGCTTAATTCTTTTTTTATTACTTTTTCCTAAAAATCTTGTTTTTTACCAAAATCTACAATAAAATATACACATATGGAATCTATTTACATTGAGACGTCTTTCTTCAGCTATATTACCGCAAGATTAAGCAATAACTTGATTGATGCCGCAAGACAACAGGTTTCTTTTGATTGGTGGGAAAAATATTCCAAAACTTTCTCATTATTTGTTTCAGATACAGTTATTGCTGAAGCAGAGCAAGGTGATACAATTGCAGCTGAAAAACGGCTAAATTTCATTAAAAGCAACAATATCCCAATACTCGATATAGATGACAAAAGTATCGTATTAGCGGAAAAAATATTTAATGAGATTCATTTCCCGGTGAATGCAAGAGAAGATTCAGTACACATAGCTGTGGCTATTACCAATAAAATGGACTACTTATTGTCCTGGAATTTTCGCCATATAGCCAACGTACATTTTAAAAAGAAAATTGAATTGTTCTGCGATGAACATGATTATAACATGCCAATTTTATGCTCACCGGAAGAATTTAATCCAGAGGACTAAAATATGGAAACAAAAACAACAAACAATTCAATACTAACTGAACTTTGGAAAGTCAAAGATGATATTTCGGCCAAATGTAATGGTGATTTTAAAGTATTAGGACAAATGATAAAAAAAGAGGCATCTAAAATAAAAAAGAAATATAAGTTTAAAACAAAAAAGATGTCCCCAAAAGCAACCTGATTTCCTCACCAGCGTGCAATTATAAGAATATATCCAGTTCCAGCCAGACCTACGGCGGGCTAAATTTCTGCCGCAGACTTCACAAGACCTCCGCCGGTAGTGCTTTGGCTTGTGTGCATGCGTCTGAAATGCCGTATCACCAGACCTTCACAACCTTCGGTTGTTTCGGCAGGTGAGCTAATTATTCTTTTCCCGGGGCCAGTGACTATTTCCGGCCCGACTGGTCGCCCTGAATAATCTTCCGGTAAAAAAGAGGACGCAGCAGGGCTATAGTTTGCTTTATTGGCTAACTATGAAAACCAGCGTGTGGGAGGGCAAGAGTAATGAATAGCTATGGTATACTTGTTTGTGCATATTACCGCTGGTCAACTTCAGCCTCAGGTGCTCGATTACAGCTTGTTTTATTAGCTAGTTATAAATAGCAGCTGCACAACCTGTGCAGGCTGCCCTCCCCGGTTCTTTTCAGGCAAAGAGCCGGATAAAAAACAGTAAGGACGGAGCAGAAAACATAGCCGCTTTTGATGGGGCCTTTTGAGCCGAAAAAGGTCAGGATGACTTTTTAGGCGAA
>Ga0102934_1002884_pt1 | contig 11813 bp, 11 predicted proteins | sample SalPonR2_A_D1_MG_FD_78175 | JGI IMG/M metagenome (GOLD analysis project Ga0102934, IMG submission 78175) | Salt pond soil microbial communities from South San Francisco under conditions of wetland restoration - Salt Pond MetaG R2_A_D1_MG | ecosystem: Environmental > Aquatic > Marine > Intertidal...
CCCCAGGGCCGCCATATCCGCCTACGAGAAGGCAAAGTATTACAAGCCTGCTGATATTTCACTTGTAAAGCAGGTCCAGGACCTCCGAATTGAGCGACTTCAAAACCTCAAGGTATAAGCCGTTTTTCTACTTTCAATCCACTTTCGCTCCAGCTAAAATATACACGTGTGAATTAGAAAGTTCTTGAAAATAATGGTAATATATCCGACCCTTAAAAAGACAGGATCAATATAAATAAAGTATTGATAGAGTATTTGAGGATTGTAATCCTTTAAAGGTGAACAATGGTTTCTGAACAATTCAAGGTAATGAACTATCTTTCTAATTCCTTTATAACAGTTGAAGGGAAAAGGAATGCTGATAATTTTTTTATAGTTCGAAATGGTAATGTCAAGATTGCCAGGGAAAACCCGGTTGTTGGAGAAGATCCTAACGTTATTCTTGGCCCGGGAGATTTTTTCGGGGTGATTTCCTGCATGAGCGCCCACGCAAGAATTGAGAGTGCCATAGCCATCACCAACGTATCACTGATATCTGTTGACAGGGAACAATTTGGAATATTGATCCAGAAAAATCCCGCGGTTGCAATGAAGATAATCCGTTTCTTCAGCAAAAAGCTGAGAGAATTTGACCAGGCAATTACCCGGTTAACATTCTCAAATGTTGTGGAGGAAGATCCTGAACACCTCTATAAAATCGGTGAATACTATTTGAAGAAAAAGCAATATAATCACGCTGCATACGCGTTACAGCGATACATCCAGTATTGTCCCAATGGCCCCAACAGGGACAATGCCATACATAATCTTAAAGCGCTTAAAGCACCTTTAAAAGTACCGGAAAGTCCACAGCAGCATGGCCTTAATCGCACTTTCAAAGATAATAATATGATATTTTGCGAGAATGAACCGGGAAATGAACTGTATATCATTCAGTCAGGTAAAGTTAAGATAACCAAAATCGTAGATGAAGAAGTGCTTCTTGCTGTTCTTAAACCCGGTGATATTCTTGGTGAGATGGCACTGCTTGAGAATCGTCCCAGAAGCGCTTCAGCCATTACCTTTGGAGAAACTTCCCTCCTGGCAATCAACAAGTCTAACTTTGAAACAATGGTGCGTCAACAACCGCAACTTGCCTCCAGGTTAATTCAGCTTCTAAGCGAAAGAATCTGGACAGCATACAGGCAACTTGCTAACCTGTTAGTACGGGATCCCATAGGTCGCATATACGACATGCTGCTTATACAAATTGATAAGCAAAAAATAAAGATATTACCAAAAGAAACCCATACATTTGATTTTGGGGCCAAAGAACTTGTTAACATGGTGGGACTTCCACCTGAAAAAGGTGAAGCGCTTATCGTTGAACTACTTGAAGATAAACACATTAAGCTTGAAGAAGGAAAGATAATGTGTACGAACCTTGAAGAACTGGAAAAAACAGTACACTTCTATAAGAAAAAATCTGCATTAGAAAGAAAACGTGAAGCCAGTAAAAACATTTAAATATATAGCCATCGTCCTTGCATCTTTACTTATCCTTGCCGGGGGAAGTGCCGCTCTTTTTGTATATCTCTATCCCAGGGAAAAGCTTCTAAAGATCATAACTACCAGCATTGAGAACGCCACAAACCGAAAAGTCGCCATCTCAAGTATTGAATACGGCTTCAGCGGGATAATCATAAATGATTTTAAAATATATAATGATATTACAGGACAAAAAGGTTTCATCGCTTCGGCACGTAACGCACATATACGTTTTTCGTTACTTTCTTTATTGGATAAGAAATTTACAATAAATCATATCTCGCTTAATGATGGTAAAATCAACATCATCTATTCTGACGGAACTTCTAACATAGAAAAACTCATTAGATACATATCCGAATCCACGGATGATGAAAATGATGAAAAATCATCAATATCATCATCCATCACAACTATTGCTCTTAATAACACAAATGTTCTTCTAAAAGATGCCCCTGATTCACTCAAGCCTCTTAACGGTTCATATACTTGCGACGCCATAATAGCCTTTCCTGAAACACATAAGGTAAAATTCTCTGATGTGTATATCACCCTGCCAGAAGGCAGGGGGAATATTGAAACGGATATACTGCTATCAATTGGTAATGGAGACTTCTCACTGCAAGGTGATGTAACCCTGCAAAAATGTTCACTTCTCTGGGTATACAAGTGGATAAAAAGCAACACCATCTTACCATACAAATCATTTACCGGCACCATACGTAAACTGTCAATTAGCGATAACATGGTTGAAGGATTTGTGAAAGGTACATCACTTCTTTCTGATTCGAGAAGGGTAAAAGTTGATGGTTTAGCCAGGGTAAACCTGAAGGGTGAAACCGTTTTTATATCCAACGTGAAAGGCTCAATCAATTCTTCTTCTTTTAAATTAAACGAACTACTTTTTAACTTAGATGGTGACTTGAAGAAACTTCACGTTACAGAAGCTGATGTGTCAATCGAGGATGTCTTTTCAGTTATACCGGGTATCACACTACCATTATCCGGATCCCTCAAGGGGAATCTCAAATACTCAAATAATAATGTTAACGCTGATATTCATCTTTCTGATGCCGGCTATAGCGGGAAAAAGAATATTGTATCAGGTATTTCCACTCATCTTGTCATTGAGGACAACCAGTTTAAGAAGCAGGGTATCCCTGTCCGTCTACTTGGGCAACCTGCTACTTTATCTGTTGCAACCATAGATAAAAAGTTCAATCGATTCGTTGTGAATGTTAGTTTTGATACTTTTTCAGTCGATTCTATTCCGGGCGATGACAAGAAACCGATTGGTTCATTACAACTGAACCTGCCTGTAGAGCTATCTGGAAAAATCCAATGTGGTGTTCTGCAAACGGAGAATCTCAAGGTACAGAATATCCAGGTAAATTACCGTTTTACAGGTAGCACACTATCATTATATTCATTTCAGTCAAGTTTTGCCGAAGGAAGTATAAAAGGTCGGGGGACAATTTCTTTCGCGGAAAAATCACCACACTTTGATATTGATTCCCGTTTCACAAATATTAAAGTGCAGGAGCTGGCTGCTATCGATCCCCGATTTGACAACAGGTTTTATGGTATTGCAGACGGTACTATTAACCTTGAATTCGCGTATGACAGGAATGTACCTTTCCTGAACGCACTCATGGGAAAACTGGAATTTACCATTGATAAGGGGAAACTTGTTAACACTGGAATTCAGGATGGACTTGGGATATGGCTTGCAGAACTTAAATACAAGCTGAAGGATCTTGAATTCTCAAAGATATACGGCAACTTCAATATTATGGGGCCAAATTATTATATTAAATCCTTTATATTTAACGCCCCTGACATTCGTCTCAAGGTAGATGGATTTTTCAACAAGGTAGCTGAAAGTAATATTAAAATTGATCTTGAGTTTACCCCTGATTTCATAAAAGACCTCCCCAACCCTGCCCTGCTTCAATTAACCCAATATAAACAGGGCAGGTGGTATGTAATACCATTCGAGGCAAAGGGGAAGGATATAACCAAGGGTAAAAACATTAAACGTTTACGATAACTCGCTTCTCACCTTATTCATCAAGCCACCCTTTTTTATAATATCCTGCATAAACGGCGGAAAAGGTTTAGCCTGGTATGTCTTTCCTGAAGTTATATTTTCAATAACACCGCTGTCAAAATCAATCTCGATTTCATCACCCTCGTTGATTTCCGCTGCTGCTTCCGGAGATTCAACAATCGGCAAGCCGATATTAATGCTGTTTCTAAAAAATATCCTGGCAAATGAATCGGCGATTACGCATGATACTTTGGCTGCCTTAATGGCGATTGGTGCATGTTCCCTGGATGATCCGCATCCAAAATTTGAACCGGCAACGATGATGTCACCGGGTGCCATCTTCTCCATAAATTTTTCATCAGCATCTTCCATGCAGTGTTTGGCCAATTCATCGGGATCCGAGGTGTTCAGGTATCGTGCCGGTACAATCTCGTCCGTATTTATATCATTTCCAAATTTCCATGCTTTTCCATGTGCTTTCATGTTAAAACTCCTTTGTAGTTGGAATACAAAATAATTACATTACTTCAGTTCGTCAGGATGGCAGATTTTTCCCATCACCGCGGAAGCTGCAGCCACGGCAGGATTAGACAGGTACACCTCGCTTTTAGGGTGTCCCATTCGTCCTACAAAGTTCCTGTTTGTTGTGGCAACACATTTTTCACCCTCTGCCAGTATACCCATGTGACCGCCAAGACAGGGACCGCATGTGGGGGCAGAGACTATTCCCTCGGCTTCGAGAAATACATCGAAGAGTCCTTCGTCCAGTGCTTTCCGGTAAATCTCCTGGGTTGCCGGAATTACCAGGAGCCGTACATCTGCATGCACCTTTCTGCCACGCAACACCTCTGCTGCCACCCTAAGGTCTTCAATTCTTCCATTGGTGCATGAACCGATTACCACCTGGTCAATTTTGACACCGCTTTCACGGGCCGGATTTACGTTTTCCGGCAAGTGGGGATATGCCACTAACGGTTCAATCTTCGATACATCGTATTCCCGCACGTCAGCGTATTCAGCATCCTTATCACTGGAATAAACCGTAAATTCCTCGCTGCTTCGTGATCGGATGTATTCCAGCGTGATATCGTCGGGTTCTATTATACCGTTTTTACCACCGGCCTCAATGGCCATGTTAGCCATTGTCATTCTACCTTCAATGGAGAGATTGCTTATAACGGAACCGGTAAATTCCATCGACCTGTACAGGGCACCGTCAACCCCGATATCACCAATAGTATGCAGTATGAGATCCTTGCCTGATACGTAGGGACGCAGTTTTCCTTCGTAAATAAACTTCATGGCTTCGGGAACCTTGAACCAGGTTTTCCCCACTGCCATAGCCGCTGCCATATCAGTTGAACCTACGCCTGTTGAAAATGCCCCCATCGCTCCATATGTACATGTGTGTGAATCAGCACCAATAATAAGCATTCCCGGCCTGGTAAGTCCAAGCTCCGGTAAAAGAGCATGTTCAACACCAACCCGTCCAACATCATAAAAATGCTTTATCCCCTGCGCCTTTGAGAACTCCCGTAAAATCTTTACCTGTTCTGCCGACTTGATGTCTTTATTAGGTGTAAAATGATCAGGAATCAGTGCCACCTTTTCCGGATCAAATACACTCTTAATATTTAAGTCTGTAAATTCTTTTATGGCTATGGGAGCCGTAATATCATTGCCAAGCACAAGGTCGACCCTTGCTTCTATCAAATCTCCAGCTGTTACTTCATCCCTGTCGGCATGTGCTGCCAGTATTTTTTGAGAAATTGTCATACCCATGGATACACCTCATTTAATATTTGTAATATCAACAGTATAGTCATAAAAAATATAAAATACCGGTTTTTAGACCGGTATACGTGGATCAAATGATAAATATTATTATTAATAATGCAGAGTTTGCTAATCCATTTAAAAAATCAAGTATGTTTTTAAGAAATCAAGGAATCTCTTACCGCGCTATAAAGCTCTTCAAGATCAAAAGGTTTCATTAATACATAATCTATTAATGCCCTGTCCTCGTTTTCCATGGATAGATAATTATCAGAAATTACAATGATTCTCGGCTTTTTATCAAGGTATTTTATCTGCCGCAATATATCCCAGCCGTTCATATCGGGTATATGCATATTCAACACGAGCAAGTCAACCTTCTCCATTTCAAGATGCGCCAGGCCCTGTGCCCCTGTTACGGATGTTCTCACCCTGGCCATCTTGTTCTCCAATGCCCTTTCAAGGATTGAATTAAACTCCTGGTCATCATCAATGAGAAGTACATCAATATCTTCAAAGTTATAGTCTTTATGGTTTCGCCTGATCTCTTCTTCAAGTATCTCCCGGGTATTGACCGGTAGTGTAATGGTGAAAACGGTACCCTTGTCTTTTTCACTCTCAACAGAAATGGTTCCATTATGATTCATTATCACCTGGTTGGCTACGGAGAGCCCCAGCCCGGTACCAGGAATGAGAGAGTGACCCAGGGATCCCTTGGTGGTAAAGAAAGGTTCAAAAATGCGATCAATGTGCTCACCTTCGATTCCAGATCCACTGTCTGATATCTTCACATATCCTGATCCGTTCACCTGTCCCGATTCGATTAAAAGCTGCCGGTTATCACTGTATAGCATTGCGTCACGTGAATTGAGCAGTATATTACTTATGGCAAGGCTTACCTTGTTGGCATCAAGGAACATGTCGTCAATTTTGCTTTTTCGCACAACCTCAATAGATACATTGCTGTCATTCATCTCTGGTCGTAAAATCTTTATACAGTCATCAATAATAGATTCAAGATTGGTAAGCACTTTTTTAGAAGGCTTTCTATAAGAAAAGATCAACAGCTGGTCAATAAGGTTGGTTGCCCTTTTGACAATTTTTAGAATTGTATTCAGATCATGGGAAGACCGGTCATTGATCTTTTCCTGGGACAACATTAACTCAACAATACCCTGAATACCGGCATTCATGTTATTAAATTCATGAGCTATACCGGAAGCAAGGGTTGAGATGGTCATGTTCTTTTCCAGCTCGGTAAGATTTCTTCGTGAAAATAGATCATGGTCCTGAAGGATGTGAAAGTACACGTATTCTAATGGTTCATCACCCTGTTGAACAGGCAGAACATTTGTCTGAACCTCTTCATTGAGGTCTTCTATTTGTACATTCTGTTTAATCTTTTCAAGTTGTGTCTGTATCCTGTAATCAAGGGCGTCTATGGGACATCCGTTGTCACGTTTTTCACATTCAGGAAATAATTCATTGCAACTTCTGCCAATCAGGTCAGATGAATGGAAAAGTCTTTTCGCCAGTTCATTTACATCAATGATGTTCTTTTTTGCATCAATTACGATTACCGGAGAAGGGAACGCTTCCAGCAAACTTTTGTAATCGGTTCTTGCCTGGTTATCCATATGTCACGCTATACTTTTTAGTCCCGCTTTAACTTCTTTCTTTATAAATGTACTTCACATTGAAAATTTATCTAAATTTTAGTGCCCAAATTGTAAACTATTACAATGTAATTGACGCCTTATGTATTATGGAGATATACTTAAATTAATAAAGCATCAGCACAATCAGAATATTTTTTACAATGGAAAGGTATTTATATGCGTGTGGGCATAATTGGCGCGGGAGCGATGGGGACACTGTTTTCAGACTATATATCACGTACCGGTGTTGATTATTTTGTATATGAAAAAGATGTAAAACGGAAAAACTATCTTGATGACAATCTGCCGATATCCACTTCTCCATCAAATCTTTCCGGTTGTGACATTATATTATTTTTTGTGAAAAGTTATGCCACAGACAATGCCTGCCGGGACATCCATGATTTCATCGCTGATAACACAATAATTGTTACACTTCAGAATGGACTTGGTAATTCTGAAATAATTTCCTCTCACTTTCCCCAAAATCCACTGGTACTGGGGACTACCACGTATGGAGCCGCACTTGATTCATCTGGAACGTTACTACCTGGTGGAGAAGGTGAAATAATTATTGGAGGACGTGATAAGAGATCAAACGCTGTTATATTCTCCCTGCTTACTGATGCGGGATTTACTACCCGGGAAACTGGTAATCCCCTGCAGGTTATATGGGAAAAAGCCATAATAAACGCTGGTATAAACCCCCTGGGAGCGGTGCTCAATATTCCAAACGGGAAAATTGTGGAAAATGACTATTCCAGTAGTATTCAGGAACAGCTCGTTCTTGAAGGATCACGTGTGGCAGATGCCATGAAACTTGATATTTCAGGCAAAACCATGATTAAGCGGACAAAACAGGTCTGTCTTGCTACCGCGGTAAATCACTGTTCTATGCTTCAGGATATCCGGGCACAGCGCAAAACCGAGATTGACAGTATTAACGGAAAGATAATCGAATATGGCCGGCTGAACAATATACCCACCCCATGGAACACATCGATGTATTACCTTGTGAAAGCGATGGAAATCAACTGACATCGATAAACTGTTTGACAAATACTACTTGAACTATTTTTCTAAAAGAAAAAAGAGGTGAGATTATGGATAATTCAAACAACGGGAAAAAATGTTATTATGAAGTCGACGAAAATGGTGTTGCCTTGATGACAATTGACAATCCTCCCATGAACGCGCTCAGCCCTGCTGTGCTTGCTGATATGAAGGATTCTATTCATGATGCTCTCGAGGACAATGCTGTTCGTGTTATCATTATTACCGGTGCAGGTAAAGCATTTGTAGCGGGAGCTGATATTACTGAAATACAAAAACAGAAAACAGAAAAGGACGGCGCAAATTTTCTTGTTACCGGCCAGGAACTATATAACGTTATCGAAAACGCGCACAAGCCATTCATAGCAGCAATTAACGGTTATTGTCTTGGGGGAGGACTGGAGCTTGCCCTTGCCTGCCATATCCGGCTTGCTGATGAAAAAGCACAGCTTGGTCTACCCGAGATAAAACTGGGTATAATACCCGGTTACGGCGGTACACAGCGAAGTCCCAGGATATTCGGCAATTCAAGAGCATTCGAACTTATACTTTCAGGTAATTTCATTAATGCAAGACGGGCTGAGATGTATGGTGTCATCAACAGGGCCACCGAAGCCGGAACTGTCTTAACCGAAGCGAAAGAGCTTGCTGGCGCAATTGCCGCGCGGGGAAGGCTTGCCATACAGGCAGCCATGAGGGCTGTTTCTGAAGGTGTACACATGGAAATGAAAGAAGCTTTGACTTTTGAACGGGAAGAATTTGGAAAGCTATGTGAAACTGCGGACAAGGAAGAAGGAATTGATGCTTTTCTCAACAAGCGTGAACCAAAAATCCAGGACAGGTAATCCTGTAGTACTAATCTCATTCTCTGAAAATGACCGAAGAAACAATAATTATTCGTAAGGCAGCTGAGGATGACATTGAAGACGTGTACAATATTGAGAATGAATCATTTGATTCACCATGGAACTATAAGAATATTCTTCATGAACTCAATTTACAGTTTTCAATATTCATCGTCGCATGCATTGATGAAACTGTTGCAGGATATGCAATTGCCTGGCAGGTTCAGGATGAAATACAGCTGAACAAGATCGCCGTAAAAAGTAACTGCAAGAGACTGGGCATTGGTAAAAGATTACTGGACAGCATTATTGTGGTATCAGACCCGCCGGTTACGCGGGTTTTTCTTGAAGTCAGAGAGAGCAATGCCGAAGCCCAACAGTTTTACCGCAAGCTCGGGTTTACCACTACAGGTTTTCGTAAAGATTATTATAAAACCGATAATGCCATATTGATGGAGAAAATACTACCAGCAGATGAAGATTAATAAAGCCGAATTTATCAAGAGTGCCGTAAAACCAGAGCAATATCCGCAGTTGCCGTATCCGGAATTCGCCTTCGCCGGCAGGTCAAATGTGGGTAAATCATCTCTTATTAACATGGTTACGGGAAACAGCCGCCTTGTTAAAGTCGGCAGCAAACCGGGTGTCACCAAAACAATCAATTTTTTCTCCATCAATGATACATTATGTATCGCTGACCTGCCTGGTTATGGATATGCCAAAGTACCGATGGAGCTCAAGAAACAGTTTTATCCCATGATAAAACTTTATTTTGCAAACAGGGACAGGTTGAAGCTGGTTTTTCTGCTTATTGACATCAGGCGGGTACCCGGAGATTTTGAGAAAGAAATGATCTCACTTGTAACAGGAAACAATATACCGGTTGCTATTATTGCCACAAAGTGTGATAAACTGTCAAAGAATCAGAGAGCCCAGAGTACAAAAAAAATATTAGAAAGCCTTGATATACCTGGCGAATCATTGTTTTATTCATCAGTAAAAAGTGGTGAAGGAAAGAAAGATATTGTGAACCTGATCAGTGAGTATTCCCGGTAGAAAAATCCTTAATTGACGAGATGATTTCTTTTTTATACGGGGAAACCCGCTTTTGTAAACCACCTGATTCGATTACATAAATCTTATCCTGGTCAATAAGAATGGCGATAAGATACGTATAGTCCTTGCCATTATACAAGTACCTGTATTCTGCTATCCTGCCATCAAAGTTTTGAGGGGACGTAAAGTCTTCACTACTTACCTCCTGGTATCCACCTGACTTCAAATGGATATCGATGGCTGAAAACCACATTTCAACACTGCCTTTTGGATCGTTCTTTACCTGGAAAGATCGTACCTTCACCCCACCTGCAGTTATTGCCCTGTAAGCCTTCTTTTCCCTGTTATAGACAGCAAACGAGTCAGGCAGGTTCAGCTTATATTCGGTAGCACAACCAAAAGTAAACAGTATGCCAAGTAAACCCGTCATGAATATAGGTATGAACCTGTTTTTTGTTTCGATTCTTTTCAATGTACGATTCCCCACTGGTCTTTTTCAGAAGGAATTGATCAATTGCTCAACTCCAAGTTCCCTTATCCAACCCCACTCTGATGAAAAAACCCTGTCCCTGGATTTTTGAACTGCCTGCTCGTTTAAATACAAGGTAATTTCTGCGTTCTTCATCCTGTCCTTAAGATATCTCAATCTTCCCTTTAACTTCTCAATTTCGATAATCACTTTCGATATTTCCTTTTCAATCTCCACGGTGTGACTGAAACCTGATGAACCCATAACCTTGAAAAGATCTTTCAGAAGTTTTTCTTTTGCCTGTAATGTAACCTTTGTATTTATAATCTTAAGACCAACATTTTCACGTACCTGTTGCTCGTCATTTATATATGCCTTGTTGGCTATAAAATTTCTGAAAGAAGTCAAATGTTTTACAGGGAGACGTATAATAATACGATCATCACTGTAATATTGTACATAGCCTCCCTGTTCCCGTGTAAATACCTTCGTCTCATTTGTAAAATTTACCGTGTTGTATACACCAACGTGATATACGCTGCGTAAAATTTCCATTTCATTTTTCGCGGCACCGCAAAAGCCGGCAAACGAAAAAATGGCTGCAAATACAGTAATAATTACTTTTTTCATGATATTATTCATCATTGATTGACTTAATAAAACCCAGTATCTCTTTCTTATATTTTTCATATACTTCTTTACTGACAGCCTTCACTTCAATAACGAGTATGGTATCGTCAATTACCCTCAGGAATAACGAATACCATGTTCCATCTTTTAATTCTACATCAATACTTGAAAATTCATTAATCCTTAAATCATCTTCAGTCTTAACATTCTTATAATACCTGTTTTCAAATTCATATAATATTGCCTCTTTCCAGAACCCCGTATCTGCGGGAGGGTAGTTTTCAACAGAGCCCATACGGATACCGCATTCCCCACGGGGTGTCTTGAATAAATATTCACCCTCAGCATCGAAATAATTATTTGAAAGATCAAAAAATTCACCTGGTTTCGTATAATCAACAGAAACACGATCATTAAAAATTGTGCGTTTATCCGGGGTAATACTGGCAACCCATGTGAAAGGAGATGGAATATACCGGTGAACAACTTCTCTTACCCTGGCAGTAAGATGGATGGTTATTGTTGAAAAATCAGCCTTCGACCGAAGATATTCTATTGTTGCTCGTAGTGTCTCAATTTTTTTATCAAGTTTCTCTATTTCCCGTAATATTTTAACTTTCTGTTCGGGATCTTTAGTGTTTTTCAACAGCAGGTACAGGCGTTCACGTATCTTTTTATTTGTTTGAAGCCTTAGTGTTATATCCTGAAATTCCATTGTGATGTCACTGGCAGAAACTTTTCGGCCGGTA
>Ga0102934_1002887_pt1 | contig 11811 bp, 8 predicted proteins | sample SalPonR2_A_D1_MG_FD_78175 | JGI IMG/M metagenome (GOLD analysis project Ga0102934, IMG submission 78175) | Salt pond soil microbial communities from South San Francisco under conditions of wetland restoration - Salt Pond MetaG R2_A_D1_MG | ecosystem: Environmental > Aquatic > Marine > Intertidal...
GGGATATTCCCGATTTTATATTCAATTACTATTTCCTTTTTCAAATGGACCCTTGCCGGAGCCCAGGATTTTCGTGGCATTCAAAACTATATCAGCCTGCTCACCACGGATCCCTTTTTTATTGGTTCTCTGAAAACCACCTTTATCCTGCTTGTCTTTGGATCTTTGCTGCAGCATGTCTTTGCTATTCCTCTGGCAATCGTTCTGAACGACCATAAGGTCAAGGCTCGCGGGTTCTTCAAGGTTATGTATTTTCTTCCCTATATCACGAGTACCGTTGTGATAGCCCTTGTTTTTAACCAGCTCTACGAACAGAACTATGGCTGGTTCAACTACATTATTGAAAACTGGCTGGGCATGGAGGGCGTAAAATGGGTACAGAACCCCGGTGCAATCAAGGCAAGTATTGCAATTATGGTGAACTGGCGGTTTATCGGATGGAATACGATTATCTATCTTGCCGGACTGCAGGCCATCGATAAAGTACTCTACGAGGCGGCGGAGATCGACGGTGCTACGGGTTTCAGAAAACACTGGCATGTAACTGTTCCGTTGCTGCTGCCGATCATATTTTTTGCCGTTTCCATGAGTATTATAGGGGGAATGCAGCTCTTCGAGGAGCCCTTTGTTCTGATGAAAGGGTACGAGACGATGGGAGGGCCCAGCAATGCGGGATTGACCAGTGCCTATTATCTGCTCGGTACAGGTTTTAACTTTAACCGTTTCGGAAAGGCTTCCGCTATCGCGTGGATCCTGTTTGCAATCATCATGGCGATGACCTGGATGAACAAGGTGGTAACCGACCGTCTGCAGCGCTAGGGTAGCAGGCGCCAGGGCAGGATAGGAAGCTTAGCATCAACGAAAAGGGGGCTGTTTCAGGGGGCTGTCCGAGAAATTATCTCGGACAGCCCCCTTTGCTTTGTAGGGTTTGTTTGTACGATTTGCGGGTATGATAGAACGGATTATCAAATAGAGCGAATGCTGCCCCGTACCACCAGTTCCGGTTTCATTGTGACGCCGTAGGCCAGGGAATCGTTATGAGGACCGAGTCTTGCAAGCATCATCTCCGCGGCTAATTTTCCCATAAGGTATTTGGGGTGATTGAAGGTGGTGAGTCCGGGTGATACATGGGTGGACTCGGGAATGTTGTCGACCGCAATAACTGAAAGATCTTCAGGTATTTTGAGGCCATCTTCACGCAGTGCCTCATAGGCCTGGAGAGCAATTTGATCATTAAAATAAAAAATTACCGTTGGGGGTGCGGAGGAGTTTTTCATGATCTGCCGGGTGCACCATGCACCCGGGACCAGGGGTTCATCCTCCTGGGCGTATCCGCAGGTGAACTTTTCCTGAAGAGTAAGGCCGGCTGCTTCGAGGCCGGCCTGCAGCCCCTTGAGCCGTAGCATTCCCGCCTGGTTGTCCCGTTTGTATACGCAGCCAATCCGGCTATGGCCCTGTTCGATAAGATATTCCGCGGCCATACGACCTATCCGCTCATCATCGAGGGTTATATAGGATGCTGCAAGCCCTTCGATCATACAGTTGGTGGTGATAATCGGAACCCCCGCCTTGTTGAGGTCTGTGATAAAGCGGTTACCCGGTGTAACCGACGCGCTGGCCATAGGTTCTACAATCAGACCGGCAATCCCCTGATTCAGCATACGGCGGATTGATTCTCGTTCCTTTTCGGGATCGTAGTTCCCGTTGGCCAGGATCATCGTATACCCGCCGCGGTACAGCCCGTCCTCTACCCCGTGAATAAGCTCCGGATAGATGGTGTACATCAGGGAACTGTTTATAATACCAATAGCCCGGGATGTTGGTGTTTCGGCGGTATCACCGAGAAATACTGTGCCCCGTCCGGGGGTACCCTCAATACGGGACTTTTTCGACAGCTGTTCGAGGGCGTGTCTAATTGTATTTCTGCTGACATCAAGAGTACGGGAGAGCTCGAGTTCTCCCGGAAGGACTTCTCCCGGGGAAACTGTTCCGTCGAGAATAAGCCGTTCTATGTAATCGCTCGCTTTCTGATGTTTTGTTGACATAGTTAACACTATAACAGAAGGAACAAATGAAATCAATTGTTTAAACAAATAGAGTTGGTCCAAACAAAACCTGACCCAGCTGTGGGGAGAGCACCATTTTTTTTATACTAGTACGTCTATAACTTTGACGGTGTCGCTTATGGGGATAGTTTGGTGTTCGTAGCGGGCGTTGAAATAGAGCCCGTCGCCGGCTTTAAGATTATATTCTGTGGCCCCGATTTTTAGTATCATCTCGCCTTCGAGCACATAAATGAACTCTTCGCTCTCGTGGGCGGTGGTATGAAGCTGGTGGTCATTTTTTTTAGTGAGAAACAGAAAGGGCTGCATCTTTTTGTCGCCATATTCGGATGCGTAAGGGAACATCGAGTACCCCTGGGCGGTTTTTATCAGCCCGTCCTCGGCTTGGGCAACAGGGTTATGGACCACCTCCCGGTGGATCTCTTCACCAAGCAAAAACCCCACTTTTGTATTAAGGGATCTGGCGATCTTATCTAGAGCACCTAAGGAGGGAATGACCTTTCCATTTTCGATTTTTGAGAGGTGGCTTTTGGTGAATCCGCAATTATCGGCAACTTCCTGCTGTGACCTTCTCTGCTCAAGCCTGATTTTTTTTATGTGAATGCCAATATCTTCGTTGTTCATTTTTTTACTCTAAAAGATTATATCCGTATTCGATTTCATTTGCAAGCATTAAGTTAACATGTTTTATTATAATACAACTTTATTAACTTAAAATCAACAAAGTTTCATAAGACTATTTAACCGTGAAGTCGGTCTGCTGGATTAGATCAACGCGTTAATTCAAGAGGGCAAGGGCTATTTCTCGATAAATGTTCTTTGCCTTCACTATATCATCGGTGTGGATATGCTCATCGACCACGTGGGCCATGTTTGATGGGGCCGGCCCAATGCCGATAGTCGGGATACCCCGCCTGCCGGCGCTTTCGCTGCCGTCGGTACAAAAGGGGTAGTAGTCGACCCGGGTTTCATAACCCAAGTTTTTACAGGCCTGAAGTGCTGCTTGTACCTGTGGCGCGGATTCGGGGATAATCCAGCCTGGAAAAAAACGCTTCTCCGACAGGGTTTCACCGGTGTAGGTGCTTTCGGTGGCATGTTTTATGGCTGCACTTGCCTTAAATTGGGGGTTGCGGGACTCGAATTGGCTAATTATTTCGGTAATGGGGGCGAGGACATCCTCTTCAGTTTCATTGCTGACTAACCGACGGTCATAGGTGGCACGACAGTGGTTGGGAATAACCGAAGATCCGGGATAGGGAGAGGATATAATGTCGGTCAGCTCCAATATCCCCCTGCCGAGGAACTCACACTGCTGCATTTCAATATTATCTATCTGTGGTAAAAGAGAAATCATGTGGCTGGCCGCATTGATACCCCGATCGGGGGTAGCCGAATGGGCATTCTCGCCGTCGGTTTTAATAACAATTTCCGCTCGTCCCTTCTGGCCAAGGCACAGTTTGAAATCGCTGGGCTCACCCAACACCACGCAATCTACAGAGATGCTGTCTAAAACCTTCCCTAAGCCAACCCCTTCAAGGGTCTCCTCGAATACTACTGCAGCAACATACACATCCCCAGCCAGGGCTGCTTTGCTTGGCAGGAGTTCGGCCACGCCATAGATCATCGCAGCAAGGGCGCATTTCATGTCGGCAGTACCCCGACCATAGAGTACTCCATCTTTAATAAGCCCGGAGAAGGGAGAATCACTCCAACGCTCCGGTGAGGGGACTCCCACGGTATCCATATGGCCGTCAAAGAGAATGGTCCTTGGGTCCCGGCCTGTGCCGGCGGTCCCTTGTATGCGGCCGACCACGTTCCCGTATGCATCTACCCACACTTGGTCATACCCGAGTTTTTCCATCTCCGTCTTCACCAGAGCGGCCATCTGCTCCTCTTGTCCCGACAGGCTTTCGGTTTGAATAATTTTTTGGCAAAAATCTATAAGTTGTTCAGAGTGCATAGTATGTCTCCCGTTCGTTGTCGGTCTAAATCCAGAGCTTTCTGCTTGTGCTGAGGGTTCGACAGCCTTCTTTTGTAATTAGCACGTTTTGTTCATAAGTGACGGTTCCCACACCGGGACTGTACAGGGCCTTTTCCACTGCCATGTACATGCCCTCTTGCAGAACCGTCTTTTCATTTTCTACTATCCAGGGCTGCTCCCAGGTAAGGCCAAGGCCGTGTCCCCAGTGTGGGGGAAAAGCAGCATAAATTGTGCCGGCTTCATCCTGAAGCGAAGCAAGGGATATGCCGTGGTTTTTCAGGTACTCGTTTCCCCTGCGAAATAATTCACTTACCTCTATTCCAGGTTGGATAACTGATATAATTTCCTCGCAGGCCGAGGTAACCGTCTCTATCATCTTTTGTTGAAGGGGAGTGGGAGGGGTCACCGCTTGGCCCCCTGGGGCCGCAGCACCAACCACCGTAGTGCGTCCGAAATCGGAGATGTACCCCTCGTAGCTGATAATGAGGTCTACCTTAAATAGTTCTCCCGCCTCTATTTTCCGGATAGAATCGTAGCCCGGAAAATCTAGGCTGTGAACCGCATCGCTGTAAGGGCCGGAGCTGGTAACCACAAAGTAAAGGGCTGCGCCCTGGTCGACGCAATAGGCGATGGCCGGAGCAATTACCTCACTTTCAGTTTTGCCGGGTTGTACTCCGTTCATAATCATCTCTACGGCTGCACTGCCGATCCTTGATGCAGACTCGATTGCCTCGATCTCCCGTGGAGTTTTTATAGTGCGCATCTCTTCGAATATATGATCACAGGGAACGAGGTCTAAACCGGGTAGTCTTTCACCCATGCGCCGGTACATACTCACCGGAAGTACATCTTCACCAATTATTCCTATATGCCCGGCGCCCATGCCCTTCTCTTGGGCCGCATGTGCGAAGAGTTCGTAGAAATCATCCCCGTATCGCACATCATCAATGGAGACAAGGTCTTTCCGAAATTCCCGGGTGCTTGCCAGCAAAACCGGCACGCCGGAGGCAGGAATGAGGAGAAGGGAGTGGGAGCGGCCGCTCCAGAGAGGCAGATTGTCCGGCAGATAACAGCGCTGCTGGTAATGATTGGCAAAATAAGCCCCGCCGGCGTAACGGTCAAAGGTTCCCCCGCCTCTGGAACATATCAGAATCCCTGCAAAACCAAGCTCGTGTGCATAACTTTGCAGCTGTATTCTTCTTCGTTGGAATTCGCTATGGGGAACATTCGTCATGAACATAATACCCTGCCCTCTCTAATAAACCCCGGAGCTCCTGGATGCAGGAACTCCGGGATAAGTGTGTATGCTAATGATTATCTGTAGTCCTGCAGTTCTTCAACCAGCAGCTCCATTATCTCTTTGCCCTTTGGACCTACGCTATTAATGTAGTAATCACGAACCGGAAGGGCCGCTTCTCTGAAGGCGGCCAGTTGATCACCGGTTAATTCAACTATTTCAATATCGTCTTTAATTTTATCTTCAGCCCGCTTGTTGTTTGCCTGTTGCAGATCGAACGCTACTGAATGCATCTCCTGGGATACCTCTTTTATAGCGACTTGAATATCATCGGGAAGAGACTGGTAGATATCGTTGTTAAGAATAGTGGAGAGCATGTACGGGAAGTGATTGGATTTGATGATATAATCCTGAACTTCGTAGAATTTCATCTCTTCAATCGGGCCTATAGGGTTTTCGTGGCCGTCGGCCATGTTCAGCTGCAGTGCGCTGTACACTTCGGTGTAGGGAATGGGAGTGGGGTTCGCACCGTAGGCTTTATAATTCTCTAATATTAACGGTGCCTGCATGGTCCTTATTTTCTGTCCCTCGAAGTCTGCCGGGGTGAGGATTTTTTTGTTGGCTGTCCACTGCATCATACCCTGGGCCCACCAATCAATTACGTACATGTTTTTATCCAGGTACAACTCATTGAGGTTCTTGTTAAGGGCGACACTGTTCTCCATAAAGTCAAAGCTCTTTTCCATGTTCGCGGGAAGCAGAAAATGAAGCAGAAACAGTTGTGCCTCAGGTACCAGGGTTCCGGTATTTCCGGGGTTCATCACCACCATATCGATGCCTCCGGTAAGCAGCTGTTCTACAAGCTCCACACCTACTCCAAGCTGTCCGACTGGGTATACTTCGGCTTTGACTCGGCCTCCGGTACGTTCTTCAAGACGCCGGCCGAACTCTTTGCAGTAATTGTCCGGTACTGTATCGGCAATATCCTCATGGGCCATTCTAAATACAATCGGCTCATCGGAGTTTTCCTCCGCTTGTCCACCGGCCATCAGGGGGATAGTACTTACCAACACGAGAAGAGCAAAGAGAAACAATTTTTTTAACATATTGACCTCCAATTTGTTAAGCATTGCAAAATGCTTTTAAGGGGTTACATAATGCACGGGGCGGAGCCGGTGCATTACCCGACAAAAAACAGGGAAACCGTGGGAAATAGGGTAATAATTACCGCCGACAGAAGCAGTAAGATAAAGAAAGGCGGTGTTCGGCGAATTACATCCAGATAAGGTTTATCAAAAATTGCGCAGGCCGTAAAAATATCATACCCGAAGGGAGGTGTAGCAGAGCCGATGGCAACCTGCAGGGTAATAATAATTCCCAGATGCACCGGATCGATACCAGCAGCTATGGCCGAGGGGTAGAATATGGGGGTGAGAATGATGATAACAACTAGGGGATCTACCAGCATACAGCCCAGGAAGAACGCAACATTAACTGTAAGCAGTACTTTCAGGGTTGATGGATCGACGCCAAGTACAGCGGAGGTAATGGTCTGGGGGATCCGCGCGTAGGAGAGTACCCAGGCAAAGGCGGTACCGGTGCCGACCAGTACGAAGACTACCGTGGTGACAATACCGGTAGAGATAGCTATTTTAGATAGATCCTTCAGCTTAACCGATTTGAAAATGAACACCTCAAGTACAATAGCGTATAGCACAGAGAAAGCTGCTGCTTCGGTGGGACTGAAGAAGCCGGAATAAATACCTCCGATGATTATCACCGGAAAACCGAAGGTGAGAAGGCTGTTTTTGCTAGCTTGCACGCGTTCCTTCCAAGTAGCCTTGGGAAGGAGAGGAATGTTTTTTACCTTGGCGTAGAAAATACTGAAAAGAGAGAATAGCACTAAGACCAGAATACCTGGAACAATTCCTGCGATAAACAGGTCTCCGATTGAGGTACCGCTGATAACACCGTACATTATCATACCGATGCTCGGCGGGATAAGATAGGCCAGGTCGCTGGAATTGATTATCAGGGCCATAATATCGCTGTCGTGGTAACCTCGTGCCAGCAGTTTTTCGCGCATTGGCCGGCCAATTGCTACCACCGTAGCCTGGGTTGAGCCGGATATAGAGCCGAACAGAGTACAGGTGGCGGCGGTGGTCACCGCCAGACCTCCCCACAGATGCCCGACAAAGCTTTCAACAAAATCCAGCAGCTTATGGGCAGTTCTTCCGGCGACCATAATATCGGCGGCAAACATGAACATTGGTACGGAGAGCAGTACAAACCCCTGGACCCCAAGCATCATCTGCTGAACGATAACAATTGGCTGAATATTTGGGAGAAACACCATTACCGTAACTATAGTGGCCGCCAGCATGGTAATCATCATGGGAAAACCCAGTATCAAGAGACCAACCATAATTAGTAACATTGTTGTCAGCATAAAATTATCACCTCAGTTCTTGGATTCTTTAGATTCTTCGTCTTTAGATTCTTCGTCTTTAGATTCTTCGGGCACCTCTTCCAGGTTTAATGGAAGTTCTTCAATTATGCCGGCTTTGGCGTCATCTACAGTTTTTTCTGTTCCAATAAAAATTTCTGTACTGCCCAAGTTCATAATAATATTCAATAGGTATTGAATTCCGCCGAGGAAAAAGCCGATTGAAAGGGGGATGGCAAAATACCACGCGGGCAGCCTTAGGGCGGGGGTTACCTTGCCCAGCATATGAATATATTGAGTATACTTCACGCTGTAGTAGGCCATATAAAAGAGAATAAGCATGGTAACCAGGGATATAAAAATAATAGTGATCTTCTGTATTTTTGGGGGAAAGGCATCAAAAAAGGCGGACATTCTGATGTGCCGTGCCTTTTTAGCCGCATAGCCAATTCCAAGAAATGTGCAGATTACCAGTAGGGCCGCACCTACCTCTTCTGCAAAGGAGAGACTGTGGCCCAGCTTTCGGGCGATTACATTTGCAATCAGAATAAGAGCCATGAGGATAATGCTCGCGCCTAAAATCTGCTCTTCGATTTTGGAAATTACATTGTTGATCTTTCTGATCATATTTACACCTACTGGATTGATTAGAATGCAACTAAGTTGATTATATAACAACTATATTAACCCGTCAAATTTTTTCTGCAATAATTCTTCCAGGAAAGCTTCCGCCGGTAAATGTGCGAGAATCAGTGGTTGAGGGTAGACGGCCTGGCGGCCGAAGGCGATGAGATAGGCGCAACCGCCCTGTTCCTGAACCTATACTCTAAGTAGTGCCGCTAAGTGCTGCTTACTAAGTGCTGCGGCAAAATAATGAGGTCTTATGTGCCGCCTTTTGGTTTGCTGCGGTCGGTGGGCTCAGCGGACAGGGGATCCTCCGGCCAAAAGTGTTTGGGGTAGCGGCCGCGCAGCTCCTTCCGTACCTGCGGGTAGGTCTGCCGCCAGAAGGAGTGGAGGTCGCGGGTTACCTGCACGGGCCGCCCGGCGGGGGATAGAAGTTCTATCTCCACCGGCTCCCCGGCTACCCGGGGAGTTTCCGGAAGACCGAAGAGTTGCTGAATACGGGCGGCCAGGATACAGCGGCCCCCTTCGTAGCGCAGCCGCCGGGGGGTTCCCGAAGGCAGGGTCACCTGTTCGGGGGCCAGCTGATCAATTTTGTGCTGAAGCTCCCAGGGCAGCAGAGAACGCAGTGCCTGGGCCAGGGGCAACTCTTTCAGGGAGCTCTGCTTTAGCCTGCGCGGCAGGAAAGGCCCCAGCCACTGCTCAAGCCTGCTTCCCAGGGCCTCGTCGCTGACATCCGGCCACTTTTCACCCTGTACCTCCCGAAGAAAGGCTATTCGCCGGCGCAGCTCGTCGGCCCCGCGGCTCCAGGGCAGGCGGTCAAGTCCCTCCTTTTTCTGCAGCTCCACTTTAAGAAGTTCAAAGAAGGCCTCCCGGGGAGCGGACAAGTCTGCGGGAGCTATGGGGGTAGAGGAGACCAGCAGGCCTCCCGCTTGTTCCATATCTTTGGAGCCTCCCAGGATTTTGAGCCGCCGGGCTCTGAGCAAGCCGTTCTCATCGATGCTCAGCTGCTCCTGCTCCCGGGCATGGTCGGCAATAAAGGCTTGTACTTCCGCCTCCGACAGGGCCGCCGCCAGGTAAATTAGCCCTTCCCGTTGACCGCGGTGCAGAGCCCCGGCCACAATCCACTCCGGGGCGAATCCCCGCTGCCCCTCGATAAGGCGTGCCTCCGGCCCGCTGGCCAGACGGTATCTGCCTTGTTCGGTCCGCCGCGCAATCCGGTCCGGATACGCCCCCAGCAGCAGCCAGCCGGGAGAGCTTTCGCCTATGCTGTTTTTTGGGACGGTTCCGGAGGTTTCAGGGCTTGCAGCGGGTGGGTGAGCTGGGTTGACGGTGTCGCCGGTGTCGTCAGGTATTGGGTTGTGGTTGTGGGCACGGTTGTGGACGGAGGCCAAGCGCTCGAGCCGCTCCGCCTCCTGCAAAACCCGCTCCGCCGGCCCCCGGGAGAGGTCATGGGAAAGGTCAGGTTTAGATGAATCGGTGCCCCAGGCCTGCTGAAGGAGTTCTACCCGCAGTCCCAGGTCGGCCCCGTAGGTATCGCGCAGCTCCGGACGCAGGGGATCGCCGTGCTCCAGAATCGCCGCAGTGAGGGCCGCGGTATGTATACTGTTGTGTGTGGCCGCCTCGGTTAGCATGGACGCCAAACGCGGTGCAACCGGCATGCGGGCCATGGTCGACCCCTTGGCCGTGGGTACTCCCTTCTCATCAATGGCAGCGAGTTCCCGCAGCAGCTCCAGCGCCTCTGTGCGGCGCTCGGCATCAGGCGGGTCCGGCCAGGAGCAGGAACTTCCCTGGGTGTCTCCCCATACCGCCAGGGTCAGGAACAGCCCGGAGAGATCGGCTTGCTTGATTTCCGGTGGATCGAACTCATCCAGACGCTCGTAGCTCTCCCACAGGCGTATCACTGTTCCCGGGCCCAGTCGTCCGGCCCGTCCTGCCCGCTGTGTGGCCGAGGCGGCACTAATGCGTACGGTCTGCAGCCGAGAGAGTCCTGTGTCCGGGTCCCAGCTGTTGCGGCGGCGCAGGCCGGAGTCTACTACGCAGCGGATACCCTCGATGGTCAGGCTCGTTTCGGCAATATTGGTAGCAATTACAATTTTACGTCGTCCCGACTTAGGGGGAGCGATGGCCCGGGATTGTTCCTGGGGGCTCAGGCGCCCGTAGAGGGGGTGCACCTCTACCCCTTTGGGGAGCTGAGAGGTACGCAGGGCCGCGGCAGCGCGGCGTATCTCCGCCTCTCCAGGTAAAAAGAACAAGATGCTTCCCTGGTTTTCACTTATCCAGCGGCGGCACTCTAGGGCCCCGTGCTGTTCGAGCTGGACCGCAGGGGCGGGGCGGTAGTGAACCGTGAGGGGGTGGAGGCTTCCCTTGGCCTGCAGCACGGAAAAGGGGTCGGAGGAAAACTGCTCAGTGTTCAAGGTGGCGGACATTACCAGCAGACGCAGGTCGGGGCGAAACAGATCGCGGCACTGCCGGGCAAATACGTAGGCCAGGTCGGTGGCCAGGGATCGTTCGTGAAACTCGTCCAGGATAACCGCCGCTGTGTCCCCCGCCTCGGGGTCTTCTAACAACCGCCGGGTGAAAATGCCCTCGGTCATTACGATGATATCCGGGTTTTTGGGCAGCGAGCGCTCGTAGCGGGTAATGTAGCCTATACGGGTCTGCCCTCCGCCGAGTTCCTTGAGCCGGGATGCCAGGGCACGGACAGCCGGGCGCCGGGGCTGTAACAGCAGAATTGTCCGTCCCTGACGCCACTCTGCATTCAGCAGAAAAAAGGGAACGAGTGTCGATTTGCCGCTGCCCGGGGGAGCCTCGATTACTGGAATTCGCTGTTCCATAAGCTTTTGCTGAATGGCAGGTTGCAGAGTGAGAACCGGATAGGAGGGTAGTTGTACGTCCTGGTTGTGCATACCTCTCCAGTGTACCCCACAACCCCACAGCGTTTGAACCACTAGGGCCGGCTGTTTGAGTTGAGCTGTTGATGAAAGGCTGGAGAGAGAGACAGCCGGCCAGAAAACTTTTTGGAATTCCCGTGGATTGAGGGCCATAACAGGGTTACATTCTACCTATAAGGAGCACGCAATGCACAAAACATATATCTACTGGCTGGTGATGCTGGCCTTTTTTCTGTTGGGTCCCGTATTTCAAGGAGCTGCCCTGGGCGGACGTGAGGTTGAAGAAGAGGGGCCGGTTCTTACAGAAGAGGAATCACGGGAGATAGAACTGTATATGATTCATCCGGCGCCGGGAACATCCGCCGTTGTCGCAGTACCGCGCCCGGCGGGGCAGGCCGCCTGGTACTTGTTCCAGAAAATAGAGACCTCCGGCGGAAGGGTCCGTGTGACGGGCGACAGACAGCTCTCCGGCCCGATTCTATCTCGGGATATGAGCAGTCTTACCGGTGAGCTTCGGCTCAGCCGCTTCAGAATGTCCTTGGAGCCCCAGACCCGACTATCCTACCGCA
>Ga0102934_1002891_pt1 | contig 11809 bp, 11 predicted proteins | sample SalPonR2_A_D1_MG_FD_78175 | JGI IMG/M metagenome (GOLD analysis project Ga0102934, IMG submission 78175) | Salt pond soil microbial communities from South San Francisco under conditions of wetland restoration - Salt Pond MetaG R2_A_D1_MG | ecosystem: Environmental > Aquatic > Marine > Intertidal...
TATTTTCCTTCTTGATCTCGGAGTGCGTAGTATTCAATCATTACTTTGTGATCTTTTCCATCATCTAAGGTTAAATCAATCCAAAATCGTGCCTTATCTCTTGAACCTGCCTTCATTTCTTTTAAGACTTCTTCGACTTTTGACAAACTTTTCTTTGGATGACAATTACGCACGTCTCGACCTAACGCTGCTTCTGGTCGTTTAAAGATTCGACTGTTATGTTTGTTCCAAGCAAGAACCTTGTCATCCTTGTCTAAAACGGAGAATTCAATGGGGAGAGTCTCTAATATTGATGCCAGATGTTTATCACTTAGTTTTCCAATCATTTTCTCATCTTAACCTGTTTATTCCTCATCTAGTTCAGAAATGAACGTTCGTTGACTTAGTTCCCTATCGATCATGTACAGACCGTTTCCTTTGGTTCCGACCATGGTTAGTTTATCAATGATTTCATTGTCATTTGCTTCTTCTTCGATTTGTTCGGTGACAAACCATTGTAAAAAGATTTCTGTTGCGTGATCATTTTCTTTTTTTGCTAGATCTACGAGATCATTGATTGATTTGGTGATGAATTGTTCATGTTCTAGTGTTTGTTTGAACATGGTCAATGGGTCTTTGAACGTAGTTGGTGGTTGTTCAATTTCCTGTAATTCCACTTTGCCTCCTTGCTCGTTGATGTAATTGTAAATTCTGGTCGCATGTTCCATCTCTTCTTGGTATTGAACCATGAACCAGTTTGCAAACCCATCGAATCCTCTATTGGTTGTATCTGCTGACATCGCTAAATAAAGATAGGCTGAGTACATTTCTTTGTTGATTTGATCATTTAGTGCTTGTTCCATTTTTTTACTAATCATTTCTTAATTTCACCTCTTAATTATTTATTTTTCAGTTGATTTTGTATTTGAATTAGATCGGATTATGCTTTTTTATGGCAGAACCACCAATCGTAGCAATCATATTCTTTTAATCGTTTTTTGGCTGTTTTGGTATCTGATGCGGGTGGAATGATGACTTCATCACCGATGAGTTCGTTTTCTGGCCAGTTTGCGGGAATTGCAACTTTTTCTTTCTCTGATTTCTGGAATCCTTTGATCATTCTTAGGAATTCATCCATGTTTCTTCCAAGTTCTTGTGGATAGTATAGGATTGCTCTGATGATTCCTTTTGGATCTATGATAAATACTGCTCTTACGGTATTGGTTCCTTTATTCGGATGGATCAATCCTAGTGTGTTTGCTACTTTTCCTGTATCTGCGATAATTGGAAATTCTATTTGTAAATCTAGATTATCCTTGATCCATTCTATCCATTTGATGTGACTATGAACTTGATCCACGCTGAAACCGATGAGTTCTGTGTTCAGTTTTTTGAACTCAGGATATCGTTTTTGAAACGCATAAAATTCAGTGGTACAGACCGGGGTGAAATCTCCAGGGTGACTAAACAGGATAAACCACTTTCCTTTGTATGCTTCTGGTAGTTTCATTTGTCCTTCTGATGTTTGTACTTCCATTTCTGGAAACTTGTCCCCAAGAAGGGGCATTTTCATTTCTTCCATCTTTTTTCCTCCATTATATTACTTCTAATTCCTATTTATTTTCAATTTTTTTGCTATATTTATTCCGTTATTTTTAATTTTTTCTAAATCTTTTTCTCTTGGAATAAAATTTATGTTCATACTTTCTTCTGGAAAATTCCAGGATAATCCGTCAAGCATGTCCTCGATATGTTTTACTGCTTGACCGCCCCAGCCATATGATCCGAAAACAAATCCGGTTCTATCCTTTGGCCTCAGGCCTTTCAGATAGGTAAGAAATCCACCTACGGTTGGAAGCATGGTATTATTCAGCGTTGGAGATCCTATAGCAATGACCTCAGCTTCAAGGATATCCGTGATAATATCTGAAAAAGGAGTTTGTTGAATGTTTCGAATCCTCACATTCATTCCGCCTTCTTCCAGACCTGAGGAAAAAGCATGCGCTAGTTTTTCCGTTGATCCCCACATGCTATCATACGCAATCACTGCATATGGTTTTGTTTTATTTTTGGACCAATCCTTGTAAAGTGAGACGATATCCTCTAAATGATGCCGCCAAATAATGCCATGACTGGGAGCAATAGTATCAAAATCAAGCTTTGATAAACCAGACAATGCTTTTTGCACTTGACCTCCATAGGGAAGCACGATGTTTGCATAGTATTTTGCTGCTTCTTCCTGAAGAATGCCCCACTCTAGTTGATCGTCAAAACGTTCAGTTGTTGCCAGGTGTTGACCGAATGCATCATTTGGAAAGAGTATCTTATCATGGTTGCTATAGGTCACCATTGAATCTGGCCAGTGAACCATTGGAATAGGAATGAAATCCAGTGTTCGCTTTCCTATTGACAAGCTATCCCCCGCATCGACCACCTTAAAATTCCAGTTTTCTTCATAATGTTGTTTTAGACCTCTTTGCCCACGAGTGGAGGTAACAAGTGTTGCATCTGGATTAAGATCAAGGATCTTCGGTAAGCTCCCCGAGTGATCCATTTCCACATGATTAGAGATTACAACGTCAATTTTTTTCGGATCAGTCACTGAAGAAATCCGTGTTTTCATTTCATCGTAAAGGTAATGTTTTACGGTATCAATGAGCGTGATGTTCTCATCTAGAATCAAATATGCATTATATGTTGATCCTCTGGGAGTGATGTATCCATGGAAATTTCGTAGATTCCAATCAATACCTCCAACCCAGTACACATCCGGTTTTATTTCAACTGCCTTCATCTTAATCACGTTCTTATCATTGTTTAAGAATTATTGTTTTTCAAACGCTTCTTTTCCGGCACCACAAACTGGGCACACCCAATCTTCAGAGACATCTTCAAAAGCAGTTCCTGGTTTGACGCCATTATCTGGGTCTCCTTGTTCAGGGTCGTAAATATAGCCACAGACGGTACATACATAATTATCCATTGTTTTTTCCTCCTTTTTTTGTTCTTTTTTTGTTTGTTCACCTAAATATGTAGGTGCATTCTTTGGTGATAATCCACCCTTAACATGATAATAATATTCATAGGTCATGGGTTCGTTATCTGTGAGTAAATCAGTATTCGAAATCTCCCCCACAAATATAGTGTGTGTACCAACGTCTATCTTGCTTATTAATGTTGCTTCGATGTATGCAATGGTGTGATCAGTTACGATGGGAACCCTGGTTTCTTTCTGAATACAGGTTACATGTTCCATCTTGTCAATAGTTCTTCCACATTTGAATCCGAAGGTACCGATGAGACTCATTGGTGTTTCCTTGTCAAGGATGGAAATCGTAAATTTTTTGCTCTTATTGATAAGTTCATGTGTAAAATTTTCTTTATTGATGCTCACTGCAAGCGTTGGAGGATTAGCTGTTATTTGCATTACTGCATTAGCGATTTGACCGTTCGCTTTCCCAGCATATTCTGAACTTACTATGTATAAACCATATGAAATTTCATGTAATGCAGTTTTATCCAGAATGTTCCCTCCGTTTTTTTTCTAAACACGTTTTGCAAATTCCTTTGAAATACCCATGAACTTCTTCGATTTGATGACCTTGTTCAGTGACATGTTTTTTAATTTTACTAACTGTTGGACATTCAAAATCAATATCGATGATTGAACCACATTCTGTACAAATAAAATGATGATGCATACTGTTATTGAAATCATATCGATGCTCAGTTGGACAAATTGTCAAACGTTGAATGATATGTGAATCCGACAGTGTTTCTAAATTATTATAAACCGTGGTTCTAGAAAGGCCCGGATTTGTTTTTTTGAGATGTTGATAGATTTCTTCAGCTGTAGGATGCGTTCTATGATCATCAAGATATTTAAGAATAGCTAATCGATGATGAGTTATCTTCAGATCGTTTGTTTTAAGAAGATCTACATAGTCGTCCAATCACGTCACCTACAATAATTGAATGATTATTAAATTGTAATCATTACAATTTAGAACTGAATACAACATTGTATATTTAAACATTTCGCCTAAGAAACCAGAAAAACCAATTAAAAAGGTAGAAAAAGGAAGAGATTAACACGAAGAATGTTCAATAGCTTCATGCGGACAAGCAGTCACACAAGCACAACACTCGATACAATCAGCCACATTATGACACACTGCTTTTCCATCTTCAACTTCAAAAATATCAACCGGACAAACAGTAACACATTCCGCTGCACCAGTACATTTTTCATAATCAACAACTATCTTTATATCTTCGGCTTCAAATTCTTTTTTTACCATCATTTCACCTTAATATTCACAAACAAAAAAAAAGAAATGAAAAAGATATTTTAATTGTTTCTATTTACACAATCTCTAGTTGTTGCCTTGCAATATCTCTTAGATCAACTTTTCGAATCTTTCCACTAGCAGTCATCGGAAACTCTTCACTGAATAAGATATACCTTGGAATCTTAAAACGAGAAATACCTTCTTTACAAAACGATTTGATCTCCTCTTCAGTAGCTTGCTCACCTTCTTTCAATTTAATGAACGCACAAACTTCTTCCCCATATTTTTCACTAGGAACCCCAACCACAGCAACATCTTCAATCTTCTCATTAGTATACAAGAACTCCTCAATCTCACGAGGATACACATTCTCACCACCACGAATGATCATATCATCAGTTCGTCCAAGAATACTAAAATAACCATCTTCATCCCTTACCGCTAAATCCTTAGAATGAAGCCACCCATCAACAATGCTTTCAGCTGTTTTATCTGGCATCTTATAATACCCTTTCATAATGTTATAACCACGTGCGATCAACTCACCTGGCTCACCAGGGGGCAACTCGTCACCAGTTTCAGGATCAACAATCTTTGCATCAATATGCGGAAGTACTTTACCAACGGTTTCCACCCTTTTTTCAATAGGATCATCTCTTCGAGTCATAGTAATAACCGGTGATGCTTCAGTTAATCCATATGCAATGGTGATCTCTTTCAAATACATCTTTTCCATCGCTTGTTTCATGACTTCAATAGGACACGAGGATCCAGCCATAATACCAGTTCGTAACGATGACAAATCAAAATTATTAAAATCTGGATGGCCAAGTTCAGCAATAAACATGGTTGGAACACCTTGAACCGCAGTGCATTTCTCAGTTTCAATTGCTTCTAACACCCCCCCAGCATCAAATTGTTCAATAGGAACCATAGCAGATCCATGGATTACTGAATTCAACGTAGACATCACACAACCAAAACAATGAAAGAACGGAACTGGAATGCAAAGTCGGTCCTTTTCTGTCATCCCCATGGTTTCACCTACATAAAATGCATTATTCACAATGTTATGATGCGTAAGTTCCACTCCTTTTGGAAAACCAGTTGTTCCAGAAGTATACTGCATATTAATGGTATCATGCTGATCAAGAGATGCTTGACGCTTTGCTAATTCATCATCAGAAACTTGACCATGCATACCTTCAAATTCAGAAAATGAAAACATTCCTTTCGGCGCATTCTCTCCAATATACACAATGTTTTTGAAAAAAGGTAAATTATCTAACTCTAATTTACCTGGTTGTATACCTTCTAAATCAGGAACAATCTTTTTGACCATCTCCACATAATTCACATCTTTGAATGATTCAACTAAAAATAAGGTCGTTGAATCTGATTGCTTCAATAAATATTCAAGTTCCTTTGCTTTGTAATACGTGTTTACCGTTACAAGGACAGCTCCAATTTTGGCTGAAGCGAATTGAAGATAAACCCATTCTGGAACATTATAAGCCCAAACCGCAATATGGTCTCCTCGTTTAATGCCAAGGGCCATTAACGATTTCCCGAGCTTATCCACTTTTTCCTTGAATTCTTTATAAGATAATCGAAGTCCACGGTTAACATATACTAAAGCGTCATTATTTGGATATTTTTCTGCCGTTTCGTCAACTATATCGCCTATTGTTTTTTCGATCATGATGTACTCCCCCATTTCTTTTTCCTTATGGGATTAAACAAGTATTCAATATTTTTCAAATAATGTTCAACACAGTGAATTCACATTTTTCTAATAAAGATTATCCTTTAAAAAAAGGAACAATCAACCATCAAGACTTATAATACCCTAAAAGATACTCCCCAGATGTATGAAAGCACTTGCAATAAATGGTAGCGCCAGAAAAAACGGAAACACTGCAATCTTAATCAATGAAGTGTTCTCCATTCTTAAAAAACATAACATCAATTGTGAAATGATTCAACTTGCTGGGGAACGAATCAATGGATGCAATGCGTGTAATCAATGCTACAAATTAAAAGATAATACTTGTTTTCAAAAAGAGGACATTGTAAATCATTGTATTGAAAAAATGATAGAATCTGATGTCATTTTGTTAGGTTCTCCAACTTATTTTTCAAATGTGACCGCTGAAATGAAAGCACTCATTGACCGGTCAGGACGTGTGGGAAGAGCAAATGATAACGCGTTCAAACATAAGATTGGAGCAGCAATTGTTGCCGTGCGTAGAGCTGGAGCAATACATGCATTTAATGCAATCAATCATTTTTTTCTCATAGAAGAGATGATAATCCCCGGATCCATCTATTGGAACACTGGAATCGGAAAAGATATTGGGGATGTTGCTAAGGATTCTGAAGGATTAGAAAACATGAGGAACCTCGGAGAAAACATAGCCTGGTTACTTACCAAGTTACAATCTGAAAAAGAAGAGGTATAATTGTTGTAAAATTGGAAATATGAATCATATTGAAGGTAAAATATTAACTAATCAAGGATTCAAAAATGGTTATGTTCAAATTAAAAATCGAGAACATCCAACGATCCATTTTGGTAAATCTACTAAATCATCATCTGAAAAATCATTGATCCTTCCAACTTTTGTTAATGCACATACTCACATTGGAGATGCGTTCATCAGGGAAAAAAATATTTCATTACCTCATAATCTTGAAAAACTAGTCGCACCACCGAATGGAATAAAACATCGACTGCTTAACAGCACAAATGATCAAGAAATCATCCAAGGCATCGCCCATGGATTACATGAATTACGCAAAGAAGGGATCTCAACATTCATTGATTTCAGAGAAAATGGTACAAAAGGAATTGATCTGCTCAAAAAAGCATTACAACAATTTCCATTACAATCAATTATTTTAGGGAGGCCAAAGGAACAAGATTCATCAAAAGAACTAGATATGTTATTAAAGGAATCTGATGGCATTGCTATCAGTAGTTTAGAAGATGTGGATTATGAGTTTGTAAAGCGTGTTGTTGATCTAACTAAGCAAAAAAATAAACGTTTTGCTTTGCATGTCAGTGAGCGGATTCAAGAACCAATACATCGAGTTTTGTCATTACATCCTGATTTTATTGTTCACATGAACCAAGCAACAAAAAAAGATTTAGAACAAGTCAAACACCAAAAGATCCCAATCGTTGTCTGTCCTCGATCGAATTATTTCTTTGGATTGCAACCAAATCTTGAACAAATGAAAAAAGTTGGTAATAAAATTTTACTAGGCACAGACAATTTCATGTTACATCCTCCTAGCATCATCAAGGAAATCCAGTTTATTCAAAACAAATTTCCCCATCTTTTCAGCCTTGAAGAACTGCTCATCATGGCCACATATGATGTAAGGAAAGATTTAAATTTAAAAGATAATATTCCTGGTTCCACACTCCCAACGACTTGGATAGTTCTAGATCCAAATAATTATCAGATTAAGACAATACTTAGAAAGGTTGAAGAGGGATGATATGAACGTTGAAGAAATTATGTCTAAAGAATTAATAGTCGGGTATGTTCCAGGTACGGTAGAAGAAGCACTAACTATCTTATCCAAAAATGATGTCTCAGGTATTCCTGTGCTCAAAAAAGGAACGGATATGATTAAAGGCGTGGTCACCCGATCAGATATTTTTAAAAATGCTGAAGAAGACCAACTAGCGATGGTAATGAACGAGGATTATATTTCAGTAAAACCTAAAGATAATATTGAAAAAGCAGCAAAAGTCTTGCACAAAGAACGAATTCATGGACTTCCTGTCGTCTCATCAAAAGGACAACTTGTCGGAATCATCAGTCCAAAAGAAATACTTAAAATCCTTGTCCAACAAAAGCATGATGAAACCGTTGAATCCGTTGCAACTACTAGAGTTGTGCCAGTATACAAAGAAACACCAATCAATATCGTCATGGAAATCATTAATATTACCAACGAAAACGCATTACCTGTGTTAAATGAACATAGAAAAGTAGTTGGTATTGTCTCTGATGGGGATATCTTCAAACTCAGCCAGATAAAAGAAGAGATAGAAGAATCAAAGATGGGAATCGGAGATGATGAAGATCAGTGGACTTGGGAAGGAATTAGAGATACGGTACGGATGTATCACTCAACGTCAGAGGTATCCTTACCAATGGAACCCGTTGAAAAAGTAATGATTAAAAAAGTAAGAACAGCTACCAAGAGAACACCTGTTTGTGATGTTGCAAAAATGATGACAAAACACAATATCAGTCACGTTCCCCTGGTTAACTCAGAAGATAGATTAGTTGGCATGGTAACTGACATTGATTTAATGGCATGTTTATCCTAAGGATGGAACGTATTATATTTTAAAGGAGATCACACCCCTTATGGTTTTAGATACATACGACAAAATAATGATGCTAGCGAAAAGACGAGGATTTCTCTATCCATCTTTTGAGATTTATGGTGGTTCTGCAGGATTTTATGATTATGGCCCTCTAGGTTCTAGATTAAAGGAAAATTTAGAAAATCTTTGGAGAAGATACTATTTACTTAAAGATGCAAACGTTGAAATTAGCACACCTACGATCACATTATATGATGTGTTGAAAGCATCAGGACACGTTGATGAATTCACTGATCTAACCGTTGATTGTGAACAATGCAATACCTCATTCAAAGTTGAGGACATCATTAATGATGATGAAACAGTTGAAGAAGCAATATCCAATGATAACATAATCTGCCCAGATTGTGGATCAAAACTTTCCAATGCACATCCAGTAAACCTTATGTTTTCCACCGAGATTGGTATTGGAAAAACCCGTGATGCATTTTTAAGACCTGAAACAGCTCAAGGTATTTTTACTGGATTTCACCTTTTATATCGTTATGCTCGGGAAAAACTCCCATTTGGTGTCGTTCAACTTGGAAAAGGTTATCGGAACGAGGTTTCTCCGAGACAAGGACCAATTAGGATGAGGGAGTTTTCCATGGCTGAAGCTGAAATATTCTTTGACCCGGAGAACAAAAATCATGAATTGTTTGATGAAGTCAAGGATCATGAACTCTATCTTTTTGATAACGTAAAAGAAATGAAAATCTCTATGAAAAAAGCAATTGATGAGCAGATTATCAACAATCAAGCCTTAGCTTTTTACATGTATATGACTCAAAGTATCTTATTGGATGCAGGTGTCGATCCGAAAAAATTCCGTTTCCGCAAACATGCCGATGATGAACTAGCTCATTATGCAAAAGAATGTTGGGATGCAGAACTATATAGTGAACGATTCGGTTGGGTAGAATGTGTTGGCATCGCTGATCGAAGTGCCTATGATTTAAATGCACATATAACTGCTTCAAAAACAGATATGTATGCACTACGTCGATATGATGAACCCAAGCGAGTGACAAAAAAACAAATTGTTCCAAAGATGAATGTTCTTGGCCCCGAATTCAAACAACGAGCAGGCAGTATTAAAGAGAAATTAGAATCATTAGATGCAGAGAACATCTCAGAACCAATCATACTGGATGTGGATGAAGAAAAGATTGAGATTCCAGATGCCTGCTATAAAATCGAAGAGGAAACAGTGACCGTTCCCGGTGATAAATTTATTCCTCATGTTATTGAACCATCATACGGTGTAGATCGAATCTTATATTGTTTACTTGAACATAATTACCATGAGGAAACAAAAAATGATGAGGAATACCGGAAACTTTTGTTACCGCCATCTATGGCACCAGTCAAAGTCGGAGTGTTTCCGTTGATAAGTGATGATAAACTTATAAAAATCGCTAAGCAAATTGATAAAACATTTCGAGAAAACGGCATTTTTACCACGTATGATGACGGTGGAAGTATCGGCCGGCGTTATGCTCGGATGGATGAAATAGGGACTCCGTTCTGTGTCACAGTTGATTTTGAAAGCTTAGATGATGATAAAGTAACTATCAGAGACCGAGATACCACAGAACAAAAACGAGTTTCAATTGATAACGTCGTAAAAGAAATTAATAACAAATTAAAAAAAGAATGAGAGTAAAGGAAAACAATCTAGGATTCTCCTTTTTTCCAATTTTTTATCTTTTTTTTAGAATGATTGAGCTGTCTTATTGATGATATCAATAGTGTCATCAATTTCTTTTTCTGAGATGATGAGTGGAGGTCTGAATCGAATGGTACTTGCGCCACATCCTAAAACTACAAGACCGTTTTTGTATAATCCATTCTTCATTTCATCTCGTTTCTCAGGCGTTGGCAGATCAAAAGCACACATTAACCCTCGCCCTCTGGCATTAGAAAGTAATTGTGGATATTTTTGTTCAAGTGATTGTAATCCTTCAAGTAATCGTTTTCCTTGAACTTCAGCGTTTTGTACTAATCGTTCCTCTTCGATTACTTCAAAATATTTTTGAGCTCTAACCATATCGACAAGGTTACCACCCCAAGTGGAATTGATCCGACTGCTCACATTGAACACATTATCTTTTACTTCATCGACCTTATCACCAACCATAATGCCACATACTTGTGTTTTTTTACCGAATGCAAGGATATCAGGTTGAACATCAAAATGTTGATGAGCCCACATTTTACCGGTGAGACCAACACCGCTTTGTACTTCATCGACCATGAACATGATGTCATGTTCATCACAAAGCCTTCGAATTTCTTTGAAGAATTCTTTTCTAAAATGATGATCCCCACCTTCTCCTTGGATAGGTTCGATGATGAGCGCGGCGATATCATCAGGATGTTGTGCAAATGCGTTTTCTATTTCTTCTACTGCTTGTTTTTCCAGGTTTTCAACTTGCCTTAAATGCTCTTCATTTAATGGAAATCTAATACTTGGGTTGATGATACGCGGCCATCGTAAAACAGGGAAATATTTCGTTTTATTTGGATCAAAGGTATTGGTCATTGGAAGGGTATAACCTGTTCTCCCATGGAATGCATCTTTAAAATGAAGGACTTTGGATCCTTTTTCTCCATTTCCTGCGGCTAGGTTTTTTTGTACCTTCCAGTCAAATGCTGTTTTTAACCCGTTTTCAACAGCAAGTGATCCTCCGCTGACAAAGAATAAATGTTTGAAATAATCAGGTACTGCAATACGACCGAAGGTGTCAACGAAATCAGCCATTTCTTGCGTATAAAGATCTGAGTTGGTTGGTTTGTTAACTGCAAGTTCCCCAATCTTTAAAATAAATTCAGGATTATTTAATGCAGGATGATTACTGCCTAATGGAGATGAAGCAAAAAATGAAAAACCATCTAAAAGATATCGATCATGTCGGGAATCATAAATTTGACATCCCTGACTTTTCTTAAGGTCTAAAACAAGGTCGAATCCATCTACAAGCATATATCTGCTTAATGTATTATGAACGTTATCTGGTGTTACAGTCATACTTTTTTTCACCTCCATAAGGGGTAAATCGTTTGGTGTTGTTAGACGGGTATCTGTAGCAGTTATAAAATGATATCGGTGAAAAATGTTCAATGATTTTAAGAATAAAAAGAGAAA
>Ga0102934_1002892_pt1 | contig 11806 bp, 11 predicted proteins | sample SalPonR2_A_D1_MG_FD_78175 | JGI IMG/M metagenome (GOLD analysis project Ga0102934, IMG submission 78175) | Salt pond soil microbial communities from South San Francisco under conditions of wetland restoration - Salt Pond MetaG R2_A_D1_MG | ecosystem: Environmental > Aquatic > Marine > Intertidal...
CAATTCCAATCTCAGGGCAAGTAGAGTTAACTCAATCAAATATGAAAATAAAAACGTATCCTGCAGTTAGAGTATTATCCTATAATCATAAGGGATCTTATTATCAATTGTTTGAGAAATATACTTATTTGTTCAAATATGCTGAAGAACAAAGGATGAATCTCACAACTCCTAATAGAGAGATTTATTTGAATGATCCTTCAAAGGTTAATGAAGATGAACTTCAAACTGAAATACAGATTCCTATCAAAAAATAACTTTTTTTCTCATAATGATGTAATAAAATGCAGACGGGAAAAAACATGAAATGTATTGATACATTCCATATTTTTAAATGTATTTTTCCAAGTACAAAGGAGGCAGAGGAAGAAATGAAAGGGGGCAAATCAAAAAATTTTTTACTTTCTCCCTCCGAAATATGTTCCTTCCTCCATTTCTACCTAGGGGGCCATAAACGTTGTAATTAAACGAAACACTTCAACTTCCCTAATTGACTCCCTCAATATAATAATAAAGTTTTATTATTTATAATTTTCCAATATAAGATCGTTTAATTGAAACAAAAATAATTTAATTTTCAATAAACATTATTTTATAGCATTTCAAATATTTCAACCTAAAAGGAAATACGTTAATTAAGATAAAGATGTGACAAAAGGATAAAGAAAGCGTAAATTACAATTAACAACATTAATAAAAACCAATTTTATTTCCTCTTATATACAATTGGATGGGTTCTAAAGGAAAAGAGCCATACCCCCATATGAATTTAGGAACTATTCATAATGCTTGCAACTACCTCATTAGCTTGGATGTTATTATTCTTCTTTCAAATAGTTGTATCCCTCTTTCTTTTTTACACATATTATGTTGAAAGAGATAAAAGAAAACTTATCTTTGGCATTGGTTTTCTCATCTCATCATTTGCCCACATTTACCAAGCTACCTCGTTAAAATCATTAGCAGAGAACATGTTAATTCTTCACAACATCTATTTTTGGTCCGTTTTTCCATTACTTTTTGCGATAGGAAGCGCAGTTCATGAAAGTCTTTTTCCATTCAAACTTAATCGCAGAATAGATATCCTCTATTTCTTATCACTTGCACTCAGTTTTTTAATAATCGTTTTTCTACCATTTCCCGCTGAAGAAGTTTATGTTTATGTTGCATCAATATTTGCATTTGAACTCATCTTTGTCACTTCGTATCTCATCCTAAAACACCGAAGACAAACAGATATCTTTTTTCTTCTCTCCGTCATCCTTCTAGGAATGGGTGGAATGAGTCTAAGCAGAGGATCCGATCAATCCTTTTCCCTTCTCTCCCTTTTCATCGGACTATTATTCATTGGATTTGCATTTCATACTTCAAAAGACGAATTCGAGTCCACATCAGGAATTTCACAATATTTCACAATTAAAAAACAATTGAACAAAACAAAAAAAGCATTATCTGAAACGGAAGAAAAATATCGGCATATCGCAGAATCCACAACAGATCTCATCAGCTTAATCTCTTTTTCATTAAATCCTATATATACCTACATCAGTCCATCCCACAAACAAAGTATGGGATACGAAAAAGAAGATATGCTTGGAAAAAATGCATTATCCTTTGTTCACCCTGAAGATAGAAAAAAACTCGTTTCAGTTCTTAAAAAATACATTTTTTACAAAACCAAAACATTAGCTAAAGAATCTAGAGGGAAATTAGAAGAGACAATTGAGTTTCGTGTTATCGACAAACAAGGAAAATGGCACTATTTGGAATCCAAAGCAAATGCTGCTGGAAACCAGATTCTGCTTATTTCACGAGATATAACAAAACGCAAGGAAACAGAACAAGAACTGCTGAAAACAAAAGCATTTTTAGAAGCATCGATCAACCAATCCTCTGCAGGAATGCTTATTGCAGATGCACCGGATGTTAAAATACGCTATGCGAATCCTGCAGCACTTGGGATAAGAGGAGATCATGCGGAAAATCTCACTCAAATATCAGTTGAAAAACATGTAAAACAATGGCAAACATATTATCCAGATAAAACCCCATATAAACCAGAAGACCTACCCCTCTCTCGGGCAATTCTTAAAGGAGAAATAGTTCGTGATGAAGAAGTCATCATTAGAAATAAAAACGGAACTGAAAGATATGTTCTTGCTAACGCAGCTCCGGTGAAAAATGAACAAAATGAAATCATCGCTGGAGTCGTAGTTTTCTCAGATATAAGTGAATTAAAAGAAGCTCAGGTAAAAGAAAGGAAACATCAAAGAGACCTCATCAAACTTAACAAAAACGCTCTTGAAATGTTGAACTTACCAACTATTGATGAGCTGTATGATTACATCGGTAAGACGCTCAATACTATAATTGAAGATGCGGTAGTCATCATTGGAGATTTTAATGAAAAGCAGAATAAAGTAACTGTTAAAAATTTGTTTGGTCTTGGTCATAAGAGACTCGAACATCTGCTCTCCATTCTTAAAATAAATCCGATTGGAAAAACGTATCCTCTTCGTGAAGATATTAGACGGATATACAAAGATCAAAAAATCGTTGAAATCAAAGACGGTCTTTCAAAGCTATCTAAAAACGAATATTCCTCATTTGTAATTAAAAGAGTTGAACGTTTTTTAAACCTTAAAAAAGTGTATACCATTGGTCTGAGGCAAGAACATCAATTATTTGCTTGGATTCACATCTTTAAATTTAATGAACCTCTGCTGAAAAAGAAGGAATTAGTTGATGCTTTCTTAAGTCAATCTTCTCTGATTTTACAACGAAAGTTTTTCGAGGAGAAGAACAATAATTTAGCAAACATTGTCACTCAATCAGATGACGCCATCATTCAAACAAATTTATCATTTGAAATTATCTATATAAATCCAAAAGCAGAAGAATTATTTAGGTATCAAATCGATGAGGTCATCGGAAAAACACCAGAGATTTTTAATGCCGAAAAAACAGCACCTGAAATTCAAAATCAAATCTACCAAACTGTTTCCCAAGGAAAAACGTATTCTGGCGAATATTTAAACAAACGGAAAAATGGAAACACTTTCTGGTGTCAAATGAAAATCTCTCCGCTAACCGATAATCACGGAAATGTCTATGGATATATGAGTTCATCAAGAGATATATCAGAACGTAAAAAAGCAGAAGAAGAGCAAAGAAAACTTCATAAGAAATCATTATTTTTATCAAAGACAGCAAATGAACTACAGCGTTTTTCAGTTGAAGAAGACATTTTTGATTACATTGGAACAAAAATAAAAGAACTTGCGGGTAACTGCCTTATCGTTCTTTCATCACTTGATGAGAAAACTGATGGATTTAAGATAAAGAAATCATTTGGCAGTTCAAAAGTCATGGAGAGAATAAATCAATTTATTGGAGTTGATTTTTCTTCATTTTCATCTTTAAGTGGAAGTGATTTTGTTGAACATTATCTTTACGCGGATAATATTAAACAATTAACAGTTGAAGATTTTAAGGAAATGGTAGTACCTACTCTGCCAAAAGGATCCTTTGTTTTTGCAAAAAGAGTGTTCAATATTGATGAAATATACATCATGGGTTTAAAAGAAGATGAGGTTGTTCACGGCAGTGTTACCATCATTGCGTATAAGGATTCAGTTGTTGAAAACACCGATGTAATCGAAACATTTCTTAATCAAGCAGCAGTGGCCCTACAGCGAAACCGTGCAATGAAAAATCTTTCTGAAATGAATAAAGATTTAGAAGGAAAAGTCAAAGAACGAACTCAGGAAATACATCGATTACTCAAACAAAAAGATGAATTTGTTAATCAACTCGGTCATGATCTGAAAAATCCATTAGGACCATTAGTTAATTTGCTGCCACTAGTGGAAAAACATGTGGAACAGTCTAAATATAAAAAAATGTTACAAGTAGCACAGCGCAATGTGAATTACATGAAAAATCTCGTTCAAAAAACACTAGAATTAGCTCGATTAAATTCACCAAATACCACGCTTACCATGAAGCCCATCAATTTGAAAAAACAAATTGAGGACATAATAGAACGAAATGATCTCATGTTTAACGAAAAACACATCACTGTTTCTTCCACAATTCCATCTCATCTCACTGTTTACGCGGATCAATTACGATTAGAGGAACTCTTTAACAACTTATTGAACAACGCGGTAAAATACAATAAAGAATATGGAAAGATTGAGATTAATGCATTCGAAAAAGATCATATGATTACCATTTCTATTGCCGATGATGGAATCGGTATGACCTCGGATCAGCTGAATCATATTTTTGATGAATTCTATAAAGCTGATGAAAGCAGACATGATTTCGATAGTAGCGGACTTGGAATGCCTATCTGTAAAAGAATTGCCGAAAAACATGGTGGAACCATTTGGGCAGAAAGTGATGGGTTAGGAAAAGGAAGTACGTTTTATTTTACTCTTAATGCAAACCCAAAGAAAACGTCTACATTGGAAACTGAAGAAAAACAAATTCAAGTATCTGAAAAGATACCTGATGAATCCGTTTCAGAAAAAATTGATCAGCTTTTAGCAAATAAATAATATCATGTATTTTTTTACTTTCTTCGTTTAACAAATACCATTGATACTATAGCAATTGAAAGAAGGAAAAAGGCAAAAAGAAATCCTGGTGTGTCCGTCTCATAACTTTTATCATACTCATCATTTCCACTAGCATAGGGATCCTCATAATAATCGTTATAGGGATCAGCATTATCACCAATACCATCATTATCTGAATCAGTCCATTCAGTAGGATCATATGGGAAATCATCCAATGCATCCCCATATCCATCTCCATCGCTATCTGTGATCGTACTACTACTTCCCTCAACAGTAAAGGTGGTATACCAATAAGCATGATACGGATCATTTGAAGAGCGTTGATACGCAGCATAAATATAATATTCTCCAGGCTGTGCATCATATGGTATTGTTGCAGATCCAGTTAAATATCCATCATAATCAATGTATGCTGTGCCAATTGGATTGTCAAAACCCCATAGATTAGGATTAATAATATCAGCAGGACGAACATTCCATACAATCTTATAATTCAATCCGTAAAGATCTGCCCAAAATTCTGGTTCAACATCATTTTTAATATACACACTAACCTCTACAAATGATCCAGCTGGTCCAGAAGAGGGAGAAACTCGTAATTCATCAGCAGAAACAGGATTGACCAAAAGAAGTAAGGATACAAACAAAAAACAACTACTGAGGAATAAAAGTTGAATTCTTCTCTTTGAAATCATAAAAAGAAATGGCGATATTAGTTTTTATTATTTTCTTCAAAAAAATAGTTAATCATATAAAGATAAATGAATGAAAAAAAATAAAAAATGAGAGAAATGAATTAAAAAATTATGCTGCAATACTTACAACTTTAATAGTGAAATTCAATGTCTTTCCAGCAAGTGGAGAATTCAAATCGACTTTAACCTGTTCTTCAGCAACCTCAGCGATTCTGACCGGTACCTGACGACCATCTTGCAAGGCCATCATGAACACCATACCAGGTTGTATTTCTTGATCTTCGGGAAAAACATTTCGAGGTAAATCACGTACAAGTTCAGGATTATGTTGACCATATGCTTCTTCTGGTGGTAGAGTAATCTCTTTTTCTTCACCGACCTTCATACCGACAACTGCATGATCAAAACCTTTAATGATTTTTCCTTCTCCAACAGTAAACTCTAATGGTTCTTCGTGGTTATCTGAACTGTCAAAAACGGTACCATCCTCAAGACGCCCCGTATATTCTACCTTAACTGTATCTCCTTCTTGTACTGTATCCATCCTAAGAACCTCTTTATTCGACCTTTTTAACATTGACCGCGTTTAAACCACGATCTGTTTCTTCAACTTCAAATTCAACCATGTCATCTTCATGAATGTATCCTTCAGCAATTTGTGAATGATGAACAAATACATCATCGCCGTCATCTACTTCGATAAATCCATACCCTTTCCTAGGGTTAAACCATTTTACTTTTCCTTTCATATTCATAACTTCCTGTTCGAAACTAACATCATGTTGTTTCTACAAAAAAGAACAAAAACAATATTTTCACACTTACCATTTAGGTGTTGAATAAGATGAAATATTCATCTTCATCCTTTTTATTAATTCGACACCAATTGCCTCTTCCCATAAAATACTTTTGGATTAAATCAAGAGGGTTTTTGACCATTTTTTTATTTTTAATTGTGTAAGCTAAAAAGAAGATGAAGAGAACGGAAAAAAAGATTTATTCGATAATCAAAACCGCATAATCCTTTAAAAATGGTACCGTGAAACAAATGTGGCCTTGCTCATATTCAAAATCCAATCGTTCAATTGAGCCATCCATACGATGTAAAAATACGGATTCCACAGCAAAAGAGGAGCGAGTCATTTCAATTTCAATATTTGAATGAGGCCAGATAAAATCAAAGAATCCGATATGATCATAGTTTACCAAATGCATAATGATTCGATCACTCTCTTTCTGATAGTAAGGAGTAGCAACAATCTTTCGATCATTATTATTAACGGAGAAAGAAACAGAATTATAGGAATCTACCGTTTCAGTGAGTGACTGACGATAAGAGTCATCGTATGTTTCAAAATAATTTTTTGCAATATCTTCTTTAAAAATATAGAATAAGCCATCGCCATAGGAAACTTCTCCAGTAAAATTATCTAAACCTATCTCTAAAGCATCAAAAATCAATGCGATTCCTCCCTGCTCAACATAGGTTTTTACAACTTTTTTTTGTTCTTGTGTAACATCCAAAAGAGAAGGAATGATCAACACAGGATAATCTTTGATATCCTCTAGTGAAAGTGAGGCATTCAAATAAGATCCATCGCCATCAAATAATACATTGAACGGAATATGTGATTCAGCAAGTGCTTGAGCACAACCCAGATAGGTGTTCATATGATTTCTCATTCCATTACTATACAAAAACAGGATGCCAACATCACCAAAAGGTTCAGCAGAATGATCATAAAATTCGGGATTGTTCATCACAAATTCATGGATTTTTTGAACACGGTTCCAGTTTCGTTCACGATTAAAAAGTGGAAAATGATAATTGACAAATGATCCTTTATTTGCAAAGGATTCAGCACAAAGAACTCCTAATGCATGTGAAAAACCAAACAAAGGGAACATGTTTTCATTCACTGCTTTTAATGTTTGAGTATCAATTATTGACACTGCAGGGGCATCTGTTGCCGCAGAAGCAAGACGATGCCAAGCAAGCCATTTTGTCTGGTAAAAATCTGGGATTGTTTGACCTGAGACTGCAGTATATGTGTTTTCAAAAGTAAATAAATCAATGAGATCAGCAAAGATGAGTCCTTTTGCCCAAAAATCAAAGGATTGATCAGTTCCAAGTGCATATGAATTTGCACTAATCACTAAAGGTTTATCGTTATCAAAAGCATACTCACGTAAAGATTTAATCAACTGTTTTTTCGCTTCAAAATTAGATTGTTCTAAAAAGAATTGATAATCTTGAATTAATGGATCTGTTTTTATTCTCTCAAGATACGTTAGATTCATAGTTTGAGCGATACGATCCTTTAATTGAAAGATATCGATATTCTCAATGCCGAATAGTTCAAATAATTCCTGAGAAGTATAAGAATCTTTTAGATAAGATCTAAATGCTTCAATCGTAACATCACTAAATCCTGGAGATGGTAAACCAGTGTACTGAAATGCCCATTGATACAATGGAACCAAACTGTTACCCTGTATCTCATCAAGAACGATTATATCTGCTCCCGCATCAATCGCTTTTTTTCCATGATTGATACACCACTCAATAAAACCAGGATGAAGTGCATTCATCCAATAAGAATCCGCTTCAACATCCCATGGACAAAGTTCACCATTAACACTTCTACAAGCAAATGATTCAAAATCATCTTGTTGAAACGATCGATGACCTTGAACGGTAAGAATTGTACCTGGAACTAACATTCCTTGATCATGCTGTGCATCTACAAAGTCTTTATCAGAATTATATGTTCTTCCAGAAAATATTGATTCAACTAATCTTCCCAATGCAAAAGGAGAAGACAAATTCTCTCCAATAAAACCATTCCATAGACCATTTACGGTCACATCATATTTTTGAATATGATTCGGTGGAAGAGCCACCATAGCATATATTTGAGGTTGCTTATACCATTCATCACTGGTTTCTTGGGAATCACTCGTTGATAAAAAAGTAGTTGGCCGTTGAGCTGAAATCAATGATTCAGCAGAACAAAATAATAAGAACACAAGAATGATTGAAATTAGAGAATAAAAGTTCATTTCAAATCAATATAATTATAATAAATAATACTATTTAATAATATTCCTAGTTATTTAACCTGATAAAACTCACAAAATTAAATACCTATCAATCAAAGAAAGATTGAAATCTTTTTAATATCCTGTGCATACTCTTCAAATAACATTTAAGTACACAATCCTTTTTTTCAGTTGCAACAGGTGAAAACAAATGACTGTGAAAATCCTAGTTACCGGTGGTACGTTCGATAAAGAATACATGGAACTCACTGGAGAGTTGATATTTAAAAACACTCATGTTCACGAAATGCTTGATCTTGCTCGATGTAAAATAGACGTGAAAATACGAACTTTAATGATGATTGATAGTTTAGATATGACTGATTACCATCGAAACATTATCCTTGAAAAATGTAAGAATTCAAAAGAAAAACGGATTTTAATCACTCATGGAACAGACACCATGGCTAAAACAGCAAGGTTCCTTGGACAAGAAATAAAGGATAGAACCATCGTTCTCACTGGAGCTCTTGTTCCTTATGCGTTTGGAAGTTCTGATGGATTATTTAATCTAGGAAGTGCTCTAGCTTTTGTTCAATCACTTCCACCCGGTGTATACATTGTAATGAATGGAAGATATTTTACGTATGATAATGTCAAAAAGAACAAAACAACTGGAGTCTTTGAAGAAATAAATAATGATGATGAGTAAAAAAGGATACACTTAACTCCACTTTTTTTCAGACCGCTCGAATACTTTCATTCACCCTGTTTGAAAGTTTAAATGTCTTAAAAACCGTTTACTCAAGTAAGAGAATCCAACTTGAAAAGCCAGCAATCACCAAGCATTCCATCTTTTCCCCAATTCCTCCTCACGCTGGCTTTTCCATCCCTTCTCCGTTTCAAAAAACTTAAATCACGCCGATTTCTTTCAATTGAAAAAAACAATCCGCACAAGTTTTTGCATCAGCAAGTGCATCATGAGAACCCTGCGCTCGTTCATCAAATAATAATCGGTACAAATCAGACAGTTTTGGATATTGACAATGATCTGTTCCCCTCATTATTCGAACAAATTCCAAAACCTTAGGCGACTTCATAGTGCAAAAACGAGGATAATGAGAAAACAAAGTGTTAATCCGTTTCCGATGAAACTCAGCAAGGAGAACATGATAATCATAATCGATGTTGTGACCGATCAAATAATGTGAATATCGTAAGGCTTGGCTAAACCGTTGTAATGCCTCATCTAATGAGATTCCTTGTTCGTATGCTTGTTGTGTAGATATACCATGGATGCGAGTAACTCGATGGGGAATATGGTATCCCTCAGGACGGACGATCGCAGTGTCCTGCATGACCACATCTCCATTCTCCTCAGAGAGAATCCATCCTAATTGTACTAAACGAGGCCACTGGGATAAATTAGAAGGATGAGATGGGGGAAGACCGGTTGTTTCTGTATCAACGAAAAGATACATCATAGTATACTAAGAATCATCTCATATAAGAAAATTATTGCAAAAATATAAAAAAGAAGGTAGAAAAGGGGGAAAGGAAAGCAGGGGAAAAAGGAGTCTACCTTCTTTTGAAAAAGATCAGTCCAATTACGATTAAAGCAGCGAATGCAATACCAATAGCAACTGGAAGTCCAAGAGAGCTTTTTTGAGTGGTTTCATCGGATTCTTCATTTTCCATATCCAATCCAATCGTTTCCTCAGAATCAGGATTATCATTACCAACATCTAAGATATGTGGTTGATCATCAGGTAAATCTTCACCAACAACATTGTCATATTCTCTATCCTCAGTTTTTGGTTCTGTGTCTGGATCAGGTGCAATTAATGGTTCCCGGTCAACTTGATTGCCACCATCGATTGTTTCATCAATTGGGGCTTCTTCTGTTGTTCTTGCTAACTCATCAGCAACAGCCGCACTCATACCTAGTATGAGGCTGATGCCAACAAGAAGAATCATTATACTTTGTCTTGTTTTCATTTTTTATCACAACCTTTTTTCTTGTGTTACTGCTGAATTGTTCAATCCCACTTATATATCGTTAGAAAACGTTTGGAAGAAGCCAAACAAAAAAACACCACTTATATGCTAGTCTTACTAATCATACTAGTGTATGAAAAAGAAAAAAATATTCGTTCCTGCTCAAACGTTCAAAAATCTGATCGCAGAGGATACACTTCATATTCTGCAAGTATTAGATAAACATATGCTTTCAATTGACCAACTTAATAAGAAAACAAAGATTCCAAGTACTCGATTACATCAACAGTTACAGAAATTAGTTGAAAGTAATGTAATAAAAGAAAAAAGAAAGAATGAATCTATTCATTACAAATTGAGTTTTAAAGGAACATCCTTGCTTCATCCTGAAAACTCCCGAGTCATGATTCTTTTCACCGCTAGTATTATTACTCTTTCTCTTTCAATTGGAAGCATGTTTCATTGGGCAACTCAAACAGTTCAAACCAGGGAAGAACCACGGTTTTTCTTACAGGAAAGTGATAAAGCAGTTAATGAACCCCTTTCTCTTTTAACCACTGAAACAGCGCAAAACGTTCATGATCCATTCTATTCCGGGATTGCAATTGTCGGCATCATACTTTTTGTTCTTCTCATCAGTGTTACCTACTGGAGATATCAGAAGAACAAAGCCCAAGCATTATAGAATAAAACTTGGTAAAAAGGATTAAAACGCATTCTTTATAAAAAACTAGTTGTTACAATCGAGGAAATGGACACTTCAAAAACACTAGCAAATATACTCTCTTATGTCTTATCCCCAACCGTTTTTGCATTCTATGTAATCCTCACCTTTCTCTTATTTCCACCATTACATCATCCTGAAAACATACTTGTTAGTTTACTCTTAGCAATACTCTTTCTTTGCATTTTTCCAGTAATAATGATCCTTTATTTTAAACAAAAAGGAAAAGTGGACATCTGGGTATCAAATCAAGATCAACGATTACCCTTTTACTTGGTTGCAATCATTGGTTATATCATTGGTTCAATCATCTTTTACACAAGAGGCGAGACAACCTTATTTGTTCTCTCAGTTGCTTATGTTGGTGTTACATCTGCAGTCACTATCGGTAATTTTTCCACTAAAGTCAGTTCACATAGCGCAGGTGTTGCCGGTCCACTTCTCGCAGTAACTCTAGTATATGGCATATTAGCTTTGCCAGCCTTCTTACTTTTACCTCTGGTGTTCTGGTCTCGATTAAAATTAAATGCACATAGTCTCACTCAATTAACCCTTGGAACAATCATTGGCATGGTTGTCACCTTTTTCGTCTATGTCTTACTCTATCCAACTATCAGCATTCCAATTATCTCTTAACTATTAAGTAAAAGGAGCAGTAACCCAATTAACAAAACCCATGAAACCAATTCGAATAGCATTGCCCATTCCAACACCTTCTATCCGGATATCTCCATTACTCCAAGCATCTCTAATTGATTGAG
>Ga0102934_1002893_pt1 | contig 11804 bp, 10 predicted proteins | sample SalPonR2_A_D1_MG_FD_78175 | JGI IMG/M metagenome (GOLD analysis project Ga0102934, IMG submission 78175) | Salt pond soil microbial communities from South San Francisco under conditions of wetland restoration - Salt Pond MetaG R2_A_D1_MG | ecosystem: Environmental > Aquatic > Marine > Intertidal...
ATGTGAAGGTTTGGAGTAGAATATTTATGCTTGACAGGAAATTTATAAGAAATGACCCTGAGGCGTTGCGCAGGGGTATCGAGAATAAAGGAGTAGATTTCGACCTCGATCTTCTCTATCAGTTGGATAAGGACAGGAGGAGGATTATACAGGAATCTGAAGATCTCAAGCACAGCAAAAATGTTGTTTCTAAAGAGATTGCCCAACTGAAAAAGAACCAGAAGGATGCCTCGGAGCTTATTGACAGAATGAAGGGGACATCTAAACGTATAAAGGAAATTGATAATGAATTAAAAGATGTTTCAGATAAATTACATGAGATGGAATTAGCCATCCCCAATCTACCGCATAAATCTGTCCCGATTGGTAATTCTGAGCAGGACAACATTTTGATACGAAGTTGGGGAGATCCTTTTAGAAATGATCTCGAAATCGCGCCTCACTGGGAGATTGGTGAAGAATTGGGACTGCTCGACCTCAAGGCCGGATCGGCGGTGAGTGGAAGCGGCTTTGTGGTTCTAAGAGGAGACGGGGCTCTGCTTTCAAGAGCTCTAATTAATTTTATGCTTGATACTCACCGGGCTCATGGATATGAAGAAGTATCTGTTCCCTATATGGTCAGCAGGGATTCAATGATTGGAACAGGGCAGCTGCCAAAAATGGCTGAAGATATGTATCACTGTGAAACAGATGATCTTTACTGTATCCCAACTGCCGAAGTCCCAATTACAAATCTTCTGAGGGAGACTGTGCTCCCGGCCGATAAGCTTTCCATTAAGTTGACGGCATACAGCCCGTGTTTCAGGAGAGAAGCCGGCAGTTACGGAAAAGATACAAGAGGTCTGATTCGCGTCCATCAATTTGACAAAGTGGAAATGGTCAAGGCTGCTCTGCCTGAAGAATCTTATCAGGAGCTCGAGCTTTTGCTTGACGACGCCTGCAGAGTTCTTGAAGCTCTGGATATTCCTTACCGGGTAGTTGAATTGTGTTCGGGAGATCTGAGTTTTTCCGCGGCAAAATGTTATGATATTGAAACCTACGCTCCGGCTATTTCGAAATGGCTGGAAGTTTCTTCATGCAGTAATTTTGAAGATTTTCAAGCCCGCCGTGCCGGTATCAAATTCAGAAGGGGGAAAGGGGAAAAATCTCAATTTGTTCATACTCTGAATGGTTCGGGGTTAGCCCTTCCAAGGATAATTGCCACAATATTTGAACTCTACCAGACTCCGACCGGCAGGATACGCGTTCCTGAAGCCCTCGTGAAATATATGGGGGGAAGGGAATATTTAGAGGGTTAACGTGAAGATAAATATTTCAAGAAGTCTTCCTTTCTTAATTAAAATTTATTTTATAGTGGGAAGTATTATAATTGTCACTTCACTTCTTTTCTATAACAACAATCTGATTATGCGTATGCAGAGGCAGGCCGAAAATACAACGAGGCTTTTTTCCCGTTTTACCGGGCTCGCTCTGGCAAGTGTGGAGAACTCAAATAATCAGAAGTTCATACGTGATATCAGAGAGGCAATCGATCTCCCCTTTGTTATAACTGATAATGAGGGGCGGCCTATGATATGGAACGAAATCGGAGTTCCCCAGGTAAAGGACGATGAGTATGACAGACTTCTCGATTTTGATCCCCGGAAACCGGATGACCCATTGCTCGAAAGAGTATTAGAAAAGATAGATGAGTTTGACAGGATAAACAAACCGGTGGTTGTTGACACAGAGGAGATGAAACTTTTTATTCACTACGGGCTTTCCGGATTGGCCCGGGAACTTAGAATTGCCCCATACGTTCAATTAGGTGTGTTCGTTCTGTTCGCTTTATTTGGTTTTATCGGGTTCAGAGCTTTAAAGCTCGGGGAACAAAGATCGGTATGGGTTGGTATGGCAAAGGAAACGGCTCACCAGCTCGGCACTCCGTTGTCCTCACTGATGGGTTGGCTGGAAATAATGAGAGGACAGATTGGATCCGGGCGTGATTCCGAAAAGTTGTCCCTGGCTGTTGACGAGGCTGGTCTTGATGTTGAAAGGTTAAGCCGGATATCATCCCGGTTCAGTAAGATAGGGTCTACTCCTGAACTTGAATATCAGGACATGCCGTCGCTGGTTATGGAAACGGTGAGTTATTTTGAACGGAGGCGGCCGGCTCTGAAAATAAAGTCGATAATAGATGTTGAATTTGAAGAATTGCCTATGGTTCGCTGCAGCAGGGACCTTGTCGGCTGGGTATTCGAGAATCTGATAAAGAATTCTCTCGATGCTATATCCGGCAAAGAGGGAAAGATATCTATAAAAGGCAGTTTAAACAGAAAAAGTAACAATATAGAGATTCTATTCAGTGATACAGGCAGGGGTATGACAGCTGCTCTTAAAAAGAGAATTTTCGATCCGGGTATTACAACAAAAGAAAGGGGTTGGGGTTTGGGCCTTGCTCTTGTAAAGCGTATTGTTGAAGAGATACATGATGGGTCTATAAGGTTAGTTCAATCCCGATCCAACGAGGGGACCACCTTTCTAGTTACATTCCCGGTAGATTAAAAAGGAAAAATCAGAATGGCAGCTTTAAGAAAAAGAAAACGCATATTGTGGGTAGATGATGAGATTGATCTTCTTCGGGCGCATTTGATTTTTCTCGAAGAAAAGGGCTACGACGTGAAGGGTGTCTCCAGTGGTCAGGAGTGTTTAGAGCTTATCGCGGATGAGAACTTTGATCTTGTCCTTCTCGATGAGACTATGCCGGGTAAAAGTGGATTAGAAACACTTCATGAAATAAAAGAAATTGATACTAACCTGCCCGTTATTATGATAACCAAGAATGAAGAAGAAGGGTTGATGGATCAGGCAATTGGGATGAAAATAGACGGTTATCTTTTAAAACCGGTCAATCCGCTTCAGATTTATTCCGCGTCCAAGCGTATTCTGGAATCCCATAAAATCCAGAAAGGGATTATCAGCAAGGAGTATTTACAGTTTTTCCATTCCGCGGATAATCTTATAGGCGGCAGCATTTCTTATGAAGATTGGATAAAAATCCATAAGGATCTAACTTATTGGGATCTTGAATTTGACCGTTTCAGCAATACCGGCCTTAACCAGACTCATATGGAGTTGAGAGATAAAAGTAATATGAGATTTGGCCGTTTTATTGAAAAGGAATATGTTGAGTGGGTTAATTCGGTAGATCGACCTAAATTGAGCGTGGATCTTTTTGACCAGTTTGTATTTCCTCTTCTTGACAGTAATAAACCCGTTTATCTCATTGTAATAGATTGTATGCGATACGACCAATGGCTTATGATGGAGGATCTTTTAGCTGATTTTTATACTATAAACAGGGATTTCTTCTACGCGACCCTGCCAACAGCCACACCCTATTCGAGAAATTCAATATTTTCAGGATTGCACCCGATTGATATTAAGAAGAAGTACCCCTCATACTGGATGGAGAGAGCGAAGAATGAAGAAACGGGAAAGAATCTATTTGAAAATGAACTTATGAGGGAACAACTTAAAAAGAAAGGGTTTGGTAAGATAAAATCAAAATATATAAAAATCTATGACTCTGACGGAGCTGATAATATTCAGAATCAGGTTGCTACTTATAAGTCCCTTGATCTGGTTGCAATAGTTATTAATTTCATCGACATACTTTCTCATGGAAGAAGCCACAGCAGGATACTTTCAGAAATATCTCCGGATGAAAGTGCTTTTCGTTCATTGACGCGTTCGTGGTTTATACATTCCGTCCTTTTCGAGATACTCAAGAAGATAATGCGTCAAAACGCCACTGTCTTAATTACTACCGACCACGGATCTATGTTAAGCAAGAGAGCGGCCCTTATCAAAGCTAACAGGAAGACCTCCACTAATCTCAGGTATAAATTCGGTGAAAATATAAGCTCTGACAGTAAATACTGTTATCATGTAAGTAATCCGGTTGATTTAAAACTTCCAGCGGAAAGTCCGTCAAAGAATTATGTGTTTGCCAAAGAAAATTACTATTTTGTTTATCCTACTGATTTTCATAAATATGAGAGACAGTTCCGGGGAAGTTTTCAACATGGTGGAATTTCTCTGGAAGAGATGATCGTTCCGTGTGTTACACTTGAATCGAAATAAACAGAATATCTTCATGATTCCACGTTGGCCAATAGGTGTTAATCAGTGATTTATATGAAATTAACGCGGACGGGATTTACATTCCCGCGGAAAAGACAAATAGATCACCTTTCCGGAATCAGAACACAGGTTGTTAAATAAGGATTGCTATGGAATGTGATTTTACAATTTGTATAAATTGATAAGTTGATCATTCCAGGTTCTGTGCGCCGGCAAAGTGGAGAGGATATATGAATCGCCTGAATGATTTTAGCGGTCCCCTTGGAAGGTTATCTATCCGGAGCGGATCCAGTGCAAAGACAATGAATATCGGGAGGTTATTTGGAAGGATACTTCCCGCCGGATCTGTGGTTTCTCTAGAAGGGGGGCTTGGAGCGGGTAAAACTCTTTTTGCCGGCGGTATATGCGAGGGTCTGGGAATTAAGGAAGAGGTCCTCAGCCCGACATTTATCCTGCTGGAAGAGTATAAAGGTTTATTTCCCGTATTCCATTTTGACCTTTATAGACTGGAAAGAATAGAAGATGTCAGAAAATTAGGATTATTCGATGCCACTGGCGGACGTAATGTGATCTTAGTTGAATGGGGAGACCGCCTGCCGGAAGGTGTTCTGGAGTTTGATATCCACGTGGATATCAAGATAATAAAAGGTGATGAAAGAAGAATAGGTTTTAAAGCTCCAAATAATCTGATACGGAAGCTTATGGAGGGTAATATTGAGTAGTACACCTTTGATAATGGGAATTGACAGTTCACATCTTAAGGGCAGTGTGGCTGTATCCCGTGGAGATGAATTGTTGTGTGAAATTTTCTTTGACGCAAGCGACACTCATTCCGCCACACTGCTTCCCGCGGTAGACGTGTGTCTGCGCTTCGCTCACTGTGAGATCAAAGATATTGACTTATTCGGAATTGTAAGAGGCCCGGGCAGTTTTACAGGGCTTAGAATAGGGCTGGCCACGATTAAGGCTTTAGCCGCAGTCAGGAAGAGGCCGGTTGTTACAGCTACAAGCCTGGAGGTTCTCGCGGCTGCTTTTCCGTATCTTTCCAGCGAAGTAGTCCCCCTGGCTGACGCGAGGAGGGGTGAAGTCTATATGGGGATATACAGCTCGAAAAGGGGTTTGCCTTCCGCTATTATCGAACCGTTTTCTGTAAGACCTGAAGAGATACCTTCGATGATCAAAAAGAATTGTGAAGGACCTGTTATCTTCTGCGGAACGGGAATAAAAAAATACACCGAAGCAATAGAACCGGAGATCTCAGCGGGCACCAGGTATTCAGTTTTATACGGATCTGTTCCCCGCGCATCGCTTCTTATAGCCGTAACAAGGGGCAGGACTCAAGTTGAATACGGAAAACTTTCTGAATTGGAGCCGTTATATATCAGACCTCCCGACGCCAAATTACCCGACTCCACTTATCTTAATCCCTGAGGAGGGAACAGCCGTTGATAGAGTTTGCTATAAGGGAGATGGAAGAGGGTGATATACCGGAAGTTCTTGAAATCGAACAATCCAGCTTTGATTATCCCTGGCCCGAAAGCATGTTTGCAGGTCAACTCAGATTGAAGGATACAGCTTTGACATTAGTGGCTGTCTCGGCTGGTAATGTTATTGGATATGTTATTGTATGGTTTGAAGAGGATTATTCTCATATTCTCAATATAGCTGTTGCTGAGAGATGGAGGGGCAAGAAGATAGCCGATAAAATTCTTGAAGCAGTTAAAAAAAGGTCGGTTGATAAGGGCTGCGGAACTATTTATCTCGAAGTTAGAGAGAGCAATAAATTTGCCCTGGAATTTTATAATCGGCACGGATTCCGTTTAATTGGGAAGCAGAAAGAATATTACGGAAGAACTGGCGAAAGCGCGTTGATTCTGGAGCTTGTAATTGATTGATATTAAAAGAGGAATATCAGCTATTGAGGGAAAATCCAAGCTCGCCGTTATACTCGGATCCGGGTTATCTCCGAGAGGAGATGAAAAATCGGTACGTAAACTAATTTCATACTCAGATACAGGTATTCTTCCTGTTCCAACGGCAAAAGGTCACCCTGGAATAATATTTCTCTTACGGCGTCATGATGGCAGCTGCATCTATCTGTTTGCCGGAAGATCCCATCTTTATGAAGGGGTCAGCGGGGAGCAGGCTGCCGCGGGTGTTGATTTGGCTTCAAAGCTCGGATGCCGGAAGGTACTTTTGTGAACACCGCCGGGAGTCTTACTTCCAGGGTTTCTCTGGAAAGCTGGTTTGTTCCTTCTGACCTTATGGCGTTTCCATTTAATTACGGAGGGCATAGAGGAATTAACCGATACAGGGGAGATTATTGTCCAGCCCCCTTAATCTCAGATAGTTTCAGAGAGGAAGTTTTGACAGCTGCCATGGAGGCTTCAATCCCCACATATGAAGGCACCCTTATGTGGAATGCGGGTCCATGTTACGAAACTTCTGCTGAGGCTTCAGCGGCTGTAAAAATGGGTGCTGATGCCGTTACTATGTCAATTATGCCTGAGCTTATAAAATCTTCAGTCAAAAATATAGAAACCGCGGTATTGAGCCGGTTGACAAACTATACACCAAATGTGAAACGGGGATCAGTTTCTCATGATGAAGTAATCAGAAGCGGGGAAAAAGCAAAAAGTACGCTATTTGGAATTCTTGGAAGATTATGAGTTTTATACTATGAATATTATACCTTGAATGATCATCGTTATCACAAAAAAGGCTGGTTGCCGGTTGATGCAGGTGTTACATTTATATATGGAGTGGATATGCAGTATTATCTTATAATGTAATCTATTTGTGCTTAGTTTTAAATGCGCGATGATATTATTTAGATTTATAACAGTTCGATATAAAGAATAAAATAAGGAAGAGGGATATTCAGTTATGATGAATTGGCTTAAAAGAGCGAGAAAAGGGATTAGAACCTGGAGCAAGAAGGGCTTGCCGGAGGGTTTATGGAAGAAATGCCCTTCTTGCGGAGAGATTCTATATGCTGAGAATCTGGAAAGAGAGATGTCGATTTGTCCGAATTGTCAAAGCCATTTCCGTATTGCCGGAGATAAATATATTCAAATATTGTTTGATGAAGGGAGATTTACAGAGCTGGATACCGGATTTTATTCAAGTGATCCGCTCAATTTCAGAGATAGGAAAAAATACAGGAAACGAATTAAATCGGCCCGTAAAAGCACCGGGCGTAATTCCGCGGTTATAACCGGAATAGGGGATTTGAACGGCCGTAGAGTGGCCGCAGCTGTAATGGATTTTTCTTTTCTTGGCGGCAGTATGGGTTCGGTTGTTGGAGAAAAGATCGCCAGATTAATATCGAGAGCATTAGAGGATGAGATACCACTCGTTATAGTCTCGGCGTCCGGTGGAGCGAGAATGCAGGAATCGATATTTTCACTTATGCAGATGGCGAAGGTTTCAGCTGCTATTGCCGAACTGTCAAAAGCAAGGCTTCCTTTCATATCTATTTTAACAAATCCGACTACAGGAGGTGTCGCTGCTTCTTTCGCTTTCCAGGGAGATTTGATTATTGCCGAACCGAAAGCACTTATTGGTTTCGCTGGACCGAGAGTAATCAAGGAAACAGTAGGTGAACAACTACCCGAGGGGTTTCAGCGTTCTGAGTTTCTGCTTGAGCATGGCATGATTGATATGATATGCATCCGTAAAGAACTGAAAAAAGTTGTTGGTTATTTTGCCGATAGTTTCATGCAAAACAGAGAACTTAGATACAAGGAAGAGAGCCCGAGCAATGATGAGAAAAAGCTCTCGCTTATCTGATAGAAGATATCCATTTTCAAATATTGAGTTTCTTTATTCCCTCCGGCCGACTAAAATGAGGCTCGGGCTTGAAAATATAACATCTCTTTTTGATTCTCTCGGCAATCCGCAGATGAAATATCCAGCTGTGTTGGTAGGCGGCACTAACGGCAAAGGGTCGGTTACCGCTTACATTTCTTCAATACTCCGTCTTTCGGGACTTAAGGTAGGAACTTTCTATTCTCCACATCTCTTCAGGATTAATGAAAGAATCAGGATTAATGACCGGGAAATACCATCCGCTGTACTGGATAGAATTGTGGGCCGGCTTAAGAGCGGGTATGATAAAAATCCTTTTACTTTCTTTGAAGGAGTTACGGCGTCGGCCGCTCTGTATTTCCTGCGGAACAAAGTTGATATTGCCGTTTTTGAAGTAGGACTCGGGGGGAGGCTTGATGCTACGCGTCCCGTTAATGCTGTTGCCACAGTGATTACTGGAATTTCAATTGATCACAGCAGCCACCTAGGTAGAAGCAGAAAAGCAATCCTTGGTGAAAAATTAGGTATTGCCAGAGGGAAGGTTCCTTTAATCGTGAATCTGAATGCCGATTCACTCATTGAAAAGGCATCTATCTATTGCCGCCGGGAAAACACCCCCATGATAGATGTAAAGAAAAATACATCTTCAAGGTTAAAGAAGATCACATTTGAAAGGATGACCTTCAGTTTAAAAACTGATAAATACGATTACGGAGATATCGAAACCCGGATGATCGGTAAAGCTCAGCAGATCAATGCTTCAACCGCGGTAAAGACAATTGAAGTACTGGGCGACAAGACGGGAAAATCATATATCAAACATGTCAAAGAGGGTCTGGAAAAGACCTTTCTCCCCGGGCGTTTTCAGGTGCTGGATGGAGTTCCAAGAGTGATTCTGGACACTTCCCATAATGAGCAGGCCCTTATTAATTCGCTCAATACTCTTCTTGCTGTATCCGGGCCTCATAGAAATATTCTTCTTTTTGGATGTATGGCAAGGAAAGAGCCGGGAAGATTTCCATCTAAAGCGTTAAGATCGGCCAGAAAAATTATCCTGGTTCCCCTGAAACATAAGGGGGCCGAAACCGGGGAGACTCTGCTTGGATATTTTAACGAAGCGGGCAGTGGAGAAGCTAAAGACGCGCGGGTGGTTTTATCGAAAGGAATGGGAGACGCTCTAAGGAAAGCAAAGACAGGTTTGAAGGGAGATGATACCATATTGATTTGCGGGTCTCATCATATGGTTGATGAAGCTGTTTCATATTCATAAATATATTGAAATATATCTTTGGCTGACCCCAAGGTTTTGAGGAAGACATTTTTATAACGGATAGAAAATTAAAGGAGAGGGATAATATATGGGAATGGTATACGGTATAGATATTGGCGGAACAAATATTAAACTCGGAATCGTGGATAAAGATGGAGTTATTCAAAAAGAAGGTCAGATCAGAACCCGGGCGGAAGAAGGTCCTTCCGCGGTTATTTCAAGAGTATTGGAATGGTTTAACTCCAACCGCGGCGGCCGGTCTGATTCTGATATAATTGGAGCGGGCATCGGTTGCGCGGGATTATTAGACAGGGAAAGGGGTTTTCTATATTCGTCACCGAATCTTCCCCGGTGGGACAACCTTGAATTAGGAAAACTCTTTTCTGAGCGGATAGGTGTCCCCGTGGTTGTTGACAATGATGTTAACTGCGCGGCATACGGGGAATTTCTGTTCGGAGCCGGAAGAGGAGCGAATAACTTCATATGTATTACTCTGGGAACCGGTGTTGGGGGGGGTATAGTAATAAATGGACGGCTTTACAGAGGGGAGACGGGACAGGCGGGTGAGATCGGACATATGATCATAAAATTTGACGGAAGGTTGTGCAGGTGTCAAAACAGAGGATGCCTCGAGGCCTATATAGGTTCCGCCGCGATTGTCGAAAGAACAAAAGAAATGCTTAAACAGGAAAGCTCGAACCCTCTTCTTGATATTGAACGTTTGACTGTAAAAGATATAACTGAAGCGGCAAGAGAGGGTAATAAACTTGCCGTAAAATCCCTGGAAAAAACAGGAATCTATTTTGGAATAGGTTTATCTAATATTGTTCATATTATTAATCCCGAAGTGATTGCGGTTGGCGGAGGTGTTTCAGCCGCAGGCGATTTGATATTAAAACCGGCCGGAGAAACGCTCGCCGGGCATGTTATGGATGAGAAGTTTCTTGATGTGAAGATTGTTCCAGCCGAGCTCGGTAACAAGGCGTCTTTTCTGGGTGCCGCTATGATGGTGTTTAATAAGAAGCAAGATGAATGATTTTTAAGGTATATTAATATTCAGGTCTTTTCGGGATTGTGCTTCCTGGAGTATAATTTGAATTTACTCCTTAGGGCTGACACTAAAAAACCTGTAGAATCGATTGGGCTAATCAAAATAGTCGCAACTGGATAGATAAAAGAACAGAAATGGCGGAGATTTGAATTTTAATAGATATTTTCTGAATATGTTGTTCTTACCGGTATACCTGGTGATTGCTATTCTTGTTTTACCTTCAGCTTATTCATATCCTGTTTTAAAAAGTGAGAGCGGCGCAAAAACTGATTCAATTGAAGTTAAGGAAAGTAAAGAAGTTGCCGATTCGACTCTGTATAGATGGCAGGCGGGTCACTTGAGATTCCGGGAGGAAGATAATAAGCAGGTAGTTTTTTTAAGGGATGGTGTCCGAATCGATCATCAGTCGGCTGTAATAACATCTCTGAGGGGTAAGTACTATGTCGATGATGAGCGCTTTGTTCTTAGAAATAATGTGCATGCCGTCGATAGTACTATGGAAATATTTGGAGATGTGGGTGAATATTTTGGTGTTTCAGAGATTCTTCTCGTCAAGGAAAGTGTGCGGTGCCTGGATGTCGGGATGGAGGTTCTATGCGAGAGGGGCAGGTATGACAGGAAGAAGAAAGAAGCACTTTTGACCGGCAATGTAATTCTGTCCGACAGTACAAGAGTACTTTACGCGGATACTGTTTATTACGACAGGATAACTGAAATTGCAGACGCATACGGAAATGTTGTTCTGGTAAACCTGGCGGAAGACTACGCGATAGCTGGAGATCACGCTCGTTACAATAGGAAAGAAGATGAAGTCATTATGGATACCCTTCCCGTTCTAACCTTTGATCAGAGTCAGGAGAGCCCGGGAAGAGTAAGAGCGGATCAAATGCAGTTTGATGTTGAACGTGATGTTGGAATGGCTCTGGGTAATGTAGAGTTGATAAAGGGAGACACCAGGGCTACTTGCGATTCCACCCTTATGTTCAACGATCGGAACTATGTTGAATTACGCGGAGATCCGGTAGCTACCAGCGGGCCGTCGAGCATGAAGGGAACTGTGATCGGCCTCTGGTATGATGAAATGGAAGTTAACCGTATTGTTCTTCCCCGGAATGGACGTCTCGCGCAGGAGCCTCCTAAAGGATCCCGCTGGTGGAAAGATTCCTGGATCGAGGGCGATTCAGTGGTAATCTACCTTTCCCAGGAGAATGTCGATTCAGTTAAAATATTCGGAAACGCCAGGGCTATGTATTATCCGTTGGAGAGCGAAAAGAATAAAGTGTCTAATAACTATTCAACCGGAGACAGTATGTTTTTTGAGTTCGAACACGGTGATCTGACCTATGTCAGGGTTTCAGGTAACGCAGAGGGTTTGTATAAATATCTTCATTTGAAGAACAAAGAGACGATCGACAGTTTAGCCGCGAAGACTGATACAGTTCTTCAGTATCGTGATTTTGATACCGAAAGCAAAAGGGTCAAGTACAGCGGGGTTGATATTGAGTATTTTGCCGATGAAGAAGATATGATTCTTAAAGAGAAAGCAAG